>Ga0307410_10001501_pt1 | contig 10589 bp, 8 predicted proteins | sample 322Ometagenome_3_FD_203707 | JGI IMG/M metagenome (GOLD analysis project Ga0307410, IMG submission 203707) | Maize rhizosphere microbial communities from greenhouse at UC Davis, California, United States - 322HYB-O-3 | ecosystem: Host-associated > Plants > Roots > Rhizosphere > Soil | place...
CTCGGCGAACGCGAGGAAGACGCGTTCCTGAGTTGCCCGGCCAAAGTAGATCACGACATTGCGGCACAGGATGAGACGGTAGTCGCGACCAAGTGGCGGCTCCCGGTTCAGATCGAGGGATTTCACAAGGACAGAACGCCGAACTCTGTCTATCACGCGGTAACCTTCGCCGTCGGCCTCGAAGTAACGCTCGACCAGATCCGCCGGTACGTCAGCCAGAGCATCGCGCCGGTAACGTCCCGCTCGAGCCAACGTCAGGCACTGCCGGTCGATATCCGTGGCATCAACGATGACTTTGTCCAGGCGCTCCGAGCGACCCTGCCGGTCGTAATACTCGGCGATGAGCACCGCCAGGGTGTATGCCTCTTCGCCCGACGAGCAGCCCGCACTCCAGGCACGAACATTCTCTCCACCGTTTTCACAGATGTCGCCGAGCAGGCGGTTCCGAAGCATGTTCCAGGTTTCCGCGTTCCGGTAGAAACGTGTCACGTTTATCGTGATGGCGTCCTTGAGCCGTTCGTATTCCGATGGAGTGCTGTCCAGAAGGCTCTGGTAATCCGCGAAGGTATGAACGCCGCACGCGCGCATACGCACAGCAATGCGCCGGCGCAGACACTTGGCCTTGTACGCGTCGAGGGTGAGCCCGGCTTCCCGTGAGATCTTCCTGGTGAGCGCGTCGAAGGCGTCGTCGTCCGCGGGCATCATTGCGACAGATCCAGCATCTCGAGATTGGCCCGGGCCAGTTGATGTCCCGGATTCAGGCTCGTGGCCTGGGCCCAGCTCTCTCGCGCACGAGCGTGGTCGCGCCGCTTATAGGCGATGTTGCCGAGCTTGAAATAGAGGTCATCGCCAAGATCAGGGTTCAGCTTGGCCGCGCGCTCGTAAGCCTCGGCGGCCTCATCGTAGCGGCCGTTGCGGTACAGAATATCGGCGAGATTCTTTGAGATCTGTGGCAGGGACGGATCCTCGGCGAGCGCAGCGCGCAGCATCGCCTCAGCGGCCTCGACATCACCGCTCAGCTCCAGAAGCACAGCGAGATTGTTCTGCAGCACGGCGTTCGTGGGGTATGAGGCCACGCCTTCGCGCGCGACTTTCAACGCGCCCTCAGGATCGTCCAGGCCGGCGCAGGCCAGACTCGATGCCCAGTACCAGAGAGCCGGAACTGGTTTACCGTTCATCAGCTCACGAGCCTGAGCGAGCCGCGTCTGCGCCACCTGATTGTCACCTCGCTTGAGCGCCACGATGCTCCAGCCGAGCACGATCCGCGAGTCGTCCCGGGCGCGCCCAGCCGCGTCACCGTAGGCAGCTTCCGCCTCATCCAGCCGTCCCAACTGCTCGAGCGCAAACCCGAGATTGTGAAGAGCAGCTGGTTTAGGGACGCCCGAGCCCGACGACTGGCGAAGGGCTGCTGCCGCTTCCTCCCACCGCGCCTGGCGGACGGCGATCAGCCCAAGGAACAGCGGTGCGGTGCTGTCGGAGGGGCGCAGTTCGGCTACCCGACGGAACTCGCGCAGTGCCTCCTCCAGCATACCCGCCTTATAGAACGCAATTCCGAGGTTCCGATGCTCATCGACTCGGCTGTCGTTGGCTTTGGGCGCCGAGGCGACAGATGTGCCTACGCGATGTGCAAAGCCAGCCGTGATCAGCCCGAACAGCGCCTTTCCGACCTCGAACTCGACCAGGCCCGATTCATCGATCAGCTGCTGCACGTCACGCGTACCGTCGACCAGCGGAAGCAATCGCTGCTGCTCGGGAGACAAGGTAGGGGCAGATTGGGTGACGTGGTTCTGGTCGACCGAGAAGATCAGGTCAAATGACGGGATCTTCTTTTCGATGAGGCTCCACTCATCGACCCGCCGGGCGCCTTCCAGCAGCAACGCCTCGGGGCTGATGCAGACGAGGAAGTCTTCACTCTCAGGCTTGACACCGGCCTCAAAGTTGAAGGTCCCGGACGTCCAGGTGAACAGATAGTAAACGGCCTCCTCGATTTGGAGACGCATGTAGGCTTCCAGCTCGGCGCGGGTAAGGGTGCCGAGCCCAACGAGGATCTCGCCCAGCTTGTGCTCCCGGTCGTCTTCCTGTGCCGCGATCGCCTTCTCCAGCTGCTCCGCGGTGATGCGCCCCTTCCGCATGAGCAGGTCGCCCAGGCGATCGCGCCGGTTTACGATAGTTGCAAAGGTGATTTGCCCTTCGTCGAGATAGATCGTGCCGAAGTTGTGCCGGTCAGCCAGAGCAAGACAGCCGGTGCGCCGCCCCAGGAACAGCAGCTGAATGACATCGGGGAGACTCGCCTCCTTCAGACTTCCCTTGATCGCCATCAGCGCCACTCCTCGACGATCCGGTCACCCACATCGGGCCAGTCCCAAACAATTTTTTCCCGGCTCCTGGCACCGCTGGCCGGCGCTACGATGCCACTGGTTCGTACGCCAGTGGACCGTCGCGGTGGTTTGGGTGCGGGTGCTTCGAGCACCTCACGGGCCAGAGCCGCAGTGGGGGCCACGCCCTTGGATTCCGCGGCATTCAATACCCGCTGTAGCAGGCCCTGCAGTGCTCGCACAGAATCGGCCGGGCGCGAACCGAGATAATCCACCAGGTCGGTGTCCAGCGTGCCCGACTTTACTTTCAACGCCCGCTGGAGAACCTGCTGCCGCATTTCTCTGTCAGGGGCCGGTAGATCTACCACGAGTCCGCCTTCGAGCCGGGTGCGAAGCCGCGGCTCCACCCCCGTGAGCTCCGACAACGGTACGCCGGAGCTGAAGATCATCTGGCGCCCTGACTCGATCAGAAAATTGAAGAGCACAAAGAGCTCGTCCTGGGTGCGATCCTTCTCGGCCACCAGGTGCACGTCGTCCAGCAGAAAGGCTCCCGCGGATCGGTATCGTGCGCGCCAAGGGGTGATGGCATCCCGGTCAATGGCTTCGATCAGCTCACTGGTAAACTCGTGGGCGCCGAGACAGGCCACCGCAGCCTTGCTCTTCGTCGCCAGCGCATTGCCCAACGCATGCAGCAGGTGTGTCTTCCCTACCCCGCTCCCGCCCACGATCACGAGCGGGTTGTATCGCGACGCGGGCTCGGCAACGACAGCTCGCGCCGCCTGGAGCGCCATCCGATTACTGGGTGCCTCGACCAGGTCCTCCAGCTTCCAGAGTGGAGATGGGGCCGGTGGTGGGTGCGCCCCCTGGCGGGCGCGCTGGGTGAGCGCCTCTGCACCGATGATATCGTCGGGATCTCGGAATGCCGTCGATCCCGCGAGATCCGGAGCCAGCTCCGTTGCCTCGGCATGCAGCGCCTGCAGCCGGGCCACGTCGGCCGCAAACTGACGCAACGCTTCCTCAGGGTCGACCGTCATCTCCTGCTGGAGCAGCGATTCAATTCGTGTGGTGCGGAAGCCTTCGCCTTCCCAGCGGAGAATGGCCGCGCCGACCTTGGCGCGCCACGAGTCCACCTGCTGTGAGACCGTAGCCGAGACTTCCGAGAGGAAATCGCTGAACTCGTCGCCCGATGAGCTCTGGGAAGAGGAGTCTACGGCTGCCGGAATACCGGCGGCCTTCGGCTGGGTCTTTCCTTTGTTATCGGGCTTCTCGCTGACCTCCTGGCCTCCGGCCAACGCCCGCGCCTGCGCCGGAAGCAGCGGCGTTTCGCTCACCGCCTGAAAGGCCACCAACCTGTTGAGTGCGCCGAGCAGCTCTCGAACGTTATCGATAGCCAGGGACGCAACAGCCTCGAGCACTCCCTCGGCGAACTTTGCCCTGCGTTCGTCCGCTTTGCGCCGAAGGATTGCCACCCTCGTCTCGTAATCCGGGGCCGAGACGTCGATCACCAGCCCGCCGGCAAAGCGCCGGATCAGACGCTCGTCGAGGGCCTCGATTTCGGCCGGCGGCCGGTCGCTGGTGAGCACAATCTGACGATTGGCCGACTGGAGAGTGTCGGTGAGCCGCAGCAGCTCGGACTGCATCTCTCGCCGGTGCGTGAGGAACTGGACATCGTCTACGAGAAGGAGATCCACATCATGAAAGCGGCGGCGGTAGGCGTCGCCCTGCCCGGCGGCGATGGCCGCGTGAAAGGACTCGACGAACTCATCCAGGGTGAGATACTCAACACAGAGCCCCACGTTGATCACCCGCGCCGCGTGGCCGATTCCCATGAGGAGGTGGGTCTTCCCCAGGCCTGGACGCGCGTAGATGAATAAGGGGTTGTATACCGTGCCCGGAGACTCCGCGACGGCTTTCGCCGCGGTGAACGCGAGCCGGTTAGCGGCGCCGACCACCAGGGTGTCGAAGCGGTAGAGTGGGTTGAGCGTCGCCGTCATGCCACCTGGCTCCCGGCGGCCAACTTCTTGAGTACCAGTTCTGAGACGCCTTTTAAGGTCTCGAACACGCCGGCGCCGTGCAGTGCGTCCGCCGAGAAGCTTTGCACCGAGCGGAAGTTGAGCGCGTCGTCCATCTCATCCTGCGTGAGTATCAGGTCACGAGGCAGGTCCTGCTTGTTGTATTGGAACACGACCGGCAGCTGGCGTATGTCGACACCCTGACCCAGGAGATTGTCCTGGAGGTTCTGAAGGCTCTCCATGTTGTCGTCGAACCGCCGCGCCTGGCTGTCGGCCACAAAGACCACCCCGTCGGCTCCCTGCAAGACGAGCTTCCTGGTGGCGTTGTAGTAGCTCTGACCCGGAACGGTGTACAACTGGAACTTGGTGGTGAAACCGGAGATGTTGCCGAGCTCGAGAGGAAGAAAGTCGAAGAAGAGCGTACGGTCGGTCTGGGTAGCCAACGACACCATACGACCCCGGCGAGCCTCCGGCACACGGCCGTACACGTATTGCAGGTTGGTCGTCTTTCCGGACCGTCCTGGTCCGTAATAGACGATCTTGCAGGTAATTTCACGTGCGGTGAAGTTGACGAGTGACATTGGCCCTTACCGTCCGAATAGCTCTTTGAGACTTGTATTGAGCTCTCGCTCGAAATTCTCGGCCAGCAGCGGGGCAGCAGCCGGCTCGCGCGGCGCCGCCCCGACCAGCGCTTCGATCATCTGGTCGAAGAACAGCTGAACTAGCCCCACCGAGGTCTCAGGTCCAAACACTACCAATCCAATCCAGCGTCCACGGGGTGTTCCGAATGCTGCCAGCATGCAGCTCTGCTGCCTTCCTCCGTGCACGACAGCTCCGAACTGCACCGTGCCCATCAGGCGGGCCAGCTCCTCGGTCGAGGCCACGATGGCGGATCCGAGCGCTGCCGCAGTCATGACTTCGAACGAACGGGAGAATCCGTGCTGAGCGATCACCTGACCGGAGGTCGTCATCAGCAGGATGAGCCTCGCCGAAGATTCGGAGAGGAAAGTTTGCAGCGGCTGCACCACCCATGGCTCGAGTGCACGCATCAGTTGAGGTGACCGACCGCGTCGAGCATCTCCAGTCGGGCGAGCCCCAGGTTGGCATCGAGGCCTACCAGTGCTACCAGGACCAGGTCGTTGGCCATTGGAGCGGCGAGGACTGAACCCGCGTTGCCGCGCAGGTGGACGAATGTCGGAATTTTCAGGCCCGCACCAGCCGCGGCTCGGCCCAGGCGCTGCACCAGGCTTCCGGCCAGGGCGGCAATGGCGCGACCATCGATCCCATCCATCAGCCGCTCCGCTACAACCAAGCCGTCAGTGACGGAGATCAGCAGCGATCCGCGGACCCCGGGAACCTGCGTCACCCGCTCGAGGGCGGTATTTGCCGCACTCATGCCTCTCCTCCGAGCCATGCACGGGCTTCGCGAGCCCCGCGCTCCGCAATGAGCCCCAGCCGTGCCATCGGCAGGGCGGGGTCACGCATCGTAAGGAGCACGGTGTTCTCGGTCGGCGGGACCAGATACAGATTGCCCTCCGGCGACTCCACCGCGATGGCTTGCCAGGCGCCCAGGCCGAGGAGTTTCGCGGTACGCGCCGCCTCTCGTGAGACTCCGGCGAGCTCCGCCGCTACGCGATCACCAACGTCCTCGTTATTGGGTCCTACCAGGCTTCCGCTCAGCCGGAGCCCGTTACCATCGACCAGTAGCTGCCCGCGATCCCCATCGCCACCGGAAGGTTCGGCAGGGGACGACTGGGACGTGACTGCCGTGAGCGGCTGCGACCCGACGTGCGGCTGAGCGCTTTCGGGAGCTCTCGGGCTGGTCTGCATTCGCGCGAGTGCCTGCGGAATCGATGGGTCGTCCGGATCGATCTCGACCGCTCGTTGCAGATGCTCCCGCGCCTCAGCGACGTTCCCGGCTCTATAGTAGAGGAAGGCAATTCCCTTGAGTGCGCTGGTTCGCATGGGGTCGAGCCGCAGTGCTTCGACCCACGCATCAAAGGCGGCCGCCAAATCGCCTTGATCGCCAAAAATCCGCGCCATGAGATCGTGGGCTTCGGCCAGGTTGGGATACCGCCCCAGACCCCCGCGGGCGACCTTGTACGCCGAGTCCAGCTGGCCTCTCCGCCTCAAGGCCTCGCCCAACTCGAGAAAGGCGAGGCTGGCGGGCTCTTCTGCGAGCCTCGACGTCAGTGTTCGTATGTCATCACTCACGATAGCTCTCCAACTCTTCGGCCAGGATCTCTGCTGCCTGCCTCAGGCGCTCCACAGCCGGCTGGAGCGCCTCTTCTGCGGCTGTGAGGGTCCCAAGGCGCGCCCAGCTCCTCCAGGCTTCCGCGGCCTCGCGGAAGTGACCACTCGCTGCCTGGCATACCCCGAAAAGCCGCCGGGCTTCAGGCATCAACGGATCGCTCCGGAGCAGCTGCTGCAGCATGGCGGTCGCCGCCTGGTACTGTCCCTGCGCCAAGGCTCGACGCACAGGCGTGAGCGGCGCGCCGGGCTGGTTTCCGTTCTCACCGGCTGGTGGCGCCGCCGCGCTGTCCAGCACGATGACTCCGGCGGACGAAAGAGTGTACGCACTACGAGCGATGTCGAACTCGGACCGGCCGAGCGCGGCGGCGAGGGCGTGGAGGTCCCGCTGTCCGTCGATGGCAGCAAGCATTTCCCACTCCGGGGGTGCGAGCTCCAGTCTGCCATCAGCCGTGCTGTCGCTGGGCGGCAGGCGCGGAATGACTCGCAGATGCGGCACCTTGTCCTCGATGCGCGACCACTCGTCCATGCGGCGAGCAGCCTCCATGAGCAGACCCTCGGTAGGCATCCGCACCGGTGTCTCGACGACTGCGTCCAACGGAGCTCCGTCCTCGAAGCGAAAATAGCCTTCGGCCCACCCAAGCAGCTCGAAGATGGCTTCCTCGATCTGAGCCTTCAGCTGTCGGTCCAGCTCCCGCCGCGTTAGCGCTCCACTGGCAACCAGGATGTCACCTATCCGACGGGGGTCGCCTGACTCCTGTACTGCTCTCGCCTGCTGGAGCTGGGCCGCGGAGATCTTGCCCAGCCGCATCAACCGGGCGCCCAGAGGCTGCGGATCCTTGCCTACCGTCGCCGCCACCACACCGCCCCGGTCGAAGGACACCGTACCCGCGGTCTGCCGCAGCTCGGAGGTTACGCGCAACACACCAGTTTTCCGGCCGAGATCGAGCAGCTGGAACACGTCCTGGATGTGCAGCTCTTTCAGCGGGCCTTCGAGAGCCACAGATCAGCTCGCTGCCGCGAAGATGTGTTGGAGGTCCCGGGCGGATCGTGCCCGACTTCGGGCTTCAGTCGCGAAGGGACCATCGGGATCGAGGTCGATAACGCGCTCCCACGCTTGCACCGCGTCATCGAATTGCCGCTGGCGGGCAAAGCAGGTGCCCTGATTGTAGAGTGCCGCCGGGTGCTCGGGGTCAAAGCGCAGCACCCGGCTGAACGCTTCCAGCGCCTGCTGAGTCCGGCCATCCTCCAGAAGCGCCCTCCCCAGGGCAGTCAGCGCCTCCAGCTCATACGGATCAGCCTGGAGCAATCGCACCAGCACCGGAATGGCCGCCCGCGGCGCTTCGGTGCGGCGAAGGAGATCGGCCAGCGAGAGTGCCGCAGGGCCGTAGGTAGGCAGGAGCTCGAGCGCGTGTTCGTAGGCGGCCCGGGCCGCGGTCCAGTTTCGGCGCTCCTCCTCCACGGCTCCGAGCTCGCACCAGACTCTCACGAGCGAGGAGTCGAGCTGGAGCGCGGCGTTGAAGGCGGCAAGGGCAGCGGCGCGGTCTCCCAACCTGACCGATACCTGGGCCTGAAGATGAAAGAGATCGGCCCGGCCGGGTGCCAGTGATTGTGCTTCGCGAACGCAGTCGAGGGCACCCAGCGCATCGCCGACCGCCAAGAGCACCCGCCCCCGGGCCGCGAGTATCTCCGCGTTTCCAGGCACGCGCGCAGCCAGGTCGTCGGCCAACGATGTGGCATCCTTGGCCCGGCCGAGCGACAGAAGCGCGCGGATCTCACCGAGTGTTGCATCGGGGTCGTCCGGCAGAAATACCCGCGCTTCGCGATAGCGTTCGAGTGCCTCGCCGTACAGTCCGCGTTTGGCGAAAATGTCGCCCAGCAGAACCGCGATCTGACCCCGCGGCGCGCCGCGTCCGTTCACGCGGCGCAGCTGGGCCGACGCCTGATCCAGAAGGCCCTTACTGATCAGGTCGCGCGCGGCCGCCAAAACGTCATGAGCCGGCTCGCTGGATCCGGCACTCTCCGCCGGCGCGAGCTCGTGAAACAATCGGTCGAGCGACGGCGTGTCAAACGTGAACTCTCCCGCGAGCACTTCCCCACTCACATCGGCCACGAGCTCGGGGGCAATGGCGATGGTAGGATCTTCGTACTGAAGGTCGATCGTCAGTGAGAACTTTTGAGGTACGTAGAGCGGCTCCAGCTCCAGCGCGCGCCGTGTCTCCCGCAAGGCACCCTCGAAGTCGCCCAGCTGACTCAGGACGAAACTCAAGTTGTAGTGTGCCGCTGCGAACTCAGAGTCAGCGTCGACCGCCTGGCCAAACGCATTGCGAGCTTCCTCATACTGCTTCATCTCCACCAGCACCAGGCCAATTCCATTCCAGCCGACCGCGCTGCCGGGCTGCTCGCTCAGCGCACGCTGGTACTCCTGGAGTGCCGCCTTGTACTGGCGGCGCTGAAGCAGGAGCAGCGCCAGGTTCAGACGTGACGTGAAGAGCGGCTGCATCCCTCCCAAGGCCCGGCCGAAGGCCAAAACGGCACCATCGCTGGATGGCTCACTCGCACGTATGACGCCGATATTGTTCCAGGCGAGACGATAGTCGGGATCGATTTCCACCGATTTGGTGTACGAGGCAAGCGCATCCTCGCGCTTTCCTGCCTGGTGGAGACATACGCCCCGCTCGTTCCACATCTTGGGCGAGTCAGCGAACTCTTTCACCAGAGCGTCATACAGGCTCAGCGCAGTATCCAGGTTCCGGCGCAGCAACTGCACCTCGGCCATGGCCTGCAGATTGAATCGCCGGTCTTCCCCCGCATCCAGCGCCGACTGGTATTCCTTGAGGGCGTCGTCGTACTGCGCCCGCTGACGGAACGCCACGCCCAGGTTGTAGTGTGCGAGCGGTGCTCCGGCGACTGACTGCGGCGCGGCCGGACGCTCGGCAGCACCGATGACGCCCTCCGAGCTCGCCCTGGTGAGCCCGCCGTGACCTGCGCCTCCCCCGTCTCGCTGACCGGCCGCCGAACGATCCAGTGCCAGGTTCGCTTGCGCGCGCGCCAGGGCAGGATTGAGCGTTACTGCCTTCTTGGTTGCTGCCATAGCGGCATCGTGCTGCCCCAGCTCCCCGTACAGAAACGCCAAGAGGTAGTGCGCCTCGGCGTGATCCGGATTGCGGGCGATTGCTTCTTTAAGTGATTCCAGGGCAGGACCGCTCAGGCCGCGGTTGTACAGGACTTCTCCGTGATGGAAGCGGGCGCTGGCATTCTCGGGGTCCAGTTCGCACGCTCGGGACAGCCATTCACTCGCTGCGTCGAGACGCCCTCTGGCCTTCTCTGCGAGTCCGAGTTGAAGCAGGGCGGGAATGTCGTTCGGCTGAAGCGCAAGGAGTGCCTCGAACTCCGCAATCGCTTCCTGGTAGCGGCCTACCATGGCATAGGCTCGGCCCAACTCCCAGCGAGGCTCCCGCTCGCCCGGGCGGCGGCCTGCTTCTTCGCTGAGCTCCGCCACTCGTCTGTCATAGTGTCCGCTATCGCGGTAGGCGATCTCCAGATTGGCCTGGGCCACGAGCATTCTGGAATCCAGCTCCACAGCGCGCGCGAACTCGGCAATGGCTTCCTCGATCAGTCCCTTCTGATAGTAGAGCACGCCCAGGTTGTTGTGCGCACCCGCGTCGGATGGATCGATGCGGCGGGCAAATGAGCGGAGGACCGTGAGATCGCGCTCCGACAGGGCGGGAGCCGGCATCGCTCAGGGCAGGCGGATAGCGTCGAAGATCGAGCGGAGCGACGCGAGGTCGGGCAAGAGCAGGAAGTGTCCTCCCATCTGATCGGGGGTGCCTTCCACCCGGAACGACGTCTCGACACAGAAGGCGTAATCTCGGTCGTGGCCGAAGTTCAGGTGTGCGCTTGTCAGCACAGCGCCATTGAGATCGATGACCAAGCTGGGAACCGAGGGGACCAGCATCATGCCCATGAAGTCACTGAGCGCATTCAGGTAGGCGCTGGCGAGGATGTTGCC
>Ga0307410_10001503_pt1 | contig 10584 bp, 11 predicted proteins | sample 322Ometagenome_3_FD_203707 | JGI IMG/M metagenome (GOLD analysis project Ga0307410, IMG submission 203707) | Maize rhizosphere microbial communities from greenhouse at UC Davis, California, United States - 322HYB-O-3 | ecosystem: Host-associated > Plants > Roots > Rhizosphere > Soil | place...
CGGGCCCGCGTGCGAACACGGCATCGACGCTGCGTTCGTCGCGCTGCACTCCGCGCTCGCCGGCGTGCCGGCGGTGCCCGGCCGCGCGCCGCTCGCCTCGGTCGAGACGCGGCTCGGCCTCGCGAGCGGGCGCGGCGACGAGCCCGCTCGCGACGTGCACGGCGATCCCCGGCTCGCCGCGACACCCCCGCTGGCGCGCACGTCGATGGCGCCGCGGCCCTGGTCGATCGGCCTGTTCGCGCGCTGGTTCTCGCCGTCCGACGTCCGTCCCGATTCGCCCGATCCGCGCGGGCGATGGCATCACGCGGGCCTCAGGCGCCGCTTCGGCCTGCTGGCGCTCATCATCGCGCAGACCTGGATCGCTGCCGAAGCGATGCGATCGGTGCTTCCGTACAAGGGCGGCACGGCGCTCGAGCTCGCCGTGCTCGCGCTCTTCGTCGTGCTGTTCGCGTGGGTGTCCGCAGGTTTCTGGACCGCGCTCGCCGGCTTCGTCCTGCTGTTCCGCGGACGCGACCGCTACGCGATCTCGGCCACTGCGCGTCCCGATGCGCCGATCGATCCCGCGGCGCGCACGGCGCTCGTCATGCCGATCGCCAACGAGAACGTTCCACGCGTGTTCGCGGGCCTGCGCGCCACGTGGGAGTCGCTCGAGCGCACCGGGCAGGCGGCGCACTTCGACGTCTTCGTGCTCTCCGACACGTCGGATCCGGACACGCGCGTGGCCGAGCTCGCCGCGTGGCGCGCGATGGTCGACGAGCTGGGGCTGTCGGGCCGCGTCTTCTATCGCTGGCGGCAGCACCGCATCAAGAAGAAGGCGGGCAACGTCGCCGACTTCTGCCGCCGCTGGGGAAGCCGCTATCGCTACATGATCGTGCTCGACGCCGACAGCGTGATGACCGGCAGCTGCATCACGCGGCTCGTGCAGATCGCCGAGGCGAATCCCAACAGCGGCATCATCCAGACGGCGCCGCGGGCCGCTGGACGCGACACGCTGTATGCACGCACGCAGCAGTTCGCAACGGGCATGTACGGTCCGCTGTTCACTGCCGGCCTGCATTTCTGGCAGCTGGGCGAAGCGCATTACTGGGGCCACAACGCGATCATCCGCGTCGAGCCATTCATCCGCCATTGCGCGCTGGCGCGATTGCCCGGGCGAGGCGCGCTGGCCGGCGAGATCCTGTCGCACGACTTCGTCGAGGCGGCGTTGATGCGTCGCGCCGGCTGGGCCGTGTGGATCGCGTACGACCTGCCGGGCAGCTACGAGGAGATGCCGCCGAACCTCACCGACGAGTTGCAGCGCGACCGCCGCTGGTGCCAAGGCAACCTGATGAACTTCCGGCTGTTCTTCGCGAGCGGCCTGCATCCCGCGCATCGCGTCGTGTTCATGACCGGCGTCATGGCCTACCTGTCGGCGCCGCTTTGGTTCGCGTTCCTGCTGCTGTCGACTGCGATGCTCGCCGTCCAGACGCTCGGCGAGCCGACGTACTTCTCGCAGCCCTACCAGCTGTTCCCCAACTGGCCGCAATGGAACCCGCGCTGGGCGCTCACGTTGCTCGGAGCGACGGCGCTCGTGCTGTTGCTGCCGAAGTTCCTGTCGGTGCTGCTCGTGCCGCGTCGCGAGGCGCGACGGTTCGGCGGCGCGTTGCGGTTGTCGATCTCGGTGCTGCTCGAGATGCTGTTGTCGATGCTGTTCGCGCCGATCCGCATGCTGTTCCATACGCGATTCGTGCTGACGGCGCTGGCGGGCAAGACCATCCGGTGGAAGTCGCCGCCACGCGAAGACGCGCAGACGCCCTGGGACGACGCGATCGCCAGGCACGGCCCGGGAACGCTGCTCGGGCTCGCGTGGGCCGCGCTCGTGCTGTGGCTCGATCCCGCCTTCCTTCCGTGGCTCGCACCGGTGGTCGGCGCGCTGATGCTGTCGATCCCGCTCGCCGTGCTGACGAGCCGCACCGCCCCCGGCCGCCGCGCGCGTCGCTTTGGACTGTTCGTCACGCCGGAGGAAGCCGACACGCCGCGCGAGATCCGCGACACCGCGCGCTATGCGTCGCAGTCGACCGAGCCGCTTCCGGGCCTCGTCGACGCCGTCGTCGATCCCCTCGTCAACGCCATCGCGATGGCGGCGCGAAGCGTCCGCTCGCGCGAGACGCCGGCCGTCCACCAGGCGCGCATGGCGGTGACCGAGCGCGCGCTGGTCAACGGTCCGTCGGCGCTGAGCGCTGCCGAGCGCGGCGTGCTGCTGAACGATCCGGTCGCGCTCGCTCGCCTGCACGAGCGCGTATGGACGTCCGCCGACGCGCACGCGGGGTGGCATCCGCAACGCGAACGCCCGCGCGCGGCCGCCCCGCGCTAGAAGTCCGCACATCCGGCCGGCGACTCGCTAGACTCCCTCGTCCCGCCGGTGCTCGCGGCGGGCTGCCGCGCGGGCTCGCCGGAGGATCCGGCACGAGGTGTTCGATGCGCATTGCGTCACTGCTACGCGTTGCCGCCGCGGCGTCACTGTGCGCGCCGTCGGCCATCGCGCAAGTCGCAACGCGGCCCACGGTGGACGTGGGCGACGAGTGGCGGTTCGCCGTCTACTACACGGTGCCGACGTCCGAACCGAGCCGCACCTGGCGCATCGTTTCCGTCGGTGCGCAGCGCATCGAGGCGACGGAGAACGGCGAGCCGCTCACGCTGACGCCGGAGCTCAACGTGCTCGACTCGCCGCGGGCGAGCGAGTCCAACCCGCGCGCCCTCAGCTTCCCGATGGAAGTCGGCAACGCCTGGCGCTACCGCAGCGACTGGGTGTTCAAGCCGAAGAAGTCGAACGGAAGCTTCGACGTCGACGTTCGCGTCGTGAGCTACGAGAAGGTTCGCGTTCCCGCCGGCGAGTTCGAGGCGTTCAAGCTCGTCGCGACCGCGGCGATCAGCGGTACGTCACCGGTCAACAGCCGCTACGAAGCGGAGTCCAGGACGACCTACTGGTATGCGCCCTCGGCCCGGGCGATCGTGCGATCGATCCACCACAACCCGTATCTCGGCACGTCGACGGTCGAGCTCGTGTCGCTGCAGCTGCGCAACTAGCGCGGCGGCCGCAGAAAAGGAAACGCCCCCGTCTGCAAGCGGGGGCGTCGTCGCCGGCGAGGCGCGCGATCGCTACGCGATGCGCTCGATGATCGCGGCGATGCCCTGCCCGCCGCCAATGCACATCGTGATGAGCCCGTAGCGCTTGTTCGTGCGTCGCAGCTCGTACATGCACTTGATGGTGAGGATGGCGCCGGTCGCGCCGATCGGGTGGCCAAGCGCCACCGCGCCGCCGTTGGGATTGACGCGCGCCGCATCGAGCCCGAGCTCCTTGCTGACGCCGAGCGCCTGCGCGGCGAACGCCTCGTTCGACTCGATGACGTCGATGTCGGACACGCGAAGCTCCGCCTTCTGCAGCGCGCTCTTCACCGCGGTGACCGGACCGAGGCCCATGATCTTGGGATCGATGCCGGCATGGCCGTACGACACGAGGCGGGCCATCGGCTTGTAGCCGCGCCGCTCGGCGGCCGAGCGCTCCATCAGCACGACGGCGGCAGCCGCATCGTTGATCCCCGAGGCGTTGCCCGCCGTGACGGTGCCGTTCTCCTTGGCGAACACGGCCTTGAGCTTGGCCATGCCTTCGACCGATGCGTCGGCGCGGATGTGCTCGTCGAGGTCGAACATGACCGGACCCTTCTTGCTCTTGAGCTCGATGGGCAGGATCTGCTCCTTGAAGTGGCCGGCGGTCGTGGCTGCGTGCGCGCGGCGATGGCTCTCGACCGCGAACTCGTCCTGCTGCTGGCGCGTGAGCCCGCACTTGTTCGCCACGTTCTCCGCGGTGATGCCCATGTGGATCGTGTCGAACGGGTCGGTCAGCGCGCCGACCATCATGTCCATGATCTTCGCCTCGCCCATCCGCGCGCCCCAGCGCTGCGTCGGGTTGAGATAGCCGCCGCGGCTCATGCTCTCCGCGCCGCCGGCGACCGCCGCCTCGATGTCGCCGAGCAGCACGTACTGCGCGGCCGTGACGATGGCTTGCATGCCGCTGCCGCACAGCCGATTCAGCGTGAGCGCGCCGGTCTCGTGCGGCAGGCCGCCGTTCACGCAGGCGACGCGCGACAGGTACATGTCCTTCGGCTCGGTGTGGATGACGTTGCCGAAGACGCACTGCCCGATTTCCTTCGGATCGATCTTCGCGCGGCTCACCGCCTCGCGCACCACGCGCGCGGCCAGGTCGGTCGGCGGGATGTCCTTGAGACTGCCGCCGTAATCGCCGATGGGCGTGCGGACGCCGGAAAGAATGACGACTTCGCGTTGGGCCATGAGATTCTCCTCGTCAGGTGCCCTCATGATACGCCTCGGGACGAGGCCCTCCGGCGTGCGCAGGTCACCACGGCGTTCGCACGCGCAGCCGGTCTCGCGCCCGACGAATTGTCGTACGATGCGCAGCACGCGCACCCGGCCGCCAGCGCCGCGGCGCCCTTCGAGGAGATGCCCGATGGCAACCCACGCATTCCGCCGGCTCGTCGTCGCCGTGCTGTCGTTCGCGGCGATCGACGCGTCGTTCGCCGCCTATCCGGAGAAGCCGGTGCAGTACCTGATCCCGTTCCCGGCGGGCGGCGAGTCCGACATCGCTGCGCGCCTGCAGGCGCAGGCGTTCAGCCAGCTGTACAAGCAGGAGATGATCGTGATCAACCGGGCGGGCGGCGGCGGCGCGCTCGTGTGGCAGCAGCTCAACTCGCTGCCGCCGGACGGCTACACGATCGCCGGGATCAACCTCCCGCATATCGTGCTGCAGCCGCTCGAGGGGACGGTCAGCTACAAGACCGAGGAGATGACGCCGGTGTATTTCTTCCACTACACGCCGGATGCGCTGATCGTGCCCGCCGACAGCCCGTTCAAGACGTTCCAGGACTTCCTCAAGGCGGCGAAGGACCAGCCGGGTGCGCTCAACATCGCCGGATCGGCGCTCAACTCCGCCAACCACGCGGCGCACGAGAAGATGATGAAGGAGTTCGGCATCAAGACGACGTACGTGCCGTTCAAGGGCACCGGCGACCTGATCGCGTCGGTGCTGGGCGGCCACGTCGCAGCGGCGATGTCGTACACGACGCTCGCGATCCAGCAGAAGGGGAAGATGCGCATGCTCGCCGTCGCCACCGAGAAGCGGCTGCCGCAGTTCCCCGACGTGCCGACGTTTCGCGAGCTCGGCGGCAACTGGGTCGACGGCGCCTACCGCGGCGTCGCCGTGCCGCGCTCGACGCCGGAGGCGGTGCGAAAGCAGGTTTCCGACATGATGGACGCGCTGAACAAGGATCCCGAGCTTCGCAAGAAGATGGTCGACGGCGGCTTCGAGGTGATCGACATCGGTTACGACCGCATGCCCGCGTTCCTGAAGGAGCGCACGCAGGAGTACATGGGCACGGCGAAGCTCATGGGACTCTTGAAGTAGCCGCGCCATGGTGCTCGAGATCGCCGACATCCGCATCCGGCCGGGACAGGAGACCGCGTTCGAGGAGGCGATCCAGCGGGCGATCGCCACGGTGCTGAGCCGCGCGGAGGGCGTGCGCGACTGGCGCGTCGATCGCTGCATCGAGACGCCGGAGCGCTACGTGCTGCAGATCCACTGGGCCACGCTCGAGGATCACACGGTGGGATTTCGCGGCGGTCCGCTGTTCGCGCAATGGCGGGCGATCATCGGCCCGTTCTTCGCTTCGCCGCCGGTCGTCGAGCACTTCTCGAGCGTCGCGCGCGGTTGACGCGGGGCTGCGCTCGCGCGCCGGTCAGCCCGCTGGGCGCGCCTCGCGCGAGCAGTAACCGCCGTAGCGCTCCGAGAACACGAGCGCCCAGCCGCCGACGTAGTTGGCGCGCGTCGACGCGGCCTGTTCGTCGAGCGCGTCCCATCCGCCGTGCGTCAGGCGCACGCGCGTCCCGCCGGGGACCGCGACGAACGTCACCTCGACCCATTGCGCCGTCGCCGCGTCGCGGCCGGGGTGCCAGCTGAAGCGCACGCGCTTGCCCGGCTCCCACGCTTCGACGCTTCCCCAGGTGCACCGGGTGCCGTCGCGGGTCGTCTCGACGAGACGGCCGCCGACACGGCCTTCGAACGCGACGCTGGCCGCGTCGTGCCTGCCGACCGAGTGCGTCCCGAGCGGCCACCAGCGCGCGATGTCGCGCGTGAAGTAGTCGAAGGCGCGGCCCGGCGGCGCGGGCACGGTCACCTCGACGACCAGCGGCGCGAGCGTGGACGATGGATCAGCGGCGGCGCGGGCGACGGGCATGACGTTGCTCCTCGTGGGTGACGTGGCGCGCGTAGCTTGCGAGCGCGCGCTGCCACATCGCGTGGAAATAGTCGCGCAACTCGAGCGCGGCCGCGGGGTCCGGCGCGAACAGGTGCCGCGTGCCCGCGCGCGTCTCGATCACGAGCCCGGCGTCGCGAAGCACGCGCAGATGCTGGGAGACGGCCGGCCGCGACACCGGCACGTCCCTGGCGATGTCGCCGACGGCGCGCGGGGTTGCGCCGAGCGACTCGAAGATCGTTCGACGCGTCGGGTCGGCGAGGGCGGCCAGGGCAGCGGTGTAAGCCATGGCTTACGGTAAGCTATAACTTACCATCGTGTCAAGCGGCCGCCCTCGACGCCGGTTCTGCGTCGCGCTACGGTGGCGTTTTCACGAGCGGCCGGACGCGATGGCGCAAACGAACTGGAAGCATCACGGCGTGCGCGTCGTGCGGCACGACCAGCTGGATCCGAACACGGCGCAGACGCCCGGCATGAACCGGTCGGCCGCGATCAACCACGCGCGGATGGGCGCCGAGAAGCTCTGGGCCGGCACGGTGGTGATCCATCCGAATGCGAAAACCGGCGCGCATCATCACGGCCCGGTCGAGAGCGTGATCTACGTCGTCAGCGGCCGGGCGCGCATGAAGTGGGGCGATCGTCTCGAGTTCACGGCGGAGGCGGGGCCGGGCGACTTCATCTACGTGCCGCCGTACGTCCCGCATCAGGAGATCAACGCGAGCCCGACCGAGGCGCTGTCGTGCGTGCTGTGTCGCAGCGGGCAGGAGCCGGTGGTCGTCAACCTCGACATCGCGGACGTCGAGCCCAATCCCGAGAACGTGCCTTGGGTCGACAACATCCATCGCGAGCCGGGGCCAGCGGAAAAGGGCTGCTGAAGCACCGCACCGTCTCGCGGGTGGAGTCGGCGCGCTGCGCTGGTGACGGCGGCGCGCCGACGCCGCCTTGGCGGAAAGCGCGCATGCACGAGACGACGTGGCTCGCGCTACGGCGCGACGTCGTAGTACATGTAGCGGTCCCGTAGGAACGGGTGCAGCTTCATGCCCCGCACGCGCGGCTGCACGATCTGGTTCTGGTAGCTGTAGCTGTCCAGCATCCACGGCGCGTACGCCGCGACGAGCTCGTTCATCCGGCGGTACTGCACGGCGCGCTCGGGCCCTTCGGGCAGCGCGCGCATCGCCTCGTAGGCCTTGTCGTACTCGGCAAGCCTCAGGCGGGCATCGTTGGAGAGGCCGATGTTCTTGCTGTAGAGCGGCGAATAGAAGTTGTCGGCGTCCGGGAAGCCCGCGATCCACGCGAGGTTCCAGATCATGAGCTGGCCCGCCTCGGAGCGCTTGTTGAGCTCCGGCCACTTCTCGATGAAGAACTCGGTGCGGAGCCCGATCGCGTCCAGGTTCTTCTTCCACAGCTCGTTGGCGGCGCGGTCGGCCGCGGTCGGCGTCGAGCCCTTGACCAGCACGATGCGCTTGCCGTCCGGCGCTTCGCGGTAGCCGTCGCCGTCGCGGTCGCGGTAGCCGAACTTGTCCAGCAACGCGCGCGCCGCCGCGGGGTCGTACGGGTCCTTCTGCGCGAGCGCCGGCGAATGGCCCGGCACCGGTGGCGGGATCATCTGCGTCGCGATCTCGGCCTGGCCGTTGGACAGCACGCGGATGCGCTCCTTGCGATCCTGCGACATGACGATCGCGCGGCGCAGCGCGATCCTGTCGGGCGTGTAGCCGCCGACGACGGGGTCGTCCATGTTGAAGAAATAGAAGCCGAGCGCCGGCTCGACCTGCCGCTGCAGGCGCACGCCCTTGTCGGCGAACTCGGGTTTCAGCGTCGCGCCGTCGAGCACCGTCTGCGCGAGCGACGACGGCACGTCGACGTAATCGAGCGCGCCGCTGCGAAACGCGAGGAGCCGCGGCTGCGCTTCCTCGATGATCGAGATCTCGACGCGCGGCACCAGCGGCAGCTTGCGCCCGGCGAGCCCCTTCGCGAGCTCGACGTCTTCCCGCGGACCGTCGGGCGGCGGCGCCGGATAGCGGACGTCGCGAAAGTCCGGGTTCGCCTCCAGCACGATCTTCTGGCTGCGACGCCATTCGCCGAGCTTGTACGGCCCCGTGCCGACCGGGTCCTCCATCACGCGCCCCGATGCATCGCCCTTCATCGCGACGACTTCCTTCGCGACCGCGGCCATTGCCGTCGACGTGAGCCAGTGCTGGAACGTCCAGTTCGGCTGCACGAACTTGACCTGCAGCGTGTAGCGGTCGAGCGCCTTCAGGCCCTCGATCGGCGCGTCGTAATCGAGCTTGCCGGTCTTGCGCGCCTTGTCCAGCACCGGCGCGAGCCCGAGCAGCTGGTTCTCGAACACGTACAGGTAATACGAGCGCACGGCCGGATCGAGGTTGCGCTTGATGCTGAAGACGTAATCGTCCGCGGTGAGCTCGCGCTTCTTGCCGCCGAACGCCGGGTGCGGGGCGAAGTAGATGCCGCGCCGGACCTTGACGACGAACGTGCGCCCGCCGTCGGTGATCGTCGGCATACCGTCCGCCGTGTTCGGCACGAGCTTCGCCGGTCGCGCGAAATAGTCGTAGGTGTACAGCGGATCGAAGATCGCGTTGCAGACTTTCGCCGAGTATTCGTCGTACGCGGCCTGCGGGTCGAACCCCGTCTCGGCCGTGAGGAATGCCACGCGAAGCGCCTTCGTCGGCTGTGCGTCGGCGAGCGCGGACAGCGCGACGGCTGCGCACAACAACAGCTGGCGGCAGAGACGTGGCATGCGAAATCGGACAAAGGCCAAGCCGCTATACTGCCAGTTCATGTCCGAATCGTCCGTCGAATGAGGCTCTACGGCATCTCGAACTGCGACACGGTGAAGCAGGCGCGCGCCTGGCTGGACGCAGAGGGCGTGCGCTACGAATGGGTCGACTGGCGGAAGACGCCGCCGTCGATCGCTTCGCTCGAGCGCTGGAGCGCGTGCGTCGGCTGGGGAACGCTGCTCAACCGGCGCGGCACGACGTGGCGCGCGCTCGACGACGCCGAGCGAACGCGCGTCACCGATGCGCCTTCCGCGCTCGCCCTGATGCGAGCCAGGCCGACGCTGATCAGGCGACCGGTCGTCGAGATCGACGACGACGTCGTCGTCGGCTTCGACGCCGGCGAGTACGCCCGCCGCTTCGCGCGCTGACGCCGTGGCGCGCTCCGCCCTCGCATCGATCGCGCTGTCGGTCATTGCGATTCTCATGTGCGGGGCGGTCGGCGTGACCGTGGGTCTTGCGATCGCGCGCTGGCTCGGCATGGGGGGCACGTCGGCCGCGCTGCTCGCGGCGTTCGTCGCGATGCCGGTGGCCGCCGCGACGTTCGCGCTCGGCATCGCGACGCTGAAGCGGCTGCGCCTGCTGCGATGAGCGTCGCGCTCGACGCGATCGCGCGGGACCTGCAGCGCGCGTACGCGACGTCCGTGCAGATCGAGGCGCCGTCGTTGCGCGACGACGCCTTCGATGTCCGTGCCGGTTACGCGGTGCTCGAGCGCATGCACGCCTGGCGCCTCGGCCAGGGCTGGCGGCCGGTCGGACGCAAGATCGGCTTCACCAACGTCACGATCTGGGAACGCTATGGCGTCGATCGCCCGATGTGGTCGCACGTGTGGGATACGACCGTGCGCCGCGCAGACGGTCACGACGCGTCGCTGTCGCTCGCGGGATTGATGGAGCCGCGCATCGAGCCCGAGGTCGTGTTCGGCCTCGCGTCCGAGCTCCCCGGCGGCGACGATCCGGAGCGGCTGCTCGATGCGATCGACTGGATTGCGCCCGGGTTCGAGATCGTGCACAGCCCGTTTCCCGGCTGGCGTTTCGGCGCCGCCGACTGCGCGGCGGCGTTCGGCCTGCACGGGCGGCTCGCGGTCGGCGCGCCGCTGGCGGTCGGTCCGCACAATCGCACCCGCCTCGCCGCGGCGCTGCCGACGTTCGGGGTGACGCTGTTTCGCGGCGCGGAGCCGGTGGAGACCGGCCGCGGATCGAACGTGCTCGGCAGCCCGCTGCGCGCATTGATGCACCTGCGCGACCTGCTCGCGACGCAGCCGCAGTTCCCCGCGCTCGCCGGGGGCGAGATCGTGACCACCGGCACGATCACCGACGCCTGGCCCTGCCGGCCCGGGGAGACGTGGCGCGCCGACTACGGCGAGCTCGGCCTGCCGCCCGGTCGGGTGACGCTCCACGGTTGACCGGCCGGCAGCCGGACGGCGCGAAAACTTGTAGCTACAATCGCGGGTGTTGCGCGGGCACGGGGCCGCCCGGGCCCGTCT
>Ga0307410_10001505_pt1 | contig 10581 bp, 8 predicted proteins | sample 322Ometagenome_3_FD_203707 | JGI IMG/M metagenome (GOLD analysis project Ga0307410, IMG submission 203707) | Maize rhizosphere microbial communities from greenhouse at UC Davis, California, United States - 322HYB-O-3 | ecosystem: Host-associated > Plants > Roots > Rhizosphere > Soil | place...
CTCTACGAGCTCCGCGACCACGCGGCGGGCCTGAACGCCGGCCGCTGGGACTACATCTTCTCCATGATCAAGAACTTCCGCACCCGCGGGCCCCGCTTCGTCCTGCCGGACCGCGTGCAGGTGACCATGACGGCCCCGTTCATGCGCGCCTACACCGAGCAGCTGGTCCGGGCCTGCCACAAGCGCGGCGCCATGGCCATCGGCGGCATGGCTGCAGCCGTCCCCAACCGCAAGGACGAGGAAGCCAACGCCATCGCCTTCGAGAAGGTCCGTGCGGACAAGACCCGCGAGGCCGGCGACGGCTTTGACGGTTCCTGGGTAGCGCACCCGGACCTGGTTCCGGTGTGCCGCGAAGTGTTCGACGGCGTCCTCGGCGACCGCCCGAACCAGCTGGACCGCCTCCGCGAGGACGTCACCCCGGACGACCGCGCGCTGCTGGACATCGCCTCCACCACGGGCACCATCACCGAGCAGGGCATCCGGAACAACATCGAGGTGGGCATCCGCTACATCGAGTCCTGGCTGCGCGGCAACGGGGCCGTGGCCATCCATAACCTGATGGAGGACGCCGCCACCGCGGAGATCTCCCGCTCGCAGCTGTGGCAGTGGATCTACTCCCACGCCATCACCGACCACGGCGAAATCATCACGCGGGAGTGGGTGGAGGACCTGCTGGACGAGGAATTCACCCGGCTGGAACGCTTTGAAGGCGACCGTTTCGCCGACGCACGGGACATCTTCGAGGAAGTGACCCTGGCCGATGCGTTCCCCACGTTCCTGACCCTGCCGGCCTACGCCCGCTTCCTGCACGAAGCCCGGGACCGCTCCGAAGAGCCGGTCGAGGACGCGGAGCTCGTGGCCGCCTAGGACTCCGAAGAGTTTCCGTTCGCCGGGCGGCCACGCCCTTCGCAACAGGCACCCCGAAATCCGGGGCGGCGGCCCGGCAACGGAAGAACCATTAAGCACGAACGGACAGTTGAGGCCCTCGTTTGAGGGACTCAACTGTCCGTTCGCGCTTTTGGCATGGGGCTTAAGTGTCCGTTCGCGCTCAGTGGTGGGGGGTGGGGGTGACGGACGACGACGGCGGGACGCGTCAGCGGGTCTTCGGCACCTTCCGCACGGAGAGCGTCGTGCCCAGGAGGAACGCTGAAACGGAGACAAGGATCAGCAGCAGCGGGTTGGTCCAGGACCCGGAGAGCCCGTGCACGTAGCCCAGGAGCGTCGGAGCCGCAGCACCCACCGCGTAGCCCACGCCCTGGACAACGGCGGACATCCGGCCGGCTGAGGCCTGGTCGCGGGCCAGTTTGATGATGGCGATGAAGATGACCGTGATGCCGCCGCCCTGCGCCGCGCCGCCCACCGAGGACCAGAGCCACCACAGTTCCGGGGCCAGCAGCAGTCCAAGGGGAACGGTCAGCCACATCAGGCCCAAGGTGACCGCCACCGTCGTCGTACTGGCAAACCTGGCCACCATCGGAACACCGAGGCCGCCCACAATGGCGAGGATCTGGAACAGCGAAGATCCAGCGCCGGCGGCGGAGGGCGCCATGCCCAGTTCGTCGGTCAGGAAGGTGGGCAGCCAGGCTGTGACGCCGTAGTAGGAGAAAGCCTGCCCCGCAAAGCCCGCCGTCAGCCCAACCGTGATCCAGCGGGACGCCGGCTTGCCGCCTGCCGGACGCGGGTCGGAGTCCCCGGCTGCGGCCGGAACGAAGGCCTGCCGGCCTGCCGCCATCACCCAGAATACGATGGCGGCCAGGGCGAAGAGCCCGCTGGCGGCCAGCGAAAGACGCCACCCGGCCAACTCGGCCAGCGGCGCAGTGACCACCGAGGTCACGGTGGATCCGATGTTCAGGGCCGCAGTGTAGATGCCCATGGCCGTCCCCTGGCGCTGCGGAGAGAAGTCCCGGCGGATGATCAGCGGCACGGCGATGTTACCAATGGTGATGGCCACGCCAATGATCGCTGTCCCGAACAGCACCAGGCCGCCGTTGCCGGCGGAGCGGACGATGACCCCGGCCAGCACGCCCAGCAGCGTAAGCATGATGGCGAATTCCGCCCCGAATTTCCGGCCCGCAAAGGAGGCAAGCGGTGCTGCCAGCGAGAAGCACAGCACGGGAATGCCGGTCAGCAGGCCCAGTTCCACCGGGGAAAATCCGAGGTCCTGCTGCATTGGGCCGACCACCGGCGCCACGGCCACGAACGGGCCTCGCATGTTCAGCGCAATGAGTCCGATGCTCGCCAACAGGATCCAGCCGCGCGGAATCCTGGCGAGGATATTCGCCGTCATACGGCGGGCTGCGGCTTGGTACGGGAGCTGGAAATCGGTTTCATCATTTCATTGCTATCATGGCCGCCGCCATATGACGGGCGTTATCCCGTGGCCTGCAGGGTGGCTTCTATCACGGCAGGGGACAGCACGTGCTGGGTGACCATCTGGCTGGCGCCAAGGATCGCGGCCTGGTCCCCGGCCATCGAGAGCGCTATCCGCAGGTGTGACGTGGCCAGCGGCAGGGACCGCCGGTAAACCACTTCCCGCACGCCGGCCATCAGGTGGTCGCCCGCCTGGCCGAGGCTGCCGCCGATCACGATCACCGACGGATTCAGCAGGTTGACCACCATGGCCAGCACATCCCCCACGTCCCGGCCCGCCTGCCGGAGGGCCTGGATCGCCTGGAGGTTGCCCTCACCCACGAGCCTCAGGACATCGCCGCCCTTCTCCGCCGGAAGGCCTTGCCGTGCGAGTTCCCGCGCCACAGCGGGGCCCGATGCCAGCGCTTCGAGGCAGCCGTAGTTGCCGCAGCGGCACAGGACCTCGTCGCCGCGCGGAACCCGCACATGGCCCAGGTCTCCCGCTGTTCCGTTGGCGCCGCGCTGGAGTTCCCCGCTGCTGATGATGCCTGCACCGATGCCGGTGGCCACTTTGATGAAGAGGAAGTTCTCGTGTTCGGGCCAGTAGGCGGTGCGCTCGCCGAGAGCCATGATGTTGACGTCGTTGTCCACCAGCACGGGGACCGGGAGCGAGCGCTGGACGTAGCGGACCACGTCGAATCCGTCCCAGCCGGGCATGATGGGCGGCTTCACCGGCATGCCGGTGGCGTGCTCCACCGGGCCCGGCAGACCGATCCCGATGCCGGCGAGGTCCGCAACGGTCCGGCCGGCTTCGGTGAGGAGTGTCTTGCCTTCCTCCACCACGCGGCCGAGGACCGCTTCGGGTCCGTCGGCGACATCCTGGGCAAGGCGCCGCTCGGACAGGACATTGCCGCCGAGGTCGGTGACGGCAATGATCACGTGGGTGGCGCCGACGTCGACCGCCAGGACGGAGCGGGCGGCGGGGTTGAAGGCAAAGCGCGACGGCGGCCTGCCGCCGCTGGAGCTTGCCTCACCGGCGGGCCCCACCAGGCCTGAGGAAATCAGGGCGTCGATGCGGGCGGCCACGGTGGACCGCGCCAGGCCGGTGGTCAGGGCGAGTTCGGCGCGCGTGCGGGCCTTGCCGTCGCGGAGCAGCTGGAAGAGGTCGCCGGCCCGGGAAAGGCTCCCGGCACCCTCGGGGGCGGTATCGGTTCCGGCGTCGGTGCCGGTCTCTTTTCCAGACGTTGGACTCATGAGTCAGTGATAGCACGAAGCGCTTATGCATGTCACGCCACCGAAAGATCGTCGATAACTTTCCAACTTTTGCTTGACGATCGACAAAAGTAGTTCTAGCTTGATGTGTGAGCGGTGTCACTGATCCAGACTTTGATCCGGACCGGCCCCGCCGAAAAGCTCCAGCTATTACAAAAACGCTCCAGCTATTACAAAGAGGTAAGCAACTTGTCGAGCCAAGCACAGGCATCACCGGCCCTCCTGGGTGTCGGCATTCTCGGCGCAGGGCCCGTTACCCAGGCAATCCACCTGCCCTCCCTGGCCCGGCTGGGCAACATCCTCGAAGTCCGGCACATCATGGACGTGGACCCTGCCGTGGCGGAGGCCGTGGCCGGCCGGGTCGGAGCGAACTTCAGCACCAGCATGGAAGAGCTCCTCGCGGACCCGGCAGTGGACATCGTGGCCATCTGCAGCCCGCACCAGTTCCACGCAGCCCAGGTCATCGCCAGTTGCCGGGCCGGCAAGAAAGCCGTGCTGTGCGAAAAGCCGTTCGCCATGAGCGGTGAAGAGGCCGCCGGGATTTCCGCCGTGTCAGCCGAAACCGGCGTCCCGATCATCGTGGGCGCAATGCACACTTTCGATCCGGGCTGGCTTGCAGCGGAGGACGCCTGGGGCGACCTTCCGGAGCAGGTGCACACCGTCCGGTCCTCGATCGTCCTTCCGCCCAACCCCCGCTTCGAGGACTTCGCCACCGAGATCGTGGGCCGTGTCCCGCTGCCCGGGTCCGACACCAGCGACCCCAAAGTCATCAAGGCCATGCTCACCGGCGGCGTGATGGGCCTGGCCATCCACGACCTCCCCCTGGTCCGCCGCTTCACCCCGGACTTTGAGTCGGTGGAGGTCCTCCACGCTGAAATCGTGCGCCCCTTCGGCTACGTCATCTCCCTGCGGGCAGGAAGCGTCACCATCGAGCTCCGCGCCGCGATGAATGCCACTTGGGAACCGTCCTGGGAGTTTGAGGCAATCGGCAACGACGCCGCCCTGAGAATCGACTTCACCCCGTCCTACGTCCACGCCGGCTCGGCAACCGCCCGGATCCTCTCGGAAGGGCGTACCACTGTCCTTGGACCCTTCGGTCACAACGGCTACGAGGGCGAGTGGCGGAAATTGGCCGAACTGGCCAGCGGCACCGGCCAGCCGCCGTCGGCCGAAACGCTGATCCATGACCTTGAGTTCGCGCTGGCGATCGCCGACGCGGCCGCAGGCCGTATAGACGCAAACCCGGTTGATGCTGGCAGCGCCGCCAGCTCCCCCGCAGACCAGGAGGTCAACGCATGACCACGCAGCTGTCCGTGTACGCGGATCCGCAGGCTGAGGCAGCAGGTGCGGTGTCCGCCGTCGTCGCTTCCCTTCCCCTGTCCTTTGGTCCGGCTCCTGATGGGCCGGCTGTGTCCGCGCCGGATGTCACCGCCATCGCCGGCCATGCCGGCTGGACCGGACGCTCGGCCGACGCACTCCGCAACGGAGCAAAAGGGGTGGTGGTGTCCGGGCCGGTGGCCGAAGATCCCGCCGAACTCATCGCCGTGGCCGATGCGGCCGGCTCGGTGGTGGTGCTGGACCAGCAATGGGCCGGCAACACGGCACTGGCCCCCGCCGCCGGCAACGTGCACAGTGTCATCGACACGGCCCTCCAGGACGCCGTCCTGCTCGACTCGGTTGCCGTCGCCGCGCCCGGCACGGATCCGGTGCACCTGCTTACGGATCAGCTCGCCGTCCTGGTGCAATGCGGGATCACTGTGCGGAACGTGCGGATGGTCCAGCAGAACGGGAACGGTTACACGGTTGCGGGCGTCCTTGCCGGCGGGGTGCCCGTTGCGCTGCAGGGCATCCTCACCTCCGCGCTGCCTGCCACCGCAAGCCTCACGATCCTGACCTCGGCCGGCCGCGCCGACGTCGTCCTGCCGGATCCCGCAGCGGCGTGGCCGGCCAAAGTCCGCGCAGTAACCACAGAAGGAGCGACGACGCTTCCCACACTGTACGAATCGTCCCACCGGACCAGCTGGTCGAGGGCCCACTCGCATATTTCTTCCGGGATCCCGGCCAACGACCTGACGCAGTTCACCAGCGTTATGTCACTCCTTAGCCAACTCACCAGCTAGACAGCCCTACCGATCCACCAGCAGTTCAGTTCCTCAAGTCACTATCCACTCATTGTCGAGAAGGGCCCGGGCATTCAGTCACTCCGGGCCTTGAAAGGAAACCATCGTGTCTACCAAACCTTCCATCGCTTCCTCCGCCTTCTCCCGGCGGGGGTTCCTGGGCTTCGCTGCCGCCGCGGCCTCCGCGCCCCTCCTGGCCGCGTGCGGCGGCGGCTCCGCTTCGCAGGGCGGTGGCAGCGCGGGTGGAACGATCAAGTTCTGGGACATGCCGTGGGCCACCCCGGCCTACAACGACGCTGCCAAGAAGCTCGCGGAAGGCTTCTCCGGAGCCAACAGCAAAGCCAGCTACCAGATCATCCAGTGGAACAACTTCTACCAGACCTTCTCCTCGGCCATCGCGTCCAAGACCGGGCCGGCAGTGTCCACCGGCGGCGGCTTCCAGGCCTTCCAGTTCGAGCAGCAGGGCCAGATCGCGTACGCCGACAAGGTCATTGACAAGCTGAAGGAGAACGGACAGTTCGACGACTTCCTGCCGGGCGTCCTGGACCCGTTCAAGTCAGACAAGGGCTACGTGGCGGTTCCGTGGCAGCTGGACATGCGGGTGTTCTGGTACCGGAAATCGCTGTTCGAGAAGGCCAACGTGGCACTTCCCACCGACTGGCCGTCCCTCCTCGAAGCCGGCAAAGCACTCAAGAAGGTCGGCGCATTTGGCTTCACCACCGGCGCAGGCTCAGGCAACAACTACGGCAACCACTCCATGATCATGATGATGGTCAACAACGGCGGCGGCGTCTTCAACAAGGACGGCGAGCTGGACCTGATGAACGACCGCAACGTGGAAGCGATGGAATTTGTCCTTGAACTCGTATCCAACGGAATTGTCGATCCTGCGGCGGTCAGCTACACCACCGACAACATGTCCGCACAATGGAAGGACGGCAAGGCCGGATACGGCCTGTTCCAGGTCAACGTTCCCCAGCGCGTCGGCGACACGTCCGGAGACCTGCTGGTGGCTGACCCCATCACGGGCCCGCACGGGGACAAGGCCACCATCGTGTTCCCGAACAACATCATGATGTACACGAACACACCCTCGCAGGAAGCATCCGAGGCCTTCCTGGTGTACTACCTGGGCCAGCTCAAGGAACTGTGGAAGCAGAAGCTGATGTCCGCCCTGCCGGTTTTCAAGTCGATCACGGAACTCCCCGAATTCGCCGATGATCCCAACAACGTCAAGATCGTCAAGGACTGGCAGCCCATCGCCAAGACCTTCGCGTCCCAGGGCAACACCCTCAACGCCAACCTCGCGGCCCTTGACGGCGGCCAGGCATTGAACCAGTTCAGCCAGACGATCCTGACCGGCAAGGCCGATGCCAAGACGGCGCTGCAGACTTTCCAGTCCGGCCTCGAATCGGTCCTGAAGAAGTAGAACGGTACCTGCCATGTCATCCACCACAGCACCGTCCGGCCTTGCCCGGGCCCGCCGCGGGCTTGCCCCCGGCGGGCCCGGGGCCGGGTCCCCGGACCCTGGGCACGTGAACCGCAAGAGCAAACTCTCGGCCCAGGCCACCAGGACGTTCTTCTGGCTCCTGCTCCCCTCCGTTGTCCTGCTGGTCCTGATCCACGGTTACCCGCTGATCCACGCCGGCGTGCAGGCCACCCACGACGGCGACCTGCTCCAGACCGGAAACTTCGTCGGCGGCGAGAACTTCGCCACCGTCCTGTCCTCGCCGGCGTTCTGGAAAGCCGCCCAGTTCACCCTGTGGTTCACCATCGTGGGCGTCTTCGGCTCCTGGCTGGTGGGCCTGGGCCTGGCCCTGCTGCTCCGCACCAAAATCCCCGCCGGCGCAACGTTCAAGGTCCTGCTGCTCCTGCCGTGGGTGGTGCCGATCGTGGTGTCCTCCACCGCGTGGAACTGGCTCGTTGCCACCCCGGACAGCCTGATCCCGTCCCTGTTCCGGAACCTCGGACTGGGCACGCCGCTGTTCCTAGCCGATCCCAACCTCGCCGCCATCACCGTGATGGTCTTCAAGGTCTGGGTCAGCTTCCCGTTCATGATGATGATGATTTCAGCCGCCCTGGCTTCCGTGGACACCACCGTCTACGAAGCTGCCAGCATGGACGGTGCCACCCGGTTCCAGCAGTTCACCCAGATCACGTTGCCGCTGATTGCCCGCTCCACGTACATCTCGTGGATCCTCATGACCATCTTCTGCGTCAATGACTTTCCCACCATCTACCTGCTCACCGGCGGCGGCCCGGTCAGTGCCACAACCTCCCTGGTGGTCCTGGCCTACCGCACCGTCTTCCAGGACTTCGCCACGGGCCCCGGCGTGGCCATTGCCTTCCTCATGACCATGACCCTGGTGGTCATTTCCGTTCTCCTGTACCGCCAGATCCGAAAGTCGAGCGTCGAATAATGAGCGCAGCAGTCCACGCCCATCCCGAGTCCGGCCCCGTCCTCGGCGTCGCCGGCCCCGCCAAAGCCCGCCGTACACTCTCCGAAGCCGGCGACCGCGGCCAGTGGTGGCGGTTCGTTGCCATCCTGGTCATCACCGCCATCGTCCTCGTCCCGATCATGGTCACCGTCATCCTGGCCTTCACCCCGGGTCCGACCAGCACCACCACCGGCCTGACCTTCGAGAACCTCGCCAGCGTCTTCTCCGGAACGTTTGCCGCCACCTGGCTGCAGAACAGCCTGATCACCACGCTCTCCACGGTGGTGGTCTCCGTAGCAGTCGCTGCGCCTGCCGGCTACGTCCTTTCCCGCGGACGCAGCAAGGCCGTCTCCGGCTACTCCCTGCTGCTGTTCGTCATGCAGTCCCTGCCCATCATCACCTCCGTGGTCCCGCTGTTCATCCTCTTCGCCGGCATGGGACTGGTGGACAACCTGCTGGGCATCACCATCATCTATGTGGGCTCCACGATGACCGTTGCCACGTGGATGATGGCCGCCTACTTCGACTCCATCCCCATCAGCCTTGAAGAAGCGTCCTGGATCGACGGCTGCTCCGTGTTCGGATCCTTCACCAAAGTGGTCCTCCGCAACAGCCTGCCCGGCATCCTCTCCACCGCGATCTTCGCGTTCCTGCTCGCCTGGAACGACTACCTCGTGGCCATCGTGTTCCTCCGCTCCAACGAGATCTTCACCCTGCCCATGGGCGTGCAGTCCTTCTTCCAGCAGAACGCCACCGACTGGACCTCCGTCATGGCCCTGGCCGTGGTCATGATGCTTCCGCCGGTCATCGTCTTCGCCACCCTGAACAAATACTTCAGCGTCGGCGGCATCGGCGGATCCCTCGCCGGCCGCTAGCCGTCCGCTTATCAATTTCCGAAACGAAACTCCCGCAAAGGAACGAAATGTCTTACTCACTCCAGCTGTACACCCTGCGCAATGCCATCCAGGAGGATCTGCCGGGCACCATCAGGAAGGTGGCTGAGATCGGTTTCACCCAGGTTGAGCCGTACAACTTCGTGGCAACGGCAACGGAACTCGGTGCCGCCCTGAAGGAGAACGGCCTCACCGCTCCGTCCGGCCACGCCCCCCTGCTCAGCCAGGACCAGGACGAGATCTTCGCCGCCGCCAAGGACCTGGGCATCAGCACCGTCATCGACCCGTACCTCCCCGCCGAGCACTGGCAGACGGCCGAGGACATCCAGGCCACGGCCGCGAAGCTCAATGCTGCAGCCAAGAAGGGCGCCGAATACGGCATCCGCGTCGGGTACCACAACCACGCCTGGGAGCTGGAGTCCACCATTGAGGGCCGCACGGCACTGGAATACTTCGCAGACCTCCTGGACCCTGAACTGGTCCTCGAAGTGGACACCTACTGGGTTGCCGTCGGAGGCCAGGACCCCGTGGACATCCTGGCCAAGCTCGGCGACCGGGTGAAGTTCATCCACATCAAGGACGGCCCGCTCAACACCGACACCAAGGCGCAGCAGCCGGCCGGCCAGGGAAAGATTGCCGTATGGGACGTCATCGGCGCTGCCAAATCCCTGGAAGTCGGAGTTGTGGAATTTGACGACTACTCCGGCGACATCTTCGACGGCATCGCCCAGAGCCTGGCGTACCTGAACACTGGAGCCAACGCCGAAGCCAGCGAAGGCGCACGCGCATGAGCGCCGCAGCTACCCGCCGGGGCCCGGTGGGCGTCGCCGTCATCGGCGCCGGCAACATCAGCAAGCAGTACCTGGACAACCTGACCGTTTTCCCGGACCTCAAGGTCCACGTCATCGCCGACCTGTTCGAGGATGCCGCGGCCGCACGGGCGAAGGAATACGGGATCGCGGAGTCGGGCGGGGTGGACGCGGCGCTGAACCATCCCGACGTCGAAATCATCGTGAACCTGACCATCCCGGCGGCGCACGTGGAGGTGGCCACGGCCGCCGTCAACGCAGGCAAGCACGTCTGGACGGAAAAGCCGTTCTCGCTGGACCGGGAATCCGGGCTGGGGCTGCTGAAGGCTGCCGACGCCGCGGGACTCCGGCTCGGCTGCGCCCCGGACACGTTCCTGGGCGCCGGGCTTCAGACTGCACGGCGGCTCATTGAGCGCGGCGACATCGGCACCCCGCTGACCGCCATGACCACGTTCCAGACTCCCGGGCCGGAATCCTGGCACCCGAACCCTGCGTTCCTCTTCCAGTACGGTGCCGGTCCACTGTTCGACATGGGCCCGTACTACCTCACCGCGCTGGTCCAGACGTTCGGTTCCGTGCGCAAAGTGGCAGCCATCGGTTCCAAGGCGAAGGAAGTCCGCGTCATCGGGTCCGGTCCCAAGCTGGGCGAGGAGTTCACTGTCGAGGTGCCCACCCACGTCAGTGCCATGGCCCAGTTCGA
>Ga0307410_10001508_pt1 | contig 10575 bp, 11 predicted proteins | sample 322Ometagenome_3_FD_203707 | JGI IMG/M metagenome (GOLD analysis project Ga0307410, IMG submission 203707) | Maize rhizosphere microbial communities from greenhouse at UC Davis, California, United States - 322HYB-O-3 | ecosystem: Host-associated > Plants > Roots > Rhizosphere > Soil | place...
CCGCGGCCACCGGGGTCGCTCCTCCTCGGGCTCGCTCGAGCACGGCGGTGAGATAGGGACTCTTGTCGACGGCGACGAGGTGGTAGGAGCGGCCGGTCGCGGTCAGCCGGGCTTCGGCCAGGCGCAGGCGACCAGCGGTCTCGTAGAGGCTGGAATTGGACTCGTACATGAACAGCCTGCGGAGCTGAGGGTCGCGCTCGACGGCCTCGGCCAGCGCCCACAGGTAGTCCATGTCGAGCCGACTGTGACGTCGGTACCACTTCCGCGCCTTCAGCTGCAGCCTGGTCTGGGTGTCGATGGTGCCGGTGGTGATCCCCGCGAACAGACCAAAGGGGGTGGCTCGGGCCGCCGCTCGGCTGAAGTACGCCACCACGGCGGGCTCGAGCTTGCGGCCCCGTTGGCTGTCCGGATCCTTCTGCCAGACCTCGAGGGCCTCCTCCACGCTCGGTGAGGCGACGAAGATCGCATCGCGCACCTCGGGACGGGTGACCGCCGCCAGGAGCCGGGCCCGGAGTCTGGCCCGGTCCCGCTTCAGGGCCTCCTCCAGACCCTGGGGGTCGCCGAGCGAGCCGACGGCTTCCAGTCCCTCACCCCAGGCCACCAGCTCCTCGAACGGCAACAACGGCGTCCGCAGGACGAAGAACCCCGACGGGGTGTATCGCTGGCCGGCCGTGTCGCGCTCAGTCACCTGGCGTGCCCGGATCAGGCTTCGGGGCCGAGACCAGGAACATCCGGTCCCAGGTGGGCTCGACGGATGTGGCCCCAGCCAGCAGGACCAGGGCGACCCCGGCGGCTCCCTCGACCAGTTCGATGCCGTTCCATGTCCACCGTTCCCGCTGGCCCGGATCCCAGTTTCCCTGCACCCAGGTGCCGCCGGCGTCTCTGGCCCGACGGTAGAAGCCAAGCGTGCGCTCGAGCCAGTACAGGGCGGCACGGCCGAGCGCGGGTTCTCCGGTGGCTTGGTACATGCGGTTGTAGAGGTGGGCCAACCCGGCCGCTCCGTGGCAGAAGTTGGCGTCGACGACCCCGGTGTCTGACGCCGGCCGTTCCGCCGCCCGGCAGGCCAGCGCCACCGCCGTCTGCTCCCAGCCGGCATCGCCCACGCCTCGAGCCGCAAGCAACAGGGCGGCCGCGATGCCCGGGTCCCCGTAGCACCAGGCGCAACGGGCTGGCCACGGCTGGATGGCTGGTGCCACCCAGACGGGGAAGGTCGGGCCCGCTTCGGTCGGCACCGACTGCGCCAAGAGCCAGCTCACCGCCCCCTCGAGGAGCGGGCGCGCCGTCGCCTGCTCGACCCCGGCGCCGCAGATGCCGCCAAGCAGAGCGACGGGCCCCGCGACGCCGTGGGCGACGCCCAGATCTGCGCGGCCTGACGGGTACTGCTTCCGGGATTCCTGGTCCAGTATCTCCGCGGGTGGCGTCCACCAGTAGAGCCCGTGCTCGTCGTGGCGGGCGCAGTCGTGCAGCCGCTCGACGACCCGGCGGAGGGATTCGATCGCCACGGGGCGCGGATACCGTTGCAGGGCGTACACGCCGAGACCGGTGAGGCCCACGATGAGGTCGTAGGGTGCCGACCAGCGATCGGCGCGGGACAGGAGCCGCAGGAGGGCCTCGTCGACTGCCTCGCTGCGGTCCTCGGCGTCCGGGTCGAGGAGGCGGCCCGTCAACTCGGCGGCCCACGCCACCCCGGTGAATCCCCCGTAGAGGGAAGCGTTCATCGGCTGCGTCGACACCGCCTCGATGGCCTGGTCGAGACACTGCCGTGCGAGGACGTCCGCCTGGGGCATGCGGCGGGTCCGGGCCAGCCAGGCGTACAGGAGGGCCAGACCGGCCTGTCCCCTGCCGAGCGAAGGGTCTCGCTTGCCGGGTACTGCAGTGATCGACGTGATGGACTCGGCGATGGCGTCGACGGCCTGCAGAGCCTGCTGGGCCGCCGTTCCCGACAAGATCGGTCGCCAGCAGGTCGCGGCGCTCGCATCATCCGGCTTCGTCATACGCCCGGCCCCACTCCGCTCACGAGAACGCAAGGAAGCCGGCGCCGAGTGCAGCATCGCCTGGCACTCCGCCGCTCACTCCTCCCGCGCCGGTGTCTTCCTGGGGCGGCAACCGTGTCGTCGTCCGACCCGAGATGGGGATCAGGCAGCCCACATGGCACGTGCGCTGCCTGATCCCTTTCAGTCGAGACTGCCCTGCCAACCCGTGTTACGCGTTCGGGTTACTGGCAGCCGGTACTACGCCTTCGGGTTAGGGTTAACCCTTGCAGCCCTGTGGGTTCGGCACCTTGCTGTTCGGGCAGGCGTTTCCCGGCGGCAGGTTGGCGCCACTCTGGGCGCCGCCGACGATCTGGGACAGGTCCTTCTCGTCGAGCGTCCGCAGGGTCTCCTTGGACAGGGTGAGCTTCTTTTCCTTCATGGAATCCCTCCCTCGGGACATCCGGAGTAACCGCCGCGCGTGCGGTTAGGTGTCGAGGTAGGCCAGCCCCCCGCGCGGCGATTCTATCCCCCTGACCCTGCTGGCATGGAATGCCCCAATCCACGTAGTACGTAGCGGGACTACGTTGGGCCCTTTCGGCAATCATTTGCAGGCACGAATTGTGCAGGTTGATGAAGTTCTGCGTGGACTGTAGGTTCGAGGCATGCAACAGGAGGCTAGGCAATAGACCTTTCGTCGCGCAGTAGGGGGACATCCGATTTGTCTAGAGCATAGATCTTGACCGGACTAGGGCGTTGGTCAAACGGTGGACAGCAGGTCGCCACAGCCTTCCAAGCCATGGGAACTCGTGTTGGCCCCGGCCAGCGGGGCCCGCGGGGCGGCGTGGCGACGCCTCTTGCACGGTTGCGACTCAAGCGGTTGTCGGGCGCGATGCCGCCCCGTCAAGCGGCAATGTCCATGTCCAGCATCTCGCCACAGCTAAGCAGCCACGCCGCGCCCCATTGCCGCTTGACGGGGCGCCGTTAAGGTCAGCCACCGACCCGGCTGCGCCAGCTGCAGGCGGCCAACAACCGCATCCTGTGCCGGATCAATCCCGAGGCGACGACCAGGCTACCGATTGAATTGTGATTAGCTTGCTTCTAGGATCTCAATGTGGCGTATCTACCGTAGGTACGCCGATCGAGAGGAGTGGTCTCATGGCGGCGCTTCGTACAGTTATCTCCGACCTGGAGGAGGACGAAGCTTCCGGGGCGATCGAGTCGATCGACTCGGCATCGGATGAGAAGGTCATGAGCATCAGCTTCGTGCGCACCATGGCTACGGCGGGTACCTCGACCGACCCTGGCGCGAGCGATGAAGACCCCTCTCCGGGGGAAGCCCTCCCCGAGGAAGTCCTTCCCGCGGAAGACGCCCCCTCGGAAGACGCTCCCGCGGAAGCGCCTCCCGACGACTACCCTCGCGCGGATTAGGAAGGATCTGAGGTCGGGCGGCAGCACGAGTCTGCGGCCGCCCGACCTCAGGCCTATCGTGCGCCATTCAGATGATTCTCATTTTGACCGAGCCCGCTGATCTTCATGCCGATCACGTGGCGCAAAAGCTTCATGACCGCTCAGTCCCGTTCGTTCGTTTCAATTCTGCCGACTTTCCAAGGCATGCGAGACTGTCAGTCCATTTCCAAGGGAAAGATGATAATCAGTATGTCCTACAGGCTCATGATGAGTCGGTGGAACTTACCGGGCTGAAAGCAATCTGGTACAGGCGACCGAAGTCGTCCATTGCACATGCTCGTCTGACGGATACTGCCACGCGCACGGCAACCCAGCAGGAATGCGACACTTTCTTATATGACCTCTGGAATTCGGTAGGCGGGATGTGGGTACCAGGACCGCCATTCGTGCTTCAACGATGGCGAAAGGTGGCCCAACTGGGTTTCGCTCAGGAACTGGGGTTCGAAGTACCGCCGACGCTCGTCACCAACAGTCCTGATGAGCTGATCGCGTTCTATCGGCAACACAGCGGCAATATTGTGAGCAAACGTGTGGGATCTTCATTCTTGAGCAGTGAGGCGAGTCCCTTCTGCCGATACACTGATGTCGTCTCCAAACGTGATATCGGCTATGCCCAGGCGATCCGTTACGCACCGATGATCTTTCAAGCCTACGTGCCGAAGGAACTGGAGTTGCGGATCACCGTCGTGGGATCCCAGGTCTTTGCGGCTGAGATTCACTCCCAGGTGACCAATCATACCCGATACGACTGGCGCCGTTTCGATCATTACCATACGCCGTACCTGCCGCACGAGCTACCTCCAAGCGTTGCCCAACGGTGTGCTCAACTGGTGCACCGCATGGGGCTTACCTTTGGGGCAATCGACATGATCCTCACGCCAGACGGTAGGTATGTCTTCATCGAGATCAACGCGAACGGACAATACCTCTGGATCGAGTACGCGACCGGGCTGCCCATCAGCGATGCCGTCTGCGACCTCCTGATCCGAGGACCGACGCATTCCCCACTCGGCCATGAATGACTTCGCTGCCGGAGAACGGTCGATCAGTGCATCGCTGGAGCGCACTACCGCCGAGGGCCTCCAGTTCCTGATCTCCCTGTCTCGCGATCACTGTCAGCCGGACGAGGCGACGTCCCGTCTATCTAATCTGCGAGAGCGCCACCCCAGCGTCGTAATCGACCTGCTGTGGGAACGGGAAACCTACGACGGGTCGGTCCACTACGATCTCTTGCTCCGTGAGGCCGACGGCGAAGACACCGTCTCGCTGAGCTTCTGTCCTGATAAGGCCCTGCCATGGCCGATGCGCGGCGTGCATCGTTGGACTGAGCAGGATCTTGTCCGGGTGAACAACATCGTCCTTCGGGTCCATGAAGCCATCGCGTATCTGGACGTCTTCTGGAATGAGACCCGGATCGCCGAGCGCCTCATCAACGCCTGCCTCATCCAGGAAGTGCTGCAGGAGCAACCTGTCGAGATCACCGATGAGCAGCTTCAAGCTGCGCTGGACAGGTTCCGTCGAGCAAGGGGCCTCCTGTCAGCGGACCGTACCCAACGATGGCTTGAGCAGAATGGGCTGACACATCCCCAACTCGAGCAACGTCTCGTGGACGAGTTGGCGCTCGCGCAGCTACGTGCACGCATCGCCGAAGGACGCATCGAATCACACTTCAACCTTCATCGCGCGGACTTCGATACCGCCCTGGTCGCATGGCTCGTTCTTGAAGACCCGGAAACTGCTGCACGTGCCGCTAGCAGTAGCGATGACTTCTACCAAGCCGCACAACTCCGCTTCACATCGGCAAGACCAGAGGAGCTGCACCACATTGGACAGCTGTTCAGGCGCGTCCGCCGATCTGACCTTTCAACCGAGCTCGCGAAGTTGATCTTTGGCGCATCGCCCGATGGGTTGGTCGGACCCATCGCCGATCGATCTGGATATGCCGTTGTGAAGGTGCTGCAGACCACCCCGGCCATTCTGGACTCCGCAACCTCTCAAACGATCGAGGCGCAATTCTTTCAGGAATGGCTCGCCGAGCGGCGGAAGGCCGCGATGATTGAGTGGTACTGGGGTCGATCCAGGGCCACCGCACACAACTCGGCCGAAGGATCACCGGTGTCCCGGGCGGAGTAGGACCAACCCAATGCAGGGGTTTGGGTGCCGGGTCGAGGCACCGGGGACCAGCCGCGCCGTCGACGGCAGGCGCTCACAGTTATGCCCCGCCTGCTCGCCACGGTCGATGCGGTCTTGGCGCACCAAGTTCCGCAGCGTGGAGTCGTGGATCCCCAGCTTACGAGAGCTCCCGGTGGGACAGCTGGCGCCGCAACCGGTCCTGCAACTGCGCCAGCACATCCGGGGCCAAGCTCCTGGAGGGCGGCCACGTGGGGCTGCTGGGCGTCGATCACCTCAGCGAGCCAGTCCAGCTTGGCGGCAAGGCCGCCTCGGTCGGCGGCCCGTCGGGCGTGTCGGCCGCGAACAGGTTCTCCATGTTCCAGATCATCAGCCGAAACTGCGCCACCCAGCACCCCAAGAAGTCGACGGCCCTCTGCGCCCGACGGGCCACTCGCAAGGCTAGCTTGCGCCGCTCGCGCTGATCGTGGAAGCCGCCCAGCGCGTCCAGTCGATGGCCGCTCCCTGGCGCGCAAGTATTCCGCACGGGACCGGCGCCATGGTCACGCTGACGCTTCGCACGACGCTCACGTCCAGAGCAGTGAGTGGATATAGATGATCGCCGGGTAGGTGGACACGAACGCCCACAGGAACGTGTTGAGGCCCATGAGGACGGCGGTGGCGACATGGAACGCCACGCCCCACGCGAGCAGCGTCCAGGCAAGTGGGGCGGGGAGCAGAAACACCAGGCCGAGCCCAAACGCTACCTCGGCGGCGACGACGGATCTGGTTAGGATCCGTCCGACGCCGTCGTGCTGTCTGAGGGCAGCGGCGGCGCCGGCGCTGCCGTACGTCGAGGTGTCGAGGATAAGGGCGAGCGCGGAGCCGCTGCGCCATATTGGCGAGACAAGCTTGGCCACACCGGCGACGCCGTACGCCAGACACGTCTGCGCCGAGATGAAGGCGAGGCTTGCCTTCTGAAGGAAGTCGTCCGAAATCGGCCCGAACCCAATGTATATCGCAATCAGGACGACCGTGGACATCTGATCGGATCCATCCTTGCCCCACTCAAAGCGCAACAATAACAGTAGCGTCGTGACGAGGACGACAGCGAACGAGACGTTCAGCAGCGCACTGACCTTCGGCGTCAAGGCCAGAGCAACCACGGCCACCAGGCGCGTCACGAGCAAGCCTGTGAACCCACGAGCCAATAGCGCGTCGAGAAGCGAGCGGAAGTGTTCGCCACGCGCTAGGCGCCGACGCACCAGCGTCCAGGCGAACAGTCGACCGGGCGCGAAGTGGGCGCGCAGTGAGAGCAGTTCCAGGGTGCTGATTATGGCCCCGACCGACCAGATCAGGATGACGGCGCGATACGTCTCGTTCGCGGCGGCTGACGTCATCGCCTCAGAGCGGATGCAGAGCCGACCGCAACCGAACCCGAGGCACAGCGTCCGGGTCCGTGCGGTCGGTGGCAGCGATAACGAATTCGCGATAGCGGGCGTCCACCGGTCGCTCAGCAGAGCACACCGTGCTGAGAAGCATCAGGTAGGCGCGGCTGACCATGATCTCGGGTCCGACTTCGCTTTGGGGAATGGACGCCAGCGCCCCGACGGCATCGGAAATGGCCTTTCTCACCCGCTTCCGCGGGTTCCACAGCCAAGACCAGGGTGATCGCGCCGACGTGGTGTTCATCTCGGTCCACGCCGTATAGCAACCATCGGCCCGCCGGTCGCGATACAGGATGTGTAGGTCCGAGCGCCCGGGATTGGGGGCGAAGAACGTCCACTGGGGCACGATCGACAGCCGATCATGGCGCTGCACGACGTGCGCCCACGGTGTTCGCGCCTGCTTGATCAGCGTGGCCACGAGCCAGAGGCCAAAGAACGCCACCACGGCGGCATGAACGAAGATAGTCACATCGTTCGCCCCCTACCGTCGTCGTCCTGTCGCCGACGGGCAGCCTCGTGCACCGGACGGCTCGCGCGACGCTACTCGGTATGCAGGCTGCGAAGGGCGACGAGCTCCTCCAGCGACGGCGTCGGACGTCCACGAAGCCGCTCCCGAAACCGCTGCAACCGATCGGCGGAGATGATGACACGATTACCGATGAGGTCCTCGATATCCCCGGTAATTTCCTCGATGGCCTCGGTCACTTCTTCGACGGCTTCGGTCACGGCGTCGACCACGTCGGTGATGACATCGGTGAAATCGGCGCTCATGTTGGCGGTTTGTACTTTGTCCGCCGCCATCCTGGCGATGATCGAATCGAGCGCCTCAAGCTGTCTTTTGGTCAGCTCCGCCATGACACCCCCCTCAAGACAGCCAGCCGACGGCTCGGCCGGCACCGAGCAAAGTGTATCGCGCCTGGCGCCCAGGCGTGGCCCGGAACCACCGATGAGCTTCGTGGCGGGGTGAGGTAGGGATCGGCGTAAAGCGGCTCCACGCGCTTTGTGGGCCTGAGGGCTCGTTCGCCTCGTGGGCTGGACTTCGTCATGCGCGGCGGTAGAGGACGCGCGGCCGGTAGTGGTGGGGATTGCGGTGGCCGACGCCTTGGCGCTTGACGGCCTTATGATCAACGTAAGGATTGGCGCCAGGGGAGGCCGACATGACCAGGTCGCGTACCGAACGCACGGCTGCCGTATCCCTTCCAGAGTTCCTTAGCACCCACGAGGTCGGTACGCTCTCGGTCGATGACCGGCGGTTGATTGTCCAGCAGGCCCTGATGCTTCTGGAGCAGAACTACGCCCTGCTGCCGTTCAAGGTGGCGCGGTATGGGATCAACCCGCTGCAGCGGCTGCGCCTGCTGCAGGCGCGCCTGGGCCGCCCGGGCGGTCCGGAAGCGGAGGTGCGCTTCCACGGCGAGTTGGTCGACATCTACAACTCGCTCCGCGACCTGCACACCCGCTACACCCTGCCGCGGCCGTTCAACGCCGCCGCCGCCTTCCTGCCGTTCCTGTTGAAGGAGTTCACCGAGGACGGCCGACGGCGCTTTCTGGTCGGAAGGCGTCGACCCGACGACGCCGAACTCTCCGACCCAGCGTTCCGCTTCGGCGTCGAGGTGACCCAGTGGAACGGCGTTCCCATCGCCCGAGCCATCGAACGCTTCGCCGAACGGATGCCCGGCGCCAACCCGGATGCCAGGCAAGCCCGCGCCGTTGACCGGTTCACCTTCCGCGCCCTCGGGTTCGGACCGCCACCAGACGAAGAACTGCTCACCATCAACTATGTCGATCACCAGGGCCAGGACCGGCAGATCAATATGACGTGGAGCGTCTCGTCCTTTGCGCCGGGGTCCTCCGGCAGCGCCGCCGATACTGCCACGCTGGAGGACCCGTCCGGGTTCGACGTCGAGGCCGTGCAGGTCGCCCGCCTCCGCACCTTGGTGTTCGCGCCAGAGTTCATCGCCGCCGAGGAGTCGGGGGAGCCGGTCGCGGCAGGTCCAGATGACATCAGGGTCAGCCCCGAGTGGTCGACGGTGTTCGAGGCGCGCCGGGTGACGGCGGCCGGCCAGCTGTTTGGTCACCTGCGGATCCGGACCTTCCGGCCACCAGCCAGTGCGATCGACGGGATCGACGGGTTCGTCCGCGAGTTCATCCGTCTCCTCGGCGAGCTGCCTCAGGACGGACTTGTGGTCGACATCCGGGGTAATCCTGGCGGGGCGATCTGGGCGTCTGAGCTGTGCCTGCAGGCACTCACCGCGCATCCGGTCGAACCTGAGCCCGGACAGTTCGCGGCCACCATGCTCAATCTGCGGATCTGCCGGGCGAACCAAGAGATGGCCGCCTGGCTGCCCTCGATGGATCAGGCGCTGGAGACGGGGGCCACCTATTCGGCCGGCATCCCATTTACCCCCCAGGACTGGCTCACTGCAGTGCCACAGTCCTACTTCGGGCCGATAATTCTGGTCACCGACGCCCGCTGCTACTCAGCGGCCGACATCTTCGCGGCTGGGTTCCAGGACAACCGGATCGGGTTGGTCCTCGGCGTCGATGGCACCACCGGCGCGGGCGGCGGCAACGTCTGGAAGATGGCGAACCTGCTCGGCTCGCTGCCGACCGAGGAGGACCCTCCGTTCCGACCGCTCCCCGGTGGGGCCGACCTGTCGCTAGTCATCCGGCGCGTCCTGCGGGTCGGGCCCAACGCCGGTGCTCCACTGGAGGACTACGGCGTCGTCGCCGACGAGCGCCACGAGATGACCCGCAACGACATCATGAACAACGACGCCGACCTGATGAGCACAGCGGCCGAACTTCTGATCGGGGGCACGCCGCGTCGCTTTGACATCGCACTGTCAGAGGCGGATGGAAAGCTGACTGCGACCTTCGAGGCACTCGGGATCGACCGGGCGGACGTCGTCGTGGATGGCAGGCCGCGCCTCAGCGTCGACCTCGGCGACAACCCGGGGCCGGTTGTTGTGCCTGGGGCTGGGACGCCAAAGAGGGTCCGGATCGAAGGGTACGACCAAGGAGGCCTGGTCGCGGTCCGCACGTTCATCAGGAAGGGCCAGGCCCTGCGGCTTCGGACGACGTTCGAAATACCGTCCTAGCCTGAGGCTAGTCCGAAGTTACGTTAGCCAGCACCCGGAGGGCGCGGACGTAGGCGTGGGAGCGGAACTGGCTGCCGCGGTCGGAGTGCACCACCATCCCAGACGAGTGTCGCAGCGCGACGGCGTTGGTGAGCGCGTCGACGGCGAGGGGGGCGGTCATGCGGTCGGCCATGGAGTAGCCGACGATCCGGTTGGTGCAGGCGTCCTTGATCGCGCACAGCTACAGCGTGCCGTCGGTGGTCGGGTGCTTGGTGATGTCGGTCAGCCACAACCGGTCCGGTGCTGCGGCGGTGAATCGCCGGGCGACGAGGTCGTCGTGGACGGGCAGCCCTAACGTGCGGTGTAGGCTACGGTTGCGGGCGTGGCGGCTGAACAGGCGCTGTTGGGTGCACAGCCGGTTGACGCGGTTGCGGCTAGCGGTGATCCCGACGCCGGCGAGCTCGTCGGTGATGAACCGGTAGCCGAACTCCGGGTCGTCGT
>Ga0307410_10001509_pt1 | contig 10572 bp, 7 predicted proteins | sample 322Ometagenome_3_FD_203707 | JGI IMG/M metagenome (GOLD analysis project Ga0307410, IMG submission 203707) | Maize rhizosphere microbial communities from greenhouse at UC Davis, California, United States - 322HYB-O-3 | ecosystem: Host-associated > Plants > Roots > Rhizosphere > Soil | place...
TCGACGACGACGGTCACCGGCGCCGCGGCCGGAGCCAGGGCAGTGTCCACGGGAGCCACAACCGGTTCGGCGATGGCCTGGACCTGGGGTGCCAGCGGCGCTGCCACGGCGGCAACGGGTTCGGCCAGCGCGGCCAAGGGGCCTCGCTCAACCGCTGCGGTGTCAGAGGCGGTATCAGAGCTAGCGGTATCAGAGCTAATGGTGTCCGTGACGGGCGGCAACAGGCTGGACGCCTGGGCCGAGACTGCTCCGAAGATGACCCAGGCCGCCGCGAGCAGCGTTCCCAGGATGAAGGACCGCAAGGCGGAGGGAAGCCAGGATGCACTATCGCGCATTGCTTCACCTCGCATTGCTCCACCTCCCGACCGGGGCCGGACATCGTCGATTACCGCAGGACTTACAAGCCATTCGCTGCCGCCGGGGTGGCGGATGGGTCGAGCTCGGAATTGGGCGTGCACCTTTTCGCCCACGGCGCACAGTCCGGTACGGGAAACCTGCGCCCCGTAGACTGGACGGCATTATGGATGACCCTCCTTCACATATGCCCAAGCCCCTCAACCTTCTGACCGGTTCTCCGGCCACCACGGGAGAGGGGCGCCCGAATGCATGAATGGATCATGCTCGGTATCGGCCTTGTCCTCACGGTGGGTACCGGCTTCTTTGTTGCCTCCGAGTTCGCACTGGTCAACCTGGACCGCAACGACCTTGAAGCCCGCCAGGCCCGCGGTGAGAAAAGCCTTGCGCCCACCATCAAGGCCCTCAAGATCACCTCGACGCATCTCTCCGGAGCGCAGCTCGGCATCACGCTGACCACGCTCCTCACCGGTTACACCTTTGAACCGGCCATCAGCAGCATGCTCAACGGGCCGTTGACGGCGGCCGGCCTGCCCGAGGCCGTGGTGCCGGGCATCGGGGCAGTGACGGGTATCTTCCTGGCCACCATCTTCTCGATGGTGATCGGCGAACTGGTCCCCAAGAATTTCGCCCTGGCCCTGCCGCTCGCCACCGCCAAGGTGGTGATTCCGTTCCAGGCCCTGTTCACCGCCGTCTTCAAGCCCGTGATCCTGCTGTTCAACAACACCGCGAACGGCATCATCAGGTCGTTCGGCATTGAGCCGAAAGAAGAGCTGTCCGGCGCACGCAGCGCCGAGGAACTCAGCTCGCTGGTGCGGCGCTCCGCGCTGGAAGGCGTGCTCGACGTCGACCATGCGGTCCTGCTGCACCGCACCCTGCGCTTCTCCGAGCACTCCGCCGCAGATGTGATGACGCCCCGCGTCCGCATGACGGCGGTCAACGCCGACGACACCGCGGAACAGATCGTCACGCTCGCCACCTCCACCGGCTACTCGCGCTTTCCGGTGATCGGCCGGGACCGCGACGACGTGCTGGGCGTCCTGCACGTCAAGCAGGCGTTCGCTGTGGCGCTGGCAGAACGTGGCACTGTCACCGCCACTGATCTCATGATCGACCCGCTGCGAGTCCCCGAGTCCATGGGCGTGGACACCCTGCTGGTCCTGCTGCGCAAGCAGGGCCTTCAGGTGGCCATCGTGTCCGACGAGCACGGCGGAACCGCCGGCATCGTGACCCTCGAAGACCTGGTGGAAGAGATCGTCGGGGAGCTCGAGGACGAACACGACCGCGCCCGGGTGGGCGTGGTCCGGACGGGCCGCTCCATCACGTTCGATGCCTCCCTGCGCCCGGACGAGCTCCTGGACCGGACCGGCATCGAAGTGCCCGACGGTGAGGAGTACGACACCATCGCCGGCTTCGTCACCGACCAGCTGGACCGCATCCCCGAACTCGGGGACGAAGTGGCCGTGAACGGCGGCACGCTGCGTGTTGAACGCGTGGTGGGCACCCACGTGGAGCGCCTGCGCTTCACGCCCGACGAGTCGCAGGAAGCTCCCCAGAGCCCGCATGACCGCATCATCGACAACCTCACGCAGGAGCTGACCCATGAGTGAATACCTCCCCGGCATCATCTGGCTGGTGGTGCTCCTGCTGGTCAACGCTTTCTTCGTGGGCGCCGAGTTCGCCGTCATCTCGGCCCGCCGTTCCCAGATCGAGCCCAAGGCCGAGGCCGGCAGCAAGGCTGCGAAAACCACGCTGTGGGCCATGGAACACGCCACGCTCATGCTGGCCACCAGCCAGCTGGGCATCACGGTGTGCTCGCTGGTGATCCTGAACGTCTCCGAGCCGGCCATCCACCACCTGCTCGAGATACCGCTGGGCCTGACGTCGCTCTCCGGAGAGGCAATCGGCATCATCGCCTTCGTGGCGGCACTGCTGCTGGTGACGTTCCTGCACGTGGTCATCGGCGAAATGGTCCCCAAGAACATTTCGTTCTCCGTTCCCACCCGGGCCGCGCTCATCCTGGCGCCACCGCTGGTGATGGTGGCACGGGTGTTCAAGCCGGTGATCTGGGCCCTCAACGGGATCGCCAACTCCATCCTGCGGCTCTTCAAGGTGCAGCCCAAGGACGAGGCCACCAGCGCCTACACCCTGGATGAGGTGGCCAACATCGTGGAGCAGTCCACCCGGGACGGCATGCTCACGGACGCCAGCGGCACCCTGACGGCGGCCTTCGAGTTCACGGCCAAAACCGTGGCGGATGTGGAAGTGCCCATCAGCGAGATGGTGCTCCTGCCGGCCTCCGCCACGCCCGCGGACATCCAGCGCGCAGTGGCGCGGCACGGGTTCTCCCGCTACATCCTCACGGACGACGACGGCGTGCCCTCCGGTTATCTGCACCTCAAGGACGTCATGGACCTGACCACTCAGGAAAAGTTCGCCAGGCCTGTTCCGGCGAAACGGGTCCGCCGGCTCGCGTCCGCGTTCAGCGGCAGCGAACTTGAGGACGCGCTGGCAACCATGCGCCGCACCGGCGCCCACGTGGCCCGGGTCTTCGACGCGCACGGGAACACCACCGGCGTCCTCTTCCTGGAGGACATCATCGAGGAACTCGTGGGCGAGGTGCAGGACGCCACCAGCGCCTAGGCGCGGCTATGTTCTCACCGCGCGCCGAATCGGGCTGCACCGTCCCCGGAGGCTTACGCTCGGTCGCATGCATGAGCTGAGCAACCGCGTACCAGGGCAGGAAGTCATCGCCAAGCTTCTGGACGTCCAAGGACAGGACGCCGGCCGTTCACTGCTGGGACGGGTATTCGGCGCTGATCCGCTCAGCGCCGAGGCCCGGCCCTGGTACCGGGGAGCCTTGGGCGAACTGGCCGTGGGGCGGTTGCTGGCCACTTTGGGGCCGGAATGGACCGTCCTTCACGCGGTACCTGTCGGCACGGGCACCTCGGATATCGATCATGTCCTGATCGGCCCTGCCGGCGTTTTCACGCTCAACACCAAAAACCACTCCGACCAATCAGTGTGGGTCGCCGGACGGACGCTGATGGTGGCCGGGCAGCGGCAGCGGCACATCCCGAATGCAGCACATGAGGCGGCCCGGGCGGGCAAGCTGTTGAGCGCGGCGTCCGGCATGCCGGTCGAGGTCACCGGGGTGGTGGTGATCATCGCACCCAAGAACCTGACCATCAAAAAAGCGCCGGAAGGCGCCCAAGTGCTGACCGACCGGCAGCTCCTGCGCTGGCTCCATGGCCGGCGACCGGCGCTCACTGCAGATCAGGTTTTGAGGCTCGCTTCCGCCGCCCGGTTGCCACGAACGTGGCACCGGAATCCGGGGCTCCAAGCAGATCCGGCCGAATTGCAGCACCGCTTCAACGCTCTTCGGGATTATGTGAACCGCGCACGACGGCGGCGCCTCCTCTGGGCGCTGGCCGCCGTCGTCGGCTTTTTCTCCATGATCTTCCTTAGCCTGCTCTTCTAGCGTCCGTGTTCTGCGATCAAGTCCCTGCTAAGTGCCCGAACCTCGTCCAGTTCGGCGGAGAGGCCTGCCAGCACAACTGCTGCATCGGCAGTCTGCGAAGCTGAGTGATCGTCCGCGAGCCCGTCGGCACGTAGGTTGATCAATGACTCAACCATGCGGAACGTCAGCTCACCCAGGGGCGCGCTGCCGGCACCGCCGGGTGCCGGCACCAGTTCCACGACCCTCTGGCCCAGATCCCTGTACAGCTTCCGCAGCTCCCGCCTGTCCGCCATGAACGGTTCGAAACGCTCCGCCCGCGCCTCCGGCAGGTGATAGAGGATGCCAAGGTTCCAACGGGCATTGCACAGCAGGCTCCCGTCATAAAGCGCGACTGAGTGGAGCGCCGCGGCAGCCCCCGCGGCGCCGACCGGCCGGGGAGCTGCGCAGACAGTCCGCGCGAAGTCCAAGCCACCGGCCACGGTCCCCTTCAACAGTTCGCCGAGGATGTCATCCTTCGTGCCGAAGTGATGGTACAGCGATGACTGGCGCATGCCCACGGCGTCGGCGATCGCCCTGGTGGAGGTGTTCGCGAAACCCTGGCCCGTGAAGAGCTCTGCGGCCGCATCAAGGATTTCGTCCCGGGCGGTGGCGCCCGGGCGCACTGGCTGCTGCTTTCGGGGGCGTCCCGGTCCGGCTGAAGTCACCCCACATTCTTACACCGGCAGTATGTCCGGAATGCACCGCCTGCCCGCCCGGGCTGCCGGTTAGTTTTTATTCACAAACCCGAAACACCTTGAAATCCAGCTTTTACACGGGCGAAACGGAACCGGGACACGGCGCTGGAAAACTATCACTTGACCGGTATTTCGGAGGGGCCTATTCAGCGGCTACCCAGATGTGGTCACCAGCCCCCGTTCCAGACACGGAGAAACCGATGACTTCCACCATTTCGACGGCGTCCGCCCACGCGGACGATGCAGACCTGACCTCGCTCGGCTACCAGCCCTCCCTGCACCGCAAGCTGGGCCGGTACGCGTCCTTCGCCGCAGGATTCTCGTTCGTTTCCATCCTGACCACGATCTTCCAGCTCTTTGCCTTCGGATACTCCTTTGCCGGACCTGCGTTCTTCTGGACCTGGCCCGTAGTGCTGATCGGCCAACTGCTCGTGGCCCTGAACTTCGCCGAACTCGCCGCCCGCTACCCGCTCTCCGGCGCCGTCTACCAGTGGGCCCGCCGCATGGGCGGCGAGGTGGTGGGCTGGTTCGCCGGCTGGTTTATGGCCATCGCCCAGGTGGTCACTGCGGCCGCCGCCGCGATCGCCCTCCAGGTGGTCCTCCCCCAGCTGTGGGACGGCTTCCAGGTTGTGGGCGGTGATCCCGCCCTGGCCACCGTCACCGGCGCCGCCAACGCAGTGGTCCTCGGGGCCGTGCTCCTCGTGGCCACCACGGTGATCAACTGCCTGGGCGTCAAGCTCATGTCCCACATCAACTCCATCGGTGTGACCTGCGAAATCGTCGGTGTGGCCGCCGTCATCCTCGCCCTGATCTCCGCCGCCCAGCGCGGACCCGAGGTAGTGGCGGACACCAGCGTGGTGGCCGGCTCGGACCTCGGGGCCGTGGGCGCCTTCCTCGTCTCCGGCCTTATGGCCGCCTACGTCATGGTGGGCTTCAACTCAGCCGGGGAGCTCTCGGAGGAGACGAAGAACCCGCGCCGGACAGCTCCCCGCACCATCCTCTCCGCCCTGATCATTTCCGGCATCGGCGGCGGCCTCATGATCATCACCGCACTTATGGCCGCACCCAGCCTCGACGACGGGCGGCTCGCCACCGAGGGCCTGCCCTACGTGCTGACCGCTGTCCTGGGAACCTTCTGGGGCAAGGTCCTCCTGGTGGACGTCGCCGTCGCGATTTTCGTCTGCACCCTGGCCATCCAGACGGCGGGATCCCGCCTGGTGTTCTCGATGGCCCGTGACGGCAAGCTTCCTGCCTCCGCACTTCTCTCCTCGGTCCACCCGGAGCGCGGCACCCCGATGTGGCCGTCCATCGCGATCGGCGGCCTCGCCGTCGGAGTCCTGGCCATCAACATCGGCAACGCCGCCCTTTTCACCACGCTCTGCAGCGTCTGCATCGTCATGGTGTACCTGGCCTACCTCCTGGTCACCGTTCCGCAGCTGCTGAGCCGCCTGCGCGGCGACTGGGACCGGGTGGGCCAGACCATGCCCGCCGGACTGTTCTCGCTGGGACGCTGGGGCCTCCTCGTCAACATCTTCGCCGTCCTCTACGGCGCCGTCATGGTTGTGAACCTCGCCTGGCCGCGCCCCGAGGTCTACGACCCCAGCGGCGAAAACGGGCTCCTGCTCTTTTCAGCACCTCTCATGGTCGGAGCCGTGCTGGTGCTGGGCATCTGGGTACGCAGCCGTAAAACTCCGGACGCGTCCGCAGCGTAGGCACCGACCACCTGATGACCGACAACACAGCCAACACCGCCAAGAAATGACTGACATGACACAGACCCTCGAAGCCGCACAGCCCGCCACCGGAACCGACACCGCCGGAACTGCCACCACTGCGGGTGCGCGCGCTCACGCCCGGGCCCAGCACGGACGCACCACCGCCACCATGATCCACCTGTCCGCGGACTCAGCACCTGAGCGCCTGACGGCCGGACTGCCGGCCGCCGCCTCCGTCACCTGGGCAGAGTCACTCGCCTTTGGCCGGTACACCCATCTGGAGCTGGCCCGCGGTACCAGGATCCGGCTCACCGACACCGACGGCGACGCCTGCGTCCACGCCGTCCTCTTCCGCGCCGGGGCAAGCTACGAGCGGATCAACGTTGCGGACACCGTCAAGGTCCCGTGGCAGGCCTACCTCGGAGCCGGCCATCCGCTGCTCTCCGATGCCGGACGGCTGATGGCCACCCTCGTCGCAGACTCCTCCGGCAGGCACGACGCCCTCACCGGAACCACCAGCCTTGCAGGCAACCAGGCAAAATACGGTGCAGGCTCCGCACACAGCCCGTCACCTGCCGGCCGTGAGCTGATCACCCTCGGCGCCCTCAAGCACGGCATCAGCCAGCGCCAGGTGCCTCCCTCGCTTTCCTTCTTCAAGGGCGTCGCCGTGGACACGGACGGCGGCATCCGGTTCACCGGGAGCGCCGGTGCCGGTGCCGCCGTCGAACTGCTGCTGCACATGGACGCGGTCCTGGTGCTGGCCAACACGGCCCATCCCCTGGACCCGCGGCCCGACTTCTCCGGCTCCGCCGTGGACATCGTGGCGTGGCAGGCCCCTGAAGACCTCGAAGCACTCGCCGCCGGCGGACTGGGATTCACGCCCGGCCCCGAACACCTGCTCGCCCTCCAGAACACCGAACACGACTTCACCGCAAGGACTTCCGCATGAACACCCAAACCCTGACCGTCCAGCCGGAGACAAGCCAGACGGAGACAAGCCAGCCCGACGCCGCAGCCGCAGCATTGGTCCCAGGGCGCGTTGTCCTCGATGAATACGTCGAGGCCCGCGGTCCGTGGTCCGCCGTCGTGGAGGCAGGAGACGTCCTGACTATCGTGGACCTTGAAGGCAACCAGGCCGTGGACTGCCTGCTGTACGCAGACGGAGATACGGCCGCCCGTTACTCCGCCGCCGCAACCATCGCCGCGCAGGGCTCCATCTTCCTCACCACCGGATCAGTGCTCCGTGCCGACAGCGGCGAAGCGCTCATGACGGTGGTGGCTGACGAGGTGGGTGTCCACGACACGATCGGCGGTGCCTGCTCCCAGGAATCCAACACCCTGCGCTACGGCCAGCACACCCATGAACAGCATGCCTGCGTGGAAAACTTCCTCATCGAAGGCTCCAAATGGGGCCTCGGAAAGCCGGACCTCGTCTCCAACATCAACTGGTTCATGAACGTACCGGTGGACCCGGACGGCGCCCTCGGCATTGTGGACGGGCTGTCCGCTCCCGGTAAGCGCGTGGCACTGCGCGCCGAGGCCGACACCCTGGTCCTGGTCTCCAACTGCCCCCAGATCAACAACCCCTGCAACGGCTTCAACCCCACGCCCGTGCGCATGATCGTCACCCGCCCGGAGGCCTCGCGATGAACCGCTTCGACACCGTACTCGTTGCCAACCGCGGCGAAATCGCCTGCCGCATTATCGAATCCGCCCGGAAGGTGGGGCTGCGCACCGTTGCCGTATTCTCCGAGGCGGACCGCGGCGCCAAGCACGTGCGCCTCGCCGATGAGGCCGTGCTGCTGGGACCGGCACCTGCCAAGGAGTCCTACCTCCGCGTGGACGCCATCCTGGCTGCAGCGGCGGCAACCGGCGCCGGCGCCATCCACCCCGGCTACGGTTTCCTTTCCGAGGATGCGGGATTCGCTGAAGCCGTGGAAGCCGCCGGGCTGGTCTTCGTCGGTCCTACTCCGGACCAGTTACGAATCTTCGGCACCAAACACACAGCCCGGGACGCCGCCCAGCGCGCCGGCGTGCCCATGATCGCCGGTTCCGGACTGCTCGACGACCTCGACGCAGCAGTCACGGCGTCCGCCGCTATTGGCTTCCCGCTGATGCTCAAGGCAACCGGCGGAGGCGGCGGCATCGGCATGGCCGTGTGCCGCAGCGAAGCCGAACTGGCCGAGAGCTACGCCCGCGTCGCCCGGCTCGCCAGCTCAAGCTTCGGCACCGCGGGGGTGTTTGCTGAACGCTACATCGAACACGCCCGCCACGTGGAGGTGCAGATTTTTGGCGACGGCGAAGGCCGCGTGGTCAGCCTCGGCGACCGTGACTGCTCATTGCAGCGCCGCCACCAGAAAGTGCTTGAAGAGGCACCGGCTCCGGACCTTCCGGCCGGGCTGCGCGAGGAACTGCACCGCAGCTCCCGGGCCCTGTGCGCGTCGGTGGGGTACCGTTCCGCTGGAACCGTGGAGTTCGTCTACGACCCCGTCCGGCAGGAAGCGTCCTTCCTCGAAGTCAACGCCCGCCTCCAGGTGGAGCACCCGGTCACCGAAGCCGTGACCGGCGTCGACCTCGTGGAATGGATGCTCAACCTGGCGCAGAAGCAGCCCGTGCTGAACGGCGTCCCGGACAGCCTCCCGGTGACCGGCCACGCCGTGGAAGCCCGGATCTACGCGGAGGACCCGGCCCGCAACTTCCAGCCCAGCGCCGGAACCGTCACCAACGCACAGTACCCAAGCTCCGACGTCGTCCGCGTTGACGCCTGGGTGGAGACCGGCAGCGAGGTGTCCACCAACTACGACCCGCTCCTGGGCAAGCTCATCACCTTCGGCGCCAGCCGGAACGAAGCCCTCGACGCCCTGGCGGACGCTCTGGCGCAAACCCGCATGGACGGCATCGAGACCAACCTCGGCATGCTCCGGTCCGTCACGGGGCTGGACGTCGTCCGGGCAGCAACACATTCCACGAGCACGCTGGACAGCGTGGGCGACCCCGAACCGCGCATCACTGTGGAGCGTCCCGGGCTTCAAACGAGCGTGCAGGACTGGCCGGGGCGGACCGGCCTCTGGCAGGTGGGCGTGCCGCCGAGCGGCCCCATGGACGATCTGTCCTTCCGGCTGGGCAACGTGGCGCTGGGCAATCCCGAAGGTGCCCCCGGGCTCGAATTCACCATGGCAGGGCCGGCGCTGCGCGTCACCCACGCCACCACCGTCTGCGTCACCGGCGCCGAGGTGGCCGTCACCGTCAACGGGGAAACCGTTGCGGCCTGGGAACCGGTCACGATTCCCGCCGGCGGCGTGCTGGACGTCGGATCGGCCGAGGGCGCGGGGCTCCGCGGCTACATCCTGTTCGAGGGCGGCCTCGACATCCCGACATACCTCGGCAGCGCCTCCACGTTCACCCTGGGCCAGTTCGGCGGGCACGGCGGCCGCGTGCTGCGCGCGGGTGATGTGATCCGCACGGTCGCCGGCAAGGCACCCGACACTGTCCCTTCCCCGGTCCCGCCCGAAAGCCGCCCGGCGCTGACCACGCAGTGGGAACTCATGGTGGTGGAAGGACCGCATGGGGCCCCGGAGTTCTTCCAGCGCGAGGACATCAACGAACTGTTTGCAGCGTCCTACGAGGTGCACTTCAACTCGGCCAGGACCGGCGTCCGCCTGACAGGCCCGAAGCCGCGCTGGGCCCGGAACGACGGCGGTGAGGCCGGCCTGCACCCCTCCAACATCCACGACACCGCCTACTCGGTGGGCGCCCTGGACTTCACCGGAGACACCCCCATCCTTCTCGGCCCGGACGGTCCCAGCCTGGGCGGCTTCGTCTGCCCGGTCACCGTGGTTACCGGCGACCGCTGGAAGCTCGGCCAGCTCCGGCCCGGCGACAAGGTCCGTTTCGTTCCGGTCAAGACCGTCCAGGCGCCGTCCGCCAAAGAGCTCGGCCCGGCCCGGCAGCTGCTCCTGCCCGGCTCAAAAGGCGACGGCGACGACGGCGTGCTGGGCCGCGTGCCTGCGGGTGACGGCCGCCCGGCGGTCACCTACCGCCGCTCCGGGGATGACAACCTCCTGGTGGAATACGGCGACATGGTGCTGGACCTCGGCCTCCGCGCACGGGTTCACGCACTGCACCAGGAACTCGAGAAGCTGCGGATCCCCGGCATCGTGGACCTAACCCCCGGCATCCGCTCCCTCCAGGTCAAGGCCGATCCGTCCGTCCTTCCCACCTCGCGCCTGCTGGGGATCGTGCGTGAAATCGACGCCGCCCTGCCCGCCAGTTCCGAGCTGGTGGTTCCGAGCCGGACCGTCAGGCTACC
>Ga0307410_10001510_pt1 | contig 10569 bp, 9 predicted proteins | sample 322Ometagenome_3_FD_203707 | JGI IMG/M metagenome (GOLD analysis project Ga0307410, IMG submission 203707) | Maize rhizosphere microbial communities from greenhouse at UC Davis, California, United States - 322HYB-O-3 | ecosystem: Host-associated > Plants > Roots > Rhizosphere > Soil | place...
GAGGATTGTTGGTCATTACCCGGATAGAGGAGAGCCCCAGATCCCGCAGGATCTGGGCGCCAATACCGTAATTCCGGAGATCGGGAGCAAACCCGAGCCGTTCGTTGGCCTGCACCGTGTCGGCCCCGCTGTCCTGCAGCGCGTAGGCGCGAAGCTTATTGAGCAGCCCGATTCCGCGCCCTTCCTGGTCCAGGTAGACGATGGCGCCCTTCCCTTCCCGGGCGATGAGCTCCATGGCTCGGTGGAGCTGAAACCCGCAGTCGCAGCGCTGGGAGCCGAAGACGTCGCCGGTCAGGCACTTCGAGTGCATGCGCACGAGGATGTTCGGCTCACCGGCAATGTCGCCGTATACCAGGGCGACATGTTCCGCTCGGTCGACGTCGTTGCGATACCCGATCATGGTGAACTCACCGAACTCAGTCGGGATCCTGGCTTCTGCCACACGGTGGACCAGCTGTTCGGTCCGAAGCCGATACGCGACAAGCTGCGCGACCGTGACGAACGTGAGTCCGTGTTGTTCGGCGATGTGGTGCAACTGCGTCCGGCGAGCCATGGATCCATCGGCATTCAGGATCTCGCAGATGACGCCCGCCGGGTTGAGTCCCGCCAGACGGGCCAGATCGACGCTGGCCTCCGTCTGCCCCACCCGCTGCAGGACGCCGCCTGGCCTCGCTCGCAGAGGAAAGATGTGGCCCGGGCGCCGAAGATCGGCCGGAACGGTGGTGGGATTGATCGCCACATGAATAGTGGTAGCCCGATCAGTGGCGGAGATACCGGTAGTTACCCCAAAGCGTCGCTGCGCATCGATGCTCACGGTGAAGGCGGTCGACAACTCCTCGGTGTTCCGCTCTGTCATTGGAGGCAATCCGAGCTGATCGCACCGCTCACCGGTCAGCGCCAGGCAGATCAGCCCACGGCCGTGCAGGGTCATGAAGTTGATCATCTCCGGCGTGGCCAGCTCCGCGGCGCAGACGAGATCACCCTCGTTCTCCCGATCCTCATCGTCTGCCACGATGATGATCTTGCCATTACGGAGATCGTCGATGGCCTGTTCGATTGTCCCGAATGTCGTCATGGGAGTCCGGAAGTGACTCGGTTGCTCAATAACGCCGCTACGTACTTGGCGATGGTATCGGCTTCGAGATGCACCCAGTCTCCCACCTCGCGCTCGCCCAACGTCGTATGCTGTAAAGTAAACGGGATCAGGGAGATCTGAACGACATCGGGGTTCGGCTTGGCGTTGACGGTGAGACTCACGCCGTCGATGGTGATCGAGCCGAGCGGCAGCGAGAGCTCCCCGATCGAGGGCGGCACCCGGATGTCCAGCACCCGAGCACCTGGGTGCCGCTGGACACGCTCTACTTCCCCGAGACCATCGACGTGTCCCTGAACGAGGTGTCCACCGAGACGGTCTCCGACGCGCAGCGCCCGCTCGAGATTGACAGCGCGGCCCGGCCGGTACTCGGCAAAACGGGTGCGCTCCAGGGAAGTGCGAATGACGTGAACGTCAAACCCACCTGGATCGAGGGTCTGCACAGTGAGACAGGCCCCATCGACGGCGATACTCTCTCCCAGCTCGAGGTCGGGATAGCCGCACTGAATCGTGAGATCGAGACCATCAGGGCGGTTCTCAGCTCGGTGGATCGTTCCAACCTCGGTAATGATTCCGGTGAACATCAGCCTCGATCCACCACCAACAGGGTATCCTGTCCCAACGCACGGCGCTCGATGACGCGCCAGCGCTCTGCCTGATCCAGCCCTCGGGCGGGGATACCGGCGAGCGCAGGAACCCCCGTATCACCCAGCCAGAGCGGCGCCTGCAGCCAATAGTACCGGTCCACCAAGCCGGCGCCGAGCAGGGCACCCGCAAGCTGGCCCCCGCCTTCGACCAGCATTGACCCGATCCCCAGCTCTCGCAGGGCCAGGAGAGCACTCGGGACATCGCTGGAGCGCACGACCGTCACTCCTGCGGCTTCCAGCCGTTTGATTCGCGCCGCTTCTGCGCTGGGCGAAACCACCACCACGGTCGGGATATCCGATGCGGTCCGAACCAGCTTGAGCTGAGGTCCCAGGTCAGCGGCCCGGTCAAAAACCACCCGCCGGGGAGGAACTCGGGGCTGCACTGGGCCTCGAGCGGTAAGGGAGGGGTCATCGAGCCGGGCGGTACGCCCACCCACAACGATGGCATCGAAACCGGCCCGGAGCCATTGCACGTACTCGCGGGCCTCCGGGCCCGAGATCCAGCGGGAGCGGCCGAAGCTATCCCCGATGCGGCCGTCGAGTGTCGTTGCCAGCTTGAGCGCCACGTAGGGTCGGGAGGCACGCCGGACAGCGTGGAGGAAAATGGCGTTCTGAGCCGCGGCATCATCGGCCAGGGTCCCCAGCTCCACCTCGATGCCGGCCTCGCGCAGGCGCTCGGCTCCTCTGGCCGCAATGGGATTCGGGTCCTGGATCGCCGCAACCACTCGGCGGATCCCGGAGTGGATGATGGCATCGGTGCAGGGCGGCTGCTTGCCCTGATGCACACAAGGCTCGAGGGTGACAACCATCGTCGCCCCTCGAGCCCTATCGCCGGCACCATTGAGGGCCACGGCCTCAGCATGCCGCTCGCCGAACTCCGGATGCCACCCTTCACCCACCAACTCACCATTTTGCAGAACTACCGCACCAACCAGTGGGTTCGGCTGGACCCGGCCCCAACCTCGCCAGGCGAGGTCGAGCGCCCGGGCCATTGCCTCCCGCTCGTTCATGCCTGCGCTAGAAGCTCACTCGCAGGCCCAGGCCGGCGAAGAACTTTCCTCGGGTCGTATCAAAGTCCTCGAATTCCGTGGAGAGCTCCTGGTCCTTGCCGCCCTGATACCCGAGCTCTCCAGTCAGCCGCACCATGGACATGCTCAGGCCGGCGTTCACGAACCCAAGAACCCGCGAATTGTTCAGCTCCACCGGCACATTCGGCTGGAGCGCCAGGGTGATCGGATCGCGGAACTGAATGATGGCGTCTCCGGTGTACTTGTCCCAGCCCAGGCCCGCCGCCAGATCGAGCACCGCCACCTGCTTGCTCGCGACGAGTCGCAGATTCGTGGCGTGCATGTCGACCGCGTAGCTGAACCGGTCGCCTCCCGAGACGTCGCCATAGGTGATGGTCGGGATGTCGCGTCGCATGACGCTGACCGAGAGGTTGGGCAGCGGGCCCATGCCGCGCAACAGCCCGATTCTGGCGCCATAGCCGAGGCCCAGTGCGATGCTCCCGATCTTTCTGGCACCGGCAGCGATCGTCACGTTGTCGATCTGGTCGGTTGGAAGCAGCTGGGCGGAACCCAGAAGGTCCAGAGCGAACAGACCGGCCGACATTCCTTTGTAGAGTCCCAGCGAGCCCTCGACCGCAGGCGCCGGCAGGAACAGCTTTTCGCCGGCCGGAACAGTCGAGCTGCTCCCGGTGTACCCCAGATCGGGAAGCACCAGGTTTACCGCATTGGCCCGGAGCGTCAACGAGGCATGGCCCAGACCTCCCAGGGTAGCGGCTGAACCAATCGTGGGATTGCCACCGCTGACGAGCATACCGAAAACCGGGTGGAAGGCGCGGGTGCCATCGACTGCAGCGGCGCACACCTGTCCGGAGTTGCCGGCATAGGCCGAACATTCGGGAGTCTGGGCCAGGAGGGGTGAGGCGAAAGCGACGGCAAACAACCCGGCGAGGAGGCGTGGCGCGCGCATCGTATTCTCCGTTACGGACGGGCGAAACGCACGGCTCTCTTGCCTCGCCGAATCTCGCCCGTCACCCATGAGGTGACCCCGTCGCGCGCGGCAGCAGCCTGAGCCACCGACACAGCGTCCGAGGGCAGTACGGCGACGAGCCCCACCCCAAGGTTGAAAACGTCCCGCATTTCCTGAGTGGAGATCTGTCCCGCCTGCTGCAGATACCGGAACAGCGGCGGCATCTCCCATGTGGCCGGGTCTACCGACGCGACGCAGTCCTCAGGCAATATCCGCACCAGATTTCCAGCGATCCCTCCACCGGTGATGTGGGCCAGGCCATGAACCCGGTCGAATACCGGAACCAGACTGCGGTAATAGCTGCGATGAATCGCGAGGAGGGCGTCAGCGACAGTCTGCCCGGTGCCTTCGATGGTGTCCTCCAGCCCCAGGCGCGCACGCTCGAAGATGATCTGGCGGGCCAGAGTGTAGCCGTTGGTGTGGAGCCCGGTAGACGCGTAGGCCAGGAGCACGTCGCCCGGTACGATTGCCGTTCCATGGATAGCCCGCTCCTCTTCCACCACTCCGACGATCGTTCCCGCAAGATCGAAGGTTCCGGGCTGATAGAGGCCCGGCATCTGGGCCGTCTCACCGCCGGCCAGCGCCATCTCATGAGCCCGGCAACCGGCGGCAATCCCCTCTACCACGGCGGCAATCTGCTCCACTCCGAGAGCGGCGCCGGCGATGTAGTCCATGAAGGCAAGCGGCTGGGCCCCGTGTACGAGGATGTCGTTGACGCTGTGGTTTACGAGGTCCTGACCGATGGTATCGAAACGGTTTGCCTGCATGGCCACGAGCACCTTGGTGCCGACGCCGTCGGTGCTCAGAACCAGGGTGGGCTTTCGCATTCCGGAAGGGACCCGGACCATCCCACCGAAGGCACCGACCAGACCGAGAGAGTGACGGGTCCGGGTACTTCCGACCAACTCACCAATGCGTGCTTTGGCTGCGTCTGCCGCGACCAGGTCTACCCCGGCTCGGGCATACTCCCGGGCCTCACCAGCCTTCACGCGAGCGCCTCGGCCAGACTCACGTGAGTCAGGTCCTGAAAGGCGCGGACCCGGCGTTCGACATCAGCGAGAGTAACTCGTTCGAAGCCGCGGATGCCGAACTGCTCCACCGCGTACGAGCCCATGGCGGCGCCATACACCATGGCTCTTCGGACGTTGTCCTCGGCAACGGACCGCGTCCGCGCGAGGTACGCCATGAACCCACCAGCAAAGGCGTCACCGGCTCCCGTGGGGTCAAAGACGGTCTCCAGCGGATACGCGGGCACGTAGAACGTGCGCTTCGGCTCGATCAGCAGTGCACCATGCTCACCCTGCTTGATGACGACCCGTTTGGGCCCGTGTCGCAGAATCCAGCGGCCGGCCCGATGAATGTTCCAGTCCCCACTCAGCTCGCGGGCTTCGCTGTCGTTGACCATCAGCACGTCCACCCTGGCGAGCAGCTCGAGTAACGCAGCCTTCTTGCTCTGGATCCAGTAATTCATGGTATCGCACACAACCAGCTCGGGCCGGGACACCTGCTCCAGCACGCCGAGCTGGAGATCGGGATCGATGTTTCCGAGGAAAACGAACTTGGCCGACCGAAATCCCTGCGGGAGCCGCGGCTGAAAGTCGGCAAACACTCCGAGGCGGGTCTCCAGCGTTTCGCGGCTCTGCAGGTCGTAGGAGTACTTCCCCTTCCAGCGAAAGCTCTCACCGTCCGCCTCCTCCACGCCTCCCCAATCGATGCCGCGGGAGGCCAGGCTCTCGAGCTCCTGCCGGGGATAGTCCTTTCCGATGACGCCGACCACCTGCACCGGATGGAGGATGGATCCCGCGACGCTGAAGTAGACGGCGGATCCACCCAGGGCGTCCGCGGTCTCGCCAAAGGGCGTGAAGATGGAATCCAAGGCGATGCTGCCTACGACCAGCAGGGTCATGTTCTCACATCCTGTCGGGGGCGGAGATGCCGAGCACTCCGAGCGCATTGGCGAGCACGATCCGGCCGGCTCGGGCAAGGAGGAGCCGGGCCTGCTCGATGTCGGTGGGCTCGCCCAGCGTTCGGGTGCGATGGTACCAACCATGGACTACCGTGGCGAGCTCATGAAGGTAGACGGTGATGCGATGCGGCTCGCGCTCACGGGCGGCCTTCTCCAGGATCTCGGGAAACTGCACCAGCTTCTTCAGCAGCTCAGTATCTTCGGCAGCCGGCAGCGCGCCAAGATCGAGATTTCCGTTGACGGTGCTGGGATCACGCTGGGCCGTCCGGAAGATTCCGCTGAGCCGTGCGTGAGCCATTTGCACGTAAAAGATCGGGTTTTCGTCGGTCTGCCGCTTTGCCAGCTCGATATCGAAGTCGAAAGGGCTCGCTCCCTTTCGGGCCAGAAAAAAGTACCGGGCCGCATCCACCCCGACCTCTTCATAGAGGTCGCGAAGCGTCACGAACTCGCCCGAACGCTTCGACATCTTGACCTCTTCATCCCCCCGCACCACTCGCACCAGCTGGACCAGCTCTACATCGAAGAATTCGGGTGGATAGCCCAGGGCAGCCAGGGCAGCCCGCATGCGGGGAATGTAGCCATGATGATCGGCGCCCCAGACGTCGATGACCCGATCGAAGCCCCGGTCGTGCTTGTCGATATGATAGGCGATGTCGGGGGTGAGATAGGTCAAGGTGCCATCACTTTTCCGCAGCACCCGGTCTTTGTCGTCGCCGAAACCGGTGGTACGGAGCCAGAGGGCACCCTCAGACTCATAGGTCAGTCCCCGCCGCTCCAGCAGCTCGACGGCGCGGACCACGCTCCCGGAGTCGTAGGCGGCCTGCTCCGAGCTGATGACATCGAACTTCACCCCGAACTGCTCCAGATCCCGATCCTGCTCCGCCCGCTGAAGCCGCACCACCAGCGAGCGGGCACGACGGATTCCTTCGGCCTCCGGCAGCTGGGCAAAGCCGGGCCCCTCTTGCTGGAGTACCTGACGCGCATTCTCCCGCAGGTATTCACCGTGATAGCCACCCTCGGGAATCTCAGCGGGAAAGCCGGCCTCCTGCCGAATCCGGGCCCAAAGGCTTTGAGCCAACTTGTCGATCTGCACTCCCGCATCGTTGACGTAAAACTCGCGCGTGACGGTATGACCGGTCCATTCCAGGAGTGAGGCGATGGCGTCGCCCAGCGCCGCTCCGCGGCCATGTCCGACGTGAAGCGGTCCGGTTGGATTGGCTGACACAAACTCCACGTTCACCTTGAGTCCGGCTCCCCAGGTAGCGCGCCCGTACCGGGTGCCGCTTTCCAAAATCTGCCGGTGGGCATTCGCCAGCTGATCCTCGGCCAGCCAGAAGTTGATAAAGCCGGGACCGGCGATCTCGGTCTTGGCGATGAGCGTAGGGGGAAGCTTCAGCTCTTCGAGGACCCGCTCGGCTGTCTTGCGCGGATTGGCCCGTTCGCGCCGGGCCAGCAACATGGCCAGGTTAGTTGCGAGGTCACCGTGTCCGGCATCGCGGGGCCGCTCGAGAACAAAATCGAGTCCATCGGCGCCGAACCGCGCGGCCACCCGCGACAGCTCGGCGCGAAGCGTGTCGCTCACTCGGAAGCAGCCTTCCCTTTGCTTGGCCGGGAAGACGACTTGGCTGCTGCCGCATCGGTTTTGGCGGGGGCCGTTTTGGTATCAGACTTCTCGGTTTTCGACTCGCTACCCGTCTTGGCCTCGCCGGTCGGCGCGGCCTCACTCTCGGGTTTCCTAGGCCCTTTCCCGTCCTTGCCGTAATCCGTGATGTAGAAGCCACTGCCCTTGAATACCAGACCGGCGCCACCGGAAATCTTCCGTACGGCCGGCTTGCCGCACACCGGGCACTTGGCCCGAGGCTTCTCGGTCATCTTCTGGAATTTTTCGAAGACGTGCCCTTCCGGGCACTGGTAGTCATAGGTCGGCATGAGAGCTCGAGAGGTAAATGAAACCAGCTACGAAACTTACCGCACGATGAGCGAGTGTTCAACTGAATCGGTTGGTCTGCTTACCACCAAGCCACGAAGGACACTAAGGAAACCCATGCTCGCATGGAGAGGCCGGTTCACGAAGGACGGTAGACGCCCCAGATCGCACGAAGTGTGTCGCTGATCTCTCCCAAGCTGGCCCGGGCTCGCACCGCTTCGATGATCAGGGGCATGAGCCGTTCATTTCCGCCGGCAGCCTGCCGCAGGGACTCCAGCGCGGCCTGTACTGATTTGGCGTCCCGCCCGCCCTTGACCTGCGACAGTCGTGAGCGCTGCTGCTGCTCCAGGACCGTGAAATCCGGCGTCTGGACCGCGAGTGGCGCGGACTCGTCGGTAAAGCGGTTTACCCCGACTACGACACGCTCGCCAGACTCCTGCGCCTTCTGCAGCTCATAGGCACTCTGAGCGATCGCGTCCTGAAAGAACCCGAGCTCGATAGCCCGGGCTGCGCCTCCCAGCTGATCGATCTCCCCGATGAGCCGGCGGGCGTCTCGCTCAATGGAGTCAGTGAGCGACTCGACGTAGTAGCTGCCGGCCAGGGGATCAACCACACCGGCTACCCCCGATTCGTACCCCAGGACCTGCTGGGTGCGAAGCGCCAGCGTCGCCGATTCCGCGCTCGGCAGGGAGAGTGCTTCATCGTAGCCATTGGTATGCAGTGACTGGGTGCCGCCGAGCACTGCGGCCAGTGCCTGAACCGTGACCCGCACCACGTTGTTGAGTGGTTGTTGAGCCTGGAGGGTGACGCCACCGGTCTGGGTGTGGAACCGCATCCGGGCCGTTGCGTCACCGGCACCGAATCGTTCTCGCACCAGGCGAGCCCAGAGCCGCCGGGCCGCCCGAAACTTTGCCGCCTCTTCGAACAGGTCGTTGTGGCTGGCAAAAAAGAAGGACAGCCGAGGTCCGAACGCGTCGACGGCAAGTCCGGCATCCACCGCCACGCGGATGTACTCCAGCGCGTTGGCCAGGGTGAAGGCCACCTCCTGCACCGCCGTTGCACCCGCCTCCCGCATATGGTAGCCGCTGATGGAGATCGGGTTGAAGCTCATGCCCTCGTCACTGACGAAACGGAAGATGTCGGCCACCAGGCGGAGCGAAGGAGCCGCCGGATATATGTAGGTTCCCCGCGCGATGTATTCCTTGAGCACGTCGTTCTGTATCGTGCCGGTCAGCTTGCTCCGGGCTACGCCACGCTCCTCCCCCACTACGACATACATCCCGAGCAGAATGGCGGCTGTGGCGTTGATCGTCATCGAGGTGGAAACCCGGTCCAGCGGAATGTTCCGGAACAGCTCCGCGAGGTCTTCCACCGTGTCGATGGCGACACCCACCCGGCCGACTTCACCCTGCGCCATCGGGTGGTCCGAGTCGTATCCCATTTGGGTCGGAAGATCGAACGCCGTGGAAAGGCCCATCTGCCCGGCCTGCAGCAGTTGGCGAAATCGCTGATTGGTCTCCTGCGCGGTGCCAAAGCCGGCGTACTGGCGCATCGTCCAGAGCCGGCCGGTGTACATGTTGGGGTAGGGACCACGGGTGAACGGGAACTCGCCGGGGCGGCCGAGATCCTGGGCCGGATCACCGGTCCAGTCTTCCGGCCCGTACACGGTTTTCACAACGCGGGCTGAGACACCGGACCACTCGAACGGGCAGCGGTCTGTCGCAGCGTATCGGCGACATATCCCACGTCTTCCCGCGAGCCGATCACCAGCGGGGTGCGCTGGTGCAAGCTTTGGGGGACAATGTCCAGGATGCGCTGCACTCCGTCGGTGGCGGAGCCCTCCGCCTGTTCAGCGAGGAAGGCCATGGGGCTGGCTTCATACAGCAACCGCAGCTTGCCCTTCGGGTTCCTGCTGTCGGCCGGATAGAGGAAGATTCCTCCGCTGATCAGATTCCGGTGGAAGTCGCCCACCAGCGAACCGATGTACCGGCTGTTCTTGGGGCTCACCCCATCGCTCAGGTCGCCCTTCAGGCCCCTGACCGCGGTCTGCATCCCCTTGTCCCAGCGGTGGAAGTTGCTCTCGTTGACACTGTAGTACCGGCCAATGCGGGGAGTGATGATGCGGGGATGGGAGAGAAGAAACTCACCGATCGTGGGATCCAGGGTGAATCCATGCGCCCCCTGGCCGGTGGTGTAGACCAGCATCGTGCTGGAGCCATACATGATGTATCCCGCGGCGACCTGCTTGCAGCCGGGCTGCAGCACATCACCGGCCGTCCCCCGCCCATGCAGGCTGATCCGGCGATAAATGCTGAAGATGGTCCCCACGGCGGAGTTCACATCGATGTTTGAGGAGCCGTCGAGCGGATCGAACAGAACCGCGTACTTCCCGGCTGCATACTCCGGCGGCACGGGAATGATGTCATCGTCTTCCTCCGAGCCCATGGCGCAGACCCGGCCAGTGTGCTTCAAGCAGTTCTTGATCGTTTCATTGGCGAAAACATCCAGCTTCTGCTGTTCCTCACCTTGAACGTTCTGGTTGCCGGCCGCTCCCAGAATGTTCACCAATCCGGCGCGACGAATGGCCGCGGCGATGATCTTGCTCGCCAGGGCTATGTCGTAGAGCAGGTTGGACAGTTCTCCCGTGGCCTCGGGATAGCGATCTTCCTGGTCCAGGATGAACCGCTCGATCGTGGTGACTGACGTCTGCACGCAACCTCCCAGAAAGCGTCAACGGTCAACAGTGAACTCCTGTCCTGAGTGTACCTCCTGTTTACCGTTTACGGTTCACCTTTCTCTCGAACATCGTAGGTCATTTCCCGTTTGCCTGATCGGACGGTCATATGCCGACCATCGGTGGTGACACTGATGGTTCCATCCTGGTCCGTTCTCCAGAGCGCGA
>Ga0307410_10001511_pt1 | contig 10568 bp, 5 predicted proteins | sample 322Ometagenome_3_FD_203707 | JGI IMG/M metagenome (GOLD analysis project Ga0307410, IMG submission 203707) | Maize rhizosphere microbial communities from greenhouse at UC Davis, California, United States - 322HYB-O-3 | ecosystem: Host-associated > Plants > Roots > Rhizosphere > Soil | place...
TTTCGCGGCATATGAAGGCCGCAGGCGCGACGAATCTGGTTTCTTTACGAGCGACGTCGTGGGTAATCTGACCGCTTCGGCGACGATCCCTGTGATCCCGGGAATTAACCCGATCGCACGTACCTTCGTTAATCTGACGCCCCAGCAGGCCGCCGCGATAAACGCGTTGGTCGGATCCGGCATTCCGGCGAACATATGCGGCGCCAGAGCTTACGCATTCTTTGCGTCCAGCGGCGGGCAGACAGCGTTGACGGGAACCAATGCGCTGATCAGCCCGAACGACGGCAGCGTGTGCCCGCCGATATCCCCGATCCTTCCCGGAGCTATCGGCCCGAGATTCATCTTGTCCGGCGCACCCGTACCGCTCGGGACAACCAACGACGACGGCCTCCCCATCGCGTTTCGCCCGCTGAATGACCTGCAACGTGTTTTTCCGGTAACCGAACGGGCAAACTATTTTTCAATACGCGGCGACCACAGCTTCAACAGCAACAACTACCTGACCGCACGATTCGGTTACAACACCGGCGATCTTACCGGCATTCAGGTGGAATCGCAGAACCAGTCGCTGGGGCAGAACGATTTCTCGCGAACCGGTATCACGACGCTTGAGGACACGTCGTTCGGAGCGTCGCTGAACACGACGCTTAACGCCTCGATGGCGAACGAGTTTCGGTTCAGTTACGGAAAACGTCACACCACGTTCACTTCACAGAACGGCGACGCCGTTGCGTTCAATATATCCGGCACGGCGTTCATCGGTCGAGAGCTCTTCTCACCCGTCGACCGCACCGAGCACAGAACGCAGATCGCGAACAACTTTAACTGGGTGGCCGGCGACCATACATTCAAATTCGGCGGCGATATCAGCTTCGTCCGCATCCCATCCGCCGTTTTCGAGCTCAACTTCGCCGGTCTCTTCAACTTTGGCGATTTCGCCGCATCGAATCTCAACCCCGCGTTTGCGGGACTGCCCTCGTTCACGCCCGTTCAAAGTTACGGCCTGGGCCTGCCGTCGACCTATATTCAGGGGTTTGGCAATCCGGTGTCCAAGATCAAGAACACGCCGATCGCCTTCTTCGCGCAGGATTCGTGGAAGATCATGCGGCGCCTGACGCTTAATTACGGCATCCGCTACGACGTGGAGCTTACCGAAACGATCGCCCCGGTCGGTATTAAGGATCCGCTCACGGGCATCACCCTTTCGGAGACGGACATCCTTGCCGCTCAGGACGCATTGAGCGTTCAGCAAGGCATCCCCCGCGACTACAACAACTGGGCGCCGCGGTTCGGATTTGCCTTCGACACGTTTGGGAACGGCAAAACCGTGCTTCGCGGTTCGATCGGGCTTTACTACGATCACCCGCTGCTCGCTGTCGCATTCAACTCGGATATCGCGGACGCGGCGCAGCAGCAGCAATCCGTTTTGACCGCAGGCAGCCCGGCACCGACCGGACTCTTAAACGCCGCACAAGTTTTTCAGGGTACCGTCTGCGTTCCCGGGGCCCCGCCGACTCCTTTCTGTGCGGCGGCTGGCAACCCGGTGACTCCGGGAGTCGCACCTTCGGCCCAATATCAGTTCGGCCGTCAGCGTTTCAACGACCAGACATACTCCGGTTTCGGTGCGGTTCTGCCGTTTACGCTGCCGATCGCGAAGGACTTTGAATACGCCTACGCCACCCAGGCCAACCTCGGAATCGAGCAGCAGATCACGAGCAACATGTCGCTCGGCGTTTCTTACATCTACGTCGGTGCCCGGCACCTGCCGCACCCGACCGACCTGAACGCTCCGGACACTGCTCTCCAAATCCAGAACTATTTCCGATGCTTCGGAACGCTGCCGACCTCGCAGCAGGCCGTATCCACGGTAAACCCGACCCAGTGCACCAACATCGTCGCACAGCCGATTCCGGGCATACTTTCGGTTACGACTCGCGGAAGCGTTATTCAGCCGGCAATCGCAAACTTCTTCCGCCCGAACGCTCCGAATTACTTCCTCGCTTTCGCGCTTTCCGGGGGTGCGCTCTCAAAACCCGTGCTTGACGGCGCCCTGACGGCGACCAATTCGCTAAGGACGCCCGGTGTATTTACACCGTTCGGAGCGGTGAACGCTCAAGTGTCGGACGGCAACTCGAGCTACAACGCGATGAACGTGGAAGTGAAACGGCGCTTTGCGAACAACTACACTTTCCTCGCGAGCTATACGTGGTCGCACTCAATCGACGATTCCTCGGACCTGCAGACTCTACTTATCCCGCAGGATACGAGAAACTTCCGGGCTGAAAGGGCGAACTCGCTGTTCGACCAGCGACACCGGTTCGTTTTCAGCGGGTTGATCGCTTCGCCGGTGAGCTGGAGGAACGGGAACACCTGGGCGAAGATCCTCTCCGATTTCACGATCGCCCCGATCATAGAGCTGTCATCCGGCCGCCCGTTCAACATCATCACGAACGTGGATGCGAACAATGACCAATCGTCGCAGACTGACCGGCCGAATCTTTTGGATGACGGCACGCTCTGCGTTCCGGGCACGCCCGGCTGCGGGCCTCTCATCATCGACGGCAGGTTCGCGACCGGCAGCCTGGGCCGCAACATGGGCCTGACCCACGGTTTCGCTTCGGTTGACATGCGTGTGACCAGAGCGTTCCGATTCGGCGAGCGGTTCCGGCTCGATATCATCGGTGAGGTGTTCAACCTCTTCAACCGTTTCAATGAAGCATCCGCTTCGCCGTTCTTTACAGACGTGAACGCGTTCGGCGAGAGGGCGGGCAATGGCCGGTACTTTAGCCGCCCGACGGCCGCTTACGACCCGAGGCAGTTCCAGTTCGGGGCGAAGTTCAACTTCTAGATTCGCTTCTCTCACACTCCTCTACTAGGCCGCTGGCGTCTCAGATGCCAGCGGCCCTTTTCCTTTCTGTTCGATCGATGAGGGATAATTGATCTGTGAGCGGACTTTCGGAAAGCATAAAGCGGAGGGCAGCGGAGTTGGGCTTCGCGAAATGCGGCATAGTGCCGGTCGCACCGCTCCATGCCGAGGCGGGGCAGCTTAAAGGCTGGCTGGAAAGCGGCTTTAACGGCAACATGGCCTGGATGGAAAGGGAGCCTGAGAAACGATCGGACCCTAAACAGATTTTCCCGGACGCGAGATCGCTGATCGCGGTCGCGATGAATTACTTCACGTCGCACGAGCACTCCCCCGATGAAGCCCACGGGAAGATCTCACGCTACGCGTGGGGCGACGATTACCACGACATTCTAAAGCAGCGGCTTTACGAACTGCTCGAATTGATAAAGGCGGAAGCACCGGAAGCCGGCGGGAAGGTCTGCGTTGACACTGCCCCGATCATGGAGAAGGCCTGGGCCGTGCGTGCCGGGCTAGGATGGATCGGGAAGCACTCCAACCTGATCACGAAGGACGTCGGTTCGTGGGTTTTCCTGGGCGAGATACTTCTCGATATCGAACTCGAATACGACCGCGAGATCGTCGACGATCATTGCGGAACCTGCACAGCGTGCCTGCACGCGTGCCCGACAGGTGCGATCGTCGAGCCTTACGTCGTGGATTCCCGCAAATGTATCTCTTACGCCACGATCGAACTGCGTGACGAAACCCTGCCACCCGATATTGCATCAAACCTAGACGGCTGGCTCTACGGCTGTGACGTCTGTCAGGACGTGTGTCCATGGAACAGATTCGAGAAACCGGCCGATGAGCCCGGATTTGAACCGCGCCGCGGCGAAACTTCCCTTTCGCTGGAAACGATCGAAGCTATGGACCACGAAGAGTACGTCGGGCGCTTCAGAAAGAGCGCGATGAAACGGACCAAATTGTCGGGCCTCAAACGAAACGCCGTCGCTCTGAGCGGCAAGAAACTCGCAACGGAAAACTGATAATTGATAACTGTTAGAGACAGACACATGCTTCTCTAACAGTTGATAGTTGCCAGATATTAGTTGATAGTTATTTCTTACGGCTAAGTTGAATCGCCCTCAATGCCTTTACTCGATGCACATGATCGGACGATACGCGACCTGCGAATTTCGCTGACGGACCGGTGCAATTTTCGATGCTTTTATTGCCTGCCGAACGGTGAGCCTCCGCTGGCGCGGAAAGAGACCATACTTACATTTGAAGAGATCTCACTTGTGTCGAAGATTTTTGTCGATCTCGGCGTAGATAAGATCCGTCTTACGGGCGGCGAGCCTCTAATAAGGCGCGACGTTCCGCTGCTGGTCGAACGTTTGGCAAATTTGAAGCCATCACTGAACGATATCGCGCTGACGACGAACGGGTTCGATTTTCCGCGTCACGCTGCGGCGTTAAAAGCCTCGGGACTCGACCGGGTAACACTGAGCCTCGATAGTCTGGACGCAAAGAATTTCGAGGACATCACGGGCGTCGATGCGCTCGCGAAAGTGATGGACGCTATAGCGGCGGCAAAGGAATTCGGCTTCACTCCCGTGAAATTGAACGCCGTGATCGTTAGGGGTCGCAACGATCACGAGCTTTCCGATTTTGCACGCTTTGCACGTGAGAACGATGTAGCTGTGCGGTTCATCGAATTCATGCCGCTCGATTCCGGCCACGAATGGAGTCGCGATCTGGTCGTTTCGGGCAAGGAAATGTATGGGGCGATCGACGCGGCGTTTCCGCTGAAATTGATCGGCGAAACGCGCGGCACCGAAACTTCGTGGAAATACAGATTCGCCGATGGCTCACCCGGCGAGATCGGCATTATCGCTCCCGTAACGGAAATGTTCTGCGGCCAATGCTCCCGTATCCGCCTTACGGCGGACGGTCAGATCCGAACGTGCCTATTCTCGACAACCGAGCATGATCTAAGAGGCGTTATGCGGAGCGGAGCATCCGACGCCGATATCGCCGACTTCATCCGCAGCGTCACTCTCAAAAAAGAACCCCGCCATTACATCAACGATCCCGCATTCACGCCCGCCAGTCGGACGATGAGTTTTATCGGTGGTTAGTCGTCGGGGTCGCAATTAAACAAAGTGACCGGACGACTTCAGATTCGTTCCTCAAGATTTCCTTACATTCAAAACCGTATTTCGCGAGATTGGCTCGGAAAGCCGAAACGAACTCTTCCAGTTCGTGTCCCGGCGGGGGTTGGTGAAAAAGGTAAAACATGCCGTCCGGTTTCAGCAGCCGTCGGATCTCGGTGAGCTCCGCAATAGGATCCATCCAAAACACATTAATGTTGAAGAGAAAGATCTTGTCAAAGCTATTTTCTTGAAGGTTGTTCGAAAGCAGGTCGGCCCGAATGACGGTGACTTTTTCTTCGGCTGACTCCTCGTAACCGAGTTTTGCGGCGGCCGCTGCCATCGTCTCGGAACGATCGATCAAGGTGAGATGGCCGGTGGAAAGTTTGGGTGCGATAAGCGGGATCGAGTGCCCGTAGCCGCAGCCGATCTCGAGGGTGAGATCATCAGGCCGGACATCGAGGATCTCGACGGCCCAGGCGTAGCGTTCCGGTATCTCGCGTGCCACCCGTGCTAGCTTCCGCGGCGGCCGAACATATCGAGCCCGACGGCGACGACGAGGATCGAGCCCTTTATGATGTCCTGCATGAAATCGCGCACATTCAGCAGCGACATGCCGTTGTCCAGGCTCGCCATGATAAGTGCGCCGAGGCATGCGCCGAAGACCGTCCCGCGGCCGCCCATCAGCGATGCCCCGCCGATCACGCACGCGGCGATGGCATCGAGTTCTTTCAGTACGCCCGCGTCCGGAGCCGCGCTCCCGACGCGTGCGGTGAATATCAATGCGGCGATGCCGGTGAACGCCCCCAAAAGTGCGTAGACCTTCAACACCTGCATCTTGTTGTCGATGCCGGAGAGCCGCGCGGCGTCGACGTTCCCCCCGATCGCGTAGAGGTACCGGCCGAATGTGGTTGAATTAGTCAGGAACGCCCCGAAAAGAGCGACGCCCAAAAGAATGATCACCGGAATCGGAATGCCGCGGTAGGCGTTCATCACCCAGATGAACGCGACTACGCCGACCACGGGGATTATCGCCTTGATCATCTCCCCGCCGTAGTTCGCCTCGCCCAAGCCGTAATCCTTCACGCTTTGAGCGTTCCGGTACGCCATGAAAAGAATCGCCGCGATCGCCAACCCCGCGATCACCCAGCCGCCGACGGGGAGGATATATTCGTTGCCGATCGACTTGAACATATCGTCGGCGACGGGGACCGTGTAACCACCAAGTAGCCATTTCACCGCCCCCCGCCAGGCCAGCAATCCGCCGAGCGTGACGATGAACGCCGGGATATTTAGATACGCCGTCAACGCTCCCTGAAAAACTCCGATCAGGATGCCCACGACGATCGCGAAAAAAATCGACGGGAAAAGCCCGAATTCGTACGTCGTCATCGACAGCGCCGCGATGCCGCCGGCAAACCCGAGCACGGATCCTACCGAAAGGTCGATGTTCCCCGAAACGATCACCATCAACATGCCAACCGCGAGTATCGCCGTGACGGACATCTGCGTGGCTAGGTTGGATAGATTCGTCGGTGTCAGAAATATTGACCCCGTCGCCCAGTGAAAATACGCCCAGATCAACGCGAGCACGCCGATCATCACGTAAGCCCGCAATGAAGATGTCGAGATCTTTGATTCTTTCGTTTCGCTCATCGAATTAATGATTCCCCGTCGCCGCCGCCATCACTTTCTCAGGCGTCGCATCCTTCCTGACAAATTCGCCCGTCACGCGGCCCTCGTGCAGCACCATCACGCGGTCGGAGAGGCCGAGCACCTCGGGCAGTTCCGACGATACAAGCACGATCGCGAGGCCTTGTTCGGCGAGCTTATTGATCTCGGCATAGATCTCCTGCTTGGCTCCGACGTCGATCCCGCGGGTGGGTTCGTCTAGAAAGAGCACCTTAGGATTGGTCAAAAGCCATTTGCCGAGCACCACCTTTTGCTGATTCCCGCCTGAGAGCGTTCCCGTGACGGTGAGCGGCGAATTCGCCTTCACGCGCAGCGATCGCATCGGCCCGCGGGCGGCCATCGTTTCTTTTGTCCGGTTCGTGAGGAAGGCTCCGGAGATGCGTTTGAGGCCGGCGAGCGTCATGTTGTCGAGAATGGTCTGATCCAATATCAACCCGAAACGCTTGCGGTCCTCTGTGACGAAGCCGATCCCTTCGCGGATCGCCTCGGCCGGCGAATCGAGATCCACCCGTCGCCCTTCGACGATGATCTCGCGCGAATATTTGCCTTGCCACGCGCCGAAGATAGACATTAGAAGTTCCGTCCGGCCGGCCCCCATCAACCCCGCGATACCCAGCACCTCGCCCTTTCTGACGTGGAACGAAACGCCGTCGACCAGCCGTTTATTCGCAACGTCGACGGAATACGCGACGAGGTCTTTGACTTCGAGTACGGTGTCGCCCAGCTCGTGATGGGGCACGGGGAAGATGTTGCCCACTTCGCGCCCGACCATCAGCTCGATTACCTTTTCCTTCGTCAGATCGACGGACGAGTGCGTGCCGACCGTCTTGCCATCGCGAAGTACCGAAATGCGGTCGCTCATCTCGAAAACCTCGTTTAGTTTATGAGAGATATAAACCATCCCGACGCCGCGCTGTTTCAGATCGCGAAGAATCTTGAAGAGCGTTTCGACCTCCGATTCAGTTAGTGCGGCCGTCGGTTCGTCAAGTACCAGAATCTTCGCTTCCTTCGATAACGCCTTCGCGATCTCGACTAGCTGTTGCTGCCCGATCCCAAGGTTCCCGACGGGCACACGCGGATCGATGTCAAGATTTAGGTCCCGCAGAAGTTTTGCGGTGCGGTGATAAAGCTCCGACCAGTTGATCACGCCGAGTTTCGAAGGTTCTTTGCCGAGGAAGATGTTCTCGCCGACGGTCAGCTCTTTAACGAGCGAGAGCTCCTGAAAAATGATCGCGACGCCCGCGTTCTCCGAATCGCGAATGCCGCGAAACTGCCGAACGCGATCGTCGATAAGTATGTCCCCTTCGTATGTGCCATGCGGATAAACACCCGAAAGCACCTTCATCAACGTCGATTTCCCCGCGCCGTTCTCGCCCACGAGCGAGTGGAATTCCCCCGCCTCGAGCGTAAAGCTCACGCCGTCCAGGGCGCGTACACCGGGAAATTCCTTGACGATGTTTCTCATCTCAAGCAGCGGCATTTGTTCAATTCTTAGCGGACATTACCGAAATTTGGGCACTCCAATTTAACACAGGTTCCATCAGTAGAGATAAACGCTTCTGAGTGCGCGCCGGATCTCATCATTCTGCATGAACCAGTGCCAGTTCTTCCCGCTGCGCAGATTCTCCGCGCTCAGCAGCGTGATCCCCTGGTCGATGCCGAGCACGTCGGGACCGACCCACCTGGTGTGCGGGTTGAACGCATCGGCGAAACCGTACGGGCCGTAAGCCTTTCCGCCGTATTCGTCCTTCATTTTCCGCAAGGTCGGAATGGTGATGTCCGGCGTGAACATAAGCGAACCCGCCGGTGCCGACGGAACTACCGATCCGTCAGTAGCATCGTGTCGCGGTGGGGCGCCCCACCCGACGTAGCCGCGCTGGCTGTCCGACGACGTCATCCCCCACATGTCGGCACCGTATTTCGGGAATTCCTTTCTCAGTTCCTCCGCGAAGAAACGCTGCTGCGCCCGGGTCGCGTTGACGGAATTGTCGAAATAATTCATGAACGGCGGGCGGCGTTCCTGGCGGCCCCTGAAATCGACCCAGGCGTGAGAGAACTGGTGAATGAACAGCGGTGATACGGACCCGATCCAGCGTATCCCGCGGTATTCGTTCCACGGTCGTTCGAAGGCGTACCACGCGTTGGCAGGTATAGGATTTGTCGGCGAGCCGATAGCGAGGAGATACAACATCGCTTCTTCGCTGTATCGTGCCCAATAGTTCGGCAAAAATCCGCTCTCCGGTTTCCACCCGTGATTAAGCAGGTACGGCTCTCCGTTCTGCATCCATTTGAAATCGATGCGGCGGTAGATCTTGTCCGCCATGTCGACGATCGCCTTGTCGTCGGAGAAGCACTGCTTCGCGGTGAGCACGCCGCCCATCAGAAGCGATGTGTCGATCGACGACAGCTCGCTGTTCCAGCGGCGTTCGCCCGTCTCCTGGTCGACAAAATGGTAGAACCAGCCGCGTTCGTGCGGAGACCGGTTCGCGAAGAAATCGAGCGTGTTGCGGGCGCGTTCTTTTGCCTGATCGCGCGACACCCAGCCGCGGTCCGCCGCGATGCAATAGCCACTCAGAGCGAAACCTGAAGCGGCAATGCTGGCGATCTTGTAGCTGCGGTGATCGGGTTTGCGGTCGCTGCCGTCGGCGGGCGAGCGGTCCAGGGTTAACCCGTTTTTCGGATTCGTGCGATCCCACAGATATCGAAACGCCCGCCGCTGAATATCCTCCAGAAACGCATCGTCCTCCGGCGAGACGCGGGCTGTCGGGTTCGGGCTTGCCGGCGCGGGGTCGAGCGTGATCGCGCTCGCCGGTTGAGCCGACAGCGGCCCGCGCTTGGGATCGACCACCTCGAAAATGCTCTGGGCGCCGTTGTCGCTGCTTGTCCCGACGATCACCTGAAACTCGCCCGGTTCGAGCACCGGCTTCATATCGCGGCCGAGGAACGAAAGATCTTTCGGCGTAAGCGTGAACTCGACTGTCTGCTTCTGTCCGGGCTGCAGCGTGATGCGCTTGAATCCTTTAAGTTCGCGGATGGGCCGAGTGACGCTCGCGGCAAGATCGTGAATGTAAAGCTGCACCACCTCGTCGCCCGCTACCCTCCCTGCGTTCAGCACCTCGATATTTACCCTTAGACTTTCCGTCGGTGAGATCTGCGTCTTGCTCAGCTTCAGCGTACCGAGCACGAATCGCGTGTAGCTGAGACCGTACCCGAACGGGTACAGCGGGGCGTTGCTTATATCTAGATACTTAGACGAATATTTGTTCGATTCGAGGAACGGGCGCCCGGTGGTTTTGCGGTTGTAATAGATCGGTATCTGCCCGACCGACCGCGGGAAAGTTATCGGCAGTTTCCCGCCCGGATTCGCATCGCCGAAAAGCGTATCGACGATCGCCGGCCCCGCCATTGTTCCGGGGAACCAAGCCAGCAGGATCGCAGGGGAATTTTCCGCGAGCCAGTTGATGGTCAGCGGTCGGCCGGTGATCAGCACCACCGCGTACGGCTTACCGGTGGCGTGTACGGCCTTTACTAAGTCGAGTTGACGGCCCGGCAGGTCGATGTCGCTGCGTGATGAGGCCTCGCCGCTCATTCCCTGCCCTTCGCCGATGACCAAAACGGTAAAATCGGACCCCTTCGCCGCATCAACTGCCCGAGCGAAACCGGCGTCCGTGTTACACGGAATGTCGCACCCCTGCTCGTAACGCATTTTTACGCGAGGGTATTTTTGACGCAGGGCTTCAACCACAGTGATCGGGTCGGTTGGCTTCCCGTCGCCCGCCCAGTTACTGTTCATCTCCGCCTTGTTGTCGGCGAGAGCTCCGATCACGGCTATTTCCCCGATGTTCTTCTTGATCGGCAAGGTATCCGCCTCGTTCTTC
>Ga0307410_10001512_pt1 | contig 10568 bp, 7 predicted proteins | sample 322Ometagenome_3_FD_203707 | JGI IMG/M metagenome (GOLD analysis project Ga0307410, IMG submission 203707) | Maize rhizosphere microbial communities from greenhouse at UC Davis, California, United States - 322HYB-O-3 | ecosystem: Host-associated > Plants > Roots > Rhizosphere > Soil | place...
GGTGGGACTGCGCGAGAAATACAACCACGCCATTCAGACGGCGAAATCGCTGCGCATGCAGGGTGGCGCCGAAGAGCGCGACGGCAAGCTGTACTTCAACGGGACCGTGAACTCAGTCGAAGAGAAGAACCAGATCTGGAACGCGTTGAAGACCGTTTCCGACTGGGAAAAGGACGTTGTCGCCGACATCAAGGTCAGCACCACGGCCGCGCGGCCCGCTCCGGTAACGGCTTCAGGCGGCGCAGCGCCGGCGACGGTCACCTATACCGTTCAGTCCGGGGACACGTTGAGCGGCATCGCCAAGAAGTTCCTCGGTAACGCCAACGAATATATGGAAATCTTCAACGCCAACCGGGATCAGCTGTCCGATCCGGACATGATCAAGCCGGGACAGGTGTTGAAGATCCCGCAGCACACCCATCGATAATCGCGTTGAAGGTCGGGCTGGGGCGCATCGCCTGCGCCGTCAAAGCCGGATCGGGATGGTAGTAGCCCCCGACGTCTATCGGTTTGCCCTGGACGCCGTTGAGCTCGCCAACGATCCGGCTTTCGTTTTGTTCCAGGTCGCGAGCGATCGGTGCGAACGTTTCGCGAAGCCCACCGTCGGCGGTCTGATCGGCCAGCGCCCGCGCCCAGTACATCGCCAGATAGAAATGGCTGCCGCGGTTGTCGAGCTCGCCAACCTTCCGCTGCGGCGACTTGTCGTTCTCGAGGATGCGGCCGTTGGCCTGGTCGAGCGCGTCGGCGAGCGCAAGGGCGGTTCGATTGGACGTCTTCTGTGCGAGGTCTTCAATCGACACGGCCAGCGCCAGGAATTCGCCGAGTGAATCCCACCGCAGGTAGTTCTCCTGCTGGAACTGCTGAACGTGTTTCGGCGCGGATCCGCCGGCGCCGGTCTCGTACAAACCGCCGCCGGCGAGCAGCGGAACGATCGACAACATCTTCGCGCTGGTGCCCAGCTCGAGGATTGGAAACAGATCGGTGAGATAGTCGCGCAGCACGTTTCCTGTTGCGGCAATGGTGTCGCGTCCCGCACGGACACGTGCCAGCGTCTGCCGCATCGCCGCCACCGGCGCCAGGATGCTGATGTCGAGTCCGGACGTGTCGTGATCCTTCAGGTACGCTGTCGTCTTCACGATCAGGTCACGGTCGTAGGCGCGCTCGGGGTCGAGCCAGAAAATCGCCGCGTGCCCGGTGAGCCGCGCGCGGTTGACCGCCAGCCTGACCCAGTCGCGGATTGGCAGATCCTTCGTCTGGCACATGCGCCAGATGTCACCCGCCTCGACCGGGTGTTCGAAGACGGTGCGGCCTGCGGCGCTGACGCGGACCACTCCGTCGTGCGCGATCTCGAACGTCTTGTCGTGCGACCCGTACTCCTCCGCCTTCTGCGCCATCAGCCCGACATTGGCGACGGTGCCCATCGTGCGGACGTCGAACGCGCCGTTCTGCTTGCAGTCGTCGATCACCGCCTGGTAGATCCCGGCGTACGAGCGGTCGGGGATCATCGCCTTCGTATCGCGCAGGCTGCCGTCAGGGCCCCACATCTTGCCGGACGCCCGGATGGCCGCCGGCATCGACGCGTCGATGATGACGTCGCTGGGCACATGGAGGTTGGTGATGCCCCTGTTCGAGTCAACCATGGCGAGCGGCGGCCGTGACGCATAGACGGCCGTGATGTCGGCTTCGATCTGTGCGCGCTGCGCGCGCGGCAGGTCCTGGATCTTGCTGTAGACGTCGCCGATGCCGTTGTCCTGGTCGATGCCGAGCGTCTCGAAGAGCGCCCCGTGTTTGTCGAACACGTCCTTGTAGTACTCGCGGACGGCGTGTCCGAACATGATCGGATCCGACACCTTCATCATCGTCGCCTTGAGGTGCAGCGAGAGGAGGAGGCCGGCGGACCCGGCGTCGGCAATCGACTGTGCGAAGAACGCCTGCAGCGCGCGCCGGCTCATGACGGAGGCGGCAATGACGTCGCCGGCGGAAACCGTCACGCCGTCTTTCAGAATCGTGGCCGTGCCGCCGGCGCCGGTCAGCTCGATGCGCAACCCGCCGTTCTCGCTGATGACCGCTGACTGCTCGCTGCCGTAGAAGTCACCACCCGTCATATGCGTCACGTGGGTCTGCGAGTCAGGGGCCCAGGCGCCCATCGAGTGCGGGTGTGCGCGCGCGTACGCTTTCACCGCGGAAGCGACGCGCCGATCCGAGTTGCCTTCACGCAGAACCGGATTGACCGCGCTGCCGAGGACCTTTGCGTACTTTGCCTTGACGTTCTTCTCCCGTTCGTCACGAGGTTCTTCGGGGTAGTCCGGCACCGGATAGCCGTGCTGCTGCAGTTCGCGAATTGCCGCCTGAAGCTGCGGGATCGACGCGCTGATGTTGGGGAGCTTGACGATGTTCGCGTCCGGCGTCTTGGCGATTTCACCAAGCTCCGCCAGGTCGTCGGCGCGGCGCTTGTCTGGTGGCAGCTCGTCGGGGAAGCTCGCGAGGATGCGCCCGGCAAGCGAGATGTCTCTGGTTTCGACGATGACGCCGGCCGCGCGCGTAAAGGCCTGGACGATTGGCAGCAGTGAAGAGGTGGCGAGTGCGGGCGCTTCGTCGGTGTAGGTGTACAGAATCCTCGGCTGGTTCATGAGTGAATCTCCATTCTCCTGCATCTGCGGGAGGAAACGGAGGGGCGGAGGAAACGGTTTCACAGGAGCAACGAAGGAACGGAGACGAATGGAGTTTCTTCACCACGAAGGACACGAAGACCGCGAAGGGCCACGAAGAGGTCGGGCCGGTTCGATTGGGCCGCCGAAAGGCGGCCTGCAGCGATGTACGAGGACGCAAATACAAGCCGCCGTGCGTCTCCGATGCTCCGTTCCTCCGTGTTAAAGCTCTTCTTCGTGATCTTCGTGTCCGTCGTGGTTAAAACGCGAGCGACGGTCTGATAACATCTCCAGTTTCCGCATGCCCGAATCTTCGAAACCTCTCGTCGCGGTCGTGATGGGCTCGTCGTCGGACTGGGAGACGATGCAGCACGCGGTGGCGGTGCTCGAACAGTTCGGCGTCGCGCACGAGCGGCACATCGTGTCGGCTCATCGCACACCCGTCTGGATGGCGGAGTTCGCCGGCGGCGCGGAGGAGCGCGGCATCGAGGTGATCATCGCGGGTGCCGGCGGGGCGGCCCACTTGCCCGGCATGGTTGCCGCGCACACGGTGCTTCCCGTCCTCGGAGTTCCCGTGCAGAGCGCCGTGCTCCAGGGGCTCGATTCACTGCTGTCGATCGTGCAGATGCCCGCCGGCGTTCCGGTCGGCACGCTGGCGATCGGCAAGGCCGGCGCGACGAACGCCGGGTTGCTGGCCGTCGCGATTGTCTCCGGGTCCCGGCCTGACGTGCGCGCGCAGCTTCGCGCGTACAGGCAGGAGCAGACGCAGAAGGTCCGGCAGGAACAGCTTCCGTGAAGGCCATTGCTCCAGGCGCTGCCCTGGGGGTTCTCGGGAGCGGTCAGCTGGGACGGATGTTCTGCATCGCCGCGCGGCGGATGGGCTACCGCGTCCACACGCTCTCTCCCGAAGAAGACACGCCGACCGGCCAGGTCGCTGACGTCGAGGTGACCGCCGGTTACGACGATGTCGATGCGCTGCACGCCTTTGCCGGCAGCGTTGACGTGGTGACGTTCGAGTTCGAGAACGTCCCGATCGCGGCCATCGACGCGATCGAGACGCTGGCGCCGGTGCGGCCGTCCGGCGGCGCGCTCCACACGACGCAGCAACGCGCGCGCGAGAAGACGTTTCTGGCCGACCACGGCTTCCCGACCGCCGCCTTCGCCCGCGCCGTCACCCTCGACGAGCTCTGGGACGCCGTCGCACGGGTCGGCACCCCGGCCATCATCAAGACCGCGGCGTTCGGCTATGACGGCAAGGGGCAGCACAAGGTCACCACGCCCGCTGATGTCGCGCACATCTGGGACGCCATCGGGCATCAGGAAGCGATAGTCGAGAAGTTCATCTCGATGCAGGCGGAGATCTCGATCATCGCCGCCCGCGGGCTGGACGGCGCGATCGTCGAGTACCCGCCGTTCGAGAACCGTCATCGGAATCACATCCTGGATCTGACGACGGCGCCAGCGCTGGTGCCGGAATCGATTGCCGGCCGCGCGACCGAGATTACGCGCGCGATCCTGAACGAGCTGCAATATGTCGGCGTCCTGTGCGTCGAATTCTTCGTCAGCACCGACGGCGAGCTGCTCGTCAACGAGCTGGCGCCGCGCCCTCACAACTCCGGTCACCTCACCTTCGACGCCGCGGTGACGAGCCAGTTCGAGCAACAGGTGCGGGCGATCTGCGGCCTGCCGCTCGGGTCGCCCGAGCTGCTGCGGCCAGCCGCGATGGCCAACCTGCTCGGCGACTTGTGGGTTGGCGGGACGCCCAACTGGGCGGCGGCGTGCCGGTTCCCCGACGTGAAGCTGCACTTGTACGGCAAAGAGCAGCCGCGCGCCGGCCGGAAGATGGGTCACCTGACGGCGATTGGGCGAACCGTACAGGAGGCGCAGGATCGCGTGATCGCCGCGCGGGATGCGTTGCTGATTTAGGTTCGGATCGTTCGGATCGTTCGAGTCGTTCGGATCGTTCGAGTCGTTCGAGTCGTTCGGATCGTTCGAGTCGTTCGGATCGTTAGGATCGTTCGAGTCGTTCGGATCGTTCGAGGTCGGGCGCGATGGGCGTGCTGAGGTGCTGTGGGCTACGGCCGCAGCAGTGTCGGCGAATCGTCGGACCAGACCGAGTGCATCCGGTGCCAGGCGATCACCGTGCACCCCGACATCAATGAACGCGTCTCCAGGCGATTACCGCGACGGCCAGCACGACGGCCAGCGCCAGCGACAGGCCGATGAACCAGCGCAGGCCTGGAACGCCTATCAGCAGGATTGCCACGGCGCCGGCGGCGAAGATCAAGCCGCCCAGATTCCCGCCAACCCGGATTGCCGACATGTTGATCTCAGGCAGCCTATTGGTCACAGCGCACCTCCGAATCGATTCCTATTGTACTAGAACAATAATACAAGTCAAGCCACCCCTATTGCCTTGCACCGCTTGAACCCTTGCACCTGAACTCTTGAACCGTTGAACCCTTGAACCCTTGACCCTTTGAACCCTTTGAACCCTTTGAACCTATTGCACCTGTCTCCCCGCGAACCTTTCCAACGCGGGCGCGGGATCGGGGCCGAGACCCAGGGCGTGGGCCTCGCAGGCTTCATACACCGGCAGGAATTCGCGGTAGACGGCGTGGCGGCGGGCGTTGGGGGCAATGCGGCTTGCCGGATTCGGCTGGGCGATGGCCGTGATGGTGCTCCAGGGCAGCGGCGTGCCGTCGGCCGCGGCATCGGCATGCCACGCGCGCAGCGCCGCGCCAAGCGCGGCCGAATTGCCCACCGTCGATCGCGAGACCTCGGCGCCGAACACGTCGGCCATCACCTGGAGGATCTGCGTATTTGCGGCCGCGCCGCCGGTGGCGTGAATCGTGTCGATCGACACGCCCATCCACTGCGCGTGCAGCGCCATCGACATCTGCTGCGCTTCCACGACCGCGCGCACGTTGGCCGACGCATCATCCGGGTTCAGGCGATAGCGATGCACCCGTGGTTCGGCGACGGTTGGCGTGATCTCCGGTTCGAACCACGGGATCAGCACGCGGCCCTGATTTCCAGCCGGCGTGATTTCCAGGGCGCGCGAGAAGTCGGTCCAGGTGAAGTCGAAGGCGTCCTGAACGCGCTCGCGCGCCAGCGACCCGTTGCTGAAACAGGTCAGCCCCATATAGTCGCCGGTTGGCGACGCGAACACGTGGCCGGTACCCGCGGCGTCGACGCGCGGCTCCTTCATCAGCCCGAAGATGGTGTCGCTCGTGCCGAGCGAGATCGCGACGCGGCCTTCGCGGACGAGGCCGACGCCGATCAGGCTGCACGGGTTGTCGCCGGACCAGGTGATAACCCTCGCGGCGGGAAGACCGGCGCGCCTCTGCCAGTACGACGAGACGGTGCCGGCGACGGTCCATGACGGCGCAATCGCCGGCAGCTTGGCCATGAGGCCCGGCGCGGTGGCGTCCACCGCGGCCGGCCACCATCTGCTGCCCGCCAGGTCCATCAGGTTCATGCCCGACGCGTCCCCCGGGTCCACCGGTGCGTGTTGGCCGGCCAGCAGCGACGCCAGGTAGGAGCTGACGAGATGAATCCGCGCCGTCGACGCATATCCGGCCGGGTCCTGCGCGGCGAACTTTCTGATCTGCGGGCCGGTGAAGCGCTCGAAGGCGCGCGAACCGGTGTGCAGCGCGAGGACGTCGGCGCCGCCGACGGCGGTCGCGATTTCCCGGCACTGAACGCTGGTGCTCGAATCCAGCCAGACCGGCGACACGGCCCGCGACAACGTCGATGCGATCTGCGGCGCGAGCGGGCGCCCGCCGTCCAGCGTGGCAAGTGCGCGTTCGGCGGAGGCATTCATGTAGACGCTGCCGTGCTGCTGAGCGGACCCGGACACGGCGGCGATGCGGCTGGTGTCGAGCCCGCTGTCGGCGACGCGTATCAGCATCGTCTCCAGCGCCTCGGCCCAGAGGATCGGGGACGACACCACTTCATCGGGGTAGGTGCGGGGCAGGACGCCGTGATTCGTGTCGTACTGAGGGAATGCTTCGTCGAAGTTCAGCGACGCTTCGAACGCGACGCGGGCGTCGGTTCCGTCAACCTCGATGACCAGTGCCGTCAGGCTCTGCGTGCTCGAGTCGAGGCCGAGGTAGAGCCTGCCCCGACGCAGCCCCTGGGGCGAAGACGGATTCACCTGACCCCGAGGAGCAGATCGACGACCAGCTGATCGAGTTTCTCGTACGGCAGTGGACGCGAGGCGAGCGCCTGCCGATCGAACGAGTGCGCTTTGAGCTGCTCGGCTGCCTTGCTGCTGTATGTGCCGATCACCCCACTGCTGGAATCCGCCTGAAGGCGGACGCCGCCGGCATCGTCGAGTCCGGCTTCAGCCGGATGCCGTATCTCCGCCAGCAACGACTGGATCTCGGTGTCTGCGCAGAACTGTCTGGCCTTCTCCTTCAGGATCAGGTACGTCCGCATACAGCCGCGGGCAAAGTCCCATACGCCCCCGGCATCCTCGGTTCGATAGGCGTGCGCGTCGAAATGGCGGGGGCCGTCGTAGTCCGACTCTTCCAGCAGTTTCACCAGGAAGAAGAGCGGCTTGATCGATTCCGAACCGAAGCGGAGGTCCTGATCGAAGCGCCCGGGCTTCTGATCGTTGAGGTCGATGTGAAACAGCTTGCCCGCTTCGAGCGCCTGCGCCACCACGTGGTAGAAGTTCAGCCCGGCCATCTGCTCGTGTGCGACTTCCGGGTTCACGCCAACCATCTCCGGATGCGCGAGCGTGGCGATGAAGCCGAGAAACGCCGCGGTCGTCGGGAAGTAGATGTCGCCGCGCGGTTCGTTCGGCTTGGCCTCCAGCGCAAAGCGCAGGTCGTATTTCTGATCGCGCGCGTACTCGCAGAGAAAATCGATGGCCGCGCGGAAACGCCTGATCGCCTCGACCGGATCCTTTGCCGCGTCGACCTCGGCGCCTTCGCGCCCGCCCCAGAACACGTAAGTCTGCGCGCCCAGTTCGACCCCCAGATCCATCGCCCGCATCGTCTTCTGCACTGCGTAGGCGCGGACCTGTGGATCGTGCGACGTGAAGGCGCCGTCCTTGAACACCGGATCGGTGAACAGGTTGGTCGTCGCCATCGGCACCTTCATGCCGGTCGATTCCAGCGCGCGGCGGAAGTCACGGACGATGCGGTCGCGCTCGGCGGGTGCGGCGTCGATCGGCACCAGATCGTTGTCATGGAAGTTGACGCCGTAGGCGCCGAGTTCGGCAAGGCGTGCGACCGCGTCACATGGGTCGAGCGCCGGGCGCACGAACTCGCCGAACGGGTCGCGGCCGCGATTGCCGACCGTCCACAGTCCAAACGTGAACCTGTCGGCGGGGCTCGGATGAAATGTTTGCATTGTGAATTTCTAATTAGGCGCGTAGCGGTTGTTGATTGACATGTAGTGCTCGAGCGTTTCCTTGGGCGGTCCGCACGAATCCTCGATCGGCGGCTTCGAAAAGGTCTGGAAGTAGAGCACGCTGGCGTCGCGCCACCAGCGCGCCTCGTTCTCCTGGATGGCGAGAAACGCACGCGTCTCTTCGAACCGCTCCGGATCGACAAACGCCGAGAGTCCCTGCCATGTCTTCCGCATCCCGCCGACGGCCTCGACTCCGCGGCAGTACCGCGCCGTCAGCTCGTTCCAGAGCGTACGACCCGACGCCATCCGGTAATCCCACGGAACATGATGGAACCACAGGAGGTATTCCTCGGGCACGCGGGCCAGGCTGTTGAAGCGGTCGCGCACCGGCGGCGCGTACTGGCTCACCGCGTCGCTGCCCGTGGTCGTGCGATCGAACCCGATCCCCGTGGCGTCGGCGCGATGGTAATAGACGGACGTCCAGTCAGCGCGGGAACCACCGCTGACCCACGGACCGGGTCCGTAATGGTGGCCGCGCGCCATGAGGTGGTGCAGGCCGAGCGGCGTCATGTAATCCACCGCCGCCTGGCGCGACGCCAGCATCATCGACTTCACCGGCGCGAGAAACTCCGTGTCGTTGGTGAACGTCATCCGCAGCCATTCATCGGCCAGGTCGGCGGAGGCGAGCGACGGGTTCCAGGCCAGCCGGCCGAACGCGTGCCAGTTCGCGCAGGCAAAGACGGCGCCGCACCAGTTCCGGTCGGTCCCGGTGTTCGCCACCCCGGCGATTCCCGTGCGCGCATAGCCGTGCAGCGACCCGTCGATGACCTGGCGCACCAGCGAACCTTGGCCCTTGACGAACGTGTCGGCGCGAAGCACTTCCTCGAAGAGCGGCGCCAGGTAGACCAGATGCGTGGCGAAGCCGAGGTACTCCTTGGTGATCTGCAGCTCCAGCATCAGCGGTGTTCGCGGCATCGCGCCGAACAGCGGCGAGAAGGGCTCGCGCGGCTGAAAGTCGATCGGTCCGTTCTTCACCTGGATCAGCACGTTCGAACGGAACGTTCCGTCGAGCGGCTGGAACTCGGTGTAGGCCTGCTTGTGCCGATCCTCTTTCGGGTCTTCCGAATACACGAACGCGCGCCACATGACGATGCCGCCGTGGGGTTCGAGCGCATCGGCCAGCATGTTGGCGCCGTCGGCGTGAGAACGCTTGTAGTCCTGCGGACCCGGCTGACCCTCCGAGTTGGCCTTGACGAGAAAACCGCCGAAGTCGGGAATCACCTTGTAGATTTCCGCGACCTTTGCGGTCCACCAGGCGGTGACGTCCGGCGCCAGCGGGTCGGCCGTCTTGAGTCCGCCGATTTCGATCGGCGCGCTGAAGCGGGCCGTCAGATAGACGCGGATGCCGTACGGACGAAACACGTCGGCAAGTGCGGCAGCTTTCTTCAGGTACTCAGCCGTCAGGCTCGTCGCGTTGGCATTGACGTTGGTGAGCACCGTGCCGTTGATGCCGATCGATGCATTCGCCCGGGCGTAGTCCGTGTAGCGCGGCGACAAATAATCAGGCAGTTTGTGCCAGTCCCACAGCGAACCGCCGGCGTAGCCGCGCTCCACGCTGCCGTCGAGGTTGTCCCAGTGGTTGAGAATCCGGTGCTGGATGCGCGGCCGCTCGACAATCGCAAGTGCGTCGATCGCCTGATGCGTCTGCAGCAGCCGGATGAAATGGAACGCTCCATACATCACCCCGAGGTCGGTATTGCCGCTGACCACGGTGGCCTTGCGACCCCGGATGGTCACGGATCGGATCACGTAACCGTCGTTGCCGACCGAGCGCAGCTCCGCATCGAGCCCGAGACCGGCGAGGAGGGGCGTGGTCGTCGGGGTGCCGGCAATCAGCACGCCGTCCAGCGCGATGCCCTCGACGCTGGCGATTTGAACGTCGAGCAGGCCACGCAGCGCGCGCCCCAGCTCGGTCGCAACCGCGCGCATCGTCGGCGTATCGCCGCTGACCAGGAGGGTATTGACGGTGCCACGGTACTTCTCGAGAAGGTTGATGTCCGCAATGCGCTGATAGCGCAACCACAGCTGGTAACCGTCTTCGGCGTGCGCCGCGCTGACGGCGGCGAGCAGCACGAGGAGGGTCAGCGCCGCACGGTTCATCGAGGACGTGCGGTCAGGCTGTCGAGCCCGTTGACATAGTTGGGATCCATCGCGGCGAGATCGGCGCGATAGGACACCGTCGTCGCCGTCGGAAAGCTGGCAGGCACTTTCTGCGTGACCTGACCGCTCGCCGCCCATTCGGCGCCGCGCTGCAGCGTGACGACGAAATCGACGGAGCTCAACGCCGGGATGTCGTGCCCCATCGTGGTGTGAAAAATCCGGCCCTTGCCGTACGAGAGCACCATCAGGATCGGCTCGTCGCGGCCGGTTCCGTTGTTCTGCGGATCGGAGAACGCTGTTGCCAGGACGTTCATGTTGCGGCCGGGGCCGCGGAGGCGCGCGTACAGCTCGTCGCCCTGATGCATCCACAGGGCCGGGAGCCCCCTCGTGATCGGG
>Ga0307410_10001514_pt1 | contig 10567 bp, 10 predicted proteins | sample 322Ometagenome_3_FD_203707 | JGI IMG/M metagenome (GOLD analysis project Ga0307410, IMG submission 203707) | Maize rhizosphere microbial communities from greenhouse at UC Davis, California, United States - 322HYB-O-3 | ecosystem: Host-associated > Plants > Roots > Rhizosphere > Soil | place...
CAGCACGTGGGCCTGCACGCCGACGAGGTCGCAGACCTCGCCGATCTTAAAGTAAATTTTCTCAGGTATCACTATAGCTGCCTGGCCCATCGAACCTCGAGTTGTGTTAAGGTGTTTGGTAAACGCGGACGCCGTTATTGTATGTACTTGTTGGACTTGTGTCAATAACCTTCGGATGGGCGGCGAATTCGACTTCATCCACAACATTAAGACCAAATACGGCCTCACAAAGGTCGGAGACGACTGCGCCGTTCTACCCAAAGACGCCGAAACCGATCTCCTTATCACCGCCGACCTGCTGGTCGAGGACGTCGATTTCCGCCTCGAGTGGACGATGCCCGAGCTTTTGGGCCACAAGGCGCTAGCAGTTTCCCTTTCGGACATCGCGGCGATGGGCGGCGAACCTGAGTCCGGACTCTTGTCGATCGGGGTGCCGGAAAAGATCTGGAATTCCGGTTTTTTGCCCCGATTTTATGACGGCTGGTACACCCTGGCGAAGCGTTTCGGTGTCGAATTGGTCGGCGGCGATGTCTCACGAACGCCGGACAGGCTGGTCATCGATTCCATCGTTTTGGGCACGGTCGAAAAGGGTTCCGCCGTCTTTCGCACCGGGGCGTCGCCGGGCGACGTTATCTTTGTTACCGGAAAACTCGGCGGTGCGGCGGGCGGGCTGCGGCTGCTGGAATCCGGAAGGGCCGATGCCTCGGGTGCGGAATCGAATGGTCTCTTGCGGCGGCAACTTAAGCCGGAGCCGAAGGTTCTGCTCGGCCGGCTTCTGCGCGAGGACGGCCTTGCGTCTTCGATGATCGACATCAGCGACGGACTTTCGTCCGACCTTCGACACATCTGCGAAGCGAGCTTGGTCGGTGCGCGGATCGACGCCTCGTGCATCCCTGTTGAGGTCGATCTCGCCGACAACTTCGATCACGGTACTGCTCTTGAGCTGTCCCTGAACGGCGGCGAGGATTTTGAGCTGCTTTTCACCGTTCCGCGCGAAAAACTTTCGCTGCTCCGAAACGGTGAATTTTCCGAGATCGGTGTGGTGACGGAAAATGCTGGCAATATTGAGCTTTTCCTCGATGGTAAGCTCATCGAATTACCCGCCGGCGGCTACCGGCATTTTTAATCCAACAAAAATAATTTCGGAAAAAACTTGACAGCCGATTTTGGACCGTGCTAAAAATCTCAACTCGCCCCAAATTTGTGGTGAGTATTTTTTTTGGAGAAAGGAAAGTGATCCGAAGCTTGATGCACAACACGAGAACATCCGCCCATGCGCCTGTCGTCAAATCGATGCGGCGCGCGACGTGTTGGAACGCGCTCGTGTGTCAGGGTTTCGACGGTTGTAACGATCAGCCTGGCCAGTGTGGAACGGATCGATTTGAATTAGATACTTGATTTTGCGGGAGCGGCGTTCCCGCTCCCGCAGCAGCAGTAAAACCTAGAAGTTTTCGTTTTCGGAGCGGTTGCGCCGGTTTCACCAGGAAACCAGTCGCGGCCGCTCCTTTATTTTTTGATGTTTGACAACTGAATAGCCGCAATAGATCGGTAGGCAGGCGGCGGTTGGCAGTATGCAGGTAAAGAGGAAAATCCGGATCTTGCAACGGGAGTACCGCCGAATGCCTATCGCTGATTCGCCGACAGTGAATAAATGTGACGATCGTCGAAATTTGATGTCAATATATTGTTTAACAAAAACATCGCACAGCTAGATATTGTGCTTGCCAATTTTCATCGATTTACATTAAATTACATTTAACAAAAGGAGGTAGATGAGCTTGCTCACAGGTCGTGTTTTACTGTTGAACTTCTCGTACGAGCCGCTCGGCACGGTCGGCGTCGCACGCGCCGTCTGCCTGTGGTTTCGGGGGGCTGTGTTTATCGAGGAAAAGGACGGCGATAACGTGCTTCATTCGCCCTCGACCGTTTTCCCCGTCCCGTCGGTTGTTAGGCTGCGGCACTACATCCACCTTAAACGTAAGAGCCGCGAGACGACGATGAAGCGGGCGAGGATCTACATTCGCGACCGCTACCGCTGCCAATACTGCGGCGAGCACCGGCACGCGAAGGACCTGACGCTCGACCACATTCTTCCGCGGGCGCAGGGCGGCGAAAGCACGCCGGCAAATTTGGTCACCGCTTGCGTGAAGTGCAATCAGCGCAAGGGGAACCGGACGCCGGAGCAGGCTAGAATGCCGCTGCTGACGTCGCAGAAGCTTTTGAGGCTCGGGCTGGACCACGTGCTGCTGTGCCACTACGCTGAGTCGCGTCCCGAGTGGAAAAAGTACCTTTTCATGGACGACACGGAAAGCGTGGTCGAGACGATCGCAGCGTAAATTTTCTACGATCCCAATTTGCGATCTCAGATCTCGGAATAGGATAGCGGCCGGTATTTTGCCGGCCGCAATTGTTTTTGGCGGAGTAGTTTAATTGGACAAAATGTCGGGCTCATATCCCGAAGACTGCAGGTTCAAACCCTGCCTCCGCAATTCATTTATTTGGCGGCTATTCAGTTGGGAGCTGATGAGGAAACCATGGAGGATAAGTACAAAACCGAAGATGACATAATCAGTCTCGTAAGGGCTTTCGAAGACACGTCCATCGCGCGCGGTGGATGGAAACATCGCGAACACTTGGTCGTGGCGCTTTACTATTTGAACAGTTTTGATATCGAAGCGGCGACCGAGAAAATGCGAAGCGGCATCCTTAACTTGCTGGAGCGTGGATTCAACGTCGACCTTGCAAAGGAGATGCCGTACCACGAGACGATCACGATCTTTTGGATTCGGGCCGTTCATCGATTTCTCGCGGAGACGAACGGGAGCTCGTTGGTACGCAAGGTTGCGGAGATGTCAGCACGCTTCAACAAAGATTATCCGCTGCGGTTCTACAGCCGCGAGCTCCTGTTTTCCGATGAGGCACGTGCGCGGTTCGTCGAGCCCGACATTGTCCCGTTTGACTAGCATATTCATTGGCCGCAATATTATCCATTACGCTTTTATGCTTAGCTTTTTCAACACTTTATCGAGGCAGGTCGAGGAATTTAAGCCCTTAGAGGACGGCAAGGTGCGGATGTACATTTGCGGCCCGACGGTATGGAATTTCGCCCACGTCGGCAATTTTCGCACGTTCATTTTCGGCGATATTCTGCGGCGATATCTCAAGTACAAGGGTTACGAGGTAAAGCACGTCTTCAACCTGACCGATGTCGACGACCGAATCATAAATGAAGCGGCGAAGCAGAACATCAGCATCGATGAATTCACGGACCCTTTTATTCGTTTTTTTTGGGAAGATTTCGACGCGCTCGGGATGGAGCGGCCCGAGGTCACCCCGCGGGCGACGCATCACATTCAGGAGATGATCGAGATCATCGCAATGCTTTTGGAGAAAGGTCACGCCTACGAATCCGATGGCTCGATCTACTATCGCATCTCGGCCTTCCCGGAATATGGAAAGCTTTCGAAGATCAGTTTCTCCGGCAACATCGCCGGCGGCAGCGAGCGCGTCGACACAGACAAATACGATAAGGAAGACGCTCGCGACTTCGCGTTATGGAAGCTCGTCGGCGACGACGTAGAACCGGGCTGGGATGCGCCGTTCGGCCGCGGTCGTCCGGGCTGGCATATCGAGTGCTCGGCGATGGCGATGAAATATTTGGGCGAAACGTTCGACCTGCACGCGGGTGGGATGGATCTCCAATTCCCGCACCACGAGAACGAGATCGCCCAGAGCGAAGGTGCGACCGGCAAGCTGTTTGCGAAATATTGGGTACATAGCGAATTTCTGAAGATCGACGATGTGACGATGTCGAAATCGAAGGGCAATTTCTTCACCTTTCGCGATCTCAAGGAGCAAGGCCATTCCCCGCTGGCGATAAGGTATCTGCTGTTATCGGTTCCCTACCGCAAGCAGTTGAATTTCACGTTCGAAGGATTGCAGGGTGCCGAGTCCGCCGTCCAACGTCTGCGAAACTTCCGGCGGCTGGTGGCGGAGTCGAAAGGTACGGGCGAAGAAAGTGCGGAGATCGGCGCAAGCGTCGCGCGGGCTCTTTCCGTATTCGAAGCCGCGATGGACGACGATCTTAACACGGCAGCGGCGCTGGCCGCGATCCACGATCTCGTTCGCGAGGCCAACACGTTTATGGCATTGCACGAGCTCGGCGCCGCCGACAAAGACAACATACTTGACGCCGTCGTACGGTTCGATTCAGTGCTTGGCACCTTTGGCGTCGGCGAGAAAGAGACACTGGACGCCCACATTGAGGCGCTGGTGCAAGAAAGAGAGGAAGCCCGGAAAAGCAGGAATTTCGCGCGTTCCGATGAGATCCGCGACGAGCTTTTCGCAAAGGGCATCATCCTGGAAGACACGAAAGATGGCGTCCGCTGGCGGCGGCAATAGTTGACGTCGTTTCGGTTATGGTTTCGCGGCTTGATTTTTCATCTCGACGAGGACCTCTTGTTGACCGCCGCGATCGAGTACGGCGAGTTTTCCCGGAATGAAGCCCTGCTGAATGATCTCCGAAAACGGAGGCTTTGCCGGATCGAAAACGTTGCTGCGAAATGCCATCCAAAATCCGTCTCGCGGAACCTGGTCCAGCGTAATTCTACCTACTTCGCCAAAACCACGCGGCAGGAAATAGGCCTTGTCCTCATGTACTCCGGGAGCATCGTTTACCACAAAGATCCGTTTTCCGGGCGTTTTCCGCAGGGCGAACCATATGTGGTAGGCGACAAGGTCCTCGAAAACCACGACCTGATCCGGCCCATCTTCAGTTCTAAACGATTCGGCGACGTCGTTCCATGCGCACCAGACAAAATCGGGTTTTGGTTGCGCAAATTGCAAAGCAAGTGCGGCCGTTATCAGGGCGACGACGAAGATCTGGATCGAGACCGCGAAGAGCCGCTGACGAATTTCCGTGAAAAACATCGCGCAAAGGATCGAGGCAGGCACATACGCAATGGTCAGATGCCTGCTGCCCCAGACCGAAAGCGGCGAGAGCCAACTGATCAACATCGCCAATAACACGGGCAGCAGCACAAAGGTCGAGAGCAGAATGATTGCCGTTTTGTTTGCCCTCCCACCGATGCGTGGAAAATACGCTATCGTCGCCGCAACGATGACCAGCAACATCGGTATTGATATCAAATAGTTCGATGCGGCCTCGACGCTGCTTTGTTGAAAGTAGAACGGCTCGACGAGATCGAAGGCGAACTGCATTAAGCTGGAGATAGCAGGCCGTTCGATCCAGCCGATATTCTGCGCCGCGCTGGCGCCCGAACTCGCCGCCTTCAGCACCGCGATCGCCCACGGCGCGAAGGCGGCGGCGACGATCCCGAACATTACCGCGACATGGCGCGTTTTGACGCGCTGAATACAGAAGATCAGGACCACTTCGGCCAATATGACGAACCACCCGTAATAGTGTGTGTAAACGAGCAGAACATTGGTCAGCGTGAGCAGCCAGATATTCTTACCTTTATAAAAGAACCGCGCGAACAGCCATATCGAGACGGTCGAAAGAAACAGCAGAGGCCCGTACATGCGCACTTCCTGCGCGTACTTGATCATCGCCCCGTTCACCGCCAGGAACACCAGCGCCCACATCTTTGCCGCCCACTCGAGTCTCAGTTCCTTACAAAGCAGGAGGAACGGACCCAGCGCCAGGACCGAACAGAAAACCGGGAACAAACGCAGCCACAACAGGCCGTCGCCGCCGATCGATATCCAAACTTTCAAAAGCGCGTAGAACAGCGGCGGATGGATAAGGTCCTGGGCCACGAACCACCAAAGTCCGGCCCAGGTGTGCTCGGCGGCATGTATGCTGAAGATCTCGTCGAACCAAAAACAACTATCCGCCAGCCGCCACAACCGAAGCCCGACGTAGACCAGACACGCCGCTCCAACCAAAATTGATTCAACGCGTTTTGAAAGGTCCATACTCGACATGTCGTGATCACGGTGGCCCGGATCATGAGGGTTCATCCGAGCCGGCTATTTCGGAATTGGCCGGTTAAGGAAACAAGTGGAACAATTGGTACAGATGAACTAAAGACTAGAGGAATGTGGCGGGCAAGGATTGCTTCAAAGAACGGCGCCGTCGCAAAGACGGCCGTCCACGCTCGTGTAGAAGAGCCGCACTTCCTTAAACGTATCGGTGTCGCGGCAGTACGAAAGGCACCGGTCGTACGGCCTGGAATAGATGTGTATGCTGACGGCCCGCGCGTCAAACTCATTAAGGTTAAGTACCTGATGAATCGGCTCTTCGAGTTCGACCTTCGCCGCGACGCACTCAGAAAGCTCGAAACTATCGGTTTCCCTCAGTTTGCAATGGCCGTGAGATTCGTCGATCGCCTCAACGGCGAAGTTCTGCCCCTTCAAACGTCCGATCGGAACGGTCATCCAGCATTTCTGGTCTGAGTGGTTGTGGACGCGCGAAACCTGTCCACGCTCCCAGCAAATGACCATGAGTTCGAAACGTTCGTCTTTGTGGACAAGATTTCGCGTGTAGCAGTCGCCGCTCCAGAAAAGAAAAGGCTCAAGCGAGTCGGGATCGACGGGACTGCGGCCGAGAAAGTCGTAAACGCCGTCGCAGGTGAATTCAATTTCCGGGATCTCGCGAAGCCCGGCGACCAGGTTATTGATCGGTACTTTTCGCATTTTGATCAGCTTTGTGCTTTGCCTGTGCGTTCTTCAAAAAGCCGACGAACTCGTCCACGTTTCTTGTCAGACCCGGAAAGGTACCCAAAGCCTTCCCTTCCGCGTCCAGCACGGCGTAATAAGGTAAGGCGACCGTGCCGAACATCTCCTCTTCCATACGCTGCTGTTTTTCGTATATCTCGCCCTCGCCGTCGGTGTAGAGCCTCAGCAAGACAAAGTCGCCAAAGATCTCGTCAACGTTCCGCAACGGAAATATATTGGCCTCCATCCATCGGCAATTGGTGCAGGTGTAACCGGTAAAATCGACAAAGATCGGTTTGCCTTCCGACGCCGCTTTTTGCTGCGCGGCCTCGAGATCGTTCGTTATCCATCTTCGCTCCGCCGAATTGCCGATCGTCGATGCGCTGGCGCTCAGGTCGGGAGGCAAGAACGCTTCTATCTCGCCCAACTTCGCTCCAAAGAGCCCGGTCAGCAGGTAGAAGCTGATGCCCAGGGCGACGATCGCGCATACGAGCCGAAACGCGCCTATCCTTTCGGGTTTGGAGTCGTGCGAGAGCTGAAACTTACCTAATAAATAAAGCGAAAGTATAACGCCGATCGCGACCCAGAGGGCGAGCACTATGCTTCGGGTAAATATGCCCCATTTCCAAACAAGGTCGACGTTGGAAAGGAATTTCAATGCCGCCGCGACCTCGAGAAAGCCCATTGCCACCTTTACCGAATTCATCCAGCTGCCCGCCCTAGGCAGTTGGGCAACCCATTGCGGAACCAGGGCCAGGATGAAGAAAGGAAGGGCGAAAACGGTCGAATACGCCAGCATCCCCGCCAGCGGCATTCGCCAATTGCCTTGAGATGCGGAAACCAGGATCGTGCCCACGAAAGGCGACGTACACGTGAACGAGGTCAGCGTAAAGGTCAGCCCCATTAGCAGCGCGCCGATCACGCCGCTTCCCTCTCCCTCATGCGAACGCGTGATCCGGTCGAGCGATGTCAGAAGATGTGTCGGCACGTTGATCTCGTACGCGCCGAACAGATTAAACGCAAAAAATAGAAACACTGCCGTGATCAGAAGGTTGACCCACGGATTTGCCGCGAAAAGATTAATGCCCGCCGCTCCCACGAAGAGTGCGAGCACCATCCCTAGCAGGGTAAAAGTTGCGATAATGCCAACCGAATATACGGTCGCGAGGCGGATCGATTTGGACCGATGCCCGGCCGAATGGTTCGTAAAATACGACACCGTGATCGGGATCATCGGGAACACGCACGGCGTCAGCAACGAAAGCGCGCCCAACGTCGCCGCTAGCCAGATAAAGGACCAAATGTCCTCGTTCAGCGGACCGGACGGCCCAGCCTCGCCGGCCGCATTCGAGTTGCGGGGAGTCGATCCGGAAACCGAGGAAGAGCCGGAGACCTGCGAACGTTTAACGTCTTCGGTGCCATTGCTTGTCACGCCGACGGTTTTCGGCGGAAGACAAAACGTGTCGTTGCATAGCTGAAAGCGGACGTCGAGCCCGAGCTCTTCCCGTTTTGCGTCGCGGGACGCGACGAGAGGCACCGATAGGGTGACCCGATTCTCGAAAAACTTCGTTTCGATATTGAAGTTGGGGTCGAATTTGATCGTCGGCTTCGGAGCGGCAACCGGGCCCGAAAGGTTAAAGGGCGATCCGGGAGAAACTGAAATAGTCGTCGGGATCGGGCCGCCGGCCGGTTGATCCGTCGCGTAGAGGTGCCATCCCGGCTCGATCTCTGCTTCGAGCCCCGCTTGAAAACGGTCGCCCGAACGAAAATCGAATTCTTTGCGCTCGATGATCTGAAGTTTCCAATTGGTCGGGTTCTGCGCCAGCAGCCCGAGCGGCAAAAGGAGCATCAAGACAAGGATATTTAAGGAGGGTCTCAGCATTTCCCGATTGCAATCTTATTATTTATCCGCGATTTTGGCCAAACATTAGCTTGGATGCTGGTTTCGGATGCTTTGCGATGGCATATAAGGTCACTTATAATCTTAAGTTTGCAGCACCCTGCAAAGTTTCAGCGGAAACATGCGGCGGAGGTCCCTATTTTGCCTAAGACAGCTACTCGCACCAACACCGACACCAAGAACGAGAAGCGCGACGACACGACGCCCGGAGTCAAAAACGGACGTGTCGAAGATGACTTCCTCGAGCTCGCCAAGATTGAGTATCAAAAGCGTCGCAGGTCGCAGCTCGAATCGATCAAAAAGCTCGACAAAAAGCTTCTTCGCGAGATGCTCTACCAGATGGTCCTCGGCCGACACTTCGAAGAAAAGTCGGCCGAGGTTTACCGAATGGGCAAGATCGGCGGGTTTTGCCATCTTTACATCGGGCAGGAAGCAATTGGGGTCGGTGCCATCACGGCCCTGCGGCCGGACGACATGGTGATCACGTCGTACCGCGACCACGTCCAGGCGATGGTCAAGGGTATGTCGCCGGAAGCGGTGATGGCTGAGCTTTACGGTAAAGAAGGCGGTTGCGTAAAGGGCAAAGGCGGCTCGATGCACATGTTCTCGCGCGAACTTGAGTTTTACGGCGGGCACGGAATTGTCGGCGGGCAGATCGGCGTCGGAACCGGCATGGCGTACGCGGCGAAATACAAGGGCACCGGTCAGGTTGCGGTGTGCTTTTTCGGTGAAGCGGCTGTAAACCAGGGCATTTTCCACGAGTCGCTCAACATGGCGCAGCTCTGGAAGCTGCCGGCGATCTACATTTGCGAAAACAACAAATACGGAATGGGGACGTCGCAAAAACGGGCGATGAGCATAGCCAGCGTTGCGCATAAGGGCGAAGCGTACGGCGTCGCCAACGAGTTCGTCGACGGGATGGATGTAATGGCGGTCCGCGAAGCCATGGAACGAGCGATAGAGCGGGCAAGGAAGGATTCGCTGCCGACGCTTTTGGAGGTCCGTGCCTACCGCTATATGGGCCACTCAATGTCCGACCCTGGCAACTACCGCACCCGCGAAGAGATCGCCAAATACCAGGAACGCGACCCGATCGTGCTTTTCCGCGAAACGCTCAAGGAAGCTAATATTCTGAGCGACAAGGATTATGAGGCGATCGAGCAGCAAGCCCGCGATGCGGTCGAAAAAGCGTTGAAATTCGCCGAAGAGAGTACGCTGCCGCCGGAAAGCGAGTTGTTGAAGGACGTATTCGCTTGAACGGTTATGCCCTGCGTTTGTCAGTTCTTTGGAATTGCTATCTACTTTTGTTTCAGTGACCACGCGCCGCCACATTTTCACGCGTTTTACGGCGGCGACGAAGCGGTTTACGAGATCGAAACGCTCCGCGTTTTTGCGGGAAGTATGACGTGAAGGGCCCATAACCTTATTCTCGAATGGGCGGACCTTCATAGAATGGAACTAATCAAGTGTTGGAATGCTGCTCGGGCAGGCGAAACACCTCGGCAAATAGAGCCGTTGAGATAACTTTATGGAACTGGTTAGAGTCAAATCCGTAACCCCGCTCCGGGATTTCGTCGTTCATATTGAATTCACCAATGGGACAGAGCGCGACATTGATCTATCAAAGTATCTCCGTGGTCCCGTGTTCGAAGCGATCAAGTCTGACCCGGAAATCTTTGTTTCGGTGAAGGTAGATCCGGTCGGCAAAACGGTGTGCTGGGATAACGGCGCCGACATTGACCCGGATACGCTCTACCACGATCTAACACCGGCATGGGCCGAAACCGTCGAAATGAAAATCGCGAGCTAAATATGGCTGTATTGACGATCCGAGATGCGCTGAACCAGGCGCTTCGCGAGGAACTTATCAGGGACGATAACGTCTTTATCATGGGCGAAGAGGTGGCCGAGTACGACGGCGCCTACAAGGTCACGCGCGGGCTGTGGAAGGAGTTCGGCGACAAGCGAGTCGTCGACACCCCGATC
>Ga0307410_10001516_pt1 | contig 10561 bp, 9 predicted proteins | sample 322Ometagenome_3_FD_203707 | JGI IMG/M metagenome (GOLD analysis project Ga0307410, IMG submission 203707) | Maize rhizosphere microbial communities from greenhouse at UC Davis, California, United States - 322HYB-O-3 | ecosystem: Host-associated > Plants > Roots > Rhizosphere > Soil | place...
CACGATCTATACCCGCCTCCGCGCCCTTCTGGGTACCACCGGAGTGGAGCGCGACCCCCAGGGAGTGCCACGAGCAACCCCGGAATCGCCGGACGCCCTCTCGCTGGTTTGCCGGCTGGCCCATGAAGAGGGGTGGAAGATCCGGGTGGAGGGTCGGGGAACCTGGCTTCCGCCGGATGCCCCCGCGGATCTCGTTGTCAGTACCCGCGGGCTCGAGCAGGTCGTCTCAGTCAGCCCTGCCGACCTGGTGGCTACTGTCCAGGCCGGAGCTCCGCTGGAGGCTTTGCGTCGCCGGCTGGCCGACTACGGGATGTGGCTTGCGCTCGATCCGCCGGGCCGACCCGAACGGAGCATCGGCTCCGTCATCGCGACCGCCACCTCAGGCCCGCTTCGGCAAGGCTTCGGCCCGGTGCGCGATCACGTGCTCGGTTGCAGCGTTGCCACCGGAGATGGCCGGCTGGTCAATGCCGGAGGCAGGGTTGTGAAGAACGTGGCAGGCTACGACCTCACCAAACTTCAGGTCGGTGGCTTCGGCGGATTCGGCATCATCGCTGAAGTCCACCTGCGCCTGCGAGCCCTTCCTCGCGCCGATGTCACCCTGCTGGCTCGAGGAACTCGCGACACACTGACATCCGCTGCCCGGGACATGATCGCGGCCAATCTGCTCCCGGGAGCGCTCGAGCTCCTGTCGCCTGCGCTCGCGGCCGAGGCCGACTGGGTGCTCGCCGCCCGCTTTGTCGGGACGGATGCAGCGGTACAGGCCGACATCCGCCGGCTGGGGTCGGAGGGCGACCTGAACTGGGTGCCGCTTCCTGCCGATCGAACGGCCGCGTTCTGGAGTGTAGCGGCGCGGGGGAGTCTCGGGGGTCCAATCACGCTCCGGCTCGGCGTGCTCGGTGACGGGGTGGATGAGACGATCGATCTGTTAGCCCATGATCTCGACGAAGGCCTGATCGCCGCCGGCGCAGGACAGGGCATGATCCGCTGGACTGGTGATGCTCCCATCGACCGCCTTCGTGCGGTCCGACGTGCGGCCGCGTCTCGGGAAATTCCCATGACCCTGGAGCGAGCTCCTTGGCCGATCCGCCGCGCGTTGGGGCACTTCGGAGCCTATCGCGAGGGAGTAGGCACCCTCGTCGGCCGGCTCCGCGGCACCTTCGACCCCGGGCAGTGCCTGAACGTGGCGCTCGAGGGAGCGGAATGAGCAGCAAGAACGGCTATACCGCGCTCGACCCCTGCGTGCACTGCGGCTTCTGCCTCCCGGCCTGCCCCACGTATCTGGTCACTGGCGACGAGGGACACAGCCCTCGGGGGCGGATTGTGCTGATGCGGGCACTGGAACGCGGCGAGATGAGCAGCGCAGACAGTGCGCTGCTGGAGCATCTCGATGGCTGCCTCGGCTGCCGAGGGTGCGAGCCCGCCTGTCCGTCAGGCGTAGGCTACGGTCGAGGACTCGAGGCCGCCCGGGAACAGCTTTTCGCCCAGCGGGGGCTGTCGCTCCTGGCGCGCGCCGTCCTGGGGGTCTTCCGCTATCGCGCACTCTGGCGCGGGCTCTTTACCCTGGCCCGGCTGTTCCGAGCCACGCGGCTTCCGGGGGCCCTGGCCGGCAGCGGCCGCCTTGGCTTCAGCATGGGCATGCTGGCCTCCAGCGGAGAGCTGCGGCAGCGGTTGGAGTGGACCGGCACGGAGAGTCGTGAAAGATCGGAAGAGGACGAGAACTCGCTCCCGTTGCCTCCGCCTTCTTCAACCGTCGCGATTTTCCGCGGCTGCGTCATGGACACCTTGTTCCGCCATGTGCATGCCGCAACACGGCGCACCCTCGAGGCCAATGGGTACCGGGTCGTCGAGGTACCGGGCCAGGTATGCTGCGGTGCCTTGCACGAGCATGCCGGGGATCGGCCTGCCGCGCGGGCCCTGGCTGAGGCCAACGTCAGGGCGCTTGCCGGCGCGGCCGATTACATCGTCGTGAATAGTGCCGGATGCGGCGCCCTACTCAAGGATTATGGTCATCTCCTGGGCACTTCGGACGCCTCGGCGGTGGCGGCGTCGGTGCGAGATGTATCCGAGCTTCTGGCCGAACGAGGACCCCGGCCGGGCGCGCCGCTCGAGGTGGAGGTGGCGTACGACGCCCCATGTCATCTGCAGCATGCTCAGCGTGTGCATGAGGCGCCGCTTGCCCTGCTGCGCGCGATTCCAGAATTGCGGCTTCGGCTGCTGCCAGGGTCGGACCAGTGCTGCGGCAGCGCGGGGATCTACTCGGTGCTGCGCCCCCAGATGGCCCGCCAGGTGCTGGAAACCAAAATCGCCGCCCTGCGGGCCACCACAAAACCGGCGCCGGACCTGATCGTCACCGGAAACCCAGGATGCATCATGCAGATCGGCGCCGGTTTACGGGCTGCCGCTCTCCCGATCAGGGTGGCTCATCCGGTCGAGCTGCTCGATCTTTCCTATAGCGCCGCGGGATTTTATGAGTGAGAGAGAGGTGGATTCCACTTCTTACTTCTCTTCTCCTACCCCGTTATACCTTCCCTATGACCCCGGGTATTCTTTTCGACTTCAACGGCGTGATCGTCGACGACGAAGCGCAACACTGCGATGCGCTCATGGTGACCCTGGAGGAGTACGGCTACGCCCTGGATCGAGAGACCTACTATCGGGAGTATCTCGGTTTCGACGACCGCGAGTGCTTTCGATTCACGTTTGCCCGAATGGGACTGCCCCAGGATGAGGCCGCAATAGCCGAGGCCGTGGTCAGGAAACACGCTGCGTATCAGCAGAGAGTCAGCGCGTCCATGCGGCTAGTGCCCGGAGCGGACGAATTCGTGGAGAATGCCGCGCTCGATGGCTTTCAGCTGGCCATTGTATCGGGCGCGCTTCGGAAGGAGATCGAGATGGTTCTGGAGCTCAGCGGTTTGCGGCCGCACTTCACCTACATCATTGCGGCCGAGGACGTGCCGGCCTGCAAGCCGGATCCACGCGGATACACCCGCGCCCGCGAGATGCTCGAGCTCGAGCCCAGACGCTGTGTGGTAATCGAGGATTCGCTACCCGGTCTTCAGGCAGCTCGCGCGGCCGGACTTCGCTGTGCCATGCTGACCACGTCCCATCCGGAACACGCCTGCCGCAAGGCTGACCTCGTGTGGCAGGATTTCGTGGGACACGACGCCGCCGAGCTGCCCTGGGAACATGTCTGAGTTCGATCTGACCCTCGACCGGGAGCGGCTGGCCGAAGTCCGTCACGGGGCGGTGGTGGTCACCACAGAGCCAGCGGTCTTTCGGGTGCAGGGACCCGGAGCACTCACCTGTCTACAGGGTTTGCTGACGAACGATCTGGTAAAGCCAGGGGACAACAGCCTGGTGTACGGCGCCCTGCTGACGCCCAAAGGTGCAGTGGTGGTGGACTTCTGGGTTCTCCGCCAGCCCGAGGTCATGACCCTGATCGCACCGCGACATGGCCATGAGGCCTCACTCGATCTGTTCCGCCGGCAGCTTCCCCCGCGCCTCGCCAGAGTAACAGACCTTACCGGGCAATCCAGGGTTGCGTGGCTCCTTGGCAGCCGGGGTTTCCAGACGCTGGCAGCCTCGGGCGTGGGGATGCCGGAGGCCTCCGGCCGCGTGGCCTCGGTGGGCGGCGAGGTGAGCCCCGTGGCCCTGGCACTGGCGCCTGAAGCAGCGCCGTTTGTTGCGCTGGCAGTCGGCGCCGAGCCGGCAGTTGCAGCACTCCGCGCTCGGCTAATAACCGCCGGGGCCGTGCCAGGAGACGAGCGAGACCTCCATGCCGCGCGTATCCTCTACGGATGGCCCGCGCTGGGCGCCGAGATCGACGAACGCACGCTGCCGCAGGAGGTGCGCTACGATCAAATCGGGGGAGTCTCCTATACGAAAGGATGCTACACCGGACAGGAGACGGTCGCTCGCCTGCACTTCCGCGGTCACACCAACCGCGAATTGCGGGGCCTGCGCTGGGCCGGTCCCACCCCGCTTCATAGCCGCTCCATCCACAAAGGTGAGCGGGAGGTGGGCAGCGTACGCTCTACGCTGAGCCTGGAGGATCGCGCTATCGGTCTGGGGCTGATTCGGCGTGAAGTTGCGGTGGGAGAGGAGCTGGTGGCTGGCGGTCAGCCAGCCACCGTTGTGGCCCTTCCGTTCGGACCCGAAGATCTCGACGGGTGAGGCGCTTACTTCCCGGCGGTGTCCCGAGCCATGGTGGTATCGGAGTGAGTCATGCCCATGCCCGTATCGGAGGTGGCCGGGCTCATAGCCGACGTATCGGAGGCCGGGGCAGCATCTCTCTTTTCGCATCCGGCGAGCAGGAGAACCGCGGTCAACACCAGAATCGTCTTCATCGTCATTTCCTCGGAGAAGGTCGGCGGTGCAAGAGCTGGGAACCGAGCCCGTCGCTGTCATCGCAGGGCAGAGGCGAGCCGCGAAAGTATGTCGCGGCCCAGGTTTGTCAAGATGAACGACGGGGCCGGCAAACCGGCCCCCTTCCAGCCTGCCACTGCCTTATCATCCACAATGCAAGTCTCTCATGTCGGTAGTCCTGAGTCTTCTCCTCGTCTTCCCGATTCTCGAGCGACGTCATATATGATTGAGCCACGCACCATAGGTGAACTGAAGAACAGCCGCTGGGCGGAGGCTCCGTACCGGGGACGCACTGTCCGGGAGGAAATCCGGAGCAACCTGCTGGCCCGTCTGGAATCAGGGGAGCCGTTATTCTCCGGGATCGTGGGCTATGAGGACACGATCCTCCCCCAGATCATCAATGCGCTGCTCGCGCGGCACCACTTTATCCTGTTGGGGCTTCGCGGTCAGGCCAAGAGCAGAATTCTCCGGGAGCTGACCGCTCTGCTGGACGAGCGGGTCCCGATCATCGCCGGCAGCGAGGTCAATGATGACCCGTTTGCACCGATTTCGAAGTACGCGCGGGAGCTGTTGGACGAGTGCGGCGATGCCACGCCGATCGCCTGGCTGCGCCGCGACCAGCGCTACGTGGAAAAGCTGGCAACGCCGGATGTCACCATTGCCGACCTGATTGGTGATGTCGATCCCATCAAGGCCGCGCGCGGCGGCCATCTGCTATCGGACGAGCTGACCATGCACTTCGGCCTGCTCCCGCGGGCCAATCGGGGCATTTTTGCGATCAACGAGCTGCCTGATTTGAGCGGCAAGGTTCAGGTCGGTCTCTTTAATATCATGCAGGAGGGGGACGTCCAGATTAAGGGCTACCCGGTGCGCCTGCCGCTCGATGTGCTCCTGGCCTTCACGGCCAACCCGGAGGATTACACCGCCCGAGGCAAGATCATCACCCCACTCAAGGACCGGATCGGCTCCGAGGTGATCACCCACTACCCGCGGACCGTTCAGCTCGGCATGGAGATCACGGTTCAGGAAGCGTGGACCAGGCGCGGCGGGCCGGCCCTCAGCATCCCGGACTTTGTCCTGGAAGTCATCGAGCGAGTGGCGTTCGAGGCCAGGGAGGACAAGCGCATCGACAAACGGTCCGGCGTGAGCCAGCGGCTGCCCATCAGCACGCTGGAGAATGCCGTCTCCAACGCCGAGCGGCGAACAGCAGCCCTGAAAGAGGACACCGTGGTGCCACGGGTGAGCGACATCTACGCGGCGGTGCCCTCGATCACCGGAAAGCTGGAGCTGGAATACGAGGGTGAGCTTCAGGGCGGCGATACCATTGCGCGCGACCTGATTCGCCGCGCTGCCGGCAGAGTGTTGGAGGAGCGGATGGGAGGAGCCGATCTCAGCAAGATTGTCGCCTGGTTCGATCAGGGCGGGGCGCTGAAGGTTTCCGGCGATCAGCGATCGGATGTCTGCCTGAAGGGCTTCGGCGTGGTGCCCGGCCTGTTGGAGATGGTGACGGAATTCGGCCTGGCCGATAACAAGGATGCCGGACACCAAGTGGCGGCATGCGAGCTGGTGCTGGAGGGACTGGCATCGCAAAAACGGATCAGTCGAAGCGAGGAGCTAGGCTACACCAGGGCAAAACCCGAGCGGCGGGAGCCCGGCTATGGGAAAGGCGGCATAAGCTTCGGTTGATCGAAGGAGCGTGGTGGACAGTAAACGGTGAAGAGTGAACGGGATCACCGCCGTTGCGCCGTCTCCTGTCTTATCGTAGACCCATTCAGCCTAAGACCACCAGCGATACCAGGAACCGCCGTGCGATTTACCACCTATTCCAAGTACCATCCCGAGCTGGCCGACGCGGTCAATCTTCAAGGCCTGCTGGATCAGCTCAGCGATTTCCTGCTGCAATCCGGATTTGCGGGCAACTCGCCGTCTTTCTGGCATGACGACATGGGCGAGGGAGAGCGATCCCTGGACGCGCTCCGCCAGGCCATCCTTCAGGCACTGATGGAATCGGGTCAGCTCACGCCTGATATGCTCAAGGTGTTGCGCGGCGAAAGCTCGGGTGACGAGGCAAGGGACCGCGAGATCGAGAGTGAGCTGAGCCAGCTGCTCGATCGAATCGTCCAGCGGCTCATGGACGAGGGGTATCTGAACGTTACGCAGGCTCCCCAGGTGCCCCAGGGCTATCAGTCTGTGTTTGGCCCCGGCGGTCAGGCGCATTCGGCGGCGCAGCAGGTCCAGTTCAATCTGACCGAAAAAGGCATCGACTTCCTGGGATACAAGACGCTGAAAAACCTGCTTGGAAGCGTCGGCAAGTCGAGCTTCGGCGCCCATGATACGCCTTACCTGGCCACCGGCGTCGAGGCCGAGGGGGTCAGCAAGCGATATGAGTTCGGTGACGTGCTCAACCTGGATGTTCCCGCCACCCTGACGAACGCGATCGCCAGGGAGGGCCTGGGTGTTCCGTTGAACATCGAGTACAACGACCTGATGGTGAGCCAGTCAGAGTATCGCTCCTCCGCGGCCACCGTGCTGATGCTGGACTGCTCCCACTCCATGATCCTCTATGGAGAGGATCGCTTTACGCCGGCCAAAAAGGTGGCGCTGGCGCTCACGCATTTGATCCGCACCCAATACCCTGGCGACAGCCTCCGCGTGGTGTTGTTCCACGATTCCGCCGAGGAGATTCCGCTCAGTGCCCTGGCCACCGCTCAGGTTGGACCCTACCACACCAACACGGCGGAGGGTCTCAAGCTGGCTCGGCGCCTCCTGTTGGGCCAGAAAAAGGACATGCGGCAGATCATCATGATCACCGATGGGAAGCCGTCGGCGCTCACGATGGCCGATGGCCGCATCTACGTGAACTCGATGGGTCTCGATCCGCAGATCCTGCAGGCCACCTATCGCGAAGTCGCGAACTGCCGCCGCTCGGGCATCATGATCAACACCTTCATGCTGGCCCGCGATCGAAGCCTGGTGGAGTTCGTCAAGCAGGTGGCATCCATCTGCAAAGGCAAGGCGTACTTCACCAACACCATGACGCTCGGTCAGTTCATTCTGATGGACTTCATGAAGCGGAAGACCCGGCGTGTGTCGTAGACCTGCCTGGAGTCGCCGAAGAACGAGGATGAGCTGGACCACGCTGCTTCTGATACTCCTCACTAGCGGCGCATGCAGTTCCCGGGGCGGAGCCGGTCCCAGCACTGGTAGTCCGGCGCCAGCCGCAGATCCCGGCACCGGGCCGGGGACAGTGAGTCCCCCTCGGGCCGATCCCTCAGGGGAAGGTGTCGCCGGTCTGCCGGCCGGCCGCGCCGTTCCGGTCCGACCGGATCAAGCGCCTCTGGTGAGCATTCAGGATGCACTGGATGCCGACAGTTTGCTCGGCCGGCGAGTGCGGGTTGCCGGTCGATGCACAGCAGCAGGCGCCGGCCGACGCGCGGGATCATGGACGCTGGCTGAAGGGGGACTGACGATCGAAGTGCGGGGGTTGGTACCCTACTCCTGTGGTCCTGCCAGTACAACCGACCTGACGATCTTTGCGCAGATAGAGCCCATGGCGTCCGGAAGCGCCGAGCGCCTCCTCCTGCGCCTCCCAGACTAGGAGTGGATCTGGTCGCCCTGCCACCGATAGCCCTGTCGGGGCTGGCAGACCTCATCACCAGATGCGAGCTCTGTCCCCGACTTCGGGAGTACTGCATGGAGGTCGCGCGGGTTCGCAAGCGCCAATTCGCCGGCCAGGAATATTGGGGACGGCCCGTCCCCGGTTTCGGTGACCCGAGCGCGCGACTCCTCATCGTTGGCCTCGCGCCGGCGGCGCACGGTGGTAATCGAACCGGTCGGGTGTTTACCGGCGATTCGAGCGGTGACTGGCTGTACGACGCGCTCCATCGGTTTGGTTGGGCAAGCCAGCCCACCTCCCAATCGCGGAATGACGGCATGGTCCTGAACGGCTGCTATGTCACGGCTGCTGCTCGCTGCGCCCCGCCGCACAATCGGCCCACCCAGGATGAGCTGGCGATTTGCCGCCGTTATCTGAGCGCGGAGATCAAGGAGCTGCGGAGAGTCTACGTCGTGGTCGCGTTGGGGAGAATCGGCTGGGAAAGCTGGCTAAGGGCGTCCGGCTGGTGGGCGCGGCTCCAGCCTCGCGCCCGGCCGAAGTTCCGGCATGGCGAAGAGACCACGCTGCCAGACGGGACAATTCTCGTGGCCTCGTATCACCCCAGCCGGCAGAACACCAACACCGGGCGGCTCACCCGCCCGATGTGGTATGGAGTCTTTCGCCGGGTCAGGAGCCTTGTTGAGGCTGGGGAGGCCTCCCACCCACAACTCGCTTGACGGTACGACCCGCCTGCAGCGTGGAGCCCGAATCTTCCACTTCGTTGATGATCGCCAGCTCACCGAGTGAGATCGTTGACGGGTAGCGGCTGTTGAACTGCTCGAGCGTCATTGGCTGATTGAGCTTGACCAACTCGACCTTGGCCGCGCTCACCTCCAGTTTGGAACGATCCCGGAGCTGATCGAAGCTGCGGATGGCGCTCTGAAAAACCTGATCGTACGAGCTCAGCTTTCCTTCCGGGGTATATCCCATGAGCCCGAACGTGGCCCCGCCATAGGAGATGAAGGACACGATCCCCTGGATGGTTCCTTGTTCCGTCTGCGCCTGGAAGTAGCTCGACGCCGCGGGCAAGCCGTTGATATTCGAGGTTGAGGTTTGACCGGCCTGCACGCCCTGCTGTGACAGAAACTGTTGCGCGGCCTGTTGCGGCGAGTTTTGTCCCGCCAGGGCCAGCTGAATGATGGCATCTTGGTTCGGGCTCATGCCGGCCACCGCCTGAGCGGTGTTCTGCACCTGCCACCCATCGGGAAACGTGAGCTGGAACTTCATTTGGGGGTGGTAGAAGTGGGTTCCCTCGAAGTATCCCAGCCGGGGATCTTCCCCGTACGTCATGCCCCGCACGTACTGTAGATACTGCTCCTGGTTGACGATTCCCTTGCTGGGATCCCGTTGCAGCGTGTCCAGGATCTGCTCGACGTGCTCGATCCGATTCTCCGGGTTCGGGTGGGTTGACAGCCATTCAGGAAGCTTCCCTGCTCCGCTGGTTTGGCTGATCCGGTTCAGGGTCTGGAACACATCGGCCATCTCCCGCACGTCGTAATTCTGATTCAAGGCATAGCGAAAGCCGGCCTGGTCCGCCTGGTTTTCGGCGTCCCGGCCGTACTTCAGGAAGAGTATGCTCAGGCCGGTGCTGGCAAGCTGGCCGAAGCGCGCAATGTCGGAGGACAGAATGCTCCCAACGCCGAGGCCGAGTTGGGCCAATTGAGCCTTGCTGATCTGTTGCACGGAGTGTCGGTTGGTCACGTGCCCGATCTCGTGCCCGAGGACGGTTGCCAGCTCCGCCTCATCGTTGATTGCGGTCATGAGTCCGCGGGTGACATAGATGAAGCCGCCCGGCAGCGCGAAGGCGTTCACCGAAGCGTCATCCACCACGTGGAATTCCCAGGGCAGCTTGGGACGTTCGGACTGGGCGGCCATGCGCTTGCCCAGATCCGCTACGTACGATTGGACTTTGGCGTCATTGTACAGACCGATGCTCCGGGCAACATCCTGCGCTGCCTGCTGCCCCATCTGAATTTCCTGAGCTTCCGAAACAAGGGCCAGCTCGCTTTTACCAGTCACCGGATTCCGAGCGCAACTGAAAAGCCCGATGACCAAACCCGTGCCGAGCAGGAGCGAGCTGCGGTGAGCCAGCGAAGCAAAAGCCGAGTGCCGTGTCATAGGGCATCCTTTGGTTCTCGTTCGATCGCCGGATCTCCACTAGCGAAACCGGCTTAGCACCCGGCGAGGCGATACATGGTACAGCGCCGCCCGGGTGCTGGGCTGTGATCCGCGTCCCCCTTTGCAAGACGCGGACCCAATTCCCCTTTCTTACCGAACCCAGCCTGCCGTTGGCACCGCCAGGAAGCGACTAGCCAGCATACCTGTCAACATGAAGAGCACGATGGCCGCAACAATGACCACGGCGGTGTATCCTACAGCCTTGTCGCGCGGCGACTTCATCAGAACCGGGAGCCCCAGGTAGAGCAGGTAGAGACTGTATAAACCCAGAATGGTGAGGACCCGCAGGCCGGGAATCAGGTGGAAAATCGCCGCTAACCAACTTGCGGTGCTGGAGTAGACCGCAACCTTGAGCGCCTGGAT
>Ga0307410_10001517_pt1 | contig 10558 bp, 3 predicted proteins | sample 322Ometagenome_3_FD_203707 | JGI IMG/M metagenome (GOLD analysis project Ga0307410, IMG submission 203707) | Maize rhizosphere microbial communities from greenhouse at UC Davis, California, United States - 322HYB-O-3 | ecosystem: Host-associated > Plants > Roots > Rhizosphere > Soil | place...
GGGCTCGACGTGCGCGAGCGCGGCATGGCCGGCCGCGCCGACCTGCCGCCGCTCCGCGTCTACTGCTCGGAGCACGCGCACTCGTCGGTGGACAAGGGCGCGATCACGTTAGGCTTCGGCCACGCGAACGTCGTGCACGTGCCCACGGACGACGCGTTCCGCATGCGCCCCGACCGCCTGGCCGAGGCGATCGCGGGCGACCGGGCGCGCGGCTTCCGCCCGCTCGCCTGCGTGGCCACGGTGGGGACGACGAGCACCACCAGCGTCGACCCCGTGCCGGCCGTCGCCGACGTCTGCGCGCGCGAGGGCGTGTGGCTGCACGTGGACGGGGCGTACGGCGGCGTGGCGGCAATCCTCCCCGAGCTGCGCCACGTCCTCGACGGCGTGGACCGGGCCGACTCGCTGGTGGTGAACCCGCATAAGTGGCTGTTCACGCCCATCGACTGCTCGGCCTTCTACACGCGGCACCCCGAGGTGTTGAAGCGCGCCTTCGCGCTCGTGCCCGAGTACCTGGTCACCGGCGCGGGGGACGTCGTGGACTACATGGACTACGGCGTGCAGCTCGGGCGGCGGTTCCGCGCCTTGAAGCTCTGGATGGTGATCCGGGCCTTCGGCGTCGAGGGGCTCGCCGCGCGCATCCGGCACCACGTCGAGCTCGCCCGCGAATTCGCGGAGTGGGTGGCGGCGGAGCCGGGGTGGGAGGTGGCGGCGCCGGTGCCGTTCTCGCTCGTCTGCTTCCGGTACGCGCCTAACGGCGTGGGCGAGGTGGAGCAGGACGTGATGAACGAGCGCGTCCTATCGATCGTCAACGCGAGCGGGAGGGTGTTCCTGTCGCACACGAAGCTCGGCGGGCGGTACACGCTCCGGCTCGCGGTGGGGAACCTGCGCACGGAGCGGCGGCACGTCGCCGACGCGTGGCGACTCCTACGGGACGCGGCGGGGCCGGGAATGGTACTTACGACCGCCGCCCCGCCCGGTACCGGCGCATGACCGTCGCGGCGTCCCGCCGGTAGCGCCACTCCGTCGCGTGGCGCCACGGGAACAGCCCGCGCCACGCGGCCAGCGCCGCGCCCCGCCGCGTGAGCTGGATGGCGTCGCCGCTCACCCGGCGGTAGTAGCCCTTCTTCACCCAAAACTCTTGGACCTCTCCCAGCTCGCGGTCCTCGAACGCCAGCGCGTCCGGGCCGCGCGTCAGCGGCACCGTGGCGACGGTGCGTGCGCGCTCGGCGACGCGGAAGCGGTGGATGTCGTAGAGCGCGGCCGCGTCGTGCACGTCGGGGAAGCGCGCCCCGAGGACGTTGGGGCGGCTGGGCGTACGGAGCGGCGCCTGGAAGTTGGTCGTGTGTAGCTGCACGCCGTCGGCGAAGTCGGTGCGGAACGTCACCGTCGCGGAGAGGCCGTCGTGCTCCGCCGCCGTGACGAAGACGAACCCGAGCGCACGGTCGGCGGCGTGCTCGAGCAAGGTGACGCCGGAACGAATGACCGTGTTCGCCAGGTTCGCCGCGCGGACGGGCGGTCCGAACCCGAGGCTCGCGAGCCCGCGCTCGGCGTCGGCCATGTACTCCCGGAGCGCGGGGGGCAGGCGCTGCTCGTCCTCGGCCGTGAGGGCCACGAGCGTGTTCCTGGTGGCCATCGGCGCGCTCCGCATGAGCACGAGGGGATCACGCACGTAGCGGCCTGCCTTGAGCCACCAGCGCAGAGGCCGTGGGAGGCCGAACCTGTCCTCTACCGGCGGCAGGGTCCGCCGCGCCGGAGGCGGCCCCGACTCGGTCGCGCCGTTCGCCGTCGGGCCCACCACTGTCACGTCGCGGAAGCCGATGACGAACATGTAGCGCCCGCCCACCATCCCCCAGTATGCGCCCTCGACTCCGGCCACGGTGATCGCCACGGCCACCATCCCCATGGCCTCGGGCACGGACGCCTTCACGACGCCTGCCGTCAACGGGCGGAGCCCGTGCGCCTCGCCGTAGGCGCGAACGGCGCGGGCGTCGGCCACGATCGCGGGGTTCACCACGGTCGGATTGTTCCAGGCCCACTCCCAGGTGCCGGTCTCGGCGTCGTAGCTGCCGAGGAGCTGCCCAGGCGCCTCGAGGCCGGAGCCGTCCGCATCGCCAAAGCGAAGGACGCCCTCCGCCTGGAGGTAGCCCCAGCTCTCCCACGTGCCAATGCGCCACCGCTCGTCCAGCGCCGGCTGGCGGGCGCTCATCGACGCTCTGGCCTCCGCTGCCAGGGCGTCGAAGGCGGGCGAGGTCAACGTCGCAAAGGGCGGAGCGTCGCGGAGCAGCTCGGGCATGACTGGGTACTGTTGGCTGGAAAGAGACGTCACACGGGTCGAGTGAGAGACGCCGAGACCTCGGCGTCGGTCACGCCGCGCCGCTGGGCATGAGACTCCCCGCTCCCACGCCGCCCGCGCGTATCTCGTTAGGCTCGCGGCCGGGGTGGCGGGGGCTGGACCGCGAGAAAGACCGCCACCTCGGACGCTCCGGACGCGGGCGCCTCGATCGTGTCGGTCGGCGCGATGGAACCGCGCGATGGTACCGCCTCGCGCCTGTTGGCTGGCGCGTCAGTAGACCTGCTTCGCGCTCAGCTCCGGGGCGACCGCGTCCAGCCGCCGGGCCAGCTCGGGGAGGTGGCACGTCGGCACCTTGGGGAAGAGGTGATGCTCGACGTGGAAGAACATGTCGAAGGCGACGGCGCTCTTGAGCGGGTTCCGCAGCGTCCGCGCCACGTCGCGCGATCGGTCGCAGTCGTGATGCACCGTCCAGACGGCGAAGAACGCCGTGAGGCAGTGCCCGACGGCCATCGCGACGAGGTGATACCGGAGTGGCCGCGTCGGCACGACGACGAGCACCAGCCCGATCACGGCGGCGTTCGCGAGCAGCTCGCCGTAGATCCAGGCGAGCTTGCGACGCGCCGCCTTTCGCAGCGCCGTCGCGTGCAGGAGGACGGGAAACACCGGGCCCCAGAGCAGCGCCTTCCACCAGCTCATGCCGGCACTCCGCGCTTCCACGTCCTCCTCGTCCAGGCAGTGCTTGTGGTGCCGCAGGTGGTTGAACTGGACCGCGTGCATGGACCCCAACATCGCGACGCTGAGGGCGAACATCACCCACTCGGTGGCGGCGCGCGAGAGCCCCAGGTTGTAGTGGTGGGCGTCGTGGACCTGGCGCAGGCCGGTGAGAAAGAAGAAGAACGACGCGGCGGCGGCGAGCGGATAGAGCCCGCGCCCGGCCAGATATAACGACAGGACCAGCCACGGGAGGGAAAGCGTCAGCTCCTTCGCCGTCTCGACGCGGCTCATCGTCGTGAGGTCCTTCCACGCCACCGAGCGGAGGCGTGGATCGGTCAGGATGTTCGGGGTCATGGGAGTAGCGGGGGAGTGGCTGCGGCGATATGCAGGAAGACGCATCGCACCCTGTCGCGTTACCCCAAGTCGCTGCCGGCGTAGGGCTGCCGCGTCGCGACGCCGCGGCCTGAGGACACGCGCCAATGCGTTGTCGCACAGGCGATTGCGCTCGCGGCGCCAGAGCGAGGGCATCCGGGCCCCGCGGGGCGCGCTTGCTTGCTGCTCCCCGGGCAGGCACCCATATTGGGGCGCCCACCTTCGCCCGATCGGAGCGCGCGGTGATGCGGCGCTCCGCCGTCCGGGTGTTGCCAACCCCCACGGCTGCCGAACATGTCGGTCCTGCGCGTGCAGACGCTGGGCGACCTGCGGCTGGTACGCGACGACGGAGAGTCGGTCGCGCTCCGCCGGAAGCCGCTGGCGCTACTCGCCTACCTTACCCGCCGCGCCCCCCGCCCCGCTTCGCGCGCCGAGCTCTCGGCGCTGTTCTGGAGCGATCGCTCGGAGGAGCGCGCCCGCCAGTCGCTCCGGCAGGCACTCCTCGAGGTCAAGCAGGCGGTCGGCGGTGCCCTTGAGGTGAGCGCCGACGCCGTGCGCCTCGCCGACGGCGCGGTCGCGCTCGACGTGGCGGACTTCGAGAGCGACGCGAAGCAGGGGCGCCTCGAGGAGGCCGCCGCGCGGTGGACGGGGGAGTTCTTGCCGGGGGCTGAGGACCTGGGCGGGGAGGAGCTCGAGCGGTGGGTAGAGGGCGAGCGAGCCGCGCTCCATCGTCGGCTCGGGGCCGTCATGCAGCAATTGATCGGCGCCGCCGAGCTGCGCGCCGACTGGCACGCGGCCGCGGCCTGGGCCCAGCGGTGGGCGGAGGCCGCCCCGTTCGACGAGCGCGCGCACGCCCGCCTCGTCGAGGCGCTCCGGATGGAGGGGCGCGCCTCCGACGCGCTCGAGCGACATGCCGACTTCGCCAGCCGGTTGCGCACCACGCTCGAGGTCGAACCGTCGCAGGAGTTCCAACGACTCGCTGGCGGGCTGGAGGAGCAGGCCCGGTCGGAGGTCGCGCGGCGACTCCGGCCTTCCGCCGCCGTACGCGCGCCGGCGCTCGTCGGACGCGGGCACGTGCTCGCCGAGCTCGCCGCCGCCTGCCGGGCTGCCGCCGACGGCTCGCCGGCGGTGGTCCTCATGGAGGACGGGGGCGGCTGCGGCAAGACCCGCATCTGTGACGAGCTCGTCAAGCAGGTCGGGGCAGACGCGCTCGTCCTTCGCGCGCGCGGCACCGACGGCGACCCGTACGCCACGGCGCGCGGGCTGTTCGCCGGACTGCGCGACGCACCGGGCAGTGCCGGGGCTGCGCCCGAGGCGCTGGCCGAGGTGGCGCGGCTGGTGCCCTCGCTCGCGGCGCAGTTCAAGCACCTCCCCGCCCCGTCCGGCGACGAGGTCGCGCTCCGCGACGCCGTCGTGCAGGTGCTCGCCGCGGTGAGCGAGGAGCTGCCGGTCCTCGTCGTGCTCGACGACGCCCACGAGGCGGACGACGCCAGCCAGCAGCTCGCCGCGTCCACCGCCACGCGGCTCGCCGGCCGCGTCACGATGATCTTCTGCGCCGACAAGCGAGCGCGCCGGCCGCGCTCGGCGCTCGACACGCTCCTCGCCGCTCCGGGCATCCTCCGCGTCAAGCTCGGGCGCGTCGCCGTCCACGACGTCGAGGCGATGCTCGCCTCGATGATCACCATCCCCGAAGACCAGCGCGCCACGCTCGCGGCGCGGCTGCACGCCGAGACGCTCGGCGTGCCGCTCTTCGTGTACGAGCTCGTCACCACGCTCGTGGACGAGCGCCTGCTGACGCTCGACGCCGCCGGCGAGTGGCGGGTGTCGCCGACGCTCGAAGGCCGGCCGCTCCCGCTCCCCGTCGGCATACGCGAGCGAGTGGCCGTCGGGCTCGCCCGGCTGTCGCCGCCGGCGCGCTCGATCGTCGACGCCGCGGCGGTGCTCGGCACGCCGGTCGAGGGCGTCCTGCTGGAGGCGGTCGCCAACCTGACCCCGGCCGAGGCCGCAGCCGCCCTGCGCGAGCTCGCCGGCCGGCACATGCTGCTCGAGGAAGCCGCGCAGACCGGGCGGTTCGAGTTCGCGCACCCGGTCATCGGGCGGGTCGCCTACGTCCTGCTCTCGCCTCGCGAGCGGCAGGCGCTCCACGCCCGCGCCGTCGACGAGATGTCCGCGCGCGAGATGACGACCACGGCCGAGCGGAGCACGCTGCCCTACCACCTGGCGCGGGCGGGGCCCGCCGCGCGTTCGTCCGTGGCCGGCAACGGCGCGGCCGGCATGGCCGCCGCGTCTCCCGCATCCGCGGCGCGCCGGTGGTGGCCGAACCGGCGGCGCGCTGTCTGGGGCGCCGCGGCGCTGCTCGGGGTGTCGGCCGCCACCGCGGGCGCCACGCGTGCGGCGGGGTGGTGGGGCGCGCCCGCGTCCGGGCACGCGGTCGAAGCGCGCCGCGTCGTGGTGGGCGCCTTCCAGAACCGCTCGGGGCGGCCGGAGCTGGACGGCGTGCGCGACATCGCCGTGGACTGGATCGTGCGCGGGCTGGACGAGACGGGACTGGTGGAGATCGTCGGCATCCGCCCCGGACCGGACGGCCAGCGCAGCGCCACCAACCGCTTGGTCACCGACCAGGCGCTCCGCGAGGCGGCCCGCGCGGCGCATGCGGGGACGATCGTCACCGGCACGCTCCATCAGCTCGGAGACAGCGTCGAGCTGGAGGCGATTATCCTCGATGCCCGCGACGGCACGCTGCTCCGGGCGTTGCCGGCCGTACGCGCCAGCGCCGCCGACCCGCTCCCCGGCGTGGACCGGCTGCGGGGGCTGGTCATCGGCGCGCTCGCCGCGCTCGTGGATCCGGCCTACGACGCCGGAGGAGCGGGAGCGCGGCCTCCTCCGAGCTACGAGGCGTACCTCGCCTTCATGCGCGGGGAGGAGGCCGTCGAGCGCCGTGACGCTGAGCGGGCCATCGCCGAGTACGCACGGGCCGCGGCGGCGGACTCCGCCTACACCCTCCCGCTCCTCCGCTTGGCGTACGTGTCGTATGGCTTCGGGCGCTGCGACCGGGTGGACTCGATCGCGGCCGTGCTCGAGCACCGGACGGCGCAGCTCTCGCGCACTGACGGCTACTACCTCGAGCGCGTGCGCGCCTCGTGCCGCGGCGACTGGGAGAGCGCGCACACGGCCGCGGCTCGCATGGCGGACCTCGCGCCCCGATCGCTGTTCGCGCAGTTCGAAGCCGCGAAATCGGCTGCCTACGCCAACCGGCCCCGCGAGGCGCTGCGGCGGCTCCGGATGATCGACTCGGCGGACCGGCGGATGCTGTCGGGCAATCGATACTGGCTGTTCTACGTCATCTCGGCGCACATGGCCGGCGAGGAGGGTGAGCTTCGGCGCGCCAGCCGCCGTCTGCCGGCTCTGTCGCGCGACTTCTTCACCATCGGCGCGCGCGCCTACGCGGCTGGCGCGCTCGGGCGTGTGGACGACCTCGAGCGCGCCGCGGCGGAGATGATCGCCCTGAGCGCCGCGTCCCGCTCCCAGGACATTTACCTCGTCATGCCCGGGCTGGACGAGCTCCGCGTCCACGGCGACGCCGCCGAGGCGCGCGCGCTGAACGCGAGGCTCGCCGCGCGCCTCGGCGCGACCGTCCGGCCGGGGCCGGCAGGGGACACCACGCGCTTCATGCAGGCCGAGCTGCTGTACCGGGCGGAGCGCTGGAAGGAGGCGCGCGACCTCGCGGAGACGCTGGTGCCCCGCCACAGGGACCTCTATCTGGTGATGGCGCTCCGCGGGCGCGCCGCCGCCCGCACCGGCGACGTCGAGGGCGCACGACGGGCGTCCGACGAGCTCGCGCAGCTCACCGACCCATCCCTCCGGGGCAGCAACATCTACTTCCGCGCGCAGATCGCGGCGATCCTCGGCCAGCGGCAGGAGGCCCTGCGCCTGCTGCACGAGGCCCTCGCGCACGGGCTGTCGTACGGCTTCGAACAGGACCTCGGCTTCATCGGCCACGCCGACATGGACCTCGAGAGCATCCGCGACGAGCCGGCGTTTCAGGCGCTGCTGAAGCTGAAGGGGTGAGCGCCACCCGGCGCCCACCCCTCCCCTCTCCTCAGGTACGCCGCGGGTCAGTCACCGGCCACGGCCTCGAGCCCCGTCGCGGCAGCCGCGGCTCCGCGGGGCCGGCGCAGCCAACCCGCCGCCCGCTCCCGCCACTCCTCCAGCACTTCGTAGAACGTCGGGATCACGAGCAGCGTCAGCATCGTGGAGGTGATCGTGCCTCCGATCACGGCGCGGCCGAGCGGCGCGTAGAAGTCGCCCCCTTCCCCGGCGCCCACCGCCACCGGCACCATCCCCGCCACCAGCGCGAACGTCGTCATGAGGATCGGGCGCAGGCGCACGCGGCCGGCCTCGATCAGCCCCTCGCGCAGGGTCTTGCCGCGGGAGCGCTCCACCTTGGCGAAGTCGATGAGTAGGATCGCGTTCTTCGCCACGACGCCCATCAGCAGCATCACGCCGATCAGCGTCATGAGATTGAGCGAGTCTCCCATGATCAGCAGCGCGCCCACCACGCCGACGAGCGACAGCGGCAGCGAGAGCAGCACCGCCAGCGGGTCGACGAACGAGCCGAATTGCATGACGAGGATCAGGTACATCAGGACGAGCGCGATGCCGAGGGCGACCAGGATGCGGCCGAAGAAGTCGCTCTGGTCCGCGCTCTCGCCGCCTTGCACGACTCGGTAGCCCGCCGGCAGCGCGATCGTGGCGATGCGCGCATCGATGTCGGCCGTCACGTCGCCGAGCGGGCGGCCGTCCACGTTCGCCTGGACGGTGACCGACCGCTCGCGGCCGAGGTGGTCGATCTGCGCCGGCCCCACGCCCTCCGACAGGCTGAGGATCTGGCCGAGCGGCACGACGGCGGGTGCGCCCGTGGTGTCGGTGATGGCCAGCGGGAGCTGCGTGATGCCGCGCTCCGTGCGGCGCAGCGCCGGCGCGAGCCGCACCATCACGTCGCGCGTCTCGCCGTCCGGGTCCACCCAGTCTCCCGCGTCCACGCCGGCGAAGGCGGGGCCCAGTGCCTGCGCAACGTCGGCGGCAGTGAGCCCGAGCTCGCCCGCGAGCCCGCGGTCGAGGTCCACCTGCAGCTCGGGCTTCTCCCCCTTCGTGGACAGCCCCACGTCCACCGCGCCCGGCACCGTGCGCACTGCGTTGGCGATCTGACTGGCGAGCGCGGTGAGCGTGCGCCCGTCGGGGCCGCGCAGCTCGACCTGGATCGACTTGCCCGTGCCGCCGTCGCCGGACGCGAACACCGAGTACGTCGCGCCCGGCACCTCGAGCAGCTCGCGCCGTATCCGCTGCCCCACCTCCGCCTGACTCAGCGCGCGCTCCCCCTTCGGCACCAGGCGAACCAAGATGGTCGCCTGGTCCGCCGCGCCCTCCGGCCGGCCGACGGTGGTGTACGTGGAGTGTACCTCGGGCCGGGCCCGGACGATGCGCGCTGCGACTTCGGCGCGCCGGGCCGTGTGCTCGGCCGTCGAGCCTGGCGGCGGCTCGACGGCGATGGTGATCTCGCCCCGATCCGACGGGGGAACGAAATCGGTCCCGCCCACGGTCGCCTGCAGGGCGATCGCCGCGGCGAGGGAGCCGACCGCGATCGAGGCCATCGCCAGCCGGTGATCGAGCGCCCACGCGATCACGCCGCGGTACCGGTCGGCCACGCGGTCGAACCAGTGGTTGAAGCGGTCGAGCGCGCGGGTGATCCGCCCCTTCTCGTGCGCCCGCTTGTGCGGGTCCTTCCAGTACGCCGAGAGCATCGGGTCGAGCGAGAACGACACCAGCAGCGACACGAGCACCGACGACGCCATGGTGAGCGCGAACGGCTTGAACCACTGGCCGGCCAGCCCGCCCATGAACGCGATCGGGATGAAGACGGCGACGATCGACAGCGTGGTGGCGGTGACCGCGAGCCCGATCTCGCTCGTCCCCTCGCGCGCCGCCCGGTGGTGGTCACTCCCGCGCTCCACGTGCCGCACGATGTTCTCGCGCACCACGATGGCGTCGTCGATCAGGATGCCGATGGCCAGTGACAGCCCGAGCAGCGACATCATGTTGATCGTGAAGCCCATCGCCCACACGGCCACGAACGACGCGAGCACCGACACGGGCAGGGCGAGCCCGGTGATGACCGTCGACCGCCAGGAGTTCAGGAAGAGGAAGACGACCAGCACCGTGAGCGCCGCCCCCTCGAGCAGGGCGCGCTGCACGCCGCGCACCGAGGCCGTCACCCGCGTGCCGGCGTCCTGCACCACCTCGACGGCCGTGCCGGCGGGCAGCGTTGGGCGCAGCTCGTCGAGGCGGGCGCGGACCGCGGCGGTGACCGCGGGTGTGCTGAAGCCGCGCGCCTTCACGACGTTCAACCCCAGCGCCGGCTCGCCATCGCGGAACGCCAGCGTCCGCGTCTCGGCGGTGGTGTCGCGCACCGCGGCCACGTCGCCGAGGCGCACGATGCGGCCGCCGCGGCGGGCCACCGGGAGCGCCTCGAACGCCGCCGGGTCCACCGGACGGGCGCGCAGCCGGATGCTGCGCTCGCTCCGCGGCCCGACGATGCGGCCGACCGGCGCCGCCAGGTTCTGCGTCTGGAGCGCCGCGACCACGTCGCGCACGCCGACGCCGGCGGCGGCCATCGCGTCGGGTCGGAGCTCGACGGCCAGCTCGCGCGTCACGCCGCCGAACAGCGTCACCTGCGCCACGCCGGGCACGGCGAGCAGCGCCCGCGTGAGTCCGGGGTCGGCCACCCGCGTCAGCTTGGCCGCGCCGAGTGTCGGCGACGAGAGCGTGATCGACAGCACCGGCTCGTCGGCCGGGCTGAATTGCACGATCGTCGGCTCCTCCATCTCGGCGGGGAGGTCGGCGCGGATCGTGGCGATCGCGTCGCGCACCCGCTGCGAGGCGGCTTGGATGTCCGTGCCGAACTGAAAGAGGACCAGGACCTGCGCCGCGCCGTCGAACGCCGTCGACTGAATCTTGTCGACGCCCGGGAGGGTCGCGATCTGGTCCTCGATCGGATCCACCAGCTCGCGCTCGACCCCCTCCGGGGCGGCGCCGGGATACGTCAGCATGACGCCGAGCGCGGGGAACTGGACGTCGGGAAACTCGTCGCTCTTGAGTCGCGCGAGCGCCGCCAGCCCGAAC
>Ga0307410_10001520_pt1 | contig 10555 bp, 8 predicted proteins | sample 322Ometagenome_3_FD_203707 | JGI IMG/M metagenome (GOLD analysis project Ga0307410, IMG submission 203707) | Maize rhizosphere microbial communities from greenhouse at UC Davis, California, United States - 322HYB-O-3 | ecosystem: Host-associated > Plants > Roots > Rhizosphere > Soil | place...
CAGCGGCACGCCGAGCGCGACGGCCCGCGCGCGCAGGGCCGCGCGATCGAACGGCCGTCGCGCGAGCCCCGCCGCGCGCTCGATCACGTCGGGCGCGAGCGCCCCGCGGAACACCGCCAGGGTCCGCGCCCGCGGCCCCGCGCGCGTCGCGATCGACTCCCGGATCTCGACCCGTCCGTCCCGCCGCCTGCGCAGGTACGCCATGCCGGCAGCTTCGGGGACGCCGCGCGCGGCGTCAAGTGGTCACTGACCACTATTCCCCTTGGGGATCCCGGCTCGCCTACAGGGATGGGATGGGGCCCGACGGCTGTCACCGCCCCCGCCCCGCCTCCTCGATGATCTCCCCGAGCACCCGGAAGAAGCGACCGACCGGATCGCGCGGCGCGCGCCGGCGCGGGGCGCCGGGCGGGGCCTCGGGCTCCGCGTCCGGGGGCGGGCCGCGTTCGCCTGCGAGCCAGTCGGGCCCGCAGCGCTCGCTCGGCGCGGTGCCGGCGAGGAACCACTCGCTGTCGCCCCAGCACAGGAAGCCCGCGCGGAGGCCCGTGGGCTCGTGGATCGCGACGCGCTCGAGGCCGGGCGGCTCCGGGAAGTCGCGACCGCCGCGGCTCCCGAGCGCGGCGAGCAGGAAGCGCCCGAAGATCGGCAGCGCGGCGCGCGCGCCGGTGAGGCCGAGCGGCGTGCCGTCGTCGAAGCCGACCCAGACGGCGGCCGCGAGCTCGGGCGTGTAGCCGACGAACCAGGCGTCCCGCCCGTCGTTGGTGGTGCCGGTCTTGCCCGCGACCGGCCCGCGGTAGCCGAGCTCGCGCAGCGCATACCCCGTGCCGCGGTTCACCGCGCCTTCGAGCGCCGACGTCACGAGCGCGACCTCCGCCGGATCGAACGCGCGCTCGGCGAGCGCCGCCGCTTCGTGAAGCGGCCGGCCGTCGAGGTCGAGGACGTGGAAGGCCGAGCGCACCGCCACGCGCTCGCCGCCGTTCGCGAGCAGCGCGTACGCGCGCGCCAGCTCGAGCGGCGACACCTCGCCCGCGCCGAGCGCGAGGCTCGGCACCGGCTCGAGCGGCGACTCGATGCCCATGCGCCGCGCGGTCTCGACGATCGCCTCCGGCCCGAGCGCGAGCGTCACGCGCACGAAGGGCACGTTCACCGAGTCCTCGAGCGCGCGGCGCAGCGTGATGGGGCCGCGGAACTCCTTCTCGTAGTTCGCCGGACGCCACGCCCCCTGCGGCGTGTCGACCTCGAGCGGCTCGTCGGCGAGCAGCGACGCGAGCGTGAAGGCGGGCGCGCCGCCCGCGCCGCGCGCCAGCGCGGCGAGCAGCACCACCGGCTTGAACGCGCTGCCCGGCTGCCGCCGCGCCTGCGCCACGCGGTCGAACTGGCTCTCTCCCCAGCTGCGGCCGCCCACGTAGGCGAGGATCGCGCCGCTCCGCGGCTCGAGCGCCACCAGCGCGGCCTGGAGCGGCGAATTCTTGCGGCGCACGCGCGGGAACGCGGCCTCGAGCTGCTCGACCCCGCGCCGCACCGCGCCCTCGGCCGCGAGCTGCAGCTCCGCGTCGAGCCCGCTGAAGACGACGACGCGGTCCCGTTGCAGGTCGAGCCCGGGCAGCTCGGCGGCGAAATCGCGCTCGAGCTTGGCGAGGAACCAGGCGGGGCGCGGCGCGGCGGCCGGCGGCGTCTCGACGTCGCCGAGCGGGCGCTTCGCGGCGGCCGCCGCCTCGTCGGCCGAGACGAGCCCCGCTTCCGCCATCATCTCGAGCACGCGGTTCCGGCGCGCGAGCGCGCGCTCCGGGTCGGTGAAGGGCGAGTAGAAGCCCGGGCCCCGGATCATCCCGGCGAGCAGCGCCGACTCCTCGAGCCGCAGCGTCCGCGCCGAGTGCCCGAAGTAGTGGCGCGCGGCGGCTTCCACGCCCACCACGGAGACGGGCCCGCGCTGGCCGAGATAGATCGTGTTGAGATACGCCTCGAGGATCTCGTCCTTGTCGTGCGCGCGTTCGACCCGGAGCGCCAGCCACGCCTCGCGCAGCTTGCGCACCACGCTGCGCTCGTGCGTGAGGAACACGTTCTTCACGAGCTGCTGGGTGATCGTGCTGCCGCCCTGGCGCACGCGCTTGGCGCGGAGGTTCGCGAGCAGCGCGCCGCCCGTGCGCCGCAGGTCGAGGCCGTGGTGCTCGTGGAAGCGGCGGTCCTCGACGACCAGCACGGCGTCGAGCAGATGGCGCGGCAGCTCGCCGAGCCGCACGAGCACGCGGTCGACGGGCGCGTCGTCCGCGAGCGCGCCGACCGTCTCGGGGTCGAGCAGCGCCTCGGCTCGCTCCTGCCCGCGCTCGTCGCGGATCGCCGTGACGCGGTCGCCCCCGGCGAGGCGCAGCTCGTAGCGCGCGGGCGCGACGGCGCCCTTCGGCCCCTCGAACTCGCGCCGCTGGATCACGACGCGGCTCTCGCCGAGGAAGTACTCGCCGAGGCCGGGCTCGCGCGAGCGCGTGCGGCGATAGCCGAGCCGCTGGAGTCGGTCCTCGAGGTGCGTCGCCTCGACGCCCTGGCCGGGCACGATGCGGTGCGGCCGCGCCAGCACGCGGCTCGGCAGCCGCGCCTCCGGCAGCCGCTTCGGCACGAACGCGCCGAGCCCGATCGCGAGCGCCAGCAGGAGCGCGGCCACGCCGAGTCCCCGGCCCCAGCGGGCCCACGCGATCCGTCCCCTCACGATTGCGGAGCCTAACGCGCGCGCATGGCCCGGCTCGGCGCCCGAGTCCGGAGCGAGCAGCGTCCGGTCCGCGGCTGCGTGAAGGTGAGCCCGGGCTGCAAGCACTGCTACGCCGAGACCTTCGCCGAGCGCTTTCGAGGTGTGCCCGGGCACCCGTTCGAGCAGGGGTTCGACCTGCGGCTCGTCCCGGAGAAGCTCGAAGCGCCTCTGCGCTGGAAGAGGAGCCGCCGGATCTTCGTGAACTCGATGAGCGACCTGTTCCAGGCGGGCGTGCCCACCGCGTACATCGAGCAGGTCGGCCGCGTGATGGAGCGCGCCGACTGGCACGTCTACCAGGTGCTGACGAAGCGCCCCGACCGGATGAGGCGCCTGCTCTCCCGAGAGCTTCGAGGAGCGGCTCGATCGACGAGGAGCTGGGGACGCTCGACCTGAAGCATCGACTCGGTGATCGTCGGCGGCGAGAGCGGCCCGCGCGCGCGGCCGATGCGCGAGGAGTGGGTGGTGTCGCTCCGCGACCAGTGCGCGCGCGCACGCGTCCCGTTCTTCTTCAAGCAGTGGGGCGGAGTCCGGAAGCACGAGACCGGGCGGCTGCTGCGCGGCCGGGCCCACGATCAGATGCCGAGCGGGCCGCGCTGCCCCTGGCCGCCGCGAGCACCCGGCGGCTTGCCGCCCGCGGGTCCGCCCGCGTAGGATGCCGCGTTCCCCGGACAGGAGCCGCCCGCCATGCCCATGACCTGGAACGAAGCCACCGCCGCGCTCACCGCTCCGGGCGCGCCCTTCGAGGTCGTGGAGACGGACGTCCGCGGCCAGCGCCAGCGCGTGTTCAAGAACGCCCCCGCCTCGCTGCGCGCGCTGTTCGACCTGTCGCGCGGGCGCGGCGACGCCACCTTCCTGGTGTACGAGGACGAGCGCTGGAGCTTCGCGGAGACGCTGCGGCAGGTGGACGCCCTCGGCGCCGCGCTCGTCTCGCGGCTCGGCGTGCGGCCCGGCGACCGCGTCGCGATCGCGATGCGCAACTACCCGGAGTGGGTGACAGCGTTCGCCGCGATCACCTCGATCGGTGCGATCTCCGTCTCGCTGAATGCCTGGTGGACCACGGAGGAGCTCGAGTACGCGCTGACCGACTCCGGCAGCCGCGTGGTGATCGCCGACCGCGAGCGGCTGGCGCGCATCGAGCCGCTGATCGCGAAGCTGGGTCTGCGCCCGCTCGCGGTGCGCATGGACGGCGTGCTCCCGGCCGGCGCGAAGCACTGGCGCGAGGTGGTCGTGCCGGGCGAGCCGCTGCCCGCGGTGGCGCTCGACCCCGACCTCGACGCCACCATCCTCTACACCTCCGGGACGACCGGCCATCCGAAGGGCGCCGTCTCGTCCCACCGCGCCGTGCTCTCGGCCCTGTTCGCGTTCGCGTGCCGCTCGCTGGTGAGCGGGGCGATGGGCGTCGGCGGCCCGAAGCAGGCGAGCAGCCACCCGACCAGCTTCATCCTCGTCGTGCCGCTCTTTCACGTGACCGGCTGCGTCGCCGTGATGCTCTCGTGCTTCCTCGCCGGCTACAAGCTGGTGATGATGCACAAGTGGGACCCGGCGCGCGCGCTCGAGCTGATCGAGCGCGAGCGCATCACGACCTTCGTGGGCGTGCCGACGCAGAGCTGGGACCTGCTCGAGTGCCCCGACTTCGCGAAGTACGACACCTCGAGCCTGGCGTCGGTGGGCGGGGGCGGCGCGCCGGCGCCGCCGGAGCTGGTGCGGCGCGTCGACCGCAGCTTCGCGGGCGCGCGCCCGGGCATCGGCTACGGCATGACCGAGACGAACGCGTACGGCCCGGGCAACGCGGGGCCCGACTACCTGCAGCGGCCCACCAGCTGCGGGCGGGTGGTGCCGCCGGTCGAGATGCGCGTCACCGACCAGCAGGGACGCGTGCTCGGGCCCGACCAGGTCGGCGAGCTCTGGTTCCGGGGACCGAACCTGATCCGCGGCTACTGGAACAAGCCCGAGGCCACCGCCGAGACCATCGTGGACGGCTGGCTGCGCACCGGCGACATCGGCCGCATCGACGGCGAGGGCTTCGTCTACGTGCAGGATCGCGCCAAGGACATGGTGCTGCGCGCGGGCGAGAACGTGTACTGCGCAGAAGTCGAGGCCGCGCTCTACGAGCATCCCGACGTGTACGAGGCAGCGGTGTTCGGCGTGCCGCACGAGCGGCTCGGCGAGGAGGTGGCGGCCGCGGTGGTGCCGAAGCCCGGGCGCGAGATCGACGCCGATGCGCTGCGGAGCTTTCTCGCCCAGCATCTTGCGCCCTTCAAGATCCCGACCCGCATCACCTTCCGCGGCGCGCAGCTGCCGCGCAACCCGGCCGGCAAGATCCTGAAGCGCGACCTCCGCGATCAGCTGGTCGGCGAGAGCGCTTGAGACGCGCGCCATGAGCGCCCGCGCCGAGTATCCGGCCCGCCGCATCTTCGTGATCAGCACGCTGGCGCTGTTCACGGCCGGCCTCTCGTTCTCGCTGCGCAGCGCGATCGCGGGCGAGATCGAGCGCGAGATCCTGAGCGCGATCGACCCGCTGCGCTCCGGCACGATGTCCGGCACGCTGCTCGGCACCGCCTTCCTCGGCTTCGCGGCCACGCTGGCGCTCGGCAGCGTGATCCTCGACCGCTTCGGCATGGGCCGCATGCTGGCGGCCGCGGGCCTCTGCTTCGCGGGCGGCACCGCGCTCTCGATCTCGGCCACCGCGCTGGCGAGCGGCGCTCCCGTCTACGGCGTGCTGCGCGCCGGCTTCCTGCTCTCCGGCCTCGGCTGGGGCTTCATGGAGTGCTCGATCAACCCGCTCACCGCCGCGCTCTATCCCGAGGACAAGACGAACCGCCTCAACATCCTGCACGCCTGGTGGCCGGCCGGCCTGATCGTCGGCGGGCTGGTCGGGGTCTCGGCCGGTGCGCTCGGCGTCGGCTGGCGCGGCCAGTTCGCGCTGGTGATCGTGCCCGCCCTCGTCTCGGTGGCGCTCTGCGCCGGCGTGCGGTTCCCGCGCACCGAGCGCGCCGCGCTCGGCGTGCCGTGGCGCGAGATGTTCGCCGAGATCCCGCGCCGCCCGATGTTCCTCGTCTGGTGGGCGTGCATGTTCCTCACCGCCGCCTCCGAGCTGGCGCCCGGTCAGTGGATCGATCTCACGCTCACGCACACGGTCGGCATGCGCGGCATCTGGCTGCTCATCTACGTGTCCGGGATGATGTTCGTGCTGCGGCACTTCGCGGGCCCGATCGCGCACCGCATCTCGAACGCCGGCATGCTCTGGGGCGGGTCGCTGCTCGCGGCGCTCGGCCTGCTCGCGCTCGCGGCCGCCGACTCGCCCGTCACCGGGCTGCTCGCGGCGACGGTCTGGGGCCTCGGCGTCTGCTTCCTCTGGCCGACGATGCTCGCGAACGTGGCGGAGCGTTACCCGCGCGGCGGCGAGCTGTTCATCGGGCTGATGGGCGTCGCCGGCGCGCTCGCCATCCAGTTCGTGCTGCCCGCGCTCGGCCGCATCTTCGACGGCGCCAAGGTGCGGCTGGCCGGCGGCGACGCCGCCTTCGCCGGGCTCTCCGGCGCCGCGCTCGAGGCGGTGCTGCGCGAGGCCGCCGCGATCTCCTTCCGCTCCCTCGCGCTGGTGCCGGCGATCCTCGTCGTCGTGTTCGGCGTCGTCGCGCTCTGGGAGCGCGCGCAGCGGCGCGCGGTGACGGACGGCTGAGAAGCGGCGGCGAGGCGATTCCGACGCGTTCCGCAGCTCGGCGAGGCGCGCTGTGATCGAGCTCGACTCCGGCACGGGCGGCCGCGCGGGCGCGGCGCGACACTGACGCCCATGCCCGAGTCGGGAGAGGCGTCCTATCAGCTCGCGCGGGCGGTGAGCCTGGCCGCGGCGGTCGTGCTCGGCCTCGCGCTCGAGCGTTGGCAGCCCCACGAGCGGCTGCGCCCCGCGTGGGGCACGAACGTGGGCCTCGCGGCGGTGGATGCGCTCGTGACGTCGGTCGTCTGCGGCGCGTGCGGCTGGGTCGTCGCCGCCTGGGCGGCCGGTCGCGGACTCGGGCTGCTCGCCTGGTTGGGAGCCGGTCCCTGGGAGGCCGCCGCCGTAGGCATCCTCGGGCTCGATGCCGTTTCCTACCTCTGGCACCGCGCCAACCACCGCGTGCCGCTTCTCTGGCGCTTCCACCAGGTCCATCACGCAGATGCGAGCTTCCACGTCACCACGGCGTTGCGCTTCCACCCGGGAGAGCTGCTTCTTGCCCTCCCCATCCGCCTCGCGGCCATCCTGGCCCTCGGCGTGCCGCCGGAGGGTGTCCTCCTCTTCGAGCTCGTGTTCGGTGTCGCGAACCTTCTGGAGCACGGAAACTTCGATCTTCCCGCGCGCATGGAACCGGTCGCCCAGCGCCTCCTCGTCACGCCCGCGCTGCACCGTGCCCACCATGCCTCGAACTGGCGCGAGCTCGACACGAACTTCGGCACCGTGTTCAGCACCTGGGACCGACTGGCGCGCACCTTCCGGTCCAGCGATGTGGAGCGGCGGGTGGCGACGGGGCTGCCCGACCGGGTCGGCCGCGAGGCGCCGGCCCTGGCGGAGTCGCTGCTCCTGCCCTTCGCCCAGCGACGGAAGCACGAGCGCTGAACGGGCTCACCGGGGCTCGAGGCCGCTCTTCCCACCGAGGCGCGGCAGGCCATCGGTGAGCTCGATCCAACCGGCGCGATCGTCCCAGAACAGGTGCGCGCGCGGAACGGCGCCGTGGTCGGAGGCGAGGCACGCGAGCGCGACGTCGATCACGCCGGGGTGCGTGTCGAGCGTGCAGAACATCGAGCTGCCGCAGGTGCGGCAGAACGAGCGCGTGCCGATCTCGGACGAGCGGTAGTGCGCGAGGTCGGCCTCGCCGGTCGTGACGCGCACACGCTCCTGCGGCACTGCCGCCCAGGTCACGAAGGCCGCTCCGTGGGCGCGCTGGCAGATCGTGCAATGGCAGTGCGCGACGCGGTCGACCGCGCCGGTGACCTCGAAGCGGACGGCGCCGCAGAGGCACGCGCCGGCGACGGAGGGTTCTGTCATGGCGCAAGCGTGGCGAAGGGCCCGGTCGGCCGCCAACTGCCCCGGGCGGACGGCGGCGCGGCGCGGGCCGAGCTAACGCGGGACGAGGCGCACGGGGATCTGCTTGTGCGAGTTGTTGAGGTTCGAGCGCATGCGGCGCACCGGCCCGGCGAGCTCGACGGCGGCGAACGCGCGGAAGAACTCCTCCCAGAAGATGCGCGCTTCCATGCGCGCGAGCTTCGCGCCGAGGCAGAAGTGCTCGCCCCAGCCGAAGGCGAGGTGCGGATTCGGGTCGCGGCGGATGTCGAAGCGCAGCGGCTCGGCGAAGACGGCCTCGTCGAAGTTCGCCGCCGTGTAGTGGAGCACCACCCGGTCGCCCTCGCGGATCTTCTTGCCGGCGAGCTCGGCGTCGCGCGTCGCGGTGCGCCGGAAGTAGTGGACCGGCGTCGTCCAGCGCAGCATCTCCTCGACCGCGACGGGCAGCAGCCCCGCGTCGCGCTCGAGCGCCCGGTACGCGTCGGGGTTCTCGAGCAGGGCGAGCAGCGTGCCCGTGAGCAGCGTCCGCGTCGTCTCGTTGCCGGCCACGATCAGCTGGATGAACAGGTTCGCGAACTCGACGGCGGAGACCGCGCCGTCGCCGGGCGCGTTCACGAGCAGCGAAACCAGGTCGTCGCCGCCCTTCCCCGCACGCTCGGTCGCGAGCCGGAAGCCGTACGTCCCGATCGCGAGGCTCGAGGCCCCCGAGTCCTCGCTCGCGCCGAGCTCGGGATCGTCGCGGCCGATCACGCGGTCGCCCGCCTCGACCACCCACGCGCGGTCCGCCTCGGGGATGCCGAAGATCTCGCAGATCACCTGGAGCGGCAGCGCCGCGGCCATGTCGTAGACGAAGTTGACGGTGCCGCACGCGGCGGCGGCTTTCATCACGGCCTGTGCCCGCTCGCGCAAGAAGGGCTCCATGCGGCCCACCAGGCCCGGCGTGAAGCCGACCAGCACCTTGCGGCGCATCTCGCGGTGGCGCGGCGGATCCATCGCGAGGAGCTGCCCGCGCATCTGGGCGAGCCGCTCGGGCGCGAGCTCTTCGATCACGACGCCGCCGCGCTCCGCGGAGTACGTGGCCGGAGCGGAGGACGCCGCCACCACGTCGGCGTGCCGCGTCACGAACCAGGCGCCACCGCCGCCGGGCAGCCGCTGCCAGAACACCGGCTCGTGCGCGCGGAGGAAGGCGAGCTTCGCGTGCGGTACGCCCTCGACGTACTGGTCGGGGTCGTAGACGTCGAGGGTGGCGAGGTCGAAGGCCTCGCTCATTCCTGCGCCCCGGCCGGCGGCAGCTCGCCGGTGGCGAGCCAATGCGCGCACGCGGGCCCGAGCTCGCGGCGCGCGCGCGCCTCGTACTCCGCCACGTCCCGCGCCGAGAGCACCTCGCTCCAGCGCCCGTTCACGCCCTTGTGGATGAAGACCTGCGCCCCCGCGTCCCAGAAGGCGCCGCCGAGCGGCACGGCCTTCGCCGCGTTGCGCTTCATCCAGTCGAAGGAGCAGTACTCGAGCAGCTTCGGCCAGTGCGCGGGCGCGACCTCGACGCCGAGGAAGCGCGCGACCCGCTGCATCTCGCCCGCCATGTCGCGCTTCACGTTCGCGAAGTGGAGGAAGAGCACGTTCGGAAGCGCCCGGATCGCCCACCAGCTGCGCACGCTCTCCCAGAACGGCCAGAAGGGGTGGCCGTCGCGCGCCAGCCAGTCGCGCCAGTACTCCAGGATGTCCGCCGGCGGGCGCTCGATCGGCGGGCCGATGCGGCCGGGCGTCTCGTTGAGCGCGTCGTACCAGGCCTGATTCGCGTTCGCGTGGTGGTTGTACATGCTCCACACGACGTCCCGCGCGTCGCGGCCGATGTAGAGGTATTTCGCCTCCGGCGAGAAGACGAGTGCGTCGACCGGCAGGTGCGTCTTCAGGAAGCGGCGGTGCCGTTGCGCCTCCACGAACGGCAGCTTCTCCGCCTTGGGCGGAACGCGGAGGTCCAGCCAGGGCGACATCTGCGCCACCGCGAGCTCCGGATCCGGGCCGAACAGCAGCTGCGCCACGATCTGCTGCATCCAGGTGGTGCCGGACTTCGCGTAGGTCGCGATCACGACGTCGTCGGGGCGGAACACGAAGTCGTTCCAGATCGTGGAGTCGAAGTGGTGGCTGTGCAGCTCGCGCGTCTTGCGGGGCCAGGCCGGCGCGCGGCTCGGGGCGCTCATCGGACGCCGCCCTGCGCCACGAGCCGCCCCGGCCGCGCGTCGAGGTGCGACGCCCCGTCGCTGCGGATCGGCGTGCCGTTCACGAGCACGTGGCGTACGCCCTCGGGCTGGTCGGCGGTGAGGCGGTCGGCGTCGGCTGGGAAGTCGCGCACGCGCCGCAGCGGGCCGGGCGCGACGCGCTCGGGGTCGAAGACGGTGACGTCGGCGAAGGCGCCCTCTCGCAGCACGCCGCGGCCCGCGAAGCGGAACAGCTCCGCCGGCTCGCTGGTGAGCTTGCGCACGGCCTCTTCGAGCGAGAGCACGGCGCGCTCGCGCACCCAGTTGCCGAGCAGATCGGTCGGCAGCGGGGCGTCGCACAGCTGGCCCACGTGGGCGCCGGCGTCGGAGAGCCCGAGCACCACGTGGCGCGAGCGCAGCAGGTGCGCGATGCCGGTCTCGTCGTCGTTCGACTGGATGCAACGGAAGCGCGTGTCGAGGTCCTCTGCGAGCGCGAGGTCGAGCATCACGTCGAAGGGCGTCACGCCCTGCTGCTCGGCGAGCTCGGCCACGCGCCGGTCGACGAGCGCGGCGTGCTCCTCGCTCTCG
>Ga0307410_10001522_pt1 | contig 10552 bp, 13 predicted proteins | sample 322Ometagenome_3_FD_203707 | JGI IMG/M metagenome (GOLD analysis project Ga0307410, IMG submission 203707) | Maize rhizosphere microbial communities from greenhouse at UC Davis, California, United States - 322HYB-O-3 | ecosystem: Host-associated > Plants > Roots > Rhizosphere > Soil | place...
GATGTGCCCGAGGTTCAGCTCCGAGTGGGTGTCCGGGCGCGGGAGCGTGCTCCGGTCGAGCGGTTCACCCGCGAGATCGCGCCGCTGGTATTGACCGGGCCGCCCAGCGTGACCGGCTTTGCCGGAGGACGTCCCGCGGTGGAGGAAGTGGTGGCTTACTGGCCGGCGCTCATCGATCGGCGCCAGATCGAGCCGTTTGTTCGGGTGGAGATTCTTAGAGCGTAGTAAGCAGGTAAGTTGGTACGCGGGTAATCGAGGGGGGATGATGGCGAAGGTTCGAAAGAAAACCGTGGTTCGTAAAGCGTATCCTACCCGCCTACCCGCTTCCTCGCGTACCCGCATCCAGCTCCGCTGGCTGGCGCACGCGCGCTCGGGCGACAAGGGAGACACGGCCAACGTCGGCCTGATCGCGCTGGAGCCGGAGTACTATCGGATCCTGCAACGCCAGGTCACTACGCGAAGGGTGGCTCGCCACTTCGGGGGCATGGTGAGCGGGGTCGAGCGATTCGAGCTGCCCAACCTGAACGCACTCAATTTCCTGCTGCATGGTGCGCTGGGCGGCGGTGGAACCATCTCGCTCAAGACCGATGCTCAGGGCAAGGTGTACTCGACCGCGCTGCTCCGGATGGAGATTCCGGTCCCCGCCGCGATCGCACGCAAGGCGGCGCCCCGGGCCGCTGCCCGCCGCTGATGACAACACTACTGCTGACCTCCCTCGATGCCGGCGTCCTCACCCTGACTTTGAACCGACCGGACAAGCGTAACGCGCTGAATGCGGACCTCCTCGACCGGCTGCACCAGGTAGTGGAGCGAGCCGACCTGGATGCGGACGTGAGGGTGTTGGTGATTCGCGGGGCCGGTAAAGACTTTTGCGCCGGCGCCGACCTCGACGAGCTGCTCGCGTCGGTGGAGTGTTCCGAGTCGGAGAACGAGGCGTCGGCCCTGCGGCTGGGAACGCTGTTCGAGCGCCTCCGAGCGGTGCCGAAGCCGGTGATTGCCATGGTGCACGGCCGAGCGCTCGCCGGCGGGGCCGGATTGGCCACCGCCTGTGACCTGATCGTTGCCGCGGCCGATGCGCAGCTGGGCTATCCCGAGATCCAGCGCGGCTTCGCGCCCGCTATGGTGACCGCGCTGTTGCGACGCATCGTGGGTGAGAAGATTGCACTCGACCTGGTGCTCACCGGACGGGTGCTCCGGGCCGATGAGGCGGTGCGCGTGGGCCTGGTCAGTCGGGTGGTTCCACCCGCCGAGCTGGAGCGGGAGACTGTGGCACTGGCAGCGGAGCTGGCGCGCGCCAGCGGCACGGCGCTGGCCTTCACCAAGCGGCTGTTTTACGAACTGGATGGGGCGAGTCTCGCCGAGGGCATTGCTCGAGGTGCTCGGCTCAACGCCGTCGCGCGGAGCACCCCGGACTTTCACGAGGCCGTCGCCCGATTTCTCCGAAAATGAGATACGCTCGACTCGGCCTGGCCGTCGCAGGATTCGTCGCCGCCCTGGTAAGTGTCGCTTTGGATGATCCACAGATAGGATGGGGGGCCATCGCGTTGCTGACCGGCTCGCTCATCGTTCGGCTGCTGTCAGGCAAACGGGAAGACCGGGGCTCGTGAGACCGAACTTTGTGACGGCAATCACAGGTAAGCTCAATCGACAGAGCTACTTTGCCCCGCAGGAGGGTCTCGGTCACCTCGCGATAGGAGGAAGTTATGAGGGCTTTGTCAAAGGGTGTAGCAGCACTCGCGGTTGGAATGCTGCTGGGGGCCCCCGCGCTCCGGGCGCAGGGTGCTGAATTCTCGTTAGGAGGCGGCGTTGGAATCCCCCTGGGCGATTTTGATGAGTCCGCCAAGACCGGCTGGCATGGACTTGCCGCGGTCTCCTTCGTCCCGAATGGATGGCCCGTGGGTATCCAGATCGACGGATCCTACCAGCAGTTCGGGCTTGATGATGCTGCATTCCCCGGCTTCGATGGCCTCAAGAACCGGCTGCTCGTGGGAACCGGAAACCTGGTCTTCAAGTTCAAGACATCCGAGGAGAGCACGTTCCGTCCCTATCTGATCGGTGGCGGTGGGGTGTATAACTCGAAGGTCACCGGCTCGGATGATCCAGGCGACGTGCTTCCCGGTGGTGAGACCAAGTTCGGGGTGAACGCGGGCGCCGGCTTCGACTTCAAGGCTGGCAGTGCCGGCCTGTTCGTGGAAGGCCGTTTCCATAATGTCTTCACCGATGAGTCCAACACCCAGTTTATTCCGATCACCGTAGGTATCCGTCTGGGCGGGAACTAACTCGCGCAGCGTGACCGTCCGTGCGCTCAGGTCGGCAGCGGCGGCGACGATGATCCTTGTCGCCGCTGTTGCCGACCTCCGAGCACAGGGTGTCCAGTTTTCCCTCGGTGGAGGGGTGGGCATCCCGCTCGGCACGTATGACGACGTAGTCCAGACGGGCTGGCAGGGCACCGCCGGACTCTTGTTTGCTTCTGCCGGTGTTCCGATCGGATTTCAGGTGGATGGGTCCCTCGCGCAGTTCAGCGACGAGACACCGCTGGATATCAAGACTCAGGTCACGTACGGCACCGCCAATGCCGTTTACAAGTTTCCCTCGGCGCCAACCACGCGGTTTCGGCCTTACCTCATCGGAGGCCTCGGCGTCTACAACTCCAAAGCCATTGGTGACGATGCACCGGAGGGTTCCACCACGGAGGCCGGCATCAACCTCGGCGCAGGCCTCGACTTCAAGCCTGGTGGGGTCGGTATCTTTGCGGAGGCGCGGTGGCACAACGTGTTCCTCGAAGGCGATAACCTGAAGTTTCTTCCGATTACAGTGGGAGTGCGGATCGGAGGCGGGTAAGCCGAATTTTCCGGTGCCCATCCGCGGCTGGTTGGTTATCTGTTCGACCGACTGAGCCGGAAGTTTCCTCATGGATCTCATGGAGGAAGCGCGTCGGGTTCTGCAGTACCATTTCGGCTATCCTGAGTTCCGGCCCGCGCAGACACCTGTCATACGCTCCATCCTGGAAGGGCAGGACACGCTCGCCGTCCTCCCAACCGGAGGCGGCAAGTCCATCTGCTTCCAAATTCCCGCTGTGGTTCTCGGCGGTCTCACCATCGTTGTTTCCCCCCTCATCTCTCTCATGCAGGACCAGGTTGAGGCGGCACAGGCGCGCGGGCTCTCTGCATCCTGCCTCAACAGCGGCCAATCCGAGGCCGAGCAGGAGCGCGTGTGGCAGAGCATCGTGGATGGCTCGCTCCGTCTCCTGTATTTGTCACCCGAGCGGCTCGACCGTCTGAGCGTCAAGCTGCAGGGCCGTGGCGTTCGTCCCCGGCTTCTGGTCATCGACGAGGCGCATTGCATCTCGGAGTGGGGGCACGACTTTCGCCCCAGCTTCCGAAGGCTTTCCGGGATGCGGTACCGGTTGGGCCGGCCGCAGGCAGTCGCGCTCACGGGCAGTGCCACCGCCGAGGTGCGGAAGGAGATTGCGTGCGCGCTGAGGCTACGGGATGGATACGCACTGCACCTCGGCTCCTTCGACCGAAGCAATCTCTGGTTCGGCGCGGTTCAGGTCCGCAGTGAAGCGGAACGCCTCCGCGGTTTGCTCGATCTCCTCCGAGGAGATGATGTAATGGCCATCGTGTACGCGCCTACCCGAGGCACCACTGAGTCGGTGGCTCGTGCCCTCGGTCAAGCCGGTCATCGAGCCACGCCCTATCACGCCGGGCTCACCAAATCCCGCCGGCGCGCCACGCTGGATGATTTTCTGCGCGACCGGGTAGACGTGGTGGTTGCCACCTGTGCCTTCGGCATGGGCATCGACAAGCCCAACGTGCGGCTCGTGGTTCACTGGGCTCCGCCGGCCACTCCGGAAGCCTATTACCAGGAGGCCGGCCGAGCCGGACGAGACGGAGAGTTTGCCCGCTGCGTGCTGCTGTGGCGTCCAACCGATGCGGCGCTGCACCGCCGGCAGCTGGACGTCACCTTTCCTCCGCGCCGGCTGCTGGAGCAGGTCTGGGGAAAGAAGGACGGCTCCGTGGGTGTGCCCCGGAATGTGCTCGAGTCGGCGGAGCGGCTGAGACGTGAGCTCCGGCCCGAGCAGGGGCCGCCCGATTGGCGCCCGGTTCAAGAGCGTCGCCGTCGGGCCGAGGTTCGCATTCAGGCGGTGGAAGATTATGCGCGCGAGCGCCGCTGCCGCCGGCGGTGCCTGGTGGGCTACTTCGGTGAATCGCTGGGGCACTGTGCCGGTTGCGACCGGTGTGGAACGAAACAGCCGAGCCGGCTCGTCAGTCCAGAGGTGTCCAATCGTCTCTCCCGACTCCGCGCCGCCCTCGCCAGGGACAAGGCACCGTGGGGTGGGTGTCCCCTCGAGCCTGACGTGCTGCTCCAGCTGGCCACCAACCCGCCCGCCAGCATCGCCGCCCTGGCGGATGTCCCCGGCGTGGGAGCCGCACTCGCAGCCCGGCTCGGCGGCGCAATCCTGCACGCGTTGGAAACCCTCCCACCAGAGCAGACAAACTCCGCAGAGGGCTCGCTACCGATCAACGTCTCGCTGCAGAACTGGCGGGCAGGGGTGGCTCGGGAGATGGGCATCCCCGCGTATCTCGTGCTCACCGATGCAATCGTGCGTGCCATCGCCGAGGCCCCGCCAAGAACACGCGACGACTTGGCCAGGGTGCGTGGAATTGGGCCTCGCCTCCTGAGCAAGTTCGGCGACGACCTGCTGACGCTGGTGAACGGTTCTCAGCCTCGTTGATTAACCCGTCCGACGGGTTAGCTTGGCTGGCATGGATGACTCCCTCTACTTCACCGAACAGCACCACCACGTCCGCGAGATGGTCCGCGAGTTCTCCCAGACCCACATTGCGCCCGTTGCCGCCGAGCTGGACCGCACCTCCACATTTCCCTGGGAAAACATCAAGTCCATGGGCGAGCTGGGCCTTCTCGGTGTGCCCTGGAACGAGGAGCTGGGCGGCGCGGGAATGGACCAGCTGTCGTATTACATCACGATCCACGAAATGGCAAAAGTTGACGCCAGCCACGCGCTCACCATCAGCGCGCACACCAACCTGGGCACCTCGCCTATCGTGGAGTTCGGCACCGAGGAGCAAAAGCGCCGCTACGTGCCCCTGCTGGCTTCCGGCACGGTGCTGGGTGGGTTCGGTCTGACGGAGCCGGGAGCGGGCAGTGACGCCGGGAGCACGGCTACGACTGCCGTGGATCGGGGAGATCACTACCTCATCAATGGGTCGAAGATCTTCATCACCCACGCCGGTGTGGGCGAGGTGTTCGTCGCCACGGCTCGAACCGAGCCCGGAGTGGGCAACAAGGGAATCACCAGCTTCATCGTCACCAAGGACACCGTCGATCTCGACATCTGCCGCAAGCTGGGCGTGGGACATGCGCCGGATCTGCCGAAAACCCGCGGCGTCCGCGCCGGCAAGAAACAGGACAAGATGGGTTGGCGGGCAAGTGATACCCGGGAGCTCGTCTTCGAAGACGCGGTTGTTCCCAAGGAGAATGTGCTGGGACGGCCCGGTTATGGCTTCATAAACTTCCTGAGGACGCTCGACGCCGGCAGAATCGGGATTGCCGCCCTGTCGCTCGGCATCGCGGAAGGCGCATACGAGCAGGCACTGCATTACGCCGGAATCCGCAAACAGTTCGGTCGCCCGATTGGGAGCTTTCAGGCAGTCAGCTTTCAGTTGGCCGACATGGCACTGGAGATCGAAGCCGGAACACACCTCCTGTATCACGCCGCCTGGCTCAAGCAGAACGGAAAGCCGTTCAAGAAAGAGGCTGCCATGGCCAAGCTCTACTGCTCCGAGCTGGCCATGCGGACCACCACCCAGGCCGTGCAGATCTTCGGTGGGTACGGCTATACCACGGAGTATCCGGTCGAACGGATGATGCGCGATGCCAAGGTATGCGAGATCGGGGAAGGGACCAGCGAAATTCAGCGGATTGTGATCGGGAGGCAGATACTAGGGGAGCTGGTTGATTAGGTACTGGTCCCAGTCGCCAGTCGCCAGTCGCCAGTCGCGAGTCGCCAGTCGCCAGTCGCCAGCACCCGTCTTCAGCAGTCTTCAGCAGTCTTCAGCACCAGTCTTCAGCACCATTTGTCACCAGTGCTACCCGGGTACGGACCAGTAGAACAGTTCCCACGCTGATGTTTGCCACTGGCTGGCGACCGGTGACTGGTGACTGGCGACTGACTCCATTGCCCTAAACTCCCGCCTCTTATACAATTAGGCCCAGCAGTGACGCGCTCCCGCGGCATGCTCCTCGTACAGTGGTGGGCAGGCCCGCCGAGGAGCGCGTTTTGATTCCCAGCGGGCGGCTGAGGTCGCATTGAAGCGTGAAATCCTGATCAATGGGAGCCAGCGGGAAACCCGCGTGGCCATCCTGGAAGACGATCGGCTGGTAGAACTGTTGGTGGACCGGCCCGATCACCGCCGCACGGTCGGTGACATCTACCTCGGACGTGTCGAAGCAGTTCTCCCCGGCATTCAGGCAGCCTTCGTCGATATCGGTCAGGAAAAAAGCGCATTCCTTCACGCGTCGGATCTCCTGGAGCCGGAAGAGGACGAGGAGCCCGAGGAAGACGACGTGGAGGAGGGGATTGTCACCGAGACGGCCGCCTCCGATCCCGTCGAAGCCGTCGAGGGAAATCCCGACCCACCCGCAACCGATCGCAAACCCAATTGGCGGAGCCGGGACCGGCGGCGCCGGCGAAATAACGGCGGCGCCGCCGCCACCGAGCGGAATGACCAGGGAGAACGACGGCAGCGCGAGATCTCTCCCCGACGAGCCCTGCCGAACATCCAGGACATCCTCAAGAAAGGCCAGACGCTCCCGGTCCAGGTGACCAAGGAGCCCATCGGCACCAAAGGCTGTCGCGTTACCGCCCAGATCTCGCTGCCTGGCCGATTCCTGGTCTACATGCCCTATGCCTCCAAGGTCGGCGTGAGCCGGAAGATCGAGAGCCGGGAGCAGCGGGCCAAACTGCGCGAGATGGTGTCGAAGCTCCTTCCCAAGGATGCCGGCGGCGTCATCGTCCGAACAGTGGCGGAAGGGGTCACTGAAGAACACTTCCGCCGGGAAATCGAGTCGCTGCTGGCGCTGTGGAAGAAGATCAACCGCAAGAAGACGTTTGTCAGACGGGCGCCGGCCGTACTTCAGCGCGAGACCAGCCTTACCCGGGGCATCATCCGCGATCTGTTCAGCTCCAAGGTCGATGCGCTCCATGTCGACATGAAGGAGCTCTATAACGAGATCGAGCAGTATCTTCAGCAGATCGACCCGGAGCTGATGAGCCGGGTGCATCTCTACTCCGAAGCCACGCCTCTCTTCGACAAATTCGACATCGAATCCGAGATCCGCGACCTCTTCAAGCCACGAGTCGAGTTACCAACCGGTGGGTCTCTGGTCATCCAACCCACCGAAGCCCTGATCAGCATCGACGTCAACACCGGCCGATACACCGGCAAGAAGGACCCAGAGAAGACGATCCTCCGTACCAACCTGGAGGCGGCTCGAGAGATCGCGCGGCAGATCCGGCTCCGCGATATCGGCGGCATCATCGTCTGCGACTTCATCGACATGGAGACCCGGTCCAACCGCGACAAGGTGCTTCAGGAGCTTCGGACCCACCTGGGACGCGATCGCGCACGGACCAAGGCGCTGGCAGTGTCGGAGCTCGGATTGGTCGAGATGACCCGGCAGCGGGTCCGGCCTTCGCTCTGGCATTCCATGACCACGGACTGTCCCACTTGTGCCGCCAGCGGCCGGGTATTCACGCCGGAGGTGGTGGTCCGGAGGCTGGAACGCGCCCTCAAACGTGCCGGCCATGAACGGCGAGAGCGCCAGCTCAGCGTGCGACTGCACCCCGAGGTGGCGCTCTATCTGCTGGAAGACGAGCCGAGGCTACTTCAGACTCTGACCAAGATCACCGGGGTCGATATCGAGCTGCGCGACGATCCCATGATGCGACTGGATGAGTTTCGACTGATGAGCCGTCCGGCCGGACGGGACGTGACGGATATCTACGCCGTCGCGTGAGCCAAGGCCGGCTAGCCGCTCATGGCCACGTTGCTGTCAAAGTGCCGCCGCCACCGATTCCGTAGCATACCGGCCGCTCCGCCAGTCTCCCGGAACCAGCGCTGAAGATTCGTGTAGTCCACCACCAGTAGAAGCCCGAGAGCCATCCCCAATCCCATGAGCCACCCTATCACGTACCAGCAACGGTCGTTCAGTAGCGCACCATGCCAGTGAAGGTTCGGCACAGAGCCTCCGCGGGTTGCCTTCAGTTGTTCTCGGGGGAGTGGGGACCGAAGCTAATAACTGCCGATTCCCGGGTCAAGCGGAGCGGGGGGTCGGCCCACTTGTTCCAAGCGCCACTGCTGTCTACTTTTACGGGCTAACCTTTACGCACACCGCAGAGGAAGGGTATGTACGCGATCATTCGGGCTGGCGGGAAGCAGTTCCGGGCAGAAAAGGGCAAGACGCTCAAGCTCCCGCTGATGAGCGCCGAAGCCGGCTCGAAGATTACCTTCGACGAGGTGCTTCTCTCCTCCGATGGCCAGACCATCAAGACCGGCACCCCGCTGGTGAGCGGCGCCAAGGTCACGGGCGAAGTGGTCGGGGAAGGGAAGGAGCCCAAGATCTACGTATTCAAATTCAAGCGGCGGAAGAACTACCGCCGGAAAACTGGACATCGGCAGCGCTACACCGAGGTCCGCATCACTGACGTCAAGCTGGGCTGAGGATTCATGGCACACAAGAAAGGGGTAGGCTCCAGCCGGAACGGCCGGACCAGCAACCCCCAGTATCTGGGAGTAAAGCGGTACGGTGGCGAGAAGGTGAGCGCCGGGAACATTCTCGTTCGCCAGCGCGGTACCAAGTTTCACGCCGGGCGCAACGTACGGCGGGCAAACGATGACACGTTGTTCGCCTTGGTCGACGGCGTCGTCAAGTTCGAGTTCCGGGACAAGAACCGGCAGAAGGTCTCGGTGTACCCGGTTGAGCTGGGAGCGGGGACCTAGGAGCGGGGAGCTAGGAGCTGGGAGAATGGGGACGCGGAGCTACTCTGCGTCCCTTTTTGTTAGCTTTGAAACCAGCGGGAGGGCAATTCCGTCCGCCAGCTTCCAGCTGCTCGCTCCCAGCTTTAGGAGGTACGCCATGACCAAGTCCACTCTCTTCGACCGGTTGAACCAGGAGCTCGAGGCCTTCGGAAAGAAGGCTCAGGCGGCGCTGGACGAGGGGAAGCTCCAGATCGAGCTGCTTCGGGTCCGGCGCCGCCAGGACAACGCGGCCCGCGACCTGGGTTTGATGGTCCACCGCCGGGAGCGCGGCGGTGAGCTGGAGCCTCGCCGGATTGACGCTCTGATGCTGCGGCTGGACGATCTCCAGGCGGAGATCGGCCGGCTGGAAGCCCAGATTGCCGAAGCGCGCCGCAGTGGTGGCCCGCAACCAGCCGCCTCGGCGGCTTCCGTGAATCAGGTGCGCGAGAACTGATCGAGGCGGGGGGCAATGGCCACCCGGATCCGGTCAGGATAGTTCCCGCACAGGCCGTCCACCCCCAGCCGCACCATGCGGTCGAGATCTTCCAGCTCATTCACCGTCCAGGCAATGAGCTCGCAGCCTGAGTCATGTATCTGATTGACCAAGTCCTGATCGATCAGTTGCCACTCCTGCCATAGTGTGGTGGCGCCCACGGTACGCATCACGCTCACCGTATCCTTGAGGTACGCGCTGAGCAGGATCCCCCGGCGAAGTGATGGACGGACCTCTCCCAGCCGGTCGACAATGCGGTGATCGAAGCTGTGAACGGCATATCGTTCGGGCGCGGGACCGCCATCCAGCACATCGAGCAGCGGCTGGTCGTAGGCGGCAGGGAGACTCTTGACCTCGATCCAGACCTCCCGCGGCCCGACCAGCTCCAGGATCTCCGTCAGTAGCGGCAGCGGCTCACCATTGCGGATTCGCGTCTTGCGGGCTTCGGCCAGCGACAATTGCGCAATGGGACCCACGCCGGGGATATCCGGGTCATGATGCACCACAATCCCGCCATCCCGGGTGGAATGCACGTCGAGCTCGATGCCGTCAGCGTCCAGAGTGACCGCCCGGCGAAAGGCGGCACGCGAGTTTTCATATTCGTATCCGGAAGCGCCGCGATGGGCGATGACGCGAGGGCGTCGCATGGCCTAACATACAGTCGGGAGTCAGGAGTCGGGAGTCGGGCTGAACGCCGGAAAGTTAGCGTAGATCGACACATGAGGGTCAGGAGGCTGCGGACTCCGAGCTCCCGGCTCCGGACTCCCGGCCCCTGACTCCCGACTGTTAACAAATCCGGCCCACTGTCGTCCTTCTCCTCTGGATGAGCGCCTCAACCGACTGCATGGCGGCTCCCGACTCCACGACTGATCACAGCCTGGTTGCCGCCTATCGCGGCGGGGAAGAGCGTGCAGCGGCCGAGCTGGTAGGCCGGCATGGCCCTGCCGTGGGACGATTCCTGTACAGCTCGGGCGCGGCGGCCGAAGAGCTGGACGATCTGGTCCAGGAAACGCTG
>Ga0307410_10001523_pt1 | contig 10550 bp, 11 predicted proteins | sample 322Ometagenome_3_FD_203707 | JGI IMG/M metagenome (GOLD analysis project Ga0307410, IMG submission 203707) | Maize rhizosphere microbial communities from greenhouse at UC Davis, California, United States - 322HYB-O-3 | ecosystem: Host-associated > Plants > Roots > Rhizosphere > Soil | place...
CCATGGCGTCCGCCCCGAGGAGATCCGGGCGCGCCTGGGCGAGACCCCTGAGGCACTCGACTCGGTCGCCCTGCTCCAGCAGGCGCTCGAGCGCCGCATGCTGACCGCGACCGCGGTCACCGAACTCGCCGGCCTCGTTGACGGCCGCATCCAGGCCCCCGAGTGGGTCGCTGCCGCGCGCTGAGCGAGGGATAGGCTCCGTGTGTGAGCGCGACCCGCGACAAGGTAAGCCTCGACGCCGACTTCACCGAGCTCTACCGGGCGCACCTGCGCGACGTCTACAGCTACGCGTACTACCGGATCGGCAATCACCACGACGCCGAGGACATCACGGAGCAGACGTTCCTCCAGGCGTACCGCCACTTCGAGCGGGCGCAGCGCGAGGCGCACGGCCGCCCGTTGCGGCCATGGCTGATCAGAATCGCGCACAACCTCGCGGCGAACTACTACCGCGACCGCTCGCGCAAGCCGCAGACCAACCTCGAGGACGCGGGCGTTCTGCCGACCTTCCACGACACGGCCGACTTGGTCGAGGGCCGCGAGGAGGCGCACCAGGTGCTGGCCGGCGTGGCGAAGCTCCCGGAGGACCGCCGCGACGCGCTGATCATGCGCTTTGCGCTCGACATGGACAACCGCGAGATCGCACGCGCGCTGGGGCGCACCGACGGCGCGACCAAGGTGTTGATCCATCGAGCGATCAAGCAGCTCGAGGAGGAGCTGGGAAATGAGTGAGGCACGGTTCGACGTAGAGGCGCTCCTGCGTTCGGCGCTGACGCCGGTCGAACCTCCCGAGGCGCTTTCGGACCGGCTCGAGCGGCACCTGACCGAGCTCACCGACCTCGCGGCGGAGGAGCTCGCCGAGTGGGAGCTGCGCGCGATGCGCGACCCGCGCAACTGGGTGCGTCCGGTTGCTGCCGCCACCGTGATCGGCGTGGCCGGCGGCGCGCTCGTCGTCGTCCGCGCGCGGCAGCGGTCGAAGAAGAAGAATGTAACGGGGCTGCGCGCCCTGGAACAGGGACTTCAGGACGTTGTCGATCGAGTGGGAAGGACGCTGGAGAGATGAAGACCGACGAGGAGTGGCGCGCAGAGCTCGACCCGGACCGGTATCAGGTGCTCCGCTGCGCGGCCACGGAGCCGCCGTTCAGCGGCGAATACGTGGACGAGAAGGCTGACGGGGCCTACCACTGCGCTGCCTGCGGCGCGATGCTGTTCGACTCGACGACGAAGTTCGACTCCGGCACCGGCTGGCCGAGCTTCACCGAGCCGGCGGTCGAGGAGGCCGTCGAGCTGCGCGAGGACATGAGCCACGGCATGGCTCGCACGGAGGTCGTCTGCCGCAACTGCGGCGGGCACCTGGGCCACGTCTTCGACGACGGCCCAGGCCCCACCGGACAGCGCTATTGCATCAACTCGCTCGCGCTCGACCTCACGGAGCGGTAGCCGCGGTCGTCGGCGCCGGCTCCGCCGGTGTCGCCATCCCCGCGCCTATACCCGCGACGCCGATCAGGGCGTGCAGGACGTTGTCCTCGGTGTTGATGGGGATCAGGTCGAAGATCGAATCCCCATCGCCGTAGATGAAGCCGAGGATCGCGACGACGATGTAGATCGCGCCGAAGCCGAGCGCGTAGAGCCGCGCGTTCGAGTACGAGCCGGCAACCGCGAGGCCAACCACGCCGCTCAGGATGTGCACGACGTTGTGCCACCCGTTTACGTCGAGGATGCCGAGCAAGGCGTCTCTCGGCGCGTCGTCACCGGTCGAGAAGCTTCCCTCGTAGAAGAAGCCCATGATCCCGGCCGCGACGAGCACGACTCCGAAGATCAGTGCGTACAGCTGGGCGGGTGAACGTTCCGCCATGATCCACCTCCGTTGTAGCCCCGCTAAGGGCCTGTCCAGGTACCTGCGTAGCAGGGGTTCGACCCGCACACATCGATTACCTGCCCGCCGATCGACAGGAACGCGGACTTCTGCATGCGCGCGGCGGGTGACCTCCGGGGGAACTCGTGCGGGTCCTGGCCGGCCTGCTCGCCGGGCGGGGTGTTCGTGGTGGGCGGTACGTCGGTGCCGACCGTCTCGCCGTTCTCGGTCCGCTTCGGGCCGATGTCCCAGAGCACGAGCGCGGAGCCGGCGAATGGGAACGTCGGTATCCCCGGGATCGCGTAGTGCGGGTCCTGGTCGCTGTCCCGGCCGGGATCCACGTAGGGCGTCCGCGCGTACGCCCCGATCGTGCGCGCCTCGACCTCTGCCGCCACCTGCGCGACTTGGTGGTCGCCGAGGCCGCCATGCAGCATCACCTCGTGCGGGGGCGTGTTCGGGAGCGGGTCGTCGGTCATGTGCTGCGCGTAGCCGTTCGCCTCGGCCCTGTCCCAGAGCGTCTGGATGAGTGAGAAGATCAGCTGGCGCTGGAGCTCGTTCGGGTACGCCTCGTACATGAACCAGGAGTACTCCGGCAGGTCGAGCTCGCTCGGCTGCTGGCCGGTGCCCCAGTCTGTGCTGCGTGTCAGCAACGTCGAGTAGTTCATCCCCGGCACGCCGAGGACCGCGCGGTCGTGGTCGACGGCGACCGCGGTCAGCGCGCCGCCGATGATTCCGCCTTGGCTGTTGCCGTCGTAGAAGAGCCGGCGCGTGTCGATCAGGCTCTGGCCGCCGACCTGGAAGTTTGCGTCGCTCGAGAAGCCGTCCGGGTGGATCATCAGCCGGCCCAGGTAGAGGAAGTTGACGAGCCCCTGCTGCACGCGGTCGGCGAGCATCGGGAAGTTCGACATGTCGTTCAGGATCGCGAGCACGGTCTGGTAGTCGCAGTTCGGGAGCTGCCCACGCTGCGCCTTCGCGAGGAAGTCGGCGATCGCGTCGGGGCTCGCGTCGGTGTCGGGCAGGTCGGCGCACGCCATGCCGATCCAGTCCGTTGCGCAGAAGATGAAGTTGTGCTCGAGGCCGAAGTCGCGGAGCTGGCCCTGGTTTACCTCGCCCCGACTGCCGAGCAGGCCGTGGCCGTAGAGCGACGGCCGTGACGCTCCGGGGACGGTGGCCGACGTGGGGATGTTGCACTGGAAGCGCGCGGTGGTCGTGCTGCCGTCGGGAATCACCGGCGGGCCGTTGGTCGAGCCCTGCGGATAGGTGAACGTGCCGCCCGAGACGCAGTCCGGCGTGTTCAGGTAGCACGGGACGGTGTACCTGCCCTCCACCCGGAGCGCGAGTTGGTCCTCGGGATTGGGCGTGACCTTCTCGATCGTGAAGTCAGGCGCATCTCCCTGCACGGTCATGTCGGTCAGGTTGGTGTCGCCGAGCTTCGCGAACGCGTCGTCGCGGATGGCGAGCACGCGCTCCGACAGGTTGCGCTCGCTCGCCACCGTGAAGTCCCAGGCGCGATAGAGCGAATCGCGGTCGACGCCTGCCTCCGTGAGCGTCCCGAACAGGGACTCGAAGTGGCCGCGCCGCCCCTCGACCTCGGGGTTCGTGGTGAGCACGCGGTCGCGATAGATCCGGAAGCCCTCGGGCGCTTGCAGGGTCTCGCCGTCCTCTCCCCTCAGGTTCCGAAGCGCGACGATGTAGCGCGCTCCCTCCTCGAAGTTGACGCCCGGCCGGATCAGCAGGGTGACGTCCTCCGGGGATGCGGCGGCCGAGTCGATCTCGGCCCACACGAGGTGGCGCTCGCGTGTGCGGGCGTTCAGCACGACCACCGGCTGGCGCGGCTCGAACGCCTCCGACATGCGCGTGACCGGCACCGCGCCGGTGGCGTCGAACGCAGCCTGGCTCTCGAGCCCCGGCACCTTCGTGACGATCAGCGCGCCGGGGCTGAAGCCGTCGTTGCGGTTGTACGGGTCCGGCGCGATGCGGTTGCCGGCGCGATTCGCCGGCATCGACGCGCTCTTCAGGTTCAGGCGCCGGCCCGTGTCGGTGGTCGGGTCGGCGACCGTGAAGTGGTCGTTCGGCCACGGGAAGAGGCAGTCCGCCTCGTCGATGAAGTCACACCGGTTGGCGTTCTCCGTCTCGTAGGCGACCGGATCCTGCGCGCGGGGCGGCGACGGCCCACCGCTGCCGTCACGGCTGCAGCGCGCGGCGTTGACGTTCAGTCGCTGCGCACGCCGTTTCGTCCTTCCCGGCAGGCGCTCTTCACCGCGCAGCCGGAGCCCGTTGGCGATCACCGCTCGTGGGACGCACGTCCGGAGCTCTCGCCGCCCCGCCCGGATCAGCCTCAGCCGCACGGTGCGCCTACGCCCGGCGACGAGCCGGAGCTCTCGCGCGCGGGTGGCCACGACGCGCGCGCGGCGCTTGCCCGGCCGCCTGCGGGTCGAGCCGAACACGCGGTATGTGCCGGAGCGGGCCGCGCGCACCGTAATCCGCATACGCCGCTTGGCGAGGATCCTGCGCTGGCTCGTGGTCTTGACCGAGAGCTTGAGGCCCGTGTGCTTCTTCGCCGCGACGGCGTCGTCGCTCGCCGGAACGAGCGCCACAGGCGCAGCGGCTACCGCCACGAGGCAGCCTCCCAGAACCCCGATCGTCCCCCGCTTGGTCAAGGAGACGGAGGCTATCGTCCGGCGGATGGACGTGTGCTACCGGCATCCCGACCGCGAGACCGGCGTGTCGTGCTCGAACTGCGGCCGGCCGATCTGCCCCGAGTGCATGACCTCGACCTCGGTTGGCATGCGCTGTCCCGAGTGCGCGGGCCGGACGACGACCGTTCGAAAGATCGCCGCTGCGCGCGGTGACGAGCCGATGCTCACTTACATCCTGATCGGGATCATCGTGCTCGTGCAGCTCGGAGCGATGGCGAGCGGCGCGAGTGCGACCGGCTCGAGCTTCGGTGGCTCCGAGCTGATCGCGGACGGGGCGGTGTCGAGGGGGACGATCGCCGACGGCGAGTACTGGCGGCTCATTACGAGCGGTTTCCTGCACGCGGGGTTCCTGCATCTCGCCTTCAACGCGTTCGCGCTCTACGTCCTCGGGTCGCTGCTCGAGCCTGCGATCGGCCGTCTCCGGTTCGGGACGATCTATTTCGTCTCGCTGCTCGCGGGATCGTTCGGCGCGCTCCTGTTCGAGCCACGTGGCCTTACGGTCGGCGCGTCCGGCGCGATCTTCGGCCTGATGGGCGCCGCGGTCGTCGTGATGCGAAACCGGGGGATCAACCCGATGGAGAGCGGCCTCGGGCTCTGGCTCGGCATCAACCTGGTCTTCACCTTCGCGATCCCGGGCATCTCGATCGGCGGCCACCTCGGCGGGCTGATCGGCGGCGCGCTCGCGGCGTTCGTGATGTTCGACCTCCGCGACCGGTTGCGGATGCCCGCGCTAATGCCGGTCGTGCTGGCGGCCGGAATCGGGGTCGCCAGCGTCCTCGGCAGCATCGCCGTCGCGGGCTAGCGCAGCAGGCTGTCGTAGTGCGACTGGACCGCGGCGAGCATTCGCTCGCCTGAGAAGCGCGCGGTCACGTCCGTCGCGGCTGCCGCGCCGAGCTGAGCGGCCCGAGCCGGGTCGTCGGCCAGCGAGCGAAGGCCCTCCGCGAGAGCGCGCGGATCGCCGGGCTGGACCAGCAGCCCCGTCTCGCCGTCGCGGATCATCTCCGGGAGGCCGCCATGGGCGGCGGCCACGACCGGGACGCCGGCTGCCGCGGCCTCGAGGGCCGCGTTGGGGAACGGATCCGGCCGGGTGGAGGGGACGGCGACCGCGTCGACGGCCCCCAGCAGCGTGCCGACATCGTCCTCGAACCCGACCGGGCGCAGGCGCTCGTCCAAGCCCAGCGTGTCGCGCAGCCGCTCGAGCTCGGCGAGCGGGCGCTCTGCCCCTGGCCACGGCGCGCCCGCGACCACCCCGACGGCCCCGATCGACGCCAGCGGTGACTCCGCGAGCGCGCGGGCGAGCACGTCCTGTCCCTTCCAGTCGCTCACCCGACCGAGGACCGCGACGGCGAACGCGTCCCGATCGAGTCCGAGCGCCGCGCGCGCGGCAGCTCGCTCGCCACGGTTCGGGGCATGTCCCAGCCCGTCATGGACGACGGCGACCCGCTCGGAGCCGGAGAACTGCGCCGCCACCGCGTGCGAGACGCAGAGCACGCGATCGGCCGCAAGGAGCCGCCGGCGCCACATCGGCCAGGCGAGCGGGATGCGCGGGTAGAGCTCGCGGACGTGCAGCAGGTGGGGAACGCCGAGACTGTCCGCCAGCCGCTGCCCGGACAGGATCACGGACGTGTTCGAGTGGACGAGTGCCGTGTGGCGCGCGCGTGCCAGCGACTCGAGCTCGCGGACGTCCGGGCGCAGCCAACCCCAGGCGGCGCGCGGCCGGATCTCTGCGCGCCGCAGGACCGTAAGCGGGGCGACGACCGTCTCGACCTGCGCGCGCTCGAGCAGCTCGGCGAGCTCCCCGCGCTCGGGCAGCACCGCGACCGGGGTGTATCGCGCGCGGTCGACGCCCCCGGCGAGCGCGACCAGCTGGCGGTCGGCGCCGTAGCGGCCCGCGGACGAGTGGAGGAACAGAATTGTCTCCGGCACGTGCCCTAGTCTGACCCGGCCTTGAGCCGGACTCTCTCCCGCCGTGAACTAGTGGTTGCCGGCGCCGTCGGCGGCGCCGCCCTGGCGTTGCCGCTTCCGGACACCTTCGCGGCGGTTCGCAGGAAGCGCCCGCGCGACTCCGTTCACTGCCTCGCCGCGCCCGACCGGTTCAAGGTCAAGACGATCCTGGTCTCCTCTTCGTTCGCCTCCTTCTCGCCGGATGGGGCGCGCATAGCGCTCGAGACGCCGAACGGGATCGAGCTCCTCGACCGGGCGAGCGGAGCGCGCGCTCCGGTCACACCGCCCGGGTTCACGCTCGCGGGGAACGCGTGGCATCCAGACGGCGAGGTGTTCGTCGCAAGCGGCCCCGCGGCGGACGGCACCGGCCCGTACCTGCACGCGGTGACGTTGACCGGGATGACGCGGCTGCTGCCGGCGCATCCCGGGGCGGCGCGCGCGGCCTTCTTCTCGCCGGACGGCAGGAAGGTCGCCTTCACGTACGTCAACCGGTTCGCACACCAGGTCTGCATGGCCGACTGGCGCGGCGGCGCGCTCGTGGACCCGCGCAACCTCAGGCCGGTCGAGCCGGCGACCGATCCCGATGTCGGGCGCGTGATGGGCTCGCTCGCGTGGTACGAGACGCGGGCGTTCAGCGCGGACGGGCGGCGCCTCTACTTCGCATCCGATCTCGGCGCGGGGATGGGAAACGTGAGCATCCACTTCATCGACCTGAAGAGCGGCAATCGGAGCCGCGTCACCTACGACGAGGGCTTTGCCGAGGGAACCGTGTTGCCGCCGGACGGCGAGGCGCTGTACTCCGGCATCACGCGCGCCCGCGACCCCGCCTTCATGACGATGGTGGGTGGCCCGGCCGTCCCGCCGTTCCTCGGCTTCGCCGCGACACCGACGCTCCATGACGAGCTGGCGGCCAGGAAGCTCACGCTGATCGGGAACGGGGACGTGCTCGCCGTCGATCCGACGTACGGGCTCCGCGGACGAGTGGTCGGCAACCGGCGCACGATCGCCAAGAAGCTGAACGAGCCTGTGCGGCGGGGGACCTATCGCATGATCGCGTGCGCCATGTCCCCCGACGGGACCGAGCTGGCGGTCGCGGCTATCTCCGACGTCGGCCAGCATGTGGTGCTGCTCAGGCGGCGCCCGCGCACCGTGCCGCCCCCGATGCGCGTGAGGCGCTCGAGGACGCCGCCCGGAACGGTCCCGCTGTCGGCACAGCCGATCGCGGCGGTGAACCGGACGATGGACTCGCGCGCCGGCGGCCGCGTGTCCCTCAGCCTCGACGGCGACCTCGACTCGGGCAACTTCCAGATGGCACTCGACAACTTCAGCAGCGACTCCGTGCACGTTTTCGCCGGGACCGCCCAGTTCCAGACGGCCGCCACCGGGGCCTTCCGGCACGTCGCGGACGTGCGGCGGGTCGGCGTCGAGTCACAGGAGGACACGCGCTCCTTCTACCGCGCCGACATGCGTGTCGCCTGGCAGGGACAGACCGGGGGGACCATCGGCAGCCTCTCGCGCGCCGGCAGCCTCGACGCGGCCTGGGATGGGACCAGGTTCGCGGGCCTTGACGGCTGGCGGATCGGCGACAGGGGTCCGCGGGCTGTGCCGGGCGCCGAGCCGTGCGTGCGGACGTCGCGGCGCTAGCCGACGACGACGGAGGCGCCCTCGTGGAGGTCCGGCGCACGGTCGGGATGCACCGCATGCGCCAGGATCTCGAGCCCGTCGACAAGGCGCGGCGACGGCCGCGAGAAGAACGACGATGCGTCCACCGCCACGATCCGCTCCGCGCCGAGGGCGGCGAGCCGGTCGTGGTGGTCGAGTGCCTCGTCGGCCGCCTCGCGCACACCGAAGCCGCACGGCATCACCACGACGATCTCGGGCGCCGCCGCACCCACCTCGTCCCACGACGCCGTGCGCGACTTCTCGCCGGGAAGCCCGAGCGGGTCGACGCCGGCGGCAATCTCGATCAGCTGGGGGATCCAGTGGCCGCCGATGTACGGCGGGGCGAGCCATTCGAGCGCCGCGACCGTCCGCGGCCGCGCTCCCTCGAGCCGCGCGCGGACGGTGTCGATCCGGTCCGCGGCATCGTCGAGCAGCTCGTCCGCGGCACCCTCGTCGTCCGTCGCCTCCGCGAGCCGGCGCACGTCACTCAGCACCTCGCCGAGCGTCATCGGGTCGAGCGAGATCACCTGCGGGTGCGAAGGGATCTCCTCCGCGACGGCGCGCACGTCCTCGATCGACACGGCGCAGACCTCGCACAGCGCCTGGGTCACGATCAGGTCGGGCTCCAGCTCGCGCAGGGTCTCCGCATCCAGCTCGTACAGGGGCTCTCCCCGCTGCGTCCGCTCGCGTACGGCGGTGTCGATCTCGGCGGTCGACAGCCCCTCCGGTATGACCGTACGCGTCAGATTTGGCAGCTCGGCCGCCTCTGGCGGATAATCGCACTCGTGGGTGACCCCGACGACGTCGGGGCCGAGTCCGAGCGCGAACAGCGTTTCGGTAGCGGAGGGAACGAGGCTTGCTATGCGCATGAGTGATGACGAGGTTAAGGACCGTTTGTCGAAGATGGGCGGGTGGGACCGCGACGGGGATGCGCTCGTGCGCGAGTTCGAGTTCACGAACTTCGTCGGCTCGGTCGACTTCGTGAACCGGATCACGCCGATCGCGGAGGAGATGAACCACCACCCCGACCTGGCGATCTCGTGGAACAAGGTGAACGTGTCACTCTCGACACACTCCGAGGGCGGGATCACGGAGAACGACTTCGAGCTTGCAGCGAAGATCGACTCCGTGGCTTAGCGCCCTCCTCGCACTGTGGAAGGACGCGCGCGACGGGGTGGCGCAGATCTACTTCGCCCGTGCGAACCTCCGCCGCCTCAGATGAGAGGCCCGGTCGGACTCGAGCTCTCGCGCAGGGACTTCCTGCGCGACACGAGCCTGCTCGGAGCGGCCGCGCTGATCGCGTCCGCCGTTCCCGTCGCGGAGCGCATCCTCGCCGCCGATCCGGCCATCGCGGCGGTGCCCACCGACGAGGCGACGATGCAGGCGTTCGCCGACACGATCATCCCCGGTCGCAAGGCGGCGACGACCGACCTCGGTGACGAGATCCACCCGGACGCGATCGCGGGCGTTGATGACGAGCCGGGTGCCGTCGAGGCTGACGTGATGCGGCTGTACCACCACCCGCTCACGGGCTTCGATGCGCTCGAGCCGGTGCTGCTCGCCGACCTCAGCACCCGCTCGCTGCAGCAGGGTGGGCCGTTCCTGGGCCTCGACTTCGACGCGCGCACGGCCGTGCTGCTCGGCGCCCTCTCGTTCGACAACCCCGAGCGGGTCCTCTACGAGGCCGCGGCGGCCGTTCCGTTTACGGCTTTCTGCGCGGCCGCGGTGCACGAAACCGGCACGTCGAAGAACGCCTCGGGCTACCGCGTCATGGGCTATCCCGGCGCCGCGCCGCAGGGCTACAGGCGCTACTCCTATGGGCGCAAGCTCGCGCGCGACTTCACCAGGAAGGGCTACCTCAAGTAGGTATGGCCGAGCGCGTCGACGTCTGCATCGTCGGGTCCGGCTTCGGGGGGTCGATCTCCGCATGGCGCCTGGCCGAGCTCTACCGCGCGGCCGACGTCGACCCGAAGAACATCCTCGTCCTCGAGCGAGGGCCGCGGTTCAAGCACACCGACTTCAAGCAGTCGATGTACATCGGCCACCTCTCGAACATCTACAGCCTGATCCAGTCGACCCAGGGAAGCGGCGCGCAGGTCGTCGTCGCGAACGGTGTGGGCGGGGGGTCGAACCTATACCTGGCGGCGAGCCTGCGCGCGCCGCGTGAGACGTTCGAGCGCCGCGACCACCATCCGGACGACGGGCCGGAGCGGCGGATGTGGCCGGACGAGATCTCGCGCAAGACGCTCAACCCGTACTACCGTCGCGCCGAACGCGCCCTCCGCGTTCAGCGGCCGCGGTGGAACCAGGTGTCGAAGTCGGGCGGCCTCTGGGCGGCGACGCTGAACGCGGCCGGGTACACGTGCGACCGCGTCCCGTGCGCGATCGAC
>Ga0307410_10001524_pt1 | contig 10547 bp, 14 predicted proteins | sample 322Ometagenome_3_FD_203707 | JGI IMG/M metagenome (GOLD analysis project Ga0307410, IMG submission 203707) | Maize rhizosphere microbial communities from greenhouse at UC Davis, California, United States - 322HYB-O-3 | ecosystem: Host-associated > Plants > Roots > Rhizosphere > Soil | place...
CGAGGACAAGGGCTTTTCCCAAAAGGCTTTTGCGCTATTCATGCCTCCCTAAGCCTTGGGGTGGCAGTGCTGCGATATCAAGATCGGTTGTGGGGAGAGCGAAAGAATGCGGCGGTGGATTAAAGCTTGCTTGGCGCTGTTGATCGCCTGCCTGTCAATTCCGGCCTTTGCCCAGCTCACCGGCTCCGAAGGCGAGAAATTTCTCGAGGCGGTCAAGGCTCGCGACAACGCCACGGCCGTGCCCATGCTCGCGGAGCCAGGCCGCCTGGTCGATTATCGCGGTTATGACGGAGACACCGCGCTCCACATTGCCACCCGGAATCGGGATTTGTCATGGGTGGGCTTTTTGCTTTCCAAGGGAGCCGATCCCAATATCGGCGACAAAATTGGCGACACCGCGCTGATTATCGCTGCCCGGATGGGTTTCGAGGACGCCGGCGAATATCTGCTCCGCTACAAGGCAAGCGTCGACGCCACCAACCGCCGCGGCGAAACGGCGCTGATCGTCGCGGTCCAGCAACGCCAGCCGCGCATGGTAGAGATGCTGCTAAAAGCCGGAGCCAGTCCGGACAAGGCGGATCATGCGGCAGGATACACGGCCAGGGACTATGCCAAGCGGGACAATCGGAATCCGCAATTGCTTCGGCTGATCGAGACGGTGAAGTCGACCAAGAAGAAGGTCGCGGGACCCGGCATTAACTAGAAGGACTCGCCCAGGCTCGGATCGATCTGGGCCGAAAGGCGGCGGGCGGCGCGCCTTGCAAAGCGAAGCGTTTCCGCCTTGCGCCGGGCAGGCGCGAGCGGGCGCGTCGAAGGCTCTCGCATGACCACCGCGTCATAACGGTCGGCGACCAGCAAGCCGGCGTCCGTCGGCAGGAACCGCTCTTCCTCCAGCAATGGCGCCAGCAACTGGGGCACCGCCCAGAAGAAGCGGTCGCAATAGTCGAGATAGTCGGTCCATTTCTGGTCGGAGAGCAGGTCGGTCCGGCTGACCTTGATCTCGACGATGGTCAGCTCGCCCTTCGGCCCGACCGCCATCAAGTCCGCGCGGCGGCCGTTGGGCAGCGGAACCTCGCACATGGCGAACAAATCGTGCCGGCAGAAGAGCCGGGTGACGCCGCGCGCCACCTCGGCCGCCACCGGCGGGGCGTCAATAAAACAGTCGAGAATCGGATTCGAGGCCATTGACCCCGACATAGAACAGAAGGTGACCGCCTGAAAGCGGTCACCCGTTCGATCAGCGATAGAAAACGTGATTGCCCAGCGTCGCGACGCGCGTCAGGCGCCAGCCCGGGGACACCCGGCGGGCGTGGAAGAAGAGCGCCTTTCCGACCGGCGACGGGCGCAGGTCCTGGTCGACGATCTTGGCGATCGCGACCGCTTCCTGCCAATCGCGGCTGGCGCGCGGAACGTGCGGCAATGACCGGCCGCGAACGAAGCTAAACTGGCCGCGCTGGAACAGCACGCCGCAATAGCTGGACGGGAAGCGGCCCGAAGCGACGCGGTTGGCGATCACATGGCCGACGGCGAGCTGGCCCTGCAGGCTCTCGCTCTTGGATTCGAAATAGACACCAGTGGCGAGGCATTCGAGCTCGCGGCTGCCGGGATCGGAGCTGCGCAGGCTGGCGACGGCCTCGGCGAGCGTTGCGCCCTCCGCAACAGCGGGTTCGGGCTCGTTCGCCTCGGGAGCTAGCGGATCGTCGCTCGGCGCGGAAAGGAGGTCCGGGGATTCTCCGCTCGGAAGCAAGCTGCTTGCCGCCGGAACGGGCAATATATTCGACCCTTCGGTGATCAGGGGCTCGGTGGCGGGATTAACCTTGGCCGGAGCGACCGACGACGCGGTAAGCGCGGCGATCACCAATATGGCGGAACGAAGTGGCACGAACATGAAGACCGTTGTCTGTGCGGTGAACCGGCCCGTTGGCGTTGCTGCCATAAGCAGCGGTCGCCGAGGGTGATTCCCCGACTGCGTGGCACCTCAACGGCCCTTACTAAGCCCGACGCGGATGCCCCCCGCATGGAAAGTCGGTCCCTGTTTTAGGATTGATTGCGGCGGGTCAACCTGAAGCGGTCGTTTCAGCGATGAATCGTTCAGGTGACGGGATATCCAGTTCAATTAACCATATGTCGGGATCGAAATTGACGCGCTTTTGGCTCCAATCCGCGATTGTTTCGGTTCCATCCGGAATAGGGCCCACTTGCTGCCATCGGTAGGTACCATCGCTGGAAAGCGACCGCTCCATGCAGCCGAAATGCTGACCCCGGTTGCCGATGATCAGTACCAGAGATCCCCGGTCCGGGTCGCCCTTGCGAAGCACGGCCCCGAAACCGCCCGCCTGCTCGGCGTTGCGAAGGAAAGCGCCGGCTTCGACATGGGCGGGCAGGCGTTCGGCCATCAACGGCCGCGATATCCGTCCAGGCCGGACAGCACGATATGGGAGCGCAAGAACGTCCCGGTGCCCCGCGCGCATTCCTCGCCGCTCGCATCGACGATCCGTGCTTCGGCCACGAACACGCGGCGCTTGCCCGATATCCATTGACCCTCCGCACGAGCGGGGCCCGCTCGCATCGGCTTGGTGAAGTGCAAATTGAAGGCGGTGGTCAGGAGGAAGCGATCGCTGACTAGCCCGTTGGCGGCGTAAAAAGCCGCATCGTCGAGCATCTTGAAATAAAGCGTGCCATGGGCCGCGCCCGCGGCGTGAAACGCATCGGGCGAAACGGTGAAGCTGATCTCGCTTTTCCCTGCCTCGGGCAGGGTAAGCCGGGAATCGAACAGCCGGTTGACCGGTGCCGAATCGTAGAGCCGCTCGAGCGCGCGCAGATGCGCTTCCTCGCCCGTCGGCGCGGGCTCAGGCGGCATCGCGTTCCTCGGCGCCCATCAGCACGGCGGCCATTGCGTCGCGGGTCCGGGCGCCGCGCAGCTTTTCGACCGTCGCGCCGTGGCGCACCAGCCGGCTGACGGCCGCCAGCGCCTTCAAATGCTCGGCGCCGGCGTCGGGCGGCGACAATAGAAGGAACACAAGGTCGACCGGGGCCCCGTCGATCGCCTTGTAATCGATCGGCCCGACAAGTCGCGCGACGAGCGCATAGACCCGATCCAGATCGGCAAGCTTGCCGTGCGGAATCGCAACGCCGCCGCCGAAGCCGGTCGAGCCCAGCCGCTCCCGCTCGGCAATCGCGTCGGCGATGTGCGACGGGTCGACCGACAGGCGCGCGGCCGCGATCTGCGCTAGCTGGTTCAGCAGCTGGCGCTTGTTGCCCGCGGCAAGGTCGACGCGGATCGCTTCGAAATCGAGAAACTGGGAAAGCTGCATCTACTAAAATCCAGAACGCGCAAACGGCACACCGACAAGAGGTAAGCGCCGTTAGCCGACCAATGGTTCGTTTGTCACTTCGACGAAGGTTCGACCCAGCCGATGGTTCCATCGTCCCGGCGATAGACCATGTTGTAATCACCGCTGTTGGGATTGCGGAACATCAGCGCGTTGGTGTTCCTGAGGTCGAGCATCATGACCGCGTCCGACACGCTCGCCTCCGGGATGTCGACCCGGGTTTCGGCGACGATCGCGGGGGATGGCGGAAGGGGCGCCTCTTCGTCCGCCGGACCGGCGAAGACCGTGTAAGCCGCGGTTTCGGGGGCTGCCGTCCCGTCGGGTTCGCCGCGCCGCTCGCGCAACCGGTCCATGTATCGCTTCAGCTGGCGCTCGATCTTGTCGGCCGCGCCGTCGAAGGCAACATGGGCATCGTCCGCCCGGTTGGAGGATTTGAGGACAACACCCTGGTTGACGGGCGCGACGATGTCGCAGGTGAAGTCCTCGTAGGGCCCGCGCCCGAACGTCACATTGGCCGCGACCGCGCGGGAGAAATAGCGGTCGGCCATCGCCGACAGCCGGTCGGAAACATGGGAACGGAGCGCCTCGCCGGTGTCGACCTGGTGACCCGCGACCCTGATGTCCATCTTGGCTCTCCTTCTTGCAAACTCGAACGGCGCCGGCGCCAATGCGTCAGGCGGCGCCGCGCTCCGAAGTGGGAGCGAAAAAGCGTTCCCACAAGGGATTGGCGATCTTCGCCAGGAAGGCGCGATGCCTCGTGACCTCCTCGACCGTCGCCTGATGCGGCCGCGGCTCCCGAACGACCCGCGGTGTGGCGCTTCCACCCGAGGCAGGCGCGGAAACCGTCGGGGCGTCCGCCACCAGACCCAGCCCGATCTGCCGCCCGCCGGTCAGCTCGATGTAAACCTGGGCCAGCAGCTGCGCGTCGAGCAAGGCGCCATGCTTGACCCGCTGTGTGCGATCGACTCCGTAGCGCGTGCAGAGCGCATCGAGGCTGTGTTTGGCGCCGGGATGACGCGTGCGCGCCATGACCAACGTGTCGACCATCCGGGTCATGCAGACCGGGGGCCGGGCGCACCGCTGCAGCTCATGATTGAGGAAGCCGAAGTCGAAGCTAGCGTTGTGCGCGACGAGCGGCGAATCGCCGATAAACTCGAGCAATTCCTCAACCTTGTCGGCGAAGCGCGGCTTGTCCGACAGGAAGATTTCCGACAGGCCGTGGACCGCCTCGGCCTCGCCCGGCATCGACCGATCGGGATTGAAATAGGCGTGGAAATGGCGGCCCGTTTCGACGCGGCCGATCATTTCGATGCAGCCGATCTCGACCATGCGGTCGCCGCCCGCGGGGGATAGGCCCGTGGTTTCCGTGTCGAAAATAATTTCGCGCATGGCTTCCTTAAACACCCGCAATGAGGCCGAGACAAGCAAGGATCTCATCGACCTGGGCGCGCGTTGCCTCCAGGCTGCCCGACGTATCGACCACGAAATCGGCCCGCTCTCGCTTCTGTTCGTCAGGCATTTGTCGGGCTAGAATCTGCTCGAACTTCCGGGGCGTCATGCCGGGCCGGCCCATAACCCGATCGCGCTGCATCTCGGCGGGAGCCGAAACGACGATCACCTTGTCGAACGCCGTATCGCCGCCGGTTTCGAACAGCAGCGGGATGTCGAACAGCAGCGCGGGCGCGTCGCCATGTTCGACGATGAAGCGAGTGCGTTCATGATGCACCGCCGGATGGACGATGGCCTCCAGCGCGGCGAGCTCGTCGGGATCACCGAGGACCGCGCTCGAAAGCGCGTCACGGTCGACCGCACCGTCGCGGGTCGTCCCCGGGAACCGCGATTCGATCTGGGGGACGAGACGTCCACCCGGCCCTTGCAGTCGCCGGACGGTCGCGTCGGCGTCGAAGGTCGGAATGCCTACTTCGGCGAACATCGAAGCGACGGTCGATTTGCCCATTCCGATCGAGCCGGTGATGGCCAGCGTCATCATCGCCCGAGCTTGTGCCAGAGTTCGCCGTCCCGGTCACGCGGCGGTTCGGCGCCGAAGAATAATTTAAAGCTGGTCGCCGCCTGCTCGACCAGCATGTCGAAGCCGGTCACGACCGAAAGATTGCGCTTCCTCGCCGCCTTCACCAGCGGCGTTTCGGGCGGGTCGGTCACCATGTCGAACACCCAGCCATTAGCAGGCAGATGATCGAGATTGCAGTTGAGGCAATCGCGGCCGGCCATGCCGAGCGGGGTAGCGTTGATAATTCCATCGCTGACGATCGGCGCGGTGAACGGCGCAGGCTCTGCTTCTAGTCCGAACTCGACCGCCAGCTTCATCGCCGCCGCCATGTCGCGAGCATGAATCCTGACGCGCTGCAGCCCGACGAGCTTCAAGGCCACCAGCGCTGCCCGCGCCGCCCCGCCATTTCCGAGCAAGGTGACACTGCCTATCGCGGCACTGGCCTCTTGGAGCCTGGCAAGCAGCGCGGCGATCGCGCCGACATCCGTATTGGCCGCGACCAGCTTTCCGTCGCGCATCATCAACAGGTTCGCGGCGCCGGCGGCGACTGCCCGGTCGGTGGCCTCATCCGCCAGAGCCGCCGCGTCCAGCTTCAGTGGCATGGTGACATTCGACCCGCGCCAGTCGCTATCCTTCCGCCGCTCCGCGACAAAGGCGGGAAGGTCGGCCCGGGTGACCTGGCGGCGGCGATAATCGGCATCGATGCCCAAGGCGTCGAGCCAGAAGCGGTGGATGACTGGCGACATGCTGTGATCGATCGGATCGCCGATAACCTCGGCATAGGGTCGTGACGTCATGACGCTATCAGGCCCCGCTCACGAAGCGCGACGAGCAAGGGAAGCAGCGGCATTCCGAGGATGGTGAAATGGCTGCCCTCCACCTTTTCGAACAGCGTGACACCCCGCCCTTCCATCCGGAAAACGCCGACGCAATAGCCGACCGCCGGCCATTCGTCGTCGAGGTAGGATCGAATGAAGGCTTCGCTGAGCGGCCGGACATAGAGCCGCGCGGTTTCGGAATGGCTCCAATCAATCTTCCCTCCGTGCGCCACGGCCACGGCACTCGACAGGAACATGGTCCGCCCCGAAAAAGCGGCGAGGTGGCGAGCGGCCTCATCGCGGTCGCGCGGCTTCGAATATCGCTGGCCGTCAACCTCGACGACGCTGTCGCTGCCGATCGCCCAGTCCTCCGCTGTATCGATCGACAGAGCCTTGCCCTCCGCCAGTACGCGGGCGAGACCTTTGCTGCCCCTGCCATAGCCCACCTTGGCTTTCTGCTCGTCGAAATCAGGCGAACTAACAGTGAATTCGACCCCTGCCTGGGTGAGCATGGCGCGGCGGATTTCGCTGTTGCTGGCCAATATCAAGGACATAATCTCGCCGGGGGATAAACTTGTGGAAAAATCGCGGCATTTCCCTAGCGCGAAGGAGGGGATGACCCAATGCCCTGAATTCGCCCCGATGCCTTCTTTCAAGATTCGAGAGTCGGTCCACAGGGGAAAACTGCCATCCACAGCCTGTGAATCATGGGAGAGTCTGTTTGCGACTCGCGAAAGTCCCGCGATTCGGGGGAAATGCCGCCCTGTTGGCAAAGTCGGGATGCGCGCTTAAGCCCCGCTACCAAACGACCATCAATCTCAACAATCTTCTATTTTTATTATAATAAGGGAGAAAGAAGGGTGGCATCGCCCTTGCCTGAACCTTCGTCGAAGGTTGCCGACAAACCCTTGCTCGCCGTGCTGCGAGGTGAGCGTCGCGACCCGCCGCCGATGTGGCTGATGCGCCAGGCGGGACGCTACCTGCCCGAATATCGCGCGCTTCGAGCGACCAAGGGCGGCTTCCTCGACATGGCCTATGATCCGGAGGCGGCGGCCGAGATCACCCTCCAGCCATTGAAGCGCTTCCCGTTCGATGCGGCGATCCTCTTTTCCGACATTCTCATCGTCCCGCACGCGATCGGCCAGGAACTGAGCTTCGTGGCGGGCGAGGGACCGCGCTTGGCGCCCCCGCTCTCCGAAGCCTCGCTGGACGGCCTCCAGCCGGTGCTGGAGCGCCTCGAGCCCATTTGGGCGACCGTGAGGCGGGTAAAGGCAGAATTGTCGCCCCAGACGACTTTCCTGGGCTTTGCCGGCAGTCCCTGGACCGTCGCTACTTACATGGTCGCGGGGCAAGGCAGCCGCGAGCAGGGCGAGGCGCGCAGCCTTGCCTATCAGGACCCGGGAAAGTTCGACGCCATCATCCGGCGCGTCGAGCACGTCACGTTGGATTATCTATCCGGCCAGGTCGAAGCCGGTGTCGATGCCGTCCAGTTATTCGACAGTTGGGCGGGCAGCCTTGCGCCGACGGAGTTCGAGCGCTGGGTTGTTGCCCCGACCGCGCGGATCGTCGAGGCATTCCGCGCGCGACACCCAAGCACCCCGATCATCGGCTTTCCAAAGGGAGCCGGTGGCAAACTCTGCGCTTATGCCGTTGAAACGGGCGTCGATGCGGTGGGGCTGGATGAGACGGTCGAGCCATCCTGGGCAGCGCGCGAGCTTCCCGCGAGCCTTCCGGTTCAGGGCAATCTTGACCCGCTTGCGTTGATCGCCGGCGGCGAGGCGTTGCGGTCTTCCGTGGTGCGAATCCTTGACGCCTTCGCCGACCGTCCCCACATCTTCAACCTGGGCCATGGAATCCAGCAGACAACGCCGATCGAGCATGTCGAGGAGCTGGTCGCGCTGGTGAAGGGCTAGGGATGGGGCTTTCCGAATATCAGGGATTTCTCGGCGCGGCCTATCTGTGGGTGAAGGCGGCGCACGTCACCTTCGTCATCTTCTGGATCGCGGGCCTGTTCATCGTCCCGCGCTATTTTGTCCATCACCAGGCGACGACTCCCGGTTCAGCCGAAGACAGGGCTTGGATCGAGCGCGAGGACCGCGCCCGGACCATCATCCTGACGCCGGCCATGCTGATCGTCTGGGTGCTCGGCCTGATGCTGGCGGTTCACCTCGGCATCTTCGGCCAGGCATGGTTTTCGGCCAAGCTGCTGCTGGTCGTAATCCTGACCGGCTACCAGGGCTGGATCAGCTCTTACGGGCGCAAGCTCGCCAGCGGCCATCGCGAGCTGGACGACAAGAAGCTGCGCATGATGAACGAGGTGCCCGGCATCATCACGGCACTGATCGTCGTATTGGTCATCGTGCGGCCCTTTTAAGGGATTGCGCGCAACTGGGGGTTCAGGCGGCTCTAAGGCCGTTGACTTCGTCCCGTTTCGCGACTTAAGCGCTGTCCCAAGACGGCTGCATCGGCCCGAATTTCCCATATTGCCGGTGCGACCACATTGTCGTCCAACTCCGCGGCGTCCTGCCGCGCATTGATTACTCAAATATTCCAGTTCGAAAGCAATTTTCCATGCATCTTAAGGACCTCAAGCAAAAGACTCCCGCCGACCTCGTTGCGCAAGCCGAGGAGATGGGGATCGAAGGCGCATCGACGATGCGCAAGCAGGACCTGATGTTCTCCATCCTCAAGGTCCGGGCCGAAAGCGGCGCCGAGATCATGGGCATGGGCACGATCGAGGTCTTGAACGACGGGTTCGGCTTCCTTCGTTCGCCCGAGGCCAATTATCTGGCAGGCCCCGACGACATTTATGTCGCGCCCAACGTCGTCCGCCGCTTCGGCCTTCGCACCGGCGACACGATCGAGGGCGAGATCCGCGCGCCCAAGGATGGCGAACGCTATTTCGCCCTCACCAAGGTCAACCAGATCAACTACGACGACCCCGAGGCGGTCCGCCACCGCGTCAACTTCGACAACCTCACGCCGCTCTATCCGGACGAGAAGCTCAAGCTCGACACGCTCGATCCGACCATCAAGGACAAGAGCGCGCGGGTGATCGATATCGTCGCGCCGCTCGGCAAGGGCCAGCGTGCGCTGATCGTCGCGCCGCCGCGGACCGGCAAGACGGTTCTCCTGCAGAACATCGCGCGGGCGATCACCGATAATAATCCCGAGGTGTTCCTTATCGTCCTGCTGATTGACGAGCGACCCGAGGAAGTCACCGACATGCAGCGCAGCGTGAAGGGCGAGGTCGTCAGCTCGACCTTCGACGAGCCCGCGTCGCGCCACGTCCAGGTCGCCGAAATGGTGATCGAGAAGGCCAAGCGGCTGGTTGAGCACAAGAAGGACGTCGTCATCCTGCTCGACTCCATCACCCGCTTGGGCCGCGCCTACAACACGGTCGTGCCGAGCTCCGGCAAGGTGTTGACCGGCGGTGTCGACGCCAATGCGCTGCAGCGCCCGAAGCGCTTCTTCGGCGCGGCGCGGAACATCGAGGAGGGCGGATCGCTGTCCATCATCGCAACCGCGCTGATCGACACGGGATCCAAGATGGATGAAGTCATCTTTGAAGAGTTCAAGGGCACCGGCAACAGCGAAATCGTGCTCGACCGCAAGGTCGCCGACAAGCGCATCTTCCCCTCGCTCGATGTCGGCAAGTCCGGCACCCGCAAGGAAGAGTTGCTGGTCGAGCAGGGCACCCTCAGCAAGATGTGGGTGCTCCGCCGCATCCTGATGCAGATGGGGACTGTAGACGCTATGCAGTTCCTGCTCGACAAGATGAAGGACGCCAAGTCCAACGAGGATTTCTTCGCCTCGATGAACCAATAAGCTGAGCCGGCGCATCCGGCACGCTTCAGGCGTAGCGGGTGCCGGCCTTGGAGATTCCATGCCCTTGATTCCCAGCCTCAACTTCTCGGCGGTATTCACCGCATCGGGAATGGCAAAGCTGGGCCAGATCATCGTCGGCGACCTCACCATGGCCGGCGACAATGTGGTGATCATGGGCTCGCTGGCTTCGGGCCTTCCGGAGCGTCAGCGGCGCCAGGTGTTGATGCTGGGCGTCGGAATGGCGCTCGGCTTCCTCATCATCTTCGCGGTTCTGGCGACGCAGTTGCTCAAGATCACTGGTCTGGTATTCGCCGGCGGACTCCTCTTGCTGTGGGTTGCCTACAACCTCTTTCGGGAAATGCATCCCGCCGCACCCGCGCCGGTGTGCGACGATCCCGAAACTCTGGCGGTCGAAGGGCCGCCGCAGTCGAAGACCTTCCTCCGGGCCGCGGTCCAGATTGCCATTGCCGACCTCAGCATGAGCCTCGACAATGTGCTGCTGGTCGCGTCGATCGCCCGCGACAATCCCGCGCTGTTGTTCATCGGCCTGACCTTTTCGGT
>Ga0307410_10001525_pt1 | contig 10546 bp, 5 predicted proteins | sample 322Ometagenome_3_FD_203707 | JGI IMG/M metagenome (GOLD analysis project Ga0307410, IMG submission 203707) | Maize rhizosphere microbial communities from greenhouse at UC Davis, California, United States - 322HYB-O-3 | ecosystem: Host-associated > Plants > Roots > Rhizosphere > Soil | place...
CATGCTTCCGTTCCTGGCGGCGTAACCCGCATTTGAAACCTTTATCACCCGCCCCTCGATCACCGTGCCGTAAGGCAAGATAACGGTGTTGTCGACAACTATCGGCTTCGAGACCCTCGAAGTGAAAGTGTCGTTAACCGAAGAGACCTTGGAATTGATCTCACCGTCCATTCTGACGCTTATTCGCGTGCCCGACGGAAGGCGGTATATCGAATCACGCTGTGACCTGGCTGCGAAGAAGTTTGCAAAGATCAGAAAAAGAATTGCGAAGACTTTGGTCTTACGAGCGACGAAGTTCATTCAACCTCCATCTTCGCGGACTCTCAAGCGACATCCGCGAAGGGTTACTGCAATGGCCGTGCCATTACTTCGATCATCTTTGGAACCATTGAAAAAGGCCGATTTTTCGGATTTTACAGGCTCCGCCGAAATTTTGTCCAGATTTATTCCTGACAATTTCGTGTGATGAGATGCACGATATCGGGCAGGGGGTGGTCGCCGGGCCGGAGATGAATAAGGGCGGCAGATTGCGCTTTTGTAATGAAGCATACAGTCGAGCCGCACCTGGCACCGGCGATTTGACGCTGTTTGGCATTTAAACAAAAAGCCGGGCCGTCGTGAACTTCGCGGCCCGGCTCCGTTTTAATGAGTGTACTTTCCTGATCTACTGCAGGATGGGATGCCCGCCGCCGCGGCTGTGGTCCGCCGTCTGCGAATAACGCCTGCGGTCGTTGTGATAAAGGACGAGATGCTCGCCCTCGAATCGCACAATATCGGCAACGCGTTTAAGGTCGCGGCCGTGCTCGGCGATGATAAAAGCCGGAGGTTCGTTCGAGAGTACCATCCCGGCGGCGTAAACATAGCCGCCCTGGTCGTAAACGGACCCGGCATACTGGGCCGCGCCGATAGCGATGTCCGGCGAATACCCGCCCTGACTATCGCGTGTGCGGTCCGCCCGCGCGATGAATATCGTGTAGTCTCGATAACTAAGCCGCCGCATATAGCCGTTCCGCCTGGACACGGCGAAAAGGTCGGTCAGCCCCTGGTCGATCGCGTTCAGCATTGCGGCGCCCGGCGGGGTCACCGCGTAGATCGCAGCACCGCGGGGCGTGCGCGTCGCTACCGTGAACCTGTCGCCCGTGATCCTCTGAGCGTTCGCGACAGCCCTGCTGCCCTGAGCCACCGTACTAACGGCCGCGGCCGCGAACAACAGGAACGCGAATATTGATGCAATAGTGTATTTCCCCATTTCACAGGAACCTCCGGTCAGGTCAAACCGCAAGTAGTATGCCATCAAAGTCCGAATCTGGTTAGAAAGTAGGTTCTTGAGCTAATCGGAGCCGCATAAACAGGGAACCGGCAAACTATTGCCGAATCGTTCTCATCGTATAGCGCGATTCTTCCTCCAAAATTTGGGTAGGCCGATGAAGAAATTAAAGCGATGAAATCGATCTTTTTCTTTTTTGCATTAATTTTCGTGTTATTTACTGCGGCGTTCGGGCAGTCGGGACGCCGGGTTCAGACCGCGCAGCAGCCGCCGGTGCAGGCGCCTCAGGTCCAGATAACGCAATCCGACGCAGACCGATCGGCCGACGATTCCTTAGGTTATTCGGAGTCGACGCCCAACTCTGGCCGTGCCGTGCTCACGCCGCGGGCAAAGAAAAAGGATACGAAAAAGGAAGAAGTGAAGGCTCCGGCACATGCTGAAACGGCACCGGCCGTACCGTCGGCCGACGACGGCGAGGTGATCAAGGTTGAAACGAACCTCGTAACGATTCCCGTCTCGGTCTCCGACCGGAATGGGTTTTTTATCTCAAACCTCGCCATGACGAATTTCAAGATCTTCGAGGACGGGATTGAGCAGAAGATAGAGTATTTCGGCACCACCGACAAACCCTTCACGGTCGTTCTGTTGATTGATGTCAGCCCGTCCACTTCATACCAGATCGAAGAGATACAGGCCGCCGCGTCGGCGTTCGTGCGGCAGCTTCTTCCGCACGATCAGGTGATGGTGATCGAATTCGACTCAAGAGTGAATGTTTTGACGGAGCCGACCGGCGATCGTGAAAAGATACACAGGGCCATCAGCCGAACAGGTTTTGGGGACGGCACGTCGCTGTACGACGCGGTCGACTACACCCTCAGACGGAAACTGCAGAAAATTGAAGGGCGGAAGGCAATCGTGCTGTTCACGGATGGGGTCGACACAACATCTGGGCGGTCGAACTACACGAACACGATCAGGGACGCCGTGGAATCGGAAGCGGTTATCTTCCCGATCTACTACAACACATTTCTTGACACCGTCGGCATCGGCCGCGGAGGCGTGATGAGTGCGCCGCCCACACTCGGGCTTCCGGGCCAGGTGGGCGTCGGGGGGACCGCTCAGATCTCGGCAGCCTACACGAAAGGCCGGGCATACCTGGCCGAACTGGCCGGCGTAACGGGCGGGAAGCTCTACCGTGCCGATTCTACCCCCGGCGGGCTAACCACGGCCTTCGAGAGCATCGCCGAGGAGCTGCGCCGCCAGTATGTCCTTGGTTATTACCCGGCTGACACCGGTACCGCGGGTGAGCGCAAGCAGATTCGCGTGCGCGTCGACAAACCGAAACTGGTGATCAGAACGAAAGACAGTTACACAGTCGGCGGTGTCGGCAACTGACCCACTTCCACAACTTTCCAATTCCTACTTCTTAAGGTCGAATTTGAGAAATTCGATCGCGGCACCGGTGTCGTTGCGGATCGTCCTTTCCTTCCCCGAATCTATCCAGATGGTCTGGCCCGGTTCGTATTCAGCCTTGCGGCCTTCCGTCGGTGCCCCGGCGAACAGGATCGCGAGCAGGGCAGGTTCCGGCGTTCCAGGAAATTTCAGCTCCCGGCCGCTGGGCACGACGTGGCGTGTCACGCGCACCTGCTCATTATCAAAGTGGACCTTGCTCAGGGTTCCCGCCGTAAGCTGCTCCCGCGGAAACCGCCCCAGCACCCGTGTCTTTGCCACTGGCAAATACTTAAATTCGATTCGCAAAAACGAACTTGCCAAGTCGCCAGGGTTTTCGGCCTCATGGGTTTCGTTGTCGAAGCGTGTCGGCGAGAGGCGAAAGCTTCCTGCTTTGACGGCCGGGCGCGTCAGCACCGGATGCTCCCAGCCGGCGTGCTTGAAATTTATCGGGCCGGAATCGCTCAGGTAAACGTATGCCGCCGGCGACCTGGAGTGATCATGGATCGGCACCTTCGAGCGGGCCGCGTAATGGACCCGCAGCACTTTGACCAGGTCGTTCTCGAACTGCAGCTTATACGACTGAGGAGCGGCCTTCACCGGGTCCTGTGCCACAGCTGCAGCGACCGATGCAAAAACAAAACTTATGGTAATTAAGGTGGTTCGTCTGTTCATATAAAATTGGATCAAAAGCCGTGATCGAACGCCGGGGAAAAAATGAGCCCCAATTCTACCTTATTTTCAACCTCTTCCAGCACAATTCTTCCAGGGGAACCGGCCTTAACAACCCGTCGACCCATCGACGGAAAATAATTCTTGCGCGGGCGCGTCATAGTTGTGCTATCCTGCCTGACATTCAATTTGTGATTGCCATCCAACCCTATTTTTAGATGTAGAGGAGAAAGGTGTGATGAGGTTCCAATACCGGTGGCTGAGAGGTTTGCTCTCAGCAATGCTTGTGGCGTTTTTGGCTGCTGCTGCGTTTCCTCAGGGAAAGATCGGCAGGGTCGAAGATTTCTGGGGCTCGCTTTACACGTCGAGAACTGCTGCAGGCGTCCTATCCCGGCGCGGCGGGCCGCGTGGTGAGAATTCGCTGGCCCGGCTGCGGTACTGGAATGAGATTGCGGTGAACGCCAGCGGGCTCGACCATACGCCTGTCGCAGTGGGCGAGACACGCGTTTTCGGCGAGCAGCTTGGCCCCGGGCGGGCGGCCCGGGCCATTGCGATCGTGCACATCGCGATTTTTGACGCCGTCAACGCAGTTGAAGGAAATTTCGAGAGTTTTTCGGGAATTCCGCGTGAGACAGGAAACACCTCGGTGGACGCGGCAATCGCGCAGGCGGCGTGCGATACGCTTGTCGCTTTGTTTCCGTCACAGGCGGGTTCGTTCCATGCCCTGCTTGCGGCGGACCTAGCACAGATCGCGAACGGAGCTGCGAAGACAAAAGGGATCAATCTCGGCCACCGCTCGGCAGATGCGATCCTGGAGCAGCGGTTCGCCGATGGGTCGGTCCACCCTGAGCCGGTTTATGGCACGGGCTATATGCCAAAACTCGATGCTGGCTACTGGCGGAAGGACCCGATCAGCTTGATCCCGGTCGCCTTGGGCGCTCATTGGGGAGAGGTTCAGCCATTCGTATTGCAGTCGACGTCGCAATTCCGGGTACCGCCTCCGCCGGGGATGGACACGCCCGAGTACGCCGCCGCATACAGCGAGGCTAAACGGCTTGGCGGGGACGGCGTAACGACCCCCACCGAACGCACCCAGGACCAAACCGAGATCGGGCTTTTCTGGGCGTACGACGGGACACCCAGCCTGTGCGCTCCTCCGCGGCTTTATAACCAGATCATCATGGCCATCGCTGAGCAGAAAAATTCCGACACGATGGACACCGCGAGGCTTCTTGCACTGGCCAACACTGCGATGGCGGACGCCGGCACCTCAAGCTGGGAATCGAAGTATTATTATGAGATCTGGAGGCCGATCACGGGCATCCGGGAGGCTGATGAAGGAACCGGGCCAAATGGAATGGGCGATGGTAATCCTGACACTGCGGGAGATCTGGAGTTCACACCGCTTGGAGCACCGGCGAGTAATTTAAGTGGTCCGAATTTTACGCCCCCGTTCCCGGCATACCCGTCCGGACATGCGGTTTTTGGCGGAGCTCTTTTCCAAACGCTCAGGAATTTTTATCACACGGACCATATCAGGTTCACGATCGTTTCGGATGAGCTAAATGGTGAGACTGTGGATAATGAGGGAAATACTCGGCCGCTGAGACCGCGAACATTCAGAACTTTGTCGCAGGCCGAAGAGGAGAACGGGCAAAGCCGCATCTATCTGGGGATACACTGGTCGTTCGACAAAACGGAAGGGATAGCTCAGGGACGGAAGATAGCGAACTATGTCTTCGAAAATGCCTTCACGCGCGAACGCGCAAATCGTTAGGCTGGAAAACAGCAAAAAGCCGTAGCCCGAATGAATTCGGGCTACGGCTTTTTGCTGTCCATTTTGTCACCTTGCCCGGTTTTGACCCGGCCTGTACCGCGAAACCGTCTGGGCGTTTACGTCAGCTTCGGTGAACGCTACCTTTTTAAGTTCACCTCTCGCGAACATCTCCGCCTGGTCGGCATGCCACGGTGATTCGGGAAGCCGACTCTGGCCATACGCGAGTACCGAATACGCACGGGGTACGTCTCCAAATTCCACCGCAAGGACCCAGCCGTCTCCGCCGTTCGCTATCAGCTTTCCGTCTGCTCCGCGGGTGTAACTCATAATTCGGAAGCATCCGAGATCGTTACCGCAGCCGCCGACGGGAACGTCCACCTTGCCGCGGCGAACCCGGTGGACCTCACCCCAAGAAATGTCGTAGGTTCCGTAACGGCGTTTTGTTTCCTCAACCGCGAAGACGAACGATTCGACAGCCCGAGCGCTGTCCGCAAGGCCGCGCGGCGTGTTGAACGGATCGGCCGCGCTCCACACCCTGGCGAAGCGCTTCTCGTCCGACAAGATCCTCCTCTCGGGCGGGCGGATGCCGGAATAATGCTCCCACCACACCTCGAACAAAGCAGAACCGCGGCTTTCGGGCGAAGCGGTGTTGTCCCAGCGTTCCAGCAGGGCAATGGCAGAGGCGACCTCGCCCGCCGGGTTTGTCGCTTTCACGGCGGTTATCAGGTCCTGCTTTACCCGGTCGGCCAGCAGCATTCGATAGTTGTGCTTCATCCGGATAACGTTTTCGAGGCTTACCTTTTCATCGCCGCCGACCAATTGGATCGCCAACTGACTGCGGAGGGAAAGACGAGGCCCTTCGAAATTGGGAAAGGCGTTGGCCGTGACGATCGGCTCGCGGACGTTCGTGTAATGGTGCGAGCTGTTCTCGTTGTGGACGTAGCCGCCTTTAGGGTTGAGGAACTGCGGCAGTGAATCGAACGGCACATATTGCGTCCAGATATCTTCGCTTCCGCGCGCGGGCACGGCGGCCAGGTCATCACCGGGCGGGTGGGGCAGCAGGGGAAGCGAAGCATTCCAAATCAAAAAGATGTTCCCGGCCCGGTCGGCGTATGTGAAATTGGAGGTCAAGCGGGCGCGCATCTTCATCGCGTTCTTCCAATCGTCGAGCGATGTCGCCCGCATCATGCGAAGGAATTGCTCGCCGGCGCGGTACTCGCCGTCACCCGCGTACTTGAGGATGTAGATCTTTCCATTAGCCCGGTGAACGACCGGGCCGAGCGGCGTCGACCAGAACTCGCGTGTTTCGGTGGATATCGCGTCGTCGTTGCGGAACGGTACGGTCAGAAGTTCACGCTTGAGCGGCACAGAGCCCCCATCGAATAAATAGTGATCCGGAGCAGCGGGATCGGCGTCGAGTGCGTAAAACTGGTCAAGGTCCTGCGCATTGTTCGTCGTAGACCACCCCAGATGCCGGTTGAAGCCGCCAATAACTGCGAACGGCCCGCCTATCCGGAAATCGCCATAAAAATCTATCACTCCGGGAACGGTAACATGCGCCTCGTAATATCCGGCGGTCCACGTCAGGTGAGGATTGCGGAGCAGGATCGCCTTGCCTGATCTTGTGCGGCTTGGAGCGAAAGCCCACGCGTTCGAACCCTCGTCACCGTTGGATAATTCGCCCTCGGCATTTTCCGGCGGTCCGGGCCGCTCGGGCGCAGCCGGCGGGTTGAGCCGCGCAACGAACGCTCGGATCTTTCTCACCGGCGGCGGAGTAACCTCGAGTGCCGCGACGTCATAACCGTTAAAGTCAGCCGGCATGCGCGGCGGGAACTGCTCGGGGTAAAGCTCGATGTAGCGGTTGACACCGGCCGCGAAACCTTCGTATATGTCACGTGTTCCCTTCGACAGAAGGTGATAATTGTCCAATATCTTTTGCCGGTGTCGGCGGGTCAGAAAATCGGACTCGATCCTTTCGTAACCCGCGACCCACGCCCATCTGCCGCTCGCCTCGAGCAGCTCCATCGGCGTGACCGGGCCGTAGTCTTCGGATTGAAGCCAGGCAAGCGCATAGCCCGCGGCCCGCAGATTTTGGGCCCGGATGTGCGGGACGCCGTGGGCCGTGCGGATAACTTTCACCTCCCGCCAGAGTTCCACGGAACGCGGGCTGAGGACGGCCGCTTGAGCCTGTGCCGATGTTTTTGTCTGTCCGAACGCGGCCGTTACGCAAAATATTGTTGCGAGGACCGTCAACAAAGACAATGCAGCGGTATTTAAGGTTTTGCTCATGAGTATTGGGGCGCGTGTTCCGGATCATTGCCGAGGCCGATCCACGGTTTCAGCGCGATCTCGAAACACCTCGATGTCTTTTGTCGGCCGGGCCGAGAGCTCCTGATCGACGGATCGTCCGATTCGGGAATTCCGCAGCAAGATCCTGAGGCGATCCAGTTAGAGACAGATTGTGCTTTTAACTAAATATTGGTCAATTTGCATCGACCATATTAACACGGCGAGTAACCTGAGCCGCGCAAACACTGGCCTTGAAACCGGCGCGGTCACGTTGTCTCGCAGCCGAGGCGGTCAGTTTATTTGGGATGCGAATTTTATTGCATTTTTCGCGGCCTCTTACTATATTTAGCAACTACTCGTTAGTCAGAGGCATTTCCGGCTTCGGCCCCCGCTCGGAGAGGCTCACGCCGGCCACGTTTGTCACAAGAATTTCCGATCGGAACCCCGGGTGGATCTTCCGACCCGTGCGGGACGGTCATTACCCAAACCAGCGCGCCGTTTTTCCAAAGTGATGAATTCAAATGAAAAACATATATTCAAGATGTCGCGGCGGTCTCCCCTTGGGGATACTCGGTATATTCTTTTTGTTCTCATTTCTGATCGGCCTGCCATCGGCGACGAATGCTCAGAGTAACGTTACCGCGGGCCTGCAGGGTTACGTCTATGTGGACGACCAGAGAACGCCTGCAGTGAATGCTCGGGTGCGGATCACCAATAACGACACGCAAGTGCCGATCGGAACGGCGATCACGAACGATCAGGGCTATTTCGTTCGCCCGGACATTCCGCCGGGCAGCTACAACATTGTCATTTCGCTGGACGGCTATCAGGACAAGACAATTGTTTACGAAAAGGCATCGCTCGGGATGTTCAACGATTTTATCCCGCCGCAGGTGCTTCAACGGGCCGCGACCGCCGTCGTCACCGGTCCCAATCCGACACCTACGCCGTTTTACACGTCGGAAGCCACGACGGGGATCGCACTGGAAACACAGCGTGGAGCATCGTTCGACGACAGAGAGGTGAGAACGCTTCCGCTGGGCGGGCGAACGTTTGTCCGTTCATTCGATGAACTTGCGCTTCTGGTGCCGGGCGTCGTGTCGGCCCCGGAACCGATAGGGAATAATGTCGGCCCGGGCATCGGGCCCGGCGTCGGTACATCCGGCCAGTTCTCGGTAAACGGGCAGAATTCGCGAAGCAACAACTTCATGGTCGACGGCTCCGACAACAACGACGAGGATATCGGCGTCAGGCGGCAGGGGTTCTTCACGCTTGTGCCGCAGCCGATCGAGTCGATCCAGGAATTTCAGGTAATCACTCTTTTGGCCCCTGCCCAGTACGGGCGAAATCTCGGCGGCCAGATCAATGCCGTTTCCAAATCGGGGACTAGGAATTTTCACGGAGCTCTTTACGGCTTTTTCAACTCCGACAAGCTGAACGCTCGCAACCATTTCGATTTTGTCGGTGATACTCCGGCGATCCCGCTCACCGGGGCTGGGAGAAATGTGACGATTGACGGCACGGCAGCGCTCGTCCAGAATCCGGCGGGCGACGAGGACTCGATGAGTTTGTGGCAGGTCGGCGGTGTGCTCGGCGGGCCCATCATCAAGGAAAAGACGTTCTTCTTCGTTTCCGCGGAGGGGCAGTGGCTGGACGCGACCAGGGAATCGCATTTCGCCGTCCCGACCGTCGAACAGCGCGGGTTCCTGAATAGTGGAGCAACTGGCCTAACTATCGGGCAGGGCCCGCGACTTCGTCCGACGACGGAATCGGGCAATTTGATATTCAGCCTGTTCCCGTTCCCGAACGATCCGAACGGCGTGTTCGGGCGCAACACCCTGACACAGGTACTGCCCGCGGACGGACGCGGGAAGGTGCTTTCGGGAAAGGTCGATCACTACTTTTCAGCGTTCGGCGAGCGTCTGCAGACGCTGACGGCCCGGTACAATTTTACTGATGATTCCAAGGACCTGCCGGTCACCGGCGGGGGCGTTTTCTCGAGCCTGGAGTCGCTTGTCCGCACGGACAATTTCTCAACATTTTTAACGGGCGATCTCACGGACAGCCTGTCCAACCTGTTTCGATTCTCGTGGGGCCGGACACGGCTGAGGTTTGAAGAACTCCGCGACACGAACTTTCTGCGGCCAAGCTCGTTCGCCGATCAGAGCAGTTTTCTCTTGAACGCCCAGCTTCTGGAAAATATTACAATTCCCGCGAGTTCGAGTGAGGGGCTGGCGCCGGGCATCGCGTACGCGACGTCGCCCGATCTGACAGAGGCGCGTCTCGGTGCGATCGGGCAGGTTATTATCGGCGGGTTCAGCCCGGTGGGCGTTGATGTGTTCAATTTCCCGCAGCGAAGAGTGAATAACACGCTGCAGTTCGCCGACACACTGCGCTCAAGCGCGTTCCGCGGGCACAACCTCGCGTTCGGCTTCGACATAAGGCGGACACAACTGCAGAGCGATCTGCCGCGAAACTCACGGCCGCTGCTGACCTTTTACGGCGCGCCTAATTTCCTCGGCGGGCCGACCCCGGTCACCGAGACCATCTTGTCCGAAGGAGACGTGGTCGGGACCCCAAGAACGATTGGTTCGGTGAATTTGGGAAATTTCATAAGCCCACTGGATTTCGCCGCCGCTGGGGCGCCGACGGGTTATTTTCAAAGCCTCGTCCTGGCGAACCGCGACGCACTGATCGATCTAAGTTACTATCAGCTAAACTTTTTTGCCCAGGATGACTGGCGCCTGAGCCCAAACCTCCTCATCTCATATGGGCTTCGATACGAGCACAACACGCCGCCGTCCGAGGCGGATGAAAGGATCGAGGGTACGTTCGGGGCCAACCTGCCGCCGGAGGTTGCCGGGCTCGCCAATTTCATCGACGGGCGAAACAGGATATTCGATCCTGACCGCAACAACTTCGCACCGCGGATCGGGTTCGCCTATTCCCCGGCCCTCTCAACGGTAATTAGGGGCGGCTATGGGATCTATTACGATCAGATCCTCGGGGCGGTGGTCAGCCAATCGCGCAATGTTTTCCCGACCTTCACCACTGTGAACTTCGGCGGCGGGCTGCCCTGTTACCTATTCAGG
>Ga0307410_10001527_pt1 | contig 10532 bp, 12 predicted proteins | sample 322Ometagenome_3_FD_203707 | JGI IMG/M metagenome (GOLD analysis project Ga0307410, IMG submission 203707) | Maize rhizosphere microbial communities from greenhouse at UC Davis, California, United States - 322HYB-O-3 | ecosystem: Host-associated > Plants > Roots > Rhizosphere > Soil | place...
AATTCGGTCAACGCCCCCTACTCCGTTCGTGTCGAGCGAAGTCGAGACACGTCCCTCGACTTCGCTCGGGACGAACGGATGTGGGTCACTGCGTTAACGATAAAGGACCGCTTTCGCCGCCTTCACTACATCCTCGGCCTTGATCAGCGCGAGCTTCTCGAGGTTGGCGGCATAAGGCAGCGGCACGTCCTCGTTGGTCACGCGCAGCACCGGCGCGTCGAGGTCGTCGAAGCCCTGCTCCATGCACACGGCGAGGATCTCGCTGGCGATCGAGCAGGTCGGCCAGCCTTCCTCGACCACGACCACGCGGTTGGTCTTCTTGAGGCTGGTCAGCACCGCCGCGCTGTCGAGCGGGCGCAGCGTGCGCAGGTCGATCACCTCGGCCTCGATGCCCTCCTTGGCCAGCGTCTCCGCCGCCTCGAGCGCCACGCCGACCCCGATCGAGTAACTGACGAGCGTTACGTGGGCACCCTCGCGCATGATTCGCGCCTTGCCGATCGGCAACACGACATCGCCCTCCGGCACGTCGAAGCTCTGCCCGTAGAGCAGCTCATTCTCGAGGAACACGACCGGATCCTCGCTGCGGATCGCGGCCTTGAGCAGCCCCTTGGCGTCGGCCGCATCGTAGGGCGCGATCACCACCAGACCGGGGACGCTTGCGTACCAGGGGCCATAATTCTGGCTGTGCTGCGCGCCGACCCGCGACGCCGCGCCATTGGGCCCGCGGAACACGATCGGGCAGCGCATCTGCCCGCCCGACATATAGTTGGTCTTGGCCGCGGAGTTGATGATGTGGTCGATCGCCTGCATCGCGAAGTTGAAGGTCATGAACTCGATGACCGGCTTCAATCCGCCCATCGCCGCGCCCGAGCCGATGCCGGCAAAGCCATATTCGGTGATCGGCGTGTCGATCACCCGCTTCGGCCCGAACTCGTCGAGCAGCCCCTGGGTGACCTTGTAGGCGCCCTGATATTGCGCGACTTCCTCGCCCATCACGAACACGCGCTCGTCACGCCGCATCTCCTCGGCCATCGCATCGCGAAGGGCTTCGCGGACGCTGGTCGGGGTCATCGCGGCGCCGGCGGCGATCGCGGGATCGGCGACTTCGGGCTGATGATGCGCCGCCTCGAACAACTGCCGCGCGCCGGTCTCGGCGTGCTTGGGCGCCGGGGTCTCGCTTTCGCTGGCCTTCTGCTCGACCGCGGGAGCCTGACTCGCGGGTTGAGCAGGCGCCGCAGTCGCGGCCGCCTCGCCTTCGCCGCCCATCAGCGCGATCACCGTCCCGACCTTGACCCCGTCGGAGCCCTCGGGGACGAGGATCTTCGAGATCGTCCCCTCGTCGACCGCCTCGAATTCCATGGTCGCCTTGTCGGTCTCGATCTCGGCCAGCAGGTCGCCCGATTTGACCGCGTCGCCTTCCTTGACCAGCCATTTGGCAAGCGTGCCTTCCTCCATCGTCGGCGACAAGGCAGGCATCTTCAGTTCGGTCGCCATCAGTAGGTCTCCACCAGCACGTCGGTGTACAATTCATCGGCGGCGGGCTCGGGCGCTTCCTCGGCATATTTGGCCGAAGCGACGACGATCTGCTTGATCCGGGTATCGATCGCCTTGATCTCGTCCTCGCTCACGCCGAGCGCCGTCAGTTCCCTGGCGGCGAGGTCGATCGGGTCCCGCCCCTCGCGGAAGCTCTGCACTTCCTCGCGGCTGCGATATTTCGCCGGGTCGCTCATCGAGTGGCCGCGATAGCGGTAGGTCTTCAATTCGAGGATGATTGGCCCCTTCCCCGCCTGGGTCCACGCCATCGCTTCTTCCGCAGCGCCGCGCACGCTCAGCACGTCCATGCCGTCGACCTGCAGGCCGGGGATCTGGAAGCTCTCGCCGCGCTTGTAGAAATCCGGCTCGGACGCCGACCGCTCGACGCTGGTGCCCATGGCATATTGGTTGTTCTCGATCGCGTAGATCACCGGCAGGTCCCACAGCTTGGCCATGTTGAAGCTCTCGTAGACCTGCCCCTGGTTGGCCGCGCCGTCGCCGAAATAGGCCAGGCAGGTGCCGCCGTCGCCGGCGTACTGGTGCTTGAACGCCAGGCCGGTGCCGAGGCTGACCTGCGCCCCGACGATGCCGTGCCCGCCGTAGAATCCGTGCTCGACGCTAAACATGTGCATCGACCCGCCCTTGCCCTTCGAAATGCCGGCGGCGCGTCCGGTCAATTCGGCCATGATGACGTTGGGGTCGATGCCATAGGCGAGCATGTGGCCATGGTCGCGATAGCCGGTGATCACGCTGTCGCGCCCGACCTTCATCGCCGACTGGAGGCCGACGGCGACCGCTTCCTGCCCGATATAAAGGTGGCAGAAGCCGCCGATCAGCCCGAGGCCATACAATTGCCCGGCGCGCTCCTCGAAGCGGCGGATGAGCAGCATCTGCTCGTAAAAGCCGAGCAATTCCTCCTTAGACGCCTGATAACGCGCCGGCTGCGCGGGCCGTTCGCGGTTGGACGACGGGGGCGCAGCGGCGGGCGCGGCGGCTTGGGCTTTGGCGGAACGCGCCACGGGACTCTCCAGATAAATGGACGTGGCGCGCGTATAGGGTTGCCGTAGCGTCATTGGCAACGTTGGAAAGATGATCGCGCGAAGCGCAACTCAAAGAGAAATAGGGCTCGCGCAGAGGCGCAGAGTCGCAGAGAAGAAGCGCGACCTCTCTGCGCCTCCGCGCCTCTGCGCGAAAACTTTCTTAAAGCGGCAGGATGACTTCGTCGGCGCGGACCAGGCCGAGGTCGCGGCGGACCAGCTCGTCGGCCATGTCGGGGTCGGCCTTGCGCGGGTCGAGCAGCGCCGAGCGATGGCGCAACTGCGCGCGGGTCGCCTCGAGCGCGGCGAGTTCGGCCTGGCGCGCCTGGAGATCGCGATGATAGCCGCCCCACGCGAACAGTCCGTTGGGACCCGCGACGGCATGCCCGGCAAAGGTGCCGATGATGACCAGCGCCAGCGCCGGCCCCATCGCGCGGCGGATCAATCCGCTTTTCTTCCTACCCCCGGCCATGACTTATAAGAATCAGAAAGACGTCATGATGGCAAGCGCTAATCCCACGATTCGTTCAATTTTCTTCTGGGGTTAGCCGATGTGCCGCAGTCTAGCGCGCAACATAGCTGCGCAGCGCTCCGCGCCCCGGGTAGCGCGCGGCCAATCCGAGCTCCTCCTCGATCCGCAGCAGCTGGTTATACTTGGCCGTGCGGTCGCTGCGGGCGAGGCTGCCGGTCTTGATCTGGCCGCAGCCGAGCGCGACCGCGAGGTCGGCGATCGTCGAATCCTCGGTCTCGCCCGAACGGTGCGACATCACCGCGGTATAGCCGTGGGTCTGCGCCAGGCGGACCGCGTCGATCGTCTCAGTCAGCGTGCCGATCTGGTTGACCTTGACCAGGATCGAATTGGCGATGCCGTCGCGGATGCCGTCGGCCAATCGCGCTTCGTTGGTCACGAACAGATCGTCGCCGACGAGCTGGACGCGCCCGCCGATGCGGTCGGTCAGCGCCTTCCACCCGATCATGTCGTCCTCGCCCATGCCGTCCTCGATCGAGGCGATCGGATAGGCATCGGCGAGCTCGGTCAAATAGGCGGCCATCTCTTCGGGGCCAAGATCCCGGCCCTCGCCGGTCATGCGATAGGCGCCGTCGTGGAAGAATTCGGTCGAGGCGCAGTCGAGCGCCAGCAGCACGTCGTCGCCCAGCGAATAGCCAGCCTTCCCCACCGCTTCGCCGATCAGGTCCAGTGCGGCCCGTGCGGACGCGATGTTGGGTGCGAACCCGCCTTCGTCGCCGACCGCGGTCGACAGCCCCTTCGAATGCAATTCGGACTTGAGCGCGTGGAAAATCTCGGTCCCGCAGCGCAGCGCCTCTGAAAAGCTCTCCGCGCCGACCGGCATGACCATGAATTCCTGGAAGTCGATCGGATTGTCGGCGTGCGCCCCGCCGTTGAGGATGTTCATCATCGGCACCGGCAGCAGCGTCGCCCCGACTCCGCCGACGTAGCGGTAGAGCGGCAGGCCCCGGGCCTCCGCCGCCGCCTTCGCGGCCGCCAGGCTGACGCCGAGGATCGCATTGGCGCCAAGCGCGCTCTTGTTCTCCGTCCCGTCGAGCTCGATCATCGCCGCGTCGATCTCGGCCTGGTCCTCGGCGTCGAGCCCGACCAGCTCGTCGGCGATCGCGCCGTTGACCGCGGCGCAGGCCTCGCCGACGCCCTTGCCGCCCCAGCGGCCCTTGTCGCCGTCGCGCTTCTCGACCGCTTCATGCGCCCCGGTCGAGGCGCCCGACGGCACCGCCGCCCGGCCCATGCTGCCGTCCTCGAGCGTGACGTCGACCTCGACCGTCGGGTTGCCGCGGCTGTCGAGGATCTGGCGGGCGTGGATGTCGACGATCGCGGTCATAGGTCGGGGCCTTTTCGATGGAGCGGCGGTTGCCCTCTGCTGGGGGCGCACGCGGCCCCTATACGAGCCGCGACAAAGCGTGCAACTTTCCGCTTCGTCGCCGGAACGATGGCACGCTCTTTCGGGTTATCAGTCACGAACAAGGAGACTGCAGCATGGCCAACCAGAACGAGACGCTCCCCGAAGGCACCGACAGCATCATCACAGGCGCAGGCACCAGCGGCGGCACCAGCAATGAGGACAGCTTGATTATGAACAATCCAGGCGGTGGCGGTCAGGGTGGCCGGCGGGACAGCGACAGCACGGGCGGCCTTGGCGGCAACACCACCACCGGCGCGGCGGGCGTCAGCGGCTCGACCAAGGTCGGCGGCGTTGCCGCGGCCGGCGGAAGCACCGGAACCACCGCGCGCAACCGCGCGGTCGAGTCGCTCCGCAGCGGCAGCGAGAAGCTTTCGGGCCAGGCGGCCGAAAAGGCGCGCGGGCTGGTCGGCCAGGGCCTCGAGCGCGGCAGCGAGGCGCTCGCCAACGTGTCCAAATTGATCGGCGACACCGCGAGCGGGCTCGATGAGCGGCTTGGGACCGAATATGGCGACTATGCCCGCAAGGCCGCGAGCACGATCGAGGAGACCGCCAACCGCATCGCCGCCAAGGACGCCGACGAACTGATCGAGGACACGCGCGAATTCGTTCGCAAGAGCCCGGGGGTCGCGCTGGCCGGTGCCGCCGTGCTCGGCTTCGCGCTTGTCCGGCTGGTCAAGTCGGGCCTCGACCAGGGCGGTGACTCGAACGGCGGCGCGTCCGGCCGCAGCGGCGGCAATGACCGGACCTCGAAATAGGCATGGCCAGCGCGGGGATTGATCAGGACGAGGCACCGATCGGCGAACTGTTCGGCCGGCTGGTCGAGCAGGGCAAGGGCTTCGCCCGCGCCGAGGTCGGCCTGGCGAGGGCGATCGCCACCGCCAAGGCCGAGGAGCTCAAGCTTCCGGCGATCCTGCTCGGCACGGCCCTGCTGTTCGGCATCGCCGGGGTGGTCACCTTGTGCATCACCATCGCGCTCACGCTGGCGACGCTGATCGGCCCGTTGGCCGGCGGGCTGATCGCGACGGTGATCGCCTTCGCCATCGCCGGCGGCCTCGCCTTCGTCGCCGTCCGCAAGGTGAGGCCGAAGCCATGACCGACACGCCCGCCGTCGCCGCCGCGCGGATCGAGGTTGCGCGTCGCCGCGGCGATCTGCTCGACACCGTCCACGAGATCCAGGCGCGCCTTGCGCCCAGGATCCTCGCCGCCGACGCGTGGCAGCAGGCCAAGAACAAGGGCGCCGACCTTGCCGAGGACGCCGTCGATGCGGTCAAGGCGCGCCCGGCGGCGGCGGGCGGCATCGCCGCCGCGATCGGCCTGTTCCTGGCCCGCGCGCCGATCCGCGACGCGGCGGTCAAGATTTATGACGCCATGGCGTCGCGGCGCGAGGCCAAAACCGCGCGAGACGCGTTGCAATCCCAAAAGCCGAAACAGAAGGACCCCCGGGGAGCGCTCGACGAGCGCACCTCCTTACTCACGGAGACCGCGACATGATTGCCAACCGAGGCGAAGCTTCGACCCCCACCACCAGCACCGGTTCGACGGGCATCAGCAGCAGCAGCAGCAGCAGCAGCGCCACCACCAGCACCAGCCGCAACGCGCCGGAGCCCTCGCTGCGCGACCGGGCCGGCGACATCTATGACAGCGCCCGTACCCGCGCCGTCGGCGCCTACGACAGCGCACGGGAAAAAGCCTCGGCGGCGACCACCCGCGCCAGCGACGGAATCGACGAGGCCCCACTGGTCGCGCTGGCCGGCGGGCTCGCGGTCGGCGCCCTCCTCGCCGCCCTGCTGCCGCGCACCGCGCAGGAAGACAAGTTGCTCGGCCCGATCGGCGGGCGCATCACCGGCGGCGCGCGCAGCGCGGTCGACGCCGCCAAGGAGGCCGGCCGCGACAAGCTGAACGAGCTCAACCTCACGCGCGAAGCCGGCTCGTCGACCCTCCAGACCCTGGTCAAGAGCGTCAGCGAAGCCGCGCTCGGCGCGGCCAAGCGCCAGAGCTGAAGCAGGCGCTCGAAATGGCCGGTTCGCAAGCGCCGAATTTGATGCTAGCGAACCGGCCATGAGCAAGCTTCACCTCGTCTTCGGCGGCCGCGTCAAGGATCCGCGCGGCCTCGACTTCGTCGATCTCAAGGGGCTCGACCTCGTCGGCATGTTCGACAATTATGCCGAAGCCGAGGAAGCCTGGCGCGGTGCCGCCCAGCGCACCGTCGACGACGCCGAGATGAAATATGTCGTCGTCCACCTCCACCGACTGCTCGAACCCGAAAACCCGCCGATCGCGTGAGCGACCGCGCGGCTGATTTCCGGTGAATTGTTCGTTGCGGGCCGATCCGGTTTGCGCGTGGCGACGCGACCCCTTGCCGTGAGTGGTTTTTGGAACGGGCAATAGCAGCGGAACCGGAACTGGCCGATCGGCACTCGGCCTCAAACGGGCCGGACCGCACTCTGGTCAGTCATTGACTGTCCCGGCCAGGGGCATGGTCCGGTATCAGCGATCAGGCCCGAAGCCGGCGTCCTCAGGTCACCACGATCTTCGTCCTGACCACGCCCCGGCCATTGTCCTGGATCTTGCCGGTAATCCAGTGGAGGAACTCCATCTTGGCGTTGATCTCGCCGCGTTGGGTGGGCTTGATGAGGAGGGCCCGGCGCTGCGCCGTGGTGAGGTCGAACGGCTGGTTGGCCTTGATGGTGAACGGACGGTTCCACGCATGCTGTCCCAATTGTGAGCCGTCCACGGCATGCACTTCCGCGTCGACCCCGATGGTCACGCGGAGGACCGAGTAACTGGCGTTGAGCAGGCGGATGAGGAGGGTCTTGCCGGCGGGCACGGTCGCCACCGCCCGCGGGTCGGTGGTCGTGCGGTTGTTGAACACGCCGCTGAGCAGGAAATATTTGGGCTCGAAGCGGTTGAGGCCGACATCCTCGCCGCACAGGCCGTCGTTGTGGCTGAACTCGTGCCAGCGCGGGTCCATGTCGTCGGCGACCCAGGCCTGCTCGGCATGGTATTCCGGCCCGTCGTCGGACAGCCAGCCCCGGCCCTTGAGCTTCGGGTCGACGATGATGAGGCCGACCATGCCCATTTCGAAATGCAGCACCGTGTTGCGGTGGCAGTGATAGAGGTTGGTGCCGGGCTTATGCGGCCGCCATTGATAGGTGTACTCGCCGGCCTCGAACGAGACGTGCCCGACGCCATCGTTGAAGGTGGTCGGCAGGATGCCATGGTGGTGGATCGTGTGAGGTCCTTTGCCCGCCTTTAAGTGGGTGTGCACCACCTGGCCCACCCGCACCCGCATCGGCGGGGACGGATAGACCGGTTGCCGGAAGACGGGATCGGGGCTTTTCGAATCGACGAAGCCCCAGAACTTGATCTTCCTGCCGTCGGGCGCGGTGAGCTCGCCATTCTTGAATTCCCGTTCGATCACCACGTCCGGCCTCAATTTGTCCGGCGTTTCCGGACTCTCGTGGAAGACCTTGCAGCCGTACGTCTCGAACGTGGGTTCCTGCCCCACTGCCGTGTCGTCGAAGCGGAATGGATCGTCGGCCATCACAATAGTCCCTTCGACTTTAGATAATCCTTGTACGTGCCGAGCATTTCCCAGTGGGTGACCATGCCTTGCGGATAATTGCCGCCGCCGGCGGTGTTCGACATCTCGCAATGGCAGTGCATCACGTAGCGCATCGGGAACGGCTCGTCGTTTGGCGGCCACACCGGCGCGTCGAGCGGTCTCACGAACGGCAGCAGCATGTCCTTGCGCGCCATCGGCGGCATCGCCCAGACGTCGAGCGCCAGGATGTTGTCACTGACGACCACGGCGCCGGCCGGGTTTGTCCCGGTGAGCTCGTAGATGTCGTTGCCGTGGATGTGCAGCGAATGCGTGCACAGCCCCGCGTTCAGGCAGCGGAGCATCGTCGGCTGTCCTTCGTAGCCCTCGGGCTCGATCAGCCCCGCATAGGCAAATTTATCATCGTCCAGCTCCTCGTGCCGCGCGGTGTCGAACCCGCTGACGCCGCTGAGGGTGAAATAATTTGGCGTGAACGAGGATTTCCAGACGCTGCCGTCCACCTCGGCGCCATCCGCGACGCGCCTGGCGAGCCCCGCGTCTATCTCCGAGGTAAGCCACACCACGTCCCGGGGGTGGTGCTCGTCCGCCGGAAGCTCCGGGACCCACTTGTTGCCGGGAAATTTGCTGTGGCCGAGCGCGTCGAAAAGAGCCTGCACCTGGGCTGTCTGCTGGGTACGATTATAGGGAATGGGCGAGCTCCCCGGCGGCGGCGTCGTTGTGTCGAAGCTCGGCAGGACGATCAGGGCGCCGTTGAGGCCGAGGATTCGGTTCACCGGATAGTTGTACGGATCATGGTAGATATAACTTCCGGGAGGCGGCACCTTGAAACTATAGGGCCTTGTTCCCCCCGGCGGGATCGGCTCGCCGGAAATGGGGGGCACGCCGGTGACCGCGAAGGCGTGGGGTCGGCTGTCCTTGTTGGTGATCCTGATGTCGAGCGTATCTCCCTCCATCGCCCAGATGACGGGATGAAGGCCTCGGCGGCCGATGTTCAGGAAGCTCTCGCCCACGATTTCGAACAAATTGACGTAGACCAGATTGCCGTCGACCATCGGATATTCGTACGGCGTAATGGTCAGGTCGAGGCGGCCCGAACGGATGATCCGATTGGGAACATCGCGCGGACCGGCCACCTCCGCCATCGCTGGCGACAGCGTGCCCGCGGCGGCGGCGGCGGCACCCAGCTTGAGAAATTGACGACGTTCCATCGACTACCCCCTTCTCCGGGAAGAGGCCGACCCAACTCGACGCTACCGGGCGAGCGCCGCCTGAAGGTTCGGCCTTATATTGCGCTGCCCTCCCGCAAATTGTCTCAGCCGGACGGCTCCTTCTTACTGAGCCGGGCAATCGTCGCGACCAGCTTGGCCGGGTCGGCGTCGTGGTAGCCGTAGCCGGCGACCTTGGTGTCGGGCGCGACGAAATAGATGCGCGAGCTGTGGTCGATGCTGTGCCCCTTCTCGCCGTTGCGGGGGGGCTTGTGCTCGCGCGCCACCATGAAGGCGCGCGCCGCGTTGCTGAGCTGCAGCCGCGTGCCGGTGAGGACGGTGAGCTCGTCCCCCCATGTCCCGGCCAGCCCGCGCATCGCGGCGATCCGGTTCATGTCCCCATGTCCGTGGCCATGGCCGTCGAGGGGAACGGTCATGCCGGTGGCCCGCGAGATCATCTGCTGCGGCGGCGCCTCGATGTCGACGAACACCGCCCGGGTCTCGATCCCCTGGCCGCGCAGCATCCGCGCCGCCTTGACGATCTTCGGCGTCGCCACCGGGCAATTGCCGCGGCAGCGCGCGTAGCCGAAGAACAGCAAGGTCCAGTGGCCCTTGAAATCCGCCGCGGTGACGCGCCGGTTCTTGAGGTCGAGAAACTCGTAGGACCCGCCAAGCTTGTCCGGCGAGACCGGCGGGGTGTAGCTGTCGTGGCTGCCGTGACCCTGATGGGCCTGCCCGGCGATGCCGGCGAAACCACCTGCGTAGGCCGAGCCGAGAATGATGGTCGACATAGAATCCGCCCCACCGCTAGAACCAACAAGCCTGCACACCGACGCAGATGATGCGTGGAAGCCATCGAGCTGCACCGGTGCACTTTGGGCATTCATATTGCCCACTCGCGGCACCATGAGCCTTCGCATCAGCCGGCTCAATCGCGCCGATAGGCTAAGCCGCAGGTCCTATCTCTCTGCATATCGTTCTATGACATCGGTTCCGCGCTGTTCAGGCGCGTCGATAGCGCCACAGCAGCAGCGGCCGCTGGAGCGCCAGTCCGGCGATGAACCCGCCGATATGCGCCTCGGTCGCGAGCATCACCCCCTGCCCCGCGCCCAGCACGCCGGTCATCCACTGGATGGCGATCCAGGCCGCCAGCAGCCAGGCGACATGGATCGCGCGGTTGACCCGCGGCGAGCGCGTCACCAGCTTGGGCCTTGCCCCCATCAATGCGTAGATGCCGAACAAGGCGCTGATCGCCCCCGAC
>Ga0307410_10001528_pt1 | contig 10528 bp, 15 predicted proteins | sample 322Ometagenome_3_FD_203707 | JGI IMG/M metagenome (GOLD analysis project Ga0307410, IMG submission 203707) | Maize rhizosphere microbial communities from greenhouse at UC Davis, California, United States - 322HYB-O-3 | ecosystem: Host-associated > Plants > Roots > Rhizosphere > Soil | place...
CCGGCTGGATGGACGGCTACGGAAACTTCGTGGTCATCGACCACGGGAACGGCCTCGCCACCGCGTACGGGCACCAGTCCGCGATCTACGTGAGCGGCGGCTCGGTGTCGCAGGGCCAGGCGATCGGGGCGGTGGGCTCGACTGGCAGCTCGACCGGCTGCCACCTCCACTTCGAGGTGCGCGTCAACGGGAGCCCCGTCGACCCCTTGGGTTACCTGTAGCCAGGGCGGGCTCGAGCTACGTGAAGACCGCGTAGAGGATCACGCCGGCGAGAACCGCGACGCCGATCCAGATGAGCGGGAGGAGGCGGAAGGCAGCGCGCTCTCCCCGTGTCGGGGTCTCGGACTTCACGAAGTCCTGCTCCCCGGTCGACGGCCGGGACAAACCGTCACGCCCGGTTGACGACGCGGAGATCGGGGAGCCCGCGCCAGCGGTCATCGAGGTCGAAGCCGTAGCCGACGAAGAACTCGTCGGGCACCGTGAAGCCGGTGTAGCGGAGCGGGAGGTCGTCGACGAGGCGGCGGTACGGCCGGTCGAGCAGGGCGCACGCCGCCAGGCTGGCCGGTTCCCGCAGCTCGAGGGTCTTCACGAGGTAGTTCAGCGTCAGGCCCGTGTCGACCACATTCTCGACGAGGATCACGTCCCGTCCCGCGATGACCAGGTCGAGGTCCTTGATGAGCCGGATCTTGCTGCGCCCGCCGAGGGCACCGTCGTAGCCGGCGAGGACGACGAAGTCGAGGGCGTGCGGGACCGTGAGCGCGCGCGAGAGGTCTGCGAGGAAGACGAACGCGCCCTTGAGGATCGTGACCAGCACAGGTTCGCGCCCCTCGTAGTCGGAGGCGATCTGCGCGCCGAGCTCGCCGACGCGACCGCGTAGCTCGGTGCGGGAGAGGTACACCTCTCCGATCCGAGGGTCCGCGGGCTCTATGAGGCGAGGTTCAGTCTGTATTTGCGAGAGAGGCGCTCGAAGTCGCGCCGGGTGAAAAGCTTGATCTTGATGTCCGGATGCCGCTCACGGAGCTTGCGGATCTTCCGGTGCTTGCGGGTGACGAGCGACTGCTTCATTACCGTCACCTCGAGATACGTGTCCTGTTCCGGGAGGTAGAAGTCCGGCGTGAAGGCCTCGAGCACGCGTCCGTCCTCGTCTTGCTCGAGGATGAAGGAGTGCGGCTCGTACTTCCAGGCGATCCCGTGGTAGTCGAGGATCCGCGCGCACTCGACCTCTGCATCGTTGGCGAAACGCGGCGGGTCCGCTCCCAAATTTGCCTGGAAATCAGGCGTTTCCTGGGCCATCTACAAGTGAGGGTAGCAGTCACTTCGGACGACCCCGGATTACACTTTGAACTCACCCGGATAGGCCGGAGGAAGGACAAGGGAGCTCGTGTTCCGGATCGCACACATCTCGGACCTCCATTGCGGCTCGCCGTATTTCATGCCCGATCTCATGGAGCGGGCGATCATGGAGATCAACGAGCTCGAGCCGGAGATCGTCGTCTGCTCCGGCGACCTGACGGCGTACGGGTTCAAGCCGGAGTACGCCGAAGCGAAGACCTACCTCGACCGGCTCGACTGCCGGCAGCTCGTGGTCGTCCCCGGGAACCACGACTCTCGCAACGTCGGCTACATCCATTTCGAGGAGCTCTTCGGCGACCGCAACTCGGTCGTGCACGTGAACGGCGTCTCCATCGTCGCCGTCGACTCCACCGAGCCCGACCTCGACCACGGCCACATCGGGCGCAGCCGCTATCCGTGGATCCAGGAGCAGTTCTCCGCGGACGCCGATTTCCGGATCTTCGTCCTCCACCACCACCTGCTGCCCGTGCCGGGCACCGGTCGGGAGCGCAACATCGTCTACGACGCGGGCGACACCCTCGAAGCGCTGCAGCGCGCGCGCGTCAATCTCGTCCTCTCGGGCCACAAGCACGTTCCCTACGCCTGGCGCCTGGAGAACATCTTCGTCGTCAACGCGGGCACGGTCTCGACACTCCGCCTGAGGGGAAACACGCGGCCCTGCTACAACCTGATCGAGATCGAAGGCAGGCACGTGGACGTCTGGCGGAAGTACCCGTATCACGACCAGGAGCGCATCATCCAGTTCTCGGCGGACACGCTGGAGTTCGAGAAGTACACCTCCCGCATCGAGGGTGAGGTGACGAGCAGGAAGTGAGCTCGCTCACGTCACCGGGGCGGCGCTCGCAAGTGAGCCGAGTGAGCGACGCGCAGGACAGTGCAAATCAGCACGGCCAAGCGGCGCGAGCACTGGATCGCGCGTGAGAGCTGTAGCCCTGATCGACGGGGAGCACTACCCCGATGTCGTTCGGGTCGCGTTCGCGGGCCTGGGACACGAGGTGGTCGGCGCCGTCTTCCTCGGAGGTACGGAGAAGCTGCGCGGGGGAGAGGACTACGGCGTCCCGGTCTTCGAGACTCTCGAGGAGGCGTTCGGGGCAACCGCGCCGGAGATCGTGCTCGATCTCTCCGACGAGCCCATCGCCGACCCGCCGCGCCGCTTTCGCATTGCGAGCCGGGTGCTCGCGCGCGGGGTCCCGTACGCGGGAGCAGACTTCCGCTTCGACCCGGTCCGTTTCGAGCCTTTCTCGCGTCCTGCGCTCGCCGTGATCGGCACCGGCAAGCGGGTCGGGAAGACCGCCGTGGCCGGCCACATCGCGCGCCTGCTCTCGCGCGACCTCTTCGTCGTCGTCGTCGCGATGGGACGAGGCGGTCCCCAGGAGCCGGTGATCGTCGACCGGGAGCCCGAGATCCACGAGCTCCTCGAGCTTTCACGTGCGGGCGGCCACGCCGCCTCCGACTACCTCGAAGGCGCCGCGTTCGCGAGCGTCGTCACGGTCGGCAGCCGCCGCGCGGGAGGAGGGCTCGCCGGCGCGCCCTCCTACTCCAACGTGAGCGCAGCGGCCGAGCTGGCCGCGTCCCTCTCGCCGGACCTCGTCGTCTTCGAGGGAAGCGGCGCGGCGATCCCGCCCATCGAGGTCGGCAAGCGCGTCCTCGTCGTCGGCGCCGCGCAGGATCCGGCCACGGTCATCGGGTACCTGGGCGCCTACCGGGTCCTTCTCAGCGACCTCGTTGTCCTCACGGGCTGCGAGGAGCCTCTCGTCGACGAGGACCAGGTGGAGAAGGTGCGGCGTGCGATCGCGGAGGTGAGCGACGTGCCCGTGCTGCAGACGATCTTCAGGCCGCGCCCGGTCAGTGACGTCAGCGGGCGCCGGGTCGCGTACTTCTCGACGGCGCCGGCCGGGGCGCACGCGCGCCTCCGCGAGCACCTCAGTCGCGAGCACGGCGCCGAGATCGTCCATGTCTCGGGGAACCTCTCGCGACGGCCCGAGCTTCGCGCCGACCTCGCCTCTCTCGAGGCGCGCTCGGCCGACCTCTACCTCGTCGAGCTCAAGGCGGCTGCGATCGACGTCGTAGCCGAGACCGCAGCCGAGCGGGGAGTGCCGATCGTGCTTTGCGACAACGAGGTGCGCAGCCTCGACGGCGAGAGCCTCGACGAGCGTGTACTCGAGCTCGCCGAAGCCCTCGAAGGAGCGCGCGCGTGAACGACCGCCGCCCGCCCGAGTCGACACTCTTCCCCGTAGAGCTGCATCCGCGCCTGGAGGCGCTGAACCGCCTGGAGCTCCCGCTGCTCGTGCTCGTGGGCGGGGCGACCGGAACCGGGAAGTCGACGGTGGCGACCGAGGTCGCCCACCGCCTCGGCATCACGCGCGTCACATCCACCGACGTCGTGCGCCAGACGATGCGCGCGTTCTTCTCAGAGGAGTTCATGCCGTCGATCCACTACTCGAGCTTCGAGGCTGGCAAGGCCGTGTCCCGGGTGGAGGGAGACCAGCGCGACCCCAACCTGACGGGGTTCCTCGACCAGACGCGCAACGTCCTCGTCGGTGTGCACGCCGTTCTAGCACGCGCGCTCGAGGAGGGCTACTCGCTCACCCTCGAAGGCGTCCACATCGTCCCCGGGATGGTGCGCCCGCCCGGCGGCTCGCTCGTCTGCCAGGTCCTGCTCGCGATCGAGGACGAGGCCGATCACGAGAGCCACTTCTGGACACGGGACTCGGCGTCCGAGGGCATGCGTCCCTTCGAGAAGTACCTGCGCGCGCTGCCCGACATACGCCGCATCCAGGACTACCTCGTGAAGGAGGCGGCGAAGGCCGGCGTGCCGGTGATCGAGAACTCGCGAGTCGAGGAGACCGTCGACCGCGTGATCGACCTCGTGCTCGACCAGATCGAGCGCGAGCTCGAGCCGGCGTGAACGCGATCGCGACGCGCTGCGGCTGTGAGGCGTTCGCTGCGGTGACTGAGGCGGCTGCGCTCGCGAGCGGGCGCTGGCTCGGGCGGGGCGATGTCGAGGGTGCCGAGCGCGCGGCGTCCACCGCAATGCGCGAGGGCCTCGACGAGCTCGCCATCGACGGGCGCATCGTCGTCGGGAGCGAGGATCCGGAGGACGCGCTCTCGATCGGCACGCGCGTGGGCCGCGGCGGCATGGAGGTCGATCTCGCGGTGGACCCGCTCGAGGGTCGAAGCGTGGTCGCGCGCGGCGATTACGGGGCGATGGCGATGATCGCCGTCGGCGACGCGGGGAGCTTCCCGAGGCTCCCCCAGATGTACATGCGCAAGATGGCGGTCGGCCCCGTCCCGCGGGAGAAGATCGACCTACGGCTGCCGGTCGGCGAGAACGTGCGCGCAATCGCAGACGCATTCGGCCGCAACACGAACGACATCACGGCGATCGTCCTCGACCGACCGAGGCACCATGACCTCGTCGAGGAGATCCGCGCCGCCGGCGCCCGCATCAAGCTCATCCAGGACGGGGACGTGACCGCCTCCATCACCGCGGCGATCCGAGGCACGAACGACCATTTGGCGATCGGCATCGGAGGCTCACGCCAGGCGCTCCTATCCGCCGCCGCGCTCCGCTGCCTGGGCGGAGAGCTCCAGGCGCAGCTCTGGCCGACCACGCGGGGCGAGATCGAGGCCGCCCGCGAGCATGGGATCGAGGACGTGAACAAGGTCTTCGAGACCGACGAGCTCGCGCCGGGCGAGGTCATCGTCGCCGCGACGGGGGTGACGAACGGAGACCTCCTCCGCGGCGTTCGCTTTCTCGCGGACAGCGCGCGGACGCACTCGATCGTCATGTGTACTCGCCACAACTGGGTGCGGTTCGTGGACGGGATCCACTTCTTCGCCCGCGACCGGCGCGAGGAAGTCCGCCTCCTCGGCTAGACGAGTTCGAGGACCCGCTCAGTGTGGATCAGGCGGGCAGCCTCTTCGCGGGAGTGAATGCCGAGGCGGCGGTAGGCGTTTTTCACGTGCGTGCGGACGGTGTGCGGCGAGATGACGAAGATGTCGGCGATCTCGGCCGCCGACAGGCCCTCGCTGTAGAGGGCCAAGATCGTGAGCTCGCGAGGCCGCAGCAGCTTTGCGACCCGGGCGGGCGCCTCGATCGTCGCCGTCAGGCTCTCACGGGCGGCGCGCTGCGCGGCTTCCTCGAGCGTCGCCCGGCGGCGGTCGGCGCCCTCGAGCAGCGGGCCGATCCGCTCGGCACATGACCGAAGCCGCCCTCGTTGCTCTTCGGTCGGGCGGCGCTCCGTGCGACTCGCGACGGTGATCGTCCCGACCGGATCGCCGTCGACCTTGAGCCACTCGCCGTCGAGCCACGAGAAGCCGAGCGCGGCGGCGAGGCTATGCCGGCTCTTGAGCGCGAAGAGGGCCCGCGCCTGGGCGATGCTCTGGAGATAGAAAACCGGATTGCGCCGGTCGTGCGCCGAAATCCCCTCGCTCGCGACGACATGAAGATCTCCTTCGCGGTCGGAATCGCGCAGCCGGATAACCACCGTCTCGACCCCGACGGCCACGGGCAGCTTGCGGGCCACGGCCTTCAGCCCCTGCGCGAAGCTCGAAGGCTCAAGCTGCTCGACGGCTCTGTCGAGCTCCGTGGCTGCGAGCTCTTCCGCTCTTACTGTCCCTCTCATGTGCGTTTCAGTGCTCGTCCCAGGATGGTATGTAAGCACGGCTACACTGCGTCCATGCCTACGCGGGAAGAAGTAATCGAGGCGCTCAGGGTCGTCGAGGACCCGGAGCTCGGCATGGACATCGTCGAGCTCGGGCTCCTCTACGACGTCGCCGTCGAGGGCCCGAAGGTGCACGTGACGTACTCGCTCACGTCGATGGGCTGCCCCGTCGGCCCGCTTCTCGAGCAGCAGATCACCGAGACGGTCGCGGAGATGCCGGGCGTCGACGACGTCGAATCGGAGCTGACCTGGGACCCGCCGTGGACACCGGAGAAGATGTCCGACGACGCCAAGTTCATTCTCGGCTTCGGCTAGTCGACGCCTGGGCGGCAGCCAGAGCCCTTAATCGCTGATCTTCAGGACGACCTTGCCGAACTGCTTGCCGCTCTCGAGGTGCTCATGTGCCGCGGCCGCCTCTCTGAGCGGGAAGACCTGGTCCACGATCGGCTTCGCAGTGCCGCGCGCGACGAGGTCGTAGACGCCGGCGAAGTCGGCGCGCGTCCCCATCGTCGAGCCGAGGATCGAAAGCTGCTTCCACCAGATGCGGTGGAGCTGCGCCGGCGGGTTTGGGCCGCTCGTCGCGCCGCAGACGACGATCCGCCCCTCGGTGCCCGCAGCCTGCAGCGACGTCTTCCAGGTCGCCTCGCCCACGTGCTCGACGACGACGTCGGCGCCGTGGCCGCCCGTCGCCTCCTTCACGGCCGAGGCCACGTCGCCGGTCTCGTGGTTGACGACGGCGTCGGCGCCGAACTCCCGCGCCCGCTCGAGCTTCTCGTGGCTCGAGGACGTTGCGATCACCTGAGCGCCGAGAGCCTTCGAGAGCACGAGCGCCGCCGAGGCGACGCCCCCGCCCGCTCCCCAGACGAGGACCCATTCGCCCTCCTGGAGATTCGCCCGTGTGACGAGCATCCGATAGGCGGTCTCGAAGACGAGCGGAAACGCGGCAGCCTCTTCGAACGAGAGGCCGGCGGGGAGGGGGTGCACGTAATCCGCGGGCACGGCGATCAGCTCCGCGTGAGTGCCGTCGGTGTGCTCGCCGATGATGTGCGCGCCGTCCTCGAGGCCCGGGTTGATGACGACCTCGTCGCCGGCCGCGAAGCCCTCGGTTCCCTCTCCGAGCGCTTCGATCACGCCGGCCCCGTCGGCGCCGAGGATGCGGGGCTTGGGAGCGGAGGGGAGACCCTGGCGCGTCCAGATGTCGAGGTGGTTGAGGGAGGCCGCGCGCAGGCGAATCAGGACCTCGCCCGCGCCGGCGACGGGATCGTCCGCGTCCTCGTAGCGCAGGACCTCGGGACCGCCGTCCTCGTGGATGCGCACCGCTTTCACGGGCGGATCCTAACCGCCGCGCACTGGTACCTTCCGGTCGTATGCAGCAGGCGGAGCTCAGTCGCCTGGCCGTGCAGCTCGGGCTCGACGCCGTGGGGGCGGCACCTGCCGAGCCCTACGAGGAGACCGAGCGGCACATTCGCGAGCGCCGCGCCCGTGGCCTCTTCGCGCGCATGCGGTTCACAATGGCGCAGCCCGAGGTGAGCTGCCACCCCGAGTCGCTCTTGCCAGGAGCCCGCTCGGTCGTCTCCGCGGCGCTCTCCTACTACGCGGACGGGCCCGATGCCCAGCCCGGAGAGGGCCGTCTACCCCGGTACACGTGGAGCGACCGCTACGCGGAGCTCCGCGAGAAGCTGGAGCAGCTCGGCGAGCGCATGGGCGGGAAGTACCGCGTGCTCGTGGACGAGAACCAGCACGTCGACCGGGAAGGCGCCTCGCGCGCAGGGGTGGGGTTCTACGGGAAGAACACGCTGCTCATCACCCGCCGCCACGGATCCTGGGTCGTCCTCGGGACGGTCGTGACCACGGCCGAGATCGAGCGCAGCGCGCCGCTCGACCTCGACTGCGGCTCGTGCACGCGCTGCATCGACGCCTGCCCGACCGGCGCGCTCGACGATCCCGGCGTCCTCGACTCGACCAAGTGCCTGTCGTACTGGAGTCAGGCTCCCGGTGCGGTGCCGGCCGAGTACCGCGAGGAGATGGGGTCGTACGTTTACGGATGCGATATCTGCCAGGACGTCTGCCCCTGGAATCGCGGCACGGAGAAGCGCCGCGCGGGCGCCGTCCTCCCGGAAGACGCCGAGCCGGTCGTCTCCCTTGTGGATTGGCTCGAGGCGGCAGACGACGACCTCAGGACCCGGTACGACCGCCTCTACTTCCCACAGAACGACCCGCGCTACCTGCGCCGAAACGCGCTCATCGCCGCGGGGAACTCGGGCGAGGCCGCGCTCGTCCCGGCGGTCGAACACTGGCGCGAGAGCGACGACGATCTCCTCCGCGAACACGCTGACTGGGCGCTTGAGCGCCTGCGATGAGCCGTGACCTCGAACGTCGGCGCCACATCGAGCTCTGGATCTCCTGGGTGCGGCTCATCGCCGTCCCGGTCGCGGTCATCGAGGTCGGTTTCCTCAGCAGCGGCTACCCACCCGGCTACGAGCGCTGGGCCTGGATCGTCTCGAGCGCGCTGGCCGTCGGCGCCGGGGTCATCTGGCTGATCACCCGGCGGAGCCCTCGCCGCGAGGCCGCAGTGTGCTGGCGTACTCCGCCCTGGCGTTCGACCTCGCCATCGTCGGCGCCTTCGTGATCATCTTCTACGCCTGGGAGCCGAACACGCCGATCCGGCAGGCGCTCCTCCTGCCGGTCGCCGGGGGCGCCGTTCGCTTCGGCATCGCCGGCGGCCTCGTCGTCCCGCTTCTTTTCGCACCATTCCTGGCATACGGGGAGACGCTCTGCGCTGACCGCGAGTTTCAACCTGGATGCAGTCGCTTTCCCTCTGGGCCTCGAGATGCTCATGGGCCTGCTCGTCGGCTGGCTTGCGGCGCGGCTTCAGCGTGAGGAGGCTGTGGCAGATGCGCGGGCCGAAGAGGCATGGCCAACTCGGGTCTCGAGGCTGACGGGCTCAATCCTCGCGGAACCGCGCGGGCGGTGGCGGGGGTCCGTCCTCGAGGAGCTGGCCCGCGACTCGCAGACGATCGTCCGCGGAGACATGGACACGAATCCGTAGTATCCCGAGGAGAAGGAGCCGGCCCGGGCCGGGCTTCGCAGCTTCTCCTCAACCTGGTGACCAACGCCGCCAAGTACATGGTCGCCGGCGACGAGATCGAGGTGCGGGCCGGGGCGGACGACGGCCACGTGCTCGTAACGTGCTCGACCATGGGCCCGGGATCCCCGCCGACCAGCACCGCCTCATCTTCGAGAAGTTCGGACGGGTGAACACCGGCGGGCGCTCGAAGCCCGGCGCAGGCCTCGGCCTCTTCATCGCGCGCTCGATCGCCGAAGCGCACGGCGGCTCGCTCGACGTTCAGTCCGAGACCGGCTCCGGAACCGCCTTCACCTTCAGCGTTCCCGTCGCGTAGCCCGTCAGGAACGCGCTTTGGCCGTCGGCCGGCGCCCCAACTCCTTCTTCAGGCGCTTGGCGCGGGTGAGGATCTCGCCGCGGACTCCCGCCGGCTCGATCACCTCTCCTTCGCCGCGGTGGGAGAGGATCTCCCCGACGAGGTACTCCATGCTCCCGAAGCGGAGCTCCTCGAGGGCGTAGCCCTTGGCGAGCGGCAGTGCGCCGCGCTCGAGCCGCCAGCGGCCAAGCGGGGGGAAGAAGAGGACGCGGGCCGTGCTGGCGTCGGAGAGCTTCTTCGGCACGAGCTCGGGGCGGGGCTCGAAGGTCTCGTCGAGGAGCTCGGCGCGCTTCATGCGGTCGATACGGAAGCTGCGCTGCGCATCCTTCGTCCGGTCCCAGCTGTGCACATACCACCACGGCAGCTCGCGCTCGAGGGCGTGCGGCTCGATGGTGCGGACGCTCGTTTCCTCGCCGACCGCGGTGTATTCGATCTCGACAAGCCGGTGCTCGGTGCTCGCACGGGAGAGTGTGGCGATGAGCTGCTCCTCGGCCGTGACGGCCTGGCGCTCGGGACCCTCGTCCACGTCGAACTCGCCGAAGGTCTCCTCGAGCTTCCGCCGGACGCGCTCGAGCGGTGTGTGCGCTTCGGCGGCGATCATCGGGCCGACGAACTCGAGGGCGAGCCGGATGGCGCGCGCCTCGAGCGGCGTGAGCCGCGGCGGACGCCTGAAGGTGTCGCCGAAGAGCTCCTTCTCGACGTAGACCTCATCGTCCTCGAGGGCGGCGTAGACCGCGTAGCACCCGCCGCCGAAGTTGACGAGGTTGAGGAGCTGGAGGTGGTCGTCCAGCTGGTCGGCCGGAATCTTGAAGCGCTCGACGATCTCAACCGCCGGGATTCGCGCAGAGGTCGAGTTTCCGCAGCTCGCGAGCAGGAAAGCGAGCAGCGCCTGAAGGACACCGAAGCGCTCCGGCGCTACGGGCCCCGCCTGCCGCTCGAGCGGTTCCGCCTCCTGTCGAGAGGCGGCTGCGCGCGGCGGCTTCGTCGGCTCGCCCTCGTGGGTCTCGATGACTTTGTCGACTCCTGCCCGCACGAGCTCGACGAGCTCGGGCGGCGAGACCGGGCGCG
>Ga0307410_10001530_pt1 | contig 10528 bp, 6 predicted proteins | sample 322Ometagenome_3_FD_203707 | JGI IMG/M metagenome (GOLD analysis project Ga0307410, IMG submission 203707) | Maize rhizosphere microbial communities from greenhouse at UC Davis, California, United States - 322HYB-O-3 | ecosystem: Host-associated > Plants > Roots > Rhizosphere > Soil | place...
GCGTGCTCCTGCGGACGCACGCTCACGGGGCAGCGGAGCGCCGCCTTTCAGATTCTGGTCGAGATAGCGGGTGATCAGCTCAAACAGGTGCGCCTGGGTGTTCTTGCCCTGGCACACGCAGTGGGTGCGGTTGGGGTACTCCATCATGGTGAACGGCTTGTTTGCCGCCACCAGTGCATTGATGAGCACCTCACTGTTCTGGAAATGCACGTTGTCGTCGCCGCTGCCGTGAATGAGCAGCAGATTTCCGCGCAGATTGTTGACGTACGTCAGCGGCGACCCGCGGTCATATCCGGCCGTGTTGTCAGCCGGCAGTCCGTTGAAGCGCTCGGTGTAGACATTGTCGTAGAGCGACCAATGCGTCACCGGAGAAACCGCTACAGCTGTGCTGAAGAGATCCGGGTGCTGAAATAGTCCGTTCAGACTCATGAACGCGCCGTAACTCCAGCCCCAAATTCCGATCCTCCCCGCATCCACATAGGGCCGCTGTGCCAGTGTCCTCGCCGCCGTAGCCTGATCTCGAGTCTCGACCACGCCGAGCTGTCCGTAAATGGACTTACGCCAGGCGCGGCCGAGCGGCGCGGGGGTTCCCCGGTTGTCGACACTGACCACCAGGTAGCCCTTCTGCGTCAGCATCAGGTGCCAGAGGTAGTACGAACCCCATGCATCGTTTACCGTGGACGACCCCGGACCTCCATAGACATGCATGAGAAGCGGGTATTTGCGTGTCGAATCAAAGTCCGCCGGCCTCATCAACACGGCAGGCATCTTCGCGCCGTCCTCAGTTGGGATGCTGAAGAACTCGTACGAGCCGCGGCGCAGGGTAGCCAGGTGGTTACGGAGGGTGGCGTTGTCTACGAGCGTTCGTATGACCGCATGGCCAGGCAGTCGTACCAGTCGAATGACCGGTGGCTTGCCGAAGCCGGAGAATGTCTCCAGCGCGTAGCGGAGATTCGGGGCAGGATCGTATGCGTGGGTACCGGCGTCAGGCTCGGGAGAGAGTCTCTCGATGTTTCCTTTCCCGTTCAAGCGTGACCGGTACAGATAGCGCTGAGAGGGCTGATCTGGAGATGCCAGAAAGTAGAGCCAGCCTCCTTTCTCGTCGGTGCCCACCACCTTTACCACATCGAAGCTTCCCCGAGTGACCGGACGCACGGACTTTCCATCTCGGGAGACCAGGTAGACGTGGCTCCAGCCGTTCCGCTCACTGAGCCAGGTAAAGTTCTTGCCTCCATTGAGCCAGGTGATGTTGTCCACCAGCTCCACCCAGGTGCTGTCGCGCTCCGTCAGTACGGTCCTGACGGTCCCGCTGCGAGCGTCACCGAGCAGTACCTCGTTGGTGTTCTGCAGCCGGTTTAGCCGCTGAAGGAGTACCTCGGTCGAGCTGGCGGCCCATTCCATCCGCCCGATGTAATGGTTTCGGGGATCCCCCTCGATCTCCAGCCACCGGGTTGGTCCGCCCGAGACGCGTACGATGCCCACCCGGGCGGCGGAGTTCGCCTCCCCTGCCTTCGGGTACTGGACCGGCACCACCCGGGAGTACAGCGAATCTGTGTTGTTGATGAGGCTGAAATCCTTTACCTGATCGGCATTCAACTGCCAGTAGGCGATGTTCTCTCCGTCGGGGCTCCAACGCCATCCGTCAGCGTAGTAGTTCATCAGCTCTTCTTCGTACACCCAGTCGAATGTCCCGTTGATGAGAGTCCTGGATCCATCCGACGTGAGGGCAGTGATCGTACCAGCACCGAGATCTTCGACGTACAGGTTGTTCTCGCGGACATACCCTATTTTGCGCCCGTCGGGCGAAAATTTGGCAAACATGAGCGTGGAAGGCTTGGCTTCGCGTCCGCCCAGCTTCCGGAGCCGCCCGCTCGTGCGGTCGAGCAGCCAGTAATCACCCCGGGTATTCAGGCGCCAGACAGGCCGTGTATTCGTAAAGATCAACAGCAGCTTCAGGTCAGGAGACCAGGAATAGTCCTCGACGCCCAGCGGCACGCTGTCACCCTGGGGAATGAACTGGCGGCCCGAAACCAGAACCTCCCGGGCGCCGCGCTCCGAATCATACCGGACGAGATTCTGCCCCGATTCGGCCTCCGACTCCTCGAGCGTGGTGTAGGACGAGCCATCCCCCAGCCACTTGGCCGGTCCGAACGACTGGCTGCGAAACTCCCTTGTGCCATAGATCCGGTGCACCGAGAGCAGGCTGGAATCGGCTTGCTGCGCCGGGACGGTCGTCGCGGTGATGAATAGCGCGAGCAAAAGCCCGAGAGTGAGACGCATCACGAAAGTTCCGATGGAATGAGGGTCAGATTAGTATCCCTTCGGCTTCAGCCTGGAGGTGCGGCGAAGCGGGCGCATTATACAATCACTCTTTACGCAGGCGACATCTACATGCCAATTACGCTCTCGACCCGGTTCACAACCTTTCTCCTTGCCGGTGCCGCTGGCATTGCCGGGGCGAGCTGCAACAAGGGCTCAAACGAACCACCTCGGGTCGAAACCGCAGCGGCCGCCGCCGCTCCCGCGCAGCAGGCTTTAGCTTCGGCCGATACCATGACCAGGGCCGAACCTCAGCAAGCCGAGACTCCTCAGCAAGCCGAGACTCCGCAGCCCGAAACCACCAGGACGGTGAAGCCGGCTCGCAAGAAGCCCGTCGTGGAGCCCGCGGCACCAGCACCCAAGCCGGCGCCGACACCAAAGCCTGCTCAACCAGCGGACTCCACACCAGCATCAAACCCGGGCCCGGAGAAGTCGCTCTCCTATGATGCCGCCACGAACACCGTCACGTTCGAGCTCATCGGAGGACCTCATGGCTTCCAGTTCAATGGCTACGCGGCCGGGGGCGCGACCCTGACCTTACCCTCGAAGGCCAACGTGGTGATGAACTTCACCAACAAGGACGGGACACCACACAGCGCAGAGGTTATTTCGGGTGAGGGGCCCCTACCGAACGCCGGTGTTGATCCCGCCATTCCCCGCGCATACACGAGCCAGCTGCTGCAGGGCCTGCCGCAGGAAGGCGGTGATGTGATGCGCTTTCAGGTGCCGGAGAGCGGAACTTATAGAATCTTCTGCGGCGTGCCCGGTCATGGCTTGTCCATGTGGATCTGGATGAAGGTGGATCCTTCTGCGAAGTCGCCGAGCTTCGGCCCCACAAAGGCGTGAACGGTGAACCGTAAACAGTGAACCGGTGGACCGCAGGCTCCTTCTACCGTTCACTGTTTACTGTTAACGCCTTTTGTAGAAATCGTCCGGTATAACTCGCCTCGATCTCCGCTACTTCCTCCGGCGTACCCGCAGCCACTACTTCGCCACCCCGCTCGCCACCCTCCGGACCTAAGTCGATAATCCAGTCGGCGGTCTTGATCACATCCAGGTTGTGCTCGATCACGACGATGCTGTTCCCCTTGTCAACCAGGCGGTGAAGCACATCGAGCAGCAATCGTACATCCTCGAAGTGCAACCCGGTGGTCGGCTCATCCAGGATGTACAAGGTCCTTCCGGTGTCCCGCTTCGCGAGCTCGGTTGCAAGCTTCACTCGCTGGGCTTCGCCACCGGAAAGGGTCGTAGCGGCCTGGCCCAGGTGGATGTATCCCAGCCCTACGTCGTTGAGCAGCTCGAGTTTCTCCGCGATGCGGCGCTGGTTGGCGAAGAACTCCAGGGCGTCAGCGACTGTCAGGTCGAGTACGTCTGCAATGCTCCTGCCCTTATAGCGGACCTCGAGCGTTTCGCGATTGTAGCGCCGGCCTTTACACACCTCGCAGGGGACATAGACGTCCGGCAGGAAGTGCATCTCGATTTTGACCAGGCCGTCGCCCTGGCATGCCTCGCAGCGTCCTCCCTTCACATTGAAGGAGAACCGGCCCGGCCCATACCCCCGGAGCTTGGCATCGGGGAGCTGCGTAAACAGCTCGCGAATGGGAGTAAAGAGCCCGGTGTACGTCGCCGGGTTGGACCGGGGAGTGCGACCGATCGGACTCTGGTCGATATCGATGACCTTGTCGATGCGGTCCAGCCCCTCGATCCTGGTGTGGGCTCCAGGCACTACCTTGGCCCGATAGAAATGCCGGGCGAGAGCCTGGTAGAGGATGTCGGTGACGAGGGTGGATTTTCCGGAGCCCGACACACCGGTGACCGCTACGAAGAGACCGAGCGGTATGTCGACCGTGAGGTCCTTCAGATTGTTCGCCCTGGCGCCGGTCACCCGCAGACGGTGATCTGATGGAGCCTCGCGACGGCCGGCCGGGATGGGGATCCGCAGTTCGTCTCGCAGGTAGCGGCCGGTGAGGGAATCAGGATGGCTGCGAATGTCTTGGACCGATCCTTCGGCCACTACTTCACCACCGAAGCGACCGGCGCGCGGCCCGAGGTCGATGACGTGGTCGGCCGCCTGGATCGTATCCTCGTCATGCTCCACGACGATGACCGTATTTCCCAGATCTCTGAGACCGCGAAGCGTCGTCAGCAGGCGCTCGTTGTCGCGCTGATGCAGCCCGATGCTCGGCTCATCGAGTATGTAGAGGACGCCCACGAGGCGAGAGCCGATCTGAGTAGCGAGGCGGATACGCTGGGTCTCTCCGCCGGACAGAGACGTGGCGGCCCTCCCAAGAGTGAGGTAGTCGAGACCAACGTCCCGCAGAAATCGAAGCCGGTCGACGACTTCCTTGAGGATAGGGCCTGCAACATCCGGATCCAGGCCGCTCCTTCCGTTCGCGGAAGGTGCGCCCGAACGACTGCCGCGAAGTGGAATGCGCTCGAAGAACTCGATGGCGCGCTCTACCGGAAGGTCCACCACATCACCGATGCTCGTGCCGTGGACCAGCACTGACAGGCTCTCCGGTTTGAGCCGCTTGCCTCCGCATGTCTGGCAGGGCTGCTCGATCATGAACTCCTCGAGCGACGTCCGAACCCCATCGCTGCTGGACTCGCGATAGCGGCGCTCGATGTTCCGCAATACCCCCTCCCAGTCGCTTTCGTATTCACCTCTGCCGCGCGCACCATCGGTCTGAAACTTGAACGTCCCAGGTGCCCCATGGAGGATCGCCTTCTTGGCCGCGTCACTGTGCTCTCCCCAGGGAGCGTTGAGCTGGAAGTTGAACGCCTTGGCGAGCGTGGGTAGAACGACCTTCCGCAGGTATCCGCTGGGCTCACCCCAGGGGAGAATGACCCCTTCGAGGATTGAGATACTCGGATCACCCAGCACCAGCTCCGCGTTCACTTCTCTGCGGGTTCCGAGTCCATGACAGTCAGGGCAGACGCCGAACGGCGAATTGAACGAGAACTGCCGCGGCTCCAGCTCCGGCAGCGACAGTCCGCATACCGGGCATGCGAATCGTTCGGAGAAGATGACTGACTGATGGTCAGTCGGACGGGCGGACGGTTCTCCGGATTCGTCATCGGTCTGCTGTAGTCCGCCTGTCCGTCTGTCCGCCTGTCCGCCATACCTCACCACTTCCACCAACCCGTCCGCTGTTTTCAGCGCGGTCTCTATGGAATCGTTCAGCCGGGAGCGGTCCGCCGCCCGGACGACCAGTCGGTCGACGACGATCGCGATGTCATGGTTCTGGCGCCGGTTCAGCGTCGGGACGGAGCCGAGATCATGGGTCTGACCATCGATCCGCACCCGGACGAAACCTCGCTTCCGCACATCGTCGAGCAGGTCCCGGAATTCACCCTTTCGCCCGCGAACCAGCGGAGCAAGGACTTCGATGCGGGTTTCCTCGGGCCAGCCGAGCACGGTGTCCACGATTTGCGCTGCACTTTGTCGGCTGACGGGACTCCCGTCGTTCGGGCAGTGCGGCACCCCGACGCGCGCCCAGAGCAGCCGCAAGTAGTCATAGATCTCGGTGACAGTGCCCACCGTGGATCTCGGGTTCTGCCCGGTCGTTTTCTGCTCGATTGAAATCGCGGGTGAGAGGCCTTCGATGGCATCGACGTCCGGCTTCTCCATCAGGCCCAGGAACTGACGCGCGTAAGCGGAGAGCGATTCGACATAGCGGCGCTGCCCCTCCGCATAAATGGTGTCGAAGGCAAGCGAGGACTTCCCCGAGCCCGAGAGCCCCGTGATCACGGTCAGTTGGTTCCGGGGAATGGCAACGGAGATGTTCTTGAGATTGTGCTCGCGGGCGCCACGAACTACGAGAAATTCCTGAGCCATAGCCCCGAAAGCTACCCGAAGCCGAGCAGCGCGGTCAACCGGAGGCAGTCGCCGGTGGTCAGTCGTCGGACATCAGCGAGCAATTGTGGCCCCTTCTTGACTGGCGACTGGCCCCTGGGCCCTCTACCATAGAGCACCGTAATTTCACTTGGCTCCTGACTCCCGACTCTCCTGACCACAGACTCTGGACTTCTGACCCCCGACTCTCAGCTCCCAGCGCGTGACCCCAGCGCCACCGAGCGGCGTTTGCAGCAAGCCGACGAGCTGGCCCTGGGGCCTCGCCCTGGCTCCGCCGTACGCCCCTACCGGGAGCTGCTCGAGCTGGAACCGGAGCACGTCGAGGCGAGGCTGCATCTGGCCCGTCTGCTCGACCGATTGGAGGAGCCAGTCGAGGCGGCGGACGTGCTCACTGCCGGACTCCGTCGCTCACCGGACCAGACTGAGTTCCTGGTTCTTCGTGGCGCGGTACTGGGTCGACTTCAGCGATATAAGGAAGCGGAGCTCGACCTGCGTCGGGTACTACGACTCCATCCCTCGCATGCCCCAGCGCAATTTGAGCTGGGGCTGCTGCTGTGGCGTCGCGGATTGGTGCAGGAGGCGGCGACCTGCTTTCAGCGTGCACTCGAGTTTCAGCCGGACAACGCGAAGACCTACTACTACCTGGGTGATGCTCTCAACCAGCGAAGCGACCTCCCCGGCGCACGCGCAGCGCTGGAACGCGCGATTCAGCTAAACCCCAGCGACGCCAAGACCTACCATCTCCTGGGGCGGGTTCTGGACCGTATGAACCTATCGGAGGAGGCCCAGGAGATGTATCGCAGAGGGCGGGAATTGGCGCGCCTGTGATTCACGTCCTCGTCGATGATCTCGCGTTGATCAAGACCGATGCCATCATCCGTCCGGCCGACGAGACCCTCGGCCCGACCTCCCCCGCCATCATCCGGCTGGATGAGCGCGCGGGCCCGCGTTTTGCCGATCAGCGGCGGGTCTCCAGCGTACTCAAGGCAGGCTCGGCCGTCGTCACCGGTAGCGGGGATCTGGCGGCCCCGTTTGTGCTGCACGTCGTCATCCGGGATCCGGAAATCCAGACCGGACGGGACGTGGTGCGGCGGGCGCTGGTGTCCGCCTGGCAGCGTGCAACAGACTGGGAACTCGGCACGATTGCCACGCCGCTGGTTGGTGCCGAGTCAGGGCAGTTGAGCGTAGAGGAAGCGGCGACCCTGCTTGCCGAGACATTTCCCTCGGCCCCGCAGGGCTTTCCTACCGAGCTGACCATCGTGGTTGATCAAGACGCGGACCGGGTGCTCGTCGAAGCCATCCTCCGGAGGACAGTGTGATCCGAATAAATCAGCTCACGAAACGGTATGGCCGGTTCACTGCGGTCGATGGTATCGACCTGGCCGTACCGAAAGGTGAGCTGTTTGGATTTCTCGGCCCCAACGGCGCCGGCAAGACCACCACTTTTCGAATGATCGCCGGCATTCTCCGCCCCACAAGCGGCACCGTCGAGGTCGGTGGGATCGACATCAATCGTCGCCCGCTCGAAGCCAAGGCCCGGCTCGGGTTCATTCCGGATCGCCCATTCGTCTACGACAAGCTGACCGGTGCCGAGTTCCTTCGGTTTGCCGCGGCCTTATACGGCCAGCAGGGTACCGCGGTCGAGCGGCGGATCGATGAGCTGCTCGGACTGTTCGAGCTGACCCGCTGGAAGAACGAGCTTACCGAGTCATACAGCCATGGCATGCGGCAGAAGCTCATCATCTCGGGTGCGCTGGTTCATCGACCCGAGGTGATTGTGGTCGACGAGCCCATGATTGGCCTGGATCCCCGCAGCGCCCGGCTGCTCAAGGACCTGTTCCGCCAGTTCGTCGATCGTGGGGGAACCGTGTTGATGAGCACGCACACTCTCGAGGTCGCCGAGACGATGTGCGACCGGATCGCCATCATACACGGCGGTAAGATCATAGCATCAGGAACCATGTCGGAGCTGCAGACCCAAACTTCGTCCGAGCACCTCGGGCTCGAAGATCTATTCCTGAAGCTCACCGGCGGCATGCGCGAGCATCAGCTCGATACCATCCTCGACGCCTGACGAGTGACCCCTCGCCGAGCTGTGCAGCCGCCCCTGTGGACGCTGCTGATGCCCAAGTGGCGAAGCGCGCTGACCCGCGCGAACCAGGACCGGACCGATTCGAAAGTCCGAATGCTCCTGCTCGCCTTGGTCGGGCTCTTCTTTTGGGTCGCGGCATTCGGCGTCGCGTTCCGCGTACTTCGCTACCTCCGCAGTGTAGATGAGATCGGAAATCTGATGGCCGGCAAGGTGCTGGACGTCATCCTGCTCGCTTTCCTGTCGATACTTCTGCTTTCGAACATCATCACCGCTCTATCCACATTCTTTCTTGCAAAGGACCTGGATCTGCTGATCGCTTCCCCCGTCAGCGGGGTACGGCTTTATCTCTCGAAGCTGGCGGAGACGATCGTCCACTCGTCATGGATGGTGGCACTGCTGTCACTGCCGATCTTCACCGCCTACGGCATCGTCTATAACGGTGGAGTTCTGTTTCCGTTCGTCGCTCTGGCCGCGTTTATCCCATACCTCATCATGCCTGCAGTGGTGGGCACAGCCTTCACGTTGGTACTGGTCAACATCTTTCCAGCGCGTCGAACCCGAGAGTTGCTGAGCCTGATCGCGACGGGTGCCGTCGTCATTGTGGTAGTGAGTCTGCGATTCATGCGACCGGAACAGCTGGCGCAGCCCGAGGGGTTCAAGAACCTGGTCGATTACCTCGCAGTGCTCCGAACGCCCACCAGCCCACTGCTGCCGAGTGAATGGACCGCAGCGATGGTCATGAACTGGCTGCTGCATGTCGCCGACCCGATGCCAATCCTGAAGCTGTGGGGGTCGGCTGCCCTCGCCGTAACGATCGGTGCGCTCATCCACCATAAGCTCTACTTCCTTGGCTTCTCGAAGGCGCAGGAAGGCGCCGAGCGCAAGGTGCTGCGTCCGCTGCGCGGGCCAGTCTCGCGGCTGCTGCGCTCGCAGTCGCCTTCGAAGCGTGAGTTCGTTCTCAAGGATCTGAGGCTCTTCTTTCGAGACAACACACAGTGGAGCCAGCTGATCCTGCTGGCCGTGCTCCTCATGGTCTACCTGTTCAACATCAAGTCCCTGCCTTTGCACTCAGGAGAAAGAGTGCCGTTCAGGCTGGTGACAGTGATTTCGTTTCTGAATCTCGGACTGGCTGGCTTTGTTCTAGCCGCAGTGGCCGCCCGGTTCATTTTCCCAGGAATCTCGCTCGAAGGCCGTCAGATGTGGCTGCTGCGCTCGAGTCCGCTGGACCCCCGATCCATGCTGTGGAGCAAATACTGGATCGGCACCGTGCCGCTCCTGGTACTCGCCCTGATAATCACCGTCTTCACGAACTGGCTGCTGCATGCGAGCGCTTTCATGATGACAGTGGCAGTCGGCACGATCCTGCTCTACACCCTGGCAGCGGGCGCGTTGGCGCTGTCATTTGGCGCACTCTATCCTCAATTTGGAAGCGAAAACGCGGCGCAGATTCCCACCAGCTTCGGCGGGCTGGTGTACATGATGAGTAGTCTGTGCCTCCTGGCCGTGATCATTGGCATTGAAGCCGTACCCGTCACGAACTACTTGCGCGATCAGCGATATGCTCAGCAACCCGTGGGGATCACGCCCCAGCTGGTGCTCTCCGGCCTTGCGGTGGTAGCTGTGTGCGCAGCGGCTACGATTATTCCCCTGCGCGTCGGGCTCAGGAGGATCGAGATGATGGAGTGGTGATGGTTGATCTGTTCAGCGACACGGTCACCCGTCCGACAGCGGCGATGCGGCGGTTCATGTGCGAAGCGGAAGTCGGAGACGAGCAGCAGCGCGAAGACCCTACAGTCAATCTGTTGCAGGACATGGTCGCCGATCTCCTGGGTAAGGAATCGGCGCTTTTTCTTCCCTCCGGCACGATGTGCAACCAAGTTGCGTTCGCGGTTCACTGCCAGGCCGGAGATGAGATCCTGCTTCAGGAGCTCGCCCATCCGCTGCTGTACGAGGCTGGTGGCGCCGCAGCTCTCATCGGGGCCGTGTTCCGGCCGCTGCTGAGCACGGATGGTTTCTTCACGGCGGAACAGGTCGAGAGCGCAATCCGGCCATCGGTCCATTACATGCCGCGGACACGGGTAGTATCGATCGAGCAGACCAGCGCCTCTGCCGGCGGAATCTGCTGGCCGCTGACGCGGATCGAGAAGGTCTGTGCCGCGGCTCGCTCCCGCGGGCTCGTGACCCATATGGATGGCGCCCGTTTTTTCAACGCCGTTGTCGCGAGTGGAACGCCGGCACGAGCGTTCGCTGCTCCGCTGAAT
>Ga0307410_10001531_pt1 | contig 10527 bp, 11 predicted proteins | sample 322Ometagenome_3_FD_203707 | JGI IMG/M metagenome (GOLD analysis project Ga0307410, IMG submission 203707) | Maize rhizosphere microbial communities from greenhouse at UC Davis, California, United States - 322HYB-O-3 | ecosystem: Host-associated > Plants > Roots > Rhizosphere > Soil | place...
CAGGTCGTACATGACGTCGAGCAGCACCTGCTCGAGGATCGACCGCAGCCCGCGGGCGCCGGTCTTGCGCGCCAGCGCCTTGCGGGCGATCGCGCGGAGCGCGAGCTCGCGGATCTCGAGCTCGACGCCTTCCATGCGAAACATCTTGTGGTACTGCTTGATCAGCGCGTTCTTCGGCTCGACGAGGATCTGGATCAGCGCCGCCTCGTCGAGCTCGTCGAGCGTGGCGACGACCGGCAGGCGGCCGACGAATTCGGGAATCAGCCCGAATTTGATCAGGTCCTCGGGCTCGGTGCCGCGCAGCAGCAGCGTCATGCTGCGGCGGTCGTCGGGCGAGGCCACTTCCGCACCGAAGCCGATGCCGGTCTTCGCCGTGCGCTGGCGGATGATCTTCTCGAGGCCGTCGAAGGCGCCGCCGCACACGAACAGGATGTTGGTCGTGTCGACCTGGACGAATTCCTGGTTCGGATGCTTGCGGCCGCCCTGCGGCGGCACGCTGGCGATCGTGCCCTCGATCAGCTTGAGCAGCGCCTGCTGCACGCCTTCGCCCGACACGTCACGCGTGATCGACGGGTTGTCGCTCTTGCGCGAGATCTTGTCGATCTCGTCGATGTAGACGATGCCGCGCTGCGCCTTCTCGATGTCGTAATCGCACTTCTGCAGCAGCTTCTGGATGATGTTCTCGACGTCTTCGCCCACATAGCCGGCTTCGGTCAGCGTCGTGGCGTCGGCGATGACGAACGGCACGTCGAGCAGCCGCGCGAGCGTCTGCGCGAGCAGCGTCTTGCCGGACCCCGTGGGGCCGATCAGCAGGATGTTCGATTTCGCGAGCTCGACGTCGTCTTCCTTCGTCCCGGACTCGAGCCGCTTGTAGTGGTTGTAGACCGCAACCGACAGGATCTTCTTCGCCGGTTCCTGGCCAATGACGTACTGGTCGAGGATCTGCCGGATCTCGTGCGGCGTCGGCAGCTTGCTGCGATCGGCGCGCGCGGTCTCGCCGCCCGTGCCTTCCTCGCGGATGATGTCGTTGCACAGCTCGATGCATTCGTCGCAGATGAAAACCGACGGGCCCGCGATCAGCTTGCGGACCTCGTGCTGGCTCTTGCCGCAGAACGAGCAATAAAGGAGCTTGTCGCCCGACTGTGATTTATCTGCCATTAAAGCGCCTGCCTGCCATGCTTGCGACCGACTTTACTCGGTTGCAAGCCGTTTTTGCAAGACTTTGTCGACGATCCCGTACTCCAGCGCCTGCTCGGCGGTGAGGAAATTGTCGCGCTCGGTATCGCGCGCGATCTGCTCGACCGGCCTGCCCGTGTGCTGCGCCATCAGCTGATTCAGTCGCATGCGCAGGTTCAGGATGTACTTCGCATGGATTTCCACGTCGGACGCCTGGCCCTGGAAGCCGCCGAGCGGCTGGTGGATCATGACGTCGGAATTGGGCAGCGCGAAGCGCTTGCCCTTCGTGCCGGCGGCCAGCAAAAACGCGCCCATCGACGCCGCCATGCCCACGCACAGCGTCGACACGTCGGGCTTGACGAACTGCATCGTGTCGTAGATCGCGAACCCCGCCGCGATCGAGCCGCCCGGCGAATTGATGTAGAAGTGAATGTCCTTGTCGGGATTCTCGGATTCGAGAAACAGCATCTGCGCGACGACCAGGTTCGCTGTCGCCTCGTTGACCGGTCCCACCAGGAACACGAGGCGCTCCTTGAGCAGGCGCGAGTAGATGTCGTACGCGCGCTCGCCGCGTCCGCTCTGCTCGATCACCATCGGGATCAGGCCAAGTCCTCTCGGTTCTTCCATGCGTGTCTTCTTTCCTTGCGAACGTAAGGCCGTCCACGCGGGAGTTCGGTTCCCCCGGGCGAGGTGCCTCGTCAGGGTCAATGTGGGACTTCGGTTTCCAATCGTCAAGCGCCATCCGGCCGGCGGACCCGCCGCACCTCCTGCGCTTTCCTTGATTGACGACCAGCGGCGGGGTCAGGCTGCGCTGCGCTGCCCCATCACCTGCTCGAACGTCGCCGGCTCGTCCGTGACGCGGGCGCGCGCGATGATCCAGTCGACAACGTTCTGCTCGAGCACCATCGCCTCGAAATCGCGCAGGCGCTCGGGCTTTTCGTAGTGCCAGCGCACGACCGCTTCCGGCTGCTCATAGGTCTGCGCGGTTTCCGCCACGAGCGCCTTGATTTGCTCCGGCTTCGCATGCAGCCCTTCGGCGCGCACCAGTTCGCCGATGATGAGGCCGAGCGCGACGCGCTCCTCCGCCTGCGGGCGAAAGACGTCGAGCGACAGTTCAAGGTCTTCCGGCTTGACGTTCTGACGCTCGCGCATGCTCGCGATCGCGCGCTGCCGCAGGACCTGCGCCTCGCTTTCGACGAGCGCCTTCGGTACGGCGAACGTCGCGCGCTGCCGCAAGCCGGTCAGCGCCTGCGCCTTGACGCGCGCGTCGACGGTGCGCTTCAACTCGAGCCGGAGGTTCGCTTCCACTTCCTTGCGCAGGTCGTCCATGCTGCCGCTTGCGATGCCGAAGCCGCGGGCAAACGCCTCGTCGAGCGCAGGCACCTCGGGTTCCGCGACCTCGTGCGCCGTCAGTGCGAACCGCGCTTCCTTCCCCGCGACCTCGCGGCCGTGGTAGTCGGCCGGAAACGTGAGCGCGAACGACGTCGTGCCGCCCGCCGACATGCCGGTTACCGCAGTCTCGAATTCGGGGAGCATGCGACCCTCGCCGACCACGATCGGAAAATCGCGTGCCTGGCCGCCCGGAAATTCGACGCCGTCGATCGTTCCGGTGAAGTCGACGCGTACGCGATCGCCCGCGTGCGCCGGCCGCTCGACCGCGCGGTACTCCGTACGCTGCCTGCGCAGCACCTCGAGCGTGCGCTCCACGTCCTGCGGCGTGACCTGGGCGACCGGCCGCGTGATCGCGATCTCGCCCACGTCGCGGATTTGTACCTCCGGATAAACCTCGAAGACCGCCGAGAATTCGAGCGTGTCCGCGGCGGCCTCGGCGCCCTGCGCGCGCTCGATTCGCGGCGCGCCGGCGATGCGCAGATTCTGCGCGCGCACCGTGTCGTTGAACGACGATTGAACGCGCTCGGTGATCACGTCCGAGCGGACCTGAGGCCCGTACTGCTGGTCGAGAAGGCGAAGCGGCGCTTTGCCGGGGCGAAAGCCGGCCATCTTGACGGTGCGGGCGAGCCGCGCGAGGCGCTTCTGCACTTCGCCTTCGATGTCCGCGACCGGCACTGCGACGCTCACGCGGCGTGTGAGGTCCCCCAGCGTTTCGACGGTGTTATGCATGCGTGACGAATCCGTAGTCCAGGTCTAGCGTGTTGGCTCGCGGCGCGCGCGAAAGCGGCGCCTGGTGCGAAAGGGGGGACTCGAACCCCCACGGGCTGCCCCGCCAGCTCCTAAGGCTGGTGCGTCTACCAATTCCGCCACTTTCGCGACTGCTTGTGGCGCCTGGCACAAGCCGGAGGACGAGCTTCGGCGCTCGCGCGACGCGTGCCGCAAACGGCACCCGCGACGCCGGCCGAAATCCCCGCGCCGAATCGGCTAGTATATCCGACCGCGCGTTCGCACGTCACGCGAGTTCCCGCCTTGGCCGTTGGGCATTACGAGAACTTTCCTGTCGCCTCCTTCCTGTTGCCGGCGCGTTACCGGCGCGCGGTCGCCGCGATCTACCATTTCGCGCGCGCCGCCGACGACATCGCCGATGAGGGCGATGCGAGCGCGACCGAGCGGCACGCGGGGCTCGCGCGCTTTTCGCGTGCGCTCGACGCGATCGAGCGCGGCGATACGCCACCCGAACCGCCGTTTCCGGCGCTCGCCGCGGCCGTTCGCACCCACGGTCTGCCGCTCGCGCCGCTGCGCGACCTGTTGTCCGCGTTCGCACAGGACGTCGACGTCGCGCGGTATCCGACGTTCGCGGCGCTTCTCGACTACTGTCGCCGCTCGGCGAATCCGGTCGGCCGGCTCCTGCTCGCGCTGTACCGCGTCGACGATGCCGCGAGCCATGCGCAGAGCGATGCGATCTGCACGGCGCTGCAACTCGCCAATTTCTGGCAGGACGTCGCCGTCGACTGGCGCAAGGGGCGCGTCTACCTGCCGCAGGAGGATCTTGAACGCTTCGGCATTGGCGATGCTCATATCGCCGATGGCACCTGTGACCCGCCCTTCACGCGCCTCATGGCGTTCGAGACCGCGCGCACGCGCACGCTGTTCGACACCGGGCGGCCGCTCGTGCGCAGGCTGCCGCTCCGCGCCGGCATCGAGCTGCGCGCCGTGATTCTCGGCGGCACGCGCATTCTGGAGCGCATCGACGCCGTCGGAGGCGATGTGTTCACGCGCCGGCCGACGCTCGGCGCCCGCGACGCCGTGGTGCTCGCGTGGCGCATGCTGCTGCCGCTTCGTGCAATGCCCGCGCCGGCATGACGCCGGACCAGTACTGCGCCGACAAGGCCGCACAGAGCGGCTCGAGCTTCCACTACAGCTTCCGACTGCTCGATCCTGCGCGCCGCGCCGCCATCACGGCGCTCTACGCGTTCTGCCGCGAAGTCGACGACATCGTCGACGAAGTCGCCGATCCCAACGTGGCGCGCGTCAAGCTCGCCTGGTGGCGAACCGAGGTCGAGCGGATCTACGGCGGTGCGCCGCAGCATCCGGTCGCGCAGGCGCTCGTGCCGGTCGTGCAGCGCTACCGCCTGCCGCAGGCGCACCTGCAGACAGTGATCGATGGCATGACGATGGACCTCGAGAAGACGCGCTACCTCGATTTCGCCGAGCTCGAGGTCTATTGCGACCGCGTCGCCGGCGTTGTCGGCCTGATGTCGGCCGAAATCTTCGGCTACGAGCTCCCGGAAACGCGCGACTACGCGCGCGACCTCGGCATCGCGTTCCAGCTCACCAACATCGTCCGCGATGTCGGCGAAGACGGGCGCCGCGGCCGCATCTATCTGCCGCTGGAGGATCTCGCGCGCTTCGGCGTGCAGGTGTCCGACGTGATAAGGGCGCGCGCGACGCCGGCGTTCGCCGAGCTGATGGCCTTCGAGGTGAGCCGCGCGCGCGAATGGTACGGGCGCGCGCTCGCGAAGCTGCCGGCGCGCGACCGCCGTGCACAGCGCGCCGGGCTCGCGATGGCCGCGATCTACCAGACGCTGCTCGAGGAGATCGCGCGCGACGGCTATCGCGTCCTCGACCGCCGCATCGCGCTCACGCCGGTGCGCAAGCTGTGGATCGCGACGCGGGCCGCGCTCCGCGCGTGATCGCCGTCATCGGCAGCGGCTTTGCGGGCTGCGCCGCGGCGGTCACGCTCGCGCGGGCCGGGCATCGCATCGCGCTCTACGAGGCGGCGACGATGCCGGGCGGGCGCGCACGCACGGTGCTGCGCGACGGCCTGCTGCTCGACAACGGCGAGCACCTGCTGCTCGGCGCGTGCATCGAAACGCTCACGCTCGCGGCATTCGTGCACGGCCCGTCGCCGCATCCGCCGTGGCGCGACGCGCCGCTCGCCATGCAGCCGCTGGCGCCGGGACTGCAGAGCGCACCCACGCTTCGCACCCGCGCGTTGCCGGCACCGCTCGGACTCGCCGCCGGCCTGCTCACCGCGCGGGGATTCACGTGGCGCGAGCGAATCGCCGCGGCGCGCTGGTTCGCGCGGCAGCGGCGCACCGGGTTTCGCTGCGACGACGGCGTGACGGTGGCCGAGCTCGTCGCCGACCTTCCGGCGCGGGTGCGCGACGAGCTGTGGATGCCGCTGTGCGTGGCGGCGCTCAACACGGCGCCGGCGCGCGCGTCGGCCCAGGTGTTCCTGAACGTGCTGCGCGAGGCGCTCGGCGCGAATGCGCACGCGACCCGGATCATCCATGCGCGCAACGGACTGGGCGCGTTGCTGCCGGAGCCCGCCGTGCACTGGCTGGCCGCCCGAGGCCATCGCGTGCATCTGTCGACGCGCGCGCGTGTCGCGCTGCGAGCCGAGGGCGTGCGAATCACGCACGCAGGCGGTGAAACGGTCGCCGACGCCGCGATCGTCGCTGTCGGTCCGCATCAGCTCGACGCGGCATTCGATCCGGAACTCGCGGCCGCGCCGGGCGTTGCCGCCGCGCTGCGCGCGGTGGCCGCGTTCGAGTGGGAGCCGATCGTCACCGTCTACCTGGGATACGGAGGTGCCTTCGCGGTGCCGCCGCGCCTGACGCGGCTCGACGACCAGCCGGGGCAATGGCTGTTCGACCGCGGCGACATCCTCGCGCGCGCCGCCCGGTCAATGCCCTCGGGCATCGAGACGCTCCTGTCGGTGGTGATGAGCGCGCGCGGCGCGCACGCCGAGCTTCCGCATCCCGCGCTGATCGCCGCCGTCGATGCGCAGTTGCGGCGCCTTGCGCGGAGCGCGCCGCCGCTTGCGTGGTCGCAGGTGATCGCGGAGCGGCGCGCCACGTATGCGTGCGTGCCGGCGCTCGAGCGGCCCGCCTGCGGCCGCGTCGCGGAACGCGTGTACCTCGCCGGCGACTACACGTACGCGGCGTTCCCGGCGACGCTCGAAGCCGCGGCACGCAGCGGCACGGCGGCCGCGCGGGCGCTGCTCGCCGACCTGCCGGCGCCCGCTACGACGCCGCACGCGAGCGCAGCAGGCGCTGCTGCTCGCGATTCCATTCGCGCTCCTTGATCGCGGCGCGCTTGTCGTGCTGCTTCTTGCCCTTCGCGAGGCCGATCGCGAGCTTCACGCGGCCCTTGCTGTAGTGCAGATCGAGCGGCGTCAGCGTGTACCCCGCGCGCTCGACCTTGCCGATCAGCCGGTTGATCTCCTCGCGGTGCAGCAGCAGCCGGCGCGTGCGCGTCGGGTCCGGATGCACGTGCGTCGAAGCCGTCGCGAGCGGCGAAAGGTGAGCGCCGATCAGGAACAGCTCGCCGCCCTTCACGACGACGTAGGCTTCCTTCAGGTTCGCGCGGCCCGCACGAATGGACTTCGCTTCCCAGCCTTCGAGCGCGATTCCGGCTTCGAACCGCTCCTCGATAAAATAGTCGTGAAAGGCCTTGCGATTCTCGACGATGCTCATGGATAACGCTGAGATGGCGGGCGATGCCGGCACGTGCATTCTACCGGCGGGCATCGCGCTGCCGCGCGTTTCGTCATGCAGCGGGTGACGAAGAGCGTGCTCGTGCCCTTCGCCGCGACGCGGATGTTCGAGCTCGTCGATCGCGTCGAGGAGTACCCGCAATTTCTCCCGTGGTGCGGCGGCGCGAAGGTGCTCGAGCAGTCGGACGGCCGCAAGACGGCACGCATCGACATCGACTATCACGGCGTGCGCGCGCACTTCACCACCGACAACGTCAACCGGCCGCCCGAATCGATCGTGATCACGCTGAGGGACGGGCCGTTTCGACACCTGCACGGCGAATGGCGCTTCCGCGCGCTCGGCGATGCCGGCTGCAAGGTCGAGTTCGAGCTCGCCTATGAATTCGCGACGCAACTGCTCGACAAGGCGATCGGACCGGTCTTCGGCCATATCGCGCGCACGTTCATCGACGCGTTCGTCAAGCGCGCGGAAGCCGGTCATCCGGCGGCCTAAAGCGCATGCATGTCGTCGTCGCCTACGTGGCGCCGGGCGTGGAGCTGCTGATCCCGCTCGAGTTGCCCGACGGCGCGAGCGTGCAGGACGCGGTGACCGCGTCGCGCATCGGCGAGCGCGCCGGCGGGGACGTCGATGCGAGCGTGTGCGCGATCTTCGGTCGCCGGGTCGCGCCGGGAACGCGGCTCGCCGACGGCGACCGCGTCGAGATTGTCCGCCCGCTGGTCTGCGACCCGAAGGCGGCCCGGCGCGCGCGCGCCCGGAGTCGCGCCGGAGAACGGCGCTAGCGCGTAGCGCCCGCGCGCACGAGCTCCTTTTCGAGCTCGGTCTCGTTGCCACGCCGCGCCCAGTCGATCGCGCTCGCGCCATCCTGGTTGCGATGGTTGACGTCCGCGCCGCGGCCGATCAGAAGCCGCGCCGTGTCGACGTGATGCTCGCGAATCGCCATCATCAACGCGCTCGTGCCGTTCGGCGACACGGCGTTGATGTCGGCGCCTCGCTGCAGCAGGAACGTCGCGACCGCGTCGTGGCCGCCGGTTGCCGCGTAGATCAGCGGCGTCCATCCCTTCGGGTTCAGGTTCGCGTTCGCCGCGACGAGCGCGCGCACGACGTCGAGATGGCCCTGCAGCGCCGCGAGCATCAGCGGTGTGTCGCTCCAGCGGTTCGGCTTGTCGGGCTTTGCTTTCGCCTCGAGGAGCAGCCGCGTGGCTTGTACGCTGCCGCTGCGCGCCGCAATGCAGAGCATCGTCTCGCCGTTGGCGTCCACCGAATCGGGATCCATGCCGCGGGCGAGCAGCCGGCGCACCTCGTCGGCGCGGTCGTTGGCGACGGCAACGGCCAGGTCTTCGAGCAGCCCCTGCGCGATGGCCATCAACGGCAGCGACGAGAGTGTCCATGCGAGCGCGCCGAGCGCAAACAGGCGAATGACGCGGTCAATGCGCATCGGGCGCAACTCCGAAAAGGCGAAAGAAATTCGCGGAAGTCGCGTCCGCGATCGTTTCGACCGGCACGCCGCGAAGGCGTGCGATTTCTTCCGCGACGTGGCGCACGTACGCCGGCTCGTTACGCTGGCCGCGGTGCGGCACCGGAGCGAGATAGGGACTGTCGGTCTCGATCAGCATGCGGTCGAGCGGAACCCGGCGCGCGACGTCCTTGAGCTCGACCGCGTTCTTGAACGTGACGATGCCCGAGAACGAAATGTGAAAACCCAGCTCGAGCGCGGCCTGCGCGACGTCCCAGGTCTCGGTGAAGCAATGCATGACGCCACCCGCTTCGGACGCGCGCTCGTCGCGCATGATCGCGAGCGTGTCCGCGGCTGCCGCGCGCGTGTGGATGACGAGCGGCCGCGCGGCCGTGCGCGCGGCGCGGATGTGCGTACGGAAGCGGTCGCGCTGCCAGCCCAGGTCGCCGGTCTGCCGGTAATAGTCGAGGCCCGTCTCGCCGATCGCGACGATGCGCGGATCGCGCGAGCGCGCGACGAGCAGTGCCTCGGTGGGCTCTTTCGTGTCGGCGTAATCGGGATGGACGCCGACGCTCGCGTACAGGTTGGGCGCGCTCCGCGCGACCTCGTGCACGGCGTCCCATGCGTCCATCTCGACCGCGATGCACAGCGCGTGCGTGACGGCATTGTCCCGCATCGCGTCCAGCACGCGCGGCAACTCGCCGCGCAGTTCAGGAAAGTCGAGATGGCAATGCGAATCGACGAACACGGGAACCTATCGCAAAATCGGACGAGCGGGCCGAGAACGCGAAGCCCCGCAGCGAGTCCCGAGATAGTACGCAGAAGTACAGCGAGGGGGCGAGCGAGGACACGACAAGGTTGTCGGCCCGCGCAGGCCATTTTGCGACGGGTTCTACATCGTGTGCGTCGAGCGGGTGGATCCCAGGTGCTCGCCGAGAATGCGCTCGATCGTCGCCTTCGCGGCGGCGCCCGTGTCGTCCAGCGTGAACTGCACGCCGATGCCCTGCGTGCGGTTGCCCTGGCCGCCGTCCGGCGTGATCCACACGACCTTGCCCTGCACGGCGATCCGGTTCGGATCGTCCATCAGCGACAGCAGCATGAACACTTCCTCGCCGAGCGAATACGGCCGGGACGTCGGAATGAAAATGCCGCCTCCCTTGAGGAAGGGCATATAGGCCGCATAAAGCGCCGCCTTCTCGCGGATGTTGAGCGAAAGGACACCCGGCCGTGCAACGGCGCTGGAGGCTGCGGGAATCTTGTCGGCCATCGTCTATTCGAACAGGGCCCGGTAGTCGGTCAGGAGCGCTTCCGCGACGAGGCGCGGCTGCAACGGGTGCGCAAGCAGCGTGCGCTGCGCAAGCAGGCTGCGATGATAACGAAACAGGGCAATGCCCGCCACCGCCTTCGCGAGCGCCGCGAGCTCGCGCCCGAAGTCCGGATTGTGAACGGGTGTTCCACCGGCGCGTACGCGCGCCAGGTCGGCGCACCACGCGCCGAGCCAGCCGAGCACCGCCGCCAGCCGGTCGCGGCGAGCGTCGCGCGGACCGGCGTCGATGCGGGCGCCCAGTGCGGTCACCGACAACGTGGCTGGCGCGGCGAGCGCGCCGAGCCACGCCGCCCGCTCGCTCTGGTAGGAGGCGTCGCCGATGGCGCGCGCGACGAGCGGCGCGCCGCCGGCCTGGCCGAGCAGCCGATCGACATCGGCGAACCCCTGCGAAGAGAGCCAGGCCCGGGCCTGCTCGCGCTCCGGCAGAGGCGCCGCCAGGCGCTGGCAGCGGCTGACGATCGTCGCGGGCAGGCGCCCGGGCTGATGCGACACGAGCAGGAAATACGTCTCGGGCTGTGGCTCCTCCAGCGTCTTCAACAGCGCATTGGCCGCGGCCGGGTTCATCCGCTCGGCCGGGTCGATCAGTGCGACCTTCGCGCCGCCGCGATGGCTCGTGATCCCGGACCAGCGGACGAGCGCCCGGATGCGATCGACGACGATCCATTCGACGGGCCTGG
>Ga0307410_10001533_pt1 | contig 10525 bp, 9 predicted proteins | sample 322Ometagenome_3_FD_203707 | JGI IMG/M metagenome (GOLD analysis project Ga0307410, IMG submission 203707) | Maize rhizosphere microbial communities from greenhouse at UC Davis, California, United States - 322HYB-O-3 | ecosystem: Host-associated > Plants > Roots > Rhizosphere > Soil | place...
CCGGGAAGGCACTGGTTCATTCATCCTGGGTAGTCAGCGCGGTGCCGGCTTCAGAATCCTTCAAGGCAAAATTGAGTGGAACCGCCGACGTGGTCTCGGGTCAGACCCACCTGGTCGGCAAGATCACCGAAGGCGCCAACAAGGGGCGTCGGGTCGAGACCAGCAGCCGGCTGCTCAACTTCGGACCGAACCGCTCGCTAAGTGACATCGACGGCAACATGATCATTGACGGGAAGTAAGGGGTGCGCCCGTGGCACCGGTCACGGGCCTTGCCGCCGGGCCCATACGGGGTGAGCTATGGCTTCTTGGTTGCACCGCTGTCTGGTTCATACGGTGGAGCCTCGAGGTCATACGGCTTGCTTGGATCAACCCGTTTGCCATCCACAAACCTCTTCTGGTCACGAACGTTATCAACCGACTTGAGCTTCCAACCTGCAGCCGTCTTGGCCCACGTCTCCCGCTGGACAACGCTGGTTTCAACCCTTCGACGCCGCCCCTCCAACTCCCGGTATCTGGTCGCCTCTTGTAATACCTCAGCCACGGCGATGAGCTTGTTCTCTGAGACAGTCAGCCTCTGAATAGTGACGCTGATGTTATACGGAGGCTGGTTGTTCTCCAGGAACTGCTTCGAGTATTGCTCCATGACTTTACTGTCGCCCACCCGGCCATCAGGAAAGATGGCGTGGAAATCCGCCGTCTTGAGCGCGACAATAGCCTTGAGGTCTCTCCTATCATGAGCCATGGCCAATCTCTGGTATTGTGCTTCCAACTCCTTTCGCACCACGGCATCATCTTGAGCGGTGGCGGTTCCGGGGCTCAGGAACATCGCCATCAATGCCACGAGAGGAGCTGTCTGGTAACGCGTCATACTCCGCCTCCCACGCCAGGGTAGCAGGTGCAACGGAGCGCGGGTCTGCTCCGACTCTCCGCGGGTCGCCTCCGGGAGTGCACCTCAGCGCGGGTTCTCCCCTTTTCTGCCGAGCATCAGCTCGCCGCCCGCCCGGGTAGTGCCGCTCACTCGAGCAATTCTGTTCAGTGTATCGTTACACCCAACCCGAGCTGCCCGACATTGGCGTCAGCGCTAGTAGTACTTGCGGCGAAGCCGTTCCAGAATGGCGTCAGGCTGACGTTATTTCCAACTCGAATGTCGTATCCCAGGCCCACGAGGGCACCGTATCCGGTTTCGGTGTCGCTTCCGAATCCTGAGACCTCTGCGCGAATTGAACCTACGCCGAGACCACCCAGAAGGAAAAACCCTCCAGTACCTGACGTGTAGAACCGAATGACTGCCAGTAATGTCCCGACGGTGAGCTCTGTGCCACCCTCGGACTTCGCCCAGCCATTCGAGCCTACTCCGAGAAGCACCTTCTGACTGACGGTGCCGCCGAGTGCAAGACCGCCGCTTAGTGCACCCTCGCGACGGCTACAATCGTCGCAGCCGAGACTCCCATAGCCGAGCCCGCCATTGAACCAGAACCCACTGCGCCGGTGCTTTGCTTGGGCTGATTTCTTGGCGGCTTGCTCGGGACTGGGTGTTCCTTCAGCAATCGGAGGCGTCTGAGGGACCGGGACGGCGGCACTGGGCCATTGAGAAAGGTTTGCGTCGCACTCATCGCTTTTGGTGAATCCCGCCGACTCTAATGATGACTCGCTCTTGTAGTACAGTTTATCGGCCGCTGGGATGCTCGCCGTGATCGGACAGCCCACGCGATAGTAGATACGCGTGCGGGCGTTGGCGACCCAGTTTGTCCCTTGGGGAACATCGTCCACGAGAACAGGACGTGGCGCGGGCTCCTGCGATGCGATCACGGACGGAGCTACCGATGCGAACAGGATCAATGCGAAGGAACGCATGAAAACCCCTTTTGGCTGGCGAAAGACGCGGCAGTAGAGTGGCCGAGGGCAGCGGCATTCGTAAGCTGGTAAGAGGGATTGGTACTAGACTCATTGATCAATAGGCTACCAACGCAGCGCTGCTAGCTTATCGGTACCCCGCCGCCTGGAGTTGGAACAGCTCCGCATACAGTCCCCCTCGTTCGACTAACACTTCATGCGTGCCCTGCTCAACGAGCTCACCCCCCTTGAGCACCAGAATCCGGTCCGCCATCCGCACCGTGGAGAACCGGTGGGAGATCAGAACCGCCATCCTTCCTCTAGTGAGCTCGCTGAACCGGAGAAACACCTCGTACTCCGCCCGGGCATCCAGCGCCGCCGTGGGCTCGTCCAGGATCAGGAGCTGGGCGTCCCGCATGTACGCCCGGGCCAGCGCCACCTTCTGCCACTCGCCCCCGGAGAGGTCCACCCCGCCCTCGAAGCGCTTGCCCAGCATCTGATCGTACCCGCCGGTGACCCGCTGGACCACCGAGTCGGCCAGGCTCCGCTCGGCCGCGGTCTTGATCGCCGGCTCGTCGGCCACCCGGTCGATGTTGCCCACCGCGATGTTCTCCTTCAACAGAAAGTCGTAGCGGACGAAGTCCTGGAAGATGACGCCCACATTGCGACGGAGACTGTCGATGTCGTACTCCCGGAGATCCACGCCGTCCAGCAGAATCCTTCCCTCGGTGGGGTCGTAGAGCCGGGCCAGCAGCTTGACCAGGGTGGTCTTGCCCGCGCCGTTCTCCCCCACCAACGCAATCCGCTCGCCCGGCGCCAGATCGAAGTTGAGCCCTCTCACCGCCCACTGCTCCGAGCCGGGATACTTGAAGCCCACGCCCTCGAACGCGAAGCCGGTTCGGATGGGTACCGGTACCGACCGCGCTCCAGGCACCCGCCGGATGCTGGGCTCGATGGCCAGGAAGCTGAATAGGTCCTCCAGATAGAGACTCTGCTCGAACACCTGCGACAGCGAGAGCAGCACCCGCTGAATCAGGTCCCGGCTCTGCCGGAACGACCCAGCGAGAAAGGTCAGCACGCCGATGGTGAACACACCGGCCGGCGACCGGTGGCCGACAACCGTCAGGTAGATGATGACGGCATACGCCCCGTAGTAGCCCAGGGTTCCCACGGCGGCCAGGAGCGTGGATACCACGCCGCGGCGCACCGACAGCGCCTTGTTGGCTTCGTAAAACTCGCGCGACAGCCGGTCGTAGCGGCCCACCAGGAAATCCGACAGGCCGAACAGCTTCAGCTCCTTAGCCGAGATATCGCTGGCGCCGATGTAACGGAGGTAATCGAGCTGCCGCCGCTCCGGCGTCCAGGAGAAGAGCAGTGAGTATCCCAGTGACGCGAAGTGGGTCTCGCCCAGCAGCGACGGCAGCACCGCCACCACCAGCAGCACCAGCAGCCAGGGCACGTAGACCGCCAGCGCCACGCTGAGCGACACCAGCGTGATCAGATCCTGAAGGGTCGCCAGCAGCATGGTGAAGAGCCCGATGCGTCCCACCGTCTGCCGCCGGGCCCGCTCCAGCTTGTCGTAGATCTCCGCGTTCTCGAACTGCTCCAGGTCCAGCGTGGCCGCGTGCTGCATCAGCTGGACGCTGGTCCGGTTGGCGAACAGGTCGCCCAGCAGACTCTCCAGCAGCGCCGAGATCCGGCTCAGCCCCTCACCCACCAGCGCGATCGCCAGCTCGATGCCGATCAGCAGGCCGAGCCGCGACCAGGGGATCGGGCCGCCGGCCGAATGGGTCGCCACGGCGCGAACCACCTCGTCCACGATGAGCTTGCCGATCCAGAGCACTGCCAGCGGCACCGCCGACCGGGCCACTCGGAGCAGCAGAATCCCCACGACGTAGCGCGCCTCGGTCTCCCACACCATGCGGAGCAGCTTGGGCAGGTGCTTGAGGGCCTGGAGCCGCTCCCGCCACGAGGCGTTCGGAGCGGCCGGCATCCGGCCCCGGCCGTTGCCGCGAATGACGGGATGTTGAAGCGGGAGAGACATGGTTGAAAGGTAAACGGAGGCTCGTGGATCTATCGCACTGCGGGGAACGCAGTACTTTAGGCAGGCTACCATCCAGACGACTCCCATGGATCTCGACGACATACCGATCGGCCGGGTGCTGACCCGCCGGGAAGCGCTGTCCGTTCTCGGCTCCTCCGGCGTATTAGTGGTGCTCGGCTCGCGCGGCGCCGGCGCGCTCCTTCCGCCAAGACCGCGCTCTCCCTGCGTCGTGCGGCCTGCCTCCACCCCCGGACCCTACTACGTGGACGAGAAGCTCAATCGGGCCGACATCCGGAGCGATCCCACCGATGGCGCAGTGAAGCAGGGCGCCCTTCTGGCCTTGTCGATCGGCGTCTCCAGCATCGCCCAGGGCAGCTGCCGCCCGTTGAAGGATGCCATCGTCGATCTCTGGCAATGCGATGCCGGCGGAGTGTACTCCGACGCGGAGGATCCCCGGTACTTCAATACCGTGGGAAAGAAGTTTCTCCGTGGGTATCAGACCACCGACAAAGATGGGATGGTGAAGTTCACCACCATCTATCCGGGCTGGTATCCCGAGCGGACGCCGCACATCCACTACAAGATCCGCTCGCCCGCCTCGGTCGCGGCAGCTTACGAGTTCACCGGCCAGATGTATTTCGATGAAGAACTGAGTGACCGGGTGTACGCCCGGCCGCCCTACGCCGCACGGGGCAAACGCAGCGTCTCCAACGTCACCGACGGGCTCTACCAGCGCGATGGAGGACGGCAGTCGATGGTGACCGTCACGCCGATGAAGGACGGCTACTCGGCGAGCTTCGATGTGGCGCTGGACCACGGCTAGGAGGCATCATGGCAGTGAGTGCAGCGGCGGTACGGACCGGTCGGCGGACTCGGCGCTTTTACGTTGGTATGGCGATCGCGATTGCGATCACCGTCTTTGCCGGATTCTCGCGCAGCTACTTCCTCAAGGCATGGTACGGCACGCCGGAGCTGAGCCGGCTCCTACACCTGCACGGCCTGGTGTTCACCACCTGGGTCCTGTTCTTCCTGGCGCAGACGACGCTGGTTGCGACCGGCAGAACCTATCTGCATCGGCGGATGGGGATCGCTGGGGCGATACTGGCCGCCCTGGTGGTGGTCGTGGGAACTACGGTCGCGATCATGCGGGCCAAAACCGGGACCTCGCCGATTCCAGGCGTCCCACCCCTCGGCTTTCTAGCGATCCCGTTCTTCGACATGGTGGTATTCGCGATTCTGGTCGGCACAGCCCTCTACTTCCGCCGCCGGCTGGAGAGCCACAAGCGGCTGATGACGCTGTCGATGATCACGCTGCTGGCCGCGCCCATAGCGCGGCTCCACTTCCCCATGCTGCCTCCCGGACCGCCCACCTTCTTCGGTCTTGCCGATCTCTTCATTGTGGCCATGCTGGTGTACGATCTCTCGACCAGGCGAAGGGTCCACCCGGCGACGATCTGGGGCGGCCTTCTCATCGTGGCGTCACAGCCGCTTCGGCTGATGATCTCCGGCACACCCGCCTGGCTGACGTTTGCGAGCTGGCTCACGCGATAGGCGGCAACGGTAGCGCGTGAGACGTGAGCGGCAAGTGGTGAGAGGGTGAGCCGTAAGCGGTGAACGGGATCCAGGAGACCCGTCATCCCGACCGTTGTTGTTTTTTCCCAGCTCACGCTGTTCTTTCCCCCTCCATGTCCACCACCCTCATCACCGGGGCTACCGAAGGCATCGGCCGAGCCACCGCATTGGCCTTCGGCAAGGCGGGATACCGGGTCGGCGTCGTCGCCCGAACCGAGTCCAAGGTCCGCCAGCTGGTGACACATCTAAAGGAAGAGGGCATAGAAGCTGCAGGTGCGGCCGCCGACGTGGGGCAGCCGGCGCCGGTGAGCCGAGCCGTCGGCGAGCTGACTGGAGCCCTGGGCGAGATCGACGTGCTGGTGAACAACGCCGGGGTCCTCATCGCCAAGCCGTTCGAGGAGTTGACCTTGGACGACTGGGACACGACCATGGCCACCAATGTGCGCAGCCTCTATCTGATGAGCCGGGCGGTCCTCCCTGCCATGCGCCGGCGCAAACGAGGAACCATCGTGAACGTGGCGAGTCTGGCGGGCCGGAGTGGCTTCGCCGGCGGCACGGCTTATACCGCATCGAAGCATGCGGTCCTCGGCTTCAGCCGCTCGCTGATGCTCGAGCTGCGGAAGGAGAACATCCGGGTGATCGCGATCTGCCCCGGCTCGGTGGACACCGGGATGCTGCGAGACCAGACCATGCTCAAGTCCGATCCCAGCCGAATCCTGAAGCCCGAGGACGTAGCGGAGACGATTCTCCACTCGGTCACGCTTCCGGAGCGCGCGCTGGTGAGCGAGCTGGACATCCGGCCGACGAATCCGTGAAGTCGGTAAGGCGGTATGACGGTAAGGCGGTAGGAGCCAGCCGATGAGCAGCCGGGCGGGTGCGGTACTGGTGTCGAGGTGCATCTGCAAGTCGATCCCATTCGACGTCCTGCTTCCACGGGCACGGGCGCAGAACTGGGACCTGCTGGCGCTGATGCAGGAGACCGGCTGCGGCGCCCAATGCGGGCTCTGCCGCCCCTATCTCCGTCGCATGCTGCGCACCGGCGAGACCGCCTTCTACGAGCTCCTGTCCCCGGACCAGCAGTGAGCACCCGCGAAGACTCCGCCGTGTCCGGCTGGACCGAACGGCTCGAGCGGCGCTGGAGGCGGCTGTCCTACACCGGCTCCATCGTCGGTGTCGCCATCATCATCACCTGGCTCGGCGTGTGGCTCATCCGCCGCGACGACGGCATCGGTCTGCTGCTCACGTCCGTGGCGACGCTCCTGACCCTGGTCACCTTCCGCCACATGGGCGAGCTCTCCGAAGCCCAGAAGACCTCGCTGCGCGGCGCGCTCACCCGGGCCGACCGGCGCAACCGCGAGCTGGAGCGGCTCCGGCACCTGGCGGGTACGCTCCTGGCCGGGGCCGATCTCGATGGGCTGGTTCGCGAGGTGGCGCAGGCGGCGGCGGAGCTGATCGAGGCCGAAAGCGGAGCGGTGACCCTGGTCGTCGAGGAGGGGCGCTTCCTCAAGGTGAAGGCAGCCACCGGCGCGCTGGAGCAAGCCACCGGTATGCTCATTCCGATGGACGGGTCGCTGCTCGGCTGGGCGGTCACCCAGGATGCACCGCTGGTGTCCGACGACATGAGGGCCGACCCTCGGAGCTACAACCCTGCCACTTTTCCGGTGCCGCTCAAGACCACTGCCATCGTGCCACTCCGCTCGGCCGGCGTCGTCGTAGGAACAGTCAGCGTGTACAATCACCGGGATGGCAGGCCATTCGGCGAGCACGATCTCAACCTGCTGCAGATTCTGGGCGACCAGGTCGTGGTGGGGCTCGATCGGGCCTCGGTACTGGCCGAGAGCCGGCGAAACGAGCTGGCGCTTCGCACCAAGAACCAGGAGCTGCAGCGGGCAACCCAGCTCAAGACCGAGTTCCTCACCAACATGTCGCACGAGCTGCGCACGCCACTGAACGCCATCATCGGGTTTTCCGACCTGCTGCTCGAGGGCGGAGCCGGCGAGATCGGCGCGCAGCAGCGGGAGTTCACCGAGGCGGTGCTCCGCAACGGCAAGCACCTCCTCTCCCTGATCAACAGCGTGCTCGACCTGTCCAAGGTCGAGGCCGGGCGGATGTCGCTCTCGCTGGCAGTCACCGACATCCGCGAGGCGATCGTCGGCGCCGTGGCCGATACCGCCAGCCTCCGCACCGCCAAGCAGCAGGAGTGCGTTCTCCGGCTGGACAACGACTCGCTCACCGTGGTGGCCGACGGCGTGAGGATCCGGCAGATCCTGTTCAACCTGCTCAGCAACGCCAGCAAGTTTACGCCCGAAGGCGGCAACATCTCGCTGGCGGCGGTACGCACCCGTGCCCCACTGCGCCAGCCGGCCGACCGCGCGGGAGACCGGGCCCGCCTGGTTCCGCAGGAGGTGGTCTGGATCTCGGTGACGGACGAAGGCGTCGGCATCAAGCGGGAAGACATGCCCAAGCTGTTTCAGGAGTTCAGTCAGGTCGACAGCTCGGCGAGCCGCCGGGCCCAGGGCACCGGACTGGGGCTGGCCCTGTGCAAGAAGTTCGTGGAGATGCACGGTGGGACCATCGGGGTCGACTCTATATATGGAAAGGGGGCGGCCTTCTGGTTTCTGCTCCCGGCCGAGGGGCCGGTGAGGAAGCGAGGAAGCGAGTAAGCGGGTAAGTGGGTAAGTGACTAACCCTACCGCCGTACCGCCTTACCGCCTACCCTTCAATCGATGCGAGTCTGGCGCCTGCTGAAGCGGTTCCCACTGGTGATCCCGGTCCTCTTGATCGGCCTGCACCGGTACGCCGCTCCGGACATTGTCTCCGAAGGCAACGGCGCGGCGCCTCATTCCTTCATCAGTGATCCCCGGCAGTCCCTGCCTCTCCCAGTCCACGACGAAGCCAGTTGCGCCTTCTGTCAGGCAGCCGCTTTTGCGCCGCACTCCGCCCGCTCGGCCGACGGCCTGGCACTTGCCACCGGCGGAGAGCAGCGGGTTCACCTCACCTGCGAAACCCACTTCACTCACAACGGGTCGGCCCGTCCGCCCCGATCCCGAGCCCCACCGGTCAGCCGATCTGTCTGAGCTAACGCGCCTAGCGTAGGCGCGAGCCTCTTACAATCGGAGGACCTCCATGCATTTCCGTGCTTGCACGGCCATTGTCCTGGCTGGGTGCTCGCTCGGAGCCGTGTCGCAGGCAAGGGCACAGGTCTCCGCGCAGCAGGACTCCATTCGCCAGGCCCTGACTCGTCTCACCGCGCGGGTGGACTCACTGGAAGCGGGACTCTGTCCTGCCGACGTCTCCCCGGCGCCGGCCCAGCCCACCGGTAATCCGGCCACCGACAGCCTTGCGGCCCGGCTGCTGGAGCTGGACCGGAGACTGGCCGCGCTCCGGAAAGAGCGCTGCGGAACCGGCGCGCCCGAGAGACAGGCCCCCGACTCCACCGACGACTTGGCGGCCATTCGGGCTGCGGCAGCCGCGGCGGCTGGTCAGGCGCCCGATGCCGCCGCAGATACCGCCGGAGCGGCGAAGCCCGCCGCGGGACAGCCGGCCGGACCCCGCGGCCCCAACCTGCTGAATCCGGAGATCAGCGCTACCGGAGACGTGCGGTTCTTTGCCCGGGAAGGCCCGGAGGAAAACGGCTTCGAGGCGCGGGAGTTCGAGTTCGCCTTCCAGTCGGCGCTCGATCCATACTCCAGCACCAAGATCTTCCTGGCCGCGTCGGAGGAAGGCGTGGAGATCGAGGAGGGATACCTCTACTGGACCGGGTTGCCCGGCGGTATCCGCCTGGACCTCGGCAAGTACCGCCAGCAGGTGGGCGACCTCAACCGCTGGCACGCCCACGCGCTGCCCGAGAGCGAGTACCCCCTGGTGTACCAGCGGTTCTTCTCCGAGGAGGGCCTCGCCGGCATCGGTCTCTCGCTCTACTCCGTGCTGCCCTTTTCCCTCGGCGGCACCACCCACGAGGTCTGGCTCCAGGGCTCGAGCGCCGAGAGCGATCCGCTGTTTGCCGAGGGCCACGAGTCCATGCTGCTGGGCCGGCTGCAGAACTTCCGTCAGCTCAGTCGCAGCACCTACGCCCAGCTGGGCATCACCGGACTGGGCGGCAACAACGACGATGCGGATCTTCGGAGTCGCCTGGTGGGACTCGACTTCAGGGTGACCTATCGTCCCCCGGAGGCCGGCACCCGCCGAGACATCACGTTCCGGGCGGAAGGGTATCGCCTGCACGCCGAGGAGTTGGGAATCCCGACGAATCGGTACGGGACGTTTCTGGACCTGCAGGCGCGTACCAGCCGCCGCTGGGTATTCGGCGCGCGATACGATTGGGTGGAGGCGCCGCGAGGGCCGGAGAATACGGAATGGCGGATCACGCCCAACCTGACCTGGTGGCAGAGCGAGTTCGTCTATCTCCGGCTGGAAGGCGAGCACCGAGACTCGGATCTCGAGGGCAGCCGCAACATGCTCACGCTCCAGGCCGTATGGGCGATGGGGCCGCACAAGCATGAGACGTATTGAAAGCGGGTCAGCGGGTCAGCGGGTAAGCGGGTAAGGCGGTAAGGTGGTACGTCATCCTGAGCGACAGCGAAGGATCTGTTTCGCACTCACAGTGTATTTGAAGGAATGCAAAATGAGTCTCACACCACTGCTCATTGTCGCGGGACTCTGGGGCCACGCGGCTTACCAGCCTACCCGCTTGCCCGCTTCCGCGCCGGCGGCGCCGGCCGCGCCCGTCAAAGTCGTCACCAGTCTCACCACCTACGGTGCCATTGCGCGGGAAATCGTGGGAAACCGGGGAACCGTGACGTCTATCGCGCAGGGAGACGAGGACCCGCACTTCGTGCAGCCCAAGCCGAGCTTTGTGGCGGTGCTCCGAAACGCCGATCTGTTCGTGACCACGGGACTCGACCTCGAGCTGTGGGTGCCCGCGCTGCTCGACCGAGCGGGGAACCGGAAGATCAGCGAGGGAGGTCCGGGCTACGTGGCGGCCTACCGGGGCATGGAACTGCTGGAGGTGCCCACGTCGCTCAGCCGGACTCAGGGCGACATCCACGTCGACGGGAATCCCCACATCCATACCGA
>Ga0307410_10001534_pt1 | contig 10520 bp, 8 predicted proteins | sample 322Ometagenome_3_FD_203707 | JGI IMG/M metagenome (GOLD analysis project Ga0307410, IMG submission 203707) | Maize rhizosphere microbial communities from greenhouse at UC Davis, California, United States - 322HYB-O-3 | ecosystem: Host-associated > Plants > Roots > Rhizosphere > Soil | place...
AGATGATGCCGTGAAGGCAAAATCGATCGTTCAGCTGGAGAACAAGATCGCCCAGGCCCACTGGACCCGCGAAATGTCAGGCGACGTCAGCAAGGCCAACAACCACTGGAGCCGAGGCGACTTCGGCAGCAAGGCTCCGGGCTTGGATTGGGAGACGTACTTTGCGGGAGCTGGTCTGAGCCAGCCTAGGCGGTTCGTGGTGTGGCAGCCCAGCGCCCTCACCGGCATGTCCGCTCTGGCCGCCAGCGAGCCGCTCGATACCTGGAAAAACTATCTGACTTTCCACGCCATTCAGTCACGGGTGGCGGTGCTTCCCGCCGCACTCTACCGTCAGACGTTCGCCTTCTATGGCCCGACCCTGAGCGGCGCGCAGAAGCCGCGTGACCGCTGGAAGCGCGCGGTCAGCGCCACCAACGCCGCGCTGGGGTACGCCGTGGGTCGGATCTATGCCGGACGCTATTTCCAGGCAGCGGACAAAGCGCGGGCACAGGAGATGGTCAGCAACATCATCGCTGCCTTCCGCGCCCGGATCGACAGCCTCGACTGGATGGCGCCTGCTACCAAGCAGGAGGCCAAGGCCAAGCTTACGGTGCTCAAGGTCGGCGTCGGTTATCCCGACAAGTGGCCCAGCTATTCCGGGCTGCAGGTCGTGAAGGGCGATGCCTACGGCAACCTGGAGCGCGCCGAGCTGTTCGAATACCGCCGGGCGATTGCCAAGCTGGGGAAGCCGGTAGACCGCAGCGAGTGGGTGATGACGCCGCAGACGGTGAACGCCGTAAATCTGCCGGCGATGAACGCGCTCAACTTTCCCGCCGCCGTCCTGCAGCCGCCGTTCTTCGACGCCAAGCGGCCGCTTGCCATGGACTACGGCGCGTTCGGCTCCACCATCGGCCATGAGGTGAGTCACAGCTTCGACAACATGGGAGCGCTGTTCGACTCCAGGGGCCGGCTGCACAACTGGTGGACGCCGGAAGACTTCAAGCACTTCCAGTCGTCCTCCCAGCAGCTGGTCCAGCAGTACAACGCCTACCGGCCATTCCCCGATCTCGCCCTGAACGGACAGCAGACCCTGGGCGAGAACATCGCGGATGTAGCCGGCCTCGCTGCCGCCTATGATGCCTTCCGGCAGTCGCTCAAGGGCAAGCCCGCGCCGACCGTACAGCGATTCACCGGCGACCAACAGTTCTTCATCAGCTATGCCCAGTCCTGGCGGACCAAGACCCGAGAACCCGCGATGCGGAACCAGGTTCTTACCGATGGCCACGCTCCGGCCCAGTATCGCGCGGCCACAGTCCGCAACCTGGATGAGTGGTACCAGGCGTTCGACGTCAAGCCAGGCGACAAGTTGTACCTCGAGGAGAAGGATCGAGTGAAGGTGTGGTGAGGGTAAGCGTTCATCGGTAGGGCCCAGGGCAGTTACCCGTCCACCTGGGTATGCTTAGAGGAGTTCCCAGCAGCAGAGGCCCGTATGACCCGCAATCGTCTCCCCCTGTTACTCCTGCCCCTGGCCGTACTGGCCTGCGGAGACTCCACCGCGCAGGCGGGGGACGATTTCACCGTCCGGGCAACGGGCGAGGAGGTCGTGCTCAGCAATACCGCCGAGAAGCCAACCTTCTACTTCATCGTGGAGCGGCAGGCGGCAGCGGTCCTCGACTTCGCGACCTGCGTCGAGGGCCCTCGCTGCAAGAGCGTGCCACCCGGCATGACCATGCGGATCCCGTATCGGCAGATCACCGGCTACAAGCCGGACCGGAAGGAAGCGATTGTGTATTGGTGGCGGAGCGTGCTGGCGCCGACCGGTGCGAGGGTGGACGGGTTGCGCAGCACGGTGGTGGAGCTGTAGCTGAATCGCAGGGACTTTCTCCAGCTGACCGCGGCCGCCGGCATGAGCTCGCTGGCCCCTCTCCCGGACTTTCTGGACTCTGCGCCCGAGATTGGGCCTGGTCTGGAGCGGGTGGGACTCCAGCTCTACACGGTCCGCGACCTGATGCAGACCAGCGTGGCGGCGACGCTCGAGCTGGTGGCGAAGGTGGGCTACAAGGAGGTGGAGTTCGCCGGCTACTTCGGAGCTCCACCAGCGCAGCTCCGGCGCTGGCTCGATGATTTTGGCCTTACTGCCCCCGCCGCCCATGTTCCTCTGCTGGATGGAAGGCTGGACCAGCTGCTGGACGACGCGTCAGTGCTGGGGCACCAGTATCTGGTTCAGGCCTCACTCCCGCTACTCCAGCGCAGATCGGTCGACACCTTCCGCCGGGCCGCGGCGGCGCTGAATCAGGCAGCCGAGACCGCGCTGAGCCGCGGAGTATCCGTGGCGTATCACAATCACGATTTCGAGTTTCAGTCAGCCGGCGGCATCGTGCCCTACGACGTGCTCCTGGCGGACACGGATCCGTCGCTGGTCTCGATGGAAGTGGATCTTTATTGGATGGCCAAGGCGGGTCGAGACCCGCTGCGGTACTTCGCGGCACATCCAGGGCGGTTTCGCCTGTGCCACGTGAAGGACATGGACGGTCGTGGCCACATGACCGAGGTCGGGCGCGGCCGGTTGGATTTTCTCCAGATCCTGGGAGGGCGTGAGAAGGCCGGGCTCCGTCACTTCTTCGTGGAGCACGACCATCCCCGCGACCCTCTGGACTCGATCCGGACCAGTTACATTACCCTGAACACCATGCGATTCCCGAAATGACCATTCCACAGCCCGAGCCCCACCCCCAGCCGTTTCCCAACCCGAGCAATCCGTCTCGGCGACCCAGTCCGCCGCCTCGTCCAGAGCCGCAGCCGGACGGTGAGCCGGACTGAAGTTGGCGGTTCGTCTCCTGCTATTCCGCCGTCTCGTCCGTATCCAGATGAAGCTCGCGCCGGGCCGTGCGGTGGATGATGAATACGATGACCGCGCCGACCAGAAGCACCCCCAGGAGCCAGAGCTCCACTCGCTTCACCTTCCCTAGCAGCGCTGTCGCGCTCCCGCTCACGAGGTAGCCCAACCCGGTAAACATGGTGGCACCCAGGACGCAGCCGACTCCGTCTATCATGAGGAAGGGAGCGGTTCGGAGCCCATGCAATCCCCAGAACAGCATGCTCGCCGCCTTGGTGCCATAGACGAACCGCGCGGCCAGCAGCTCCCAGGGGCCCAGCCTGTTCGCCAGCCGCTCGACGGTGGGGCCGACTCTCTGGTAGAGCTTTGCTTTCCGAAACCGGGGCCCCCGAAGGCGGCCGAAGCCGTACCACACGGAGTCGCCCAGTAGGCTGCCGAGGGCTCCGGCGGCGATGGCATGAGGCAAGGGAAAAATGCCGAGATGAGCTACCACGCCTGCCAGGATCAGGCTGAAGTCGCCCTCGAAGGCCGCTCCGATGACCACCGCTAGCAGGCCGTAGCGGATCAACAGCTCCTGAAGATGCATGGAATCAGGCCGGCGACGCGGCGGGGGACGGCTTCTCCGGCGGCAGTCCCAGGTGCTTCCGGGCCAGGGCCAGAGCATCGTCGATATCAGGGCAGAGGTACTGCTCGCCGATTTCGTCCAGCAGCTCCGAGCGTTCCAGCGCGAGCCGAGGCTGGTCCTGGATGTCGGACAGGAGAAAAAGGGTGCCGTCCTTTCGGGTGCGCCGCACCAGATCCCTGAGCGCATGCAGCGCGGTCGAGTCGATGGCGGGCACATTACGCATCCGGACGATCAGCACCTTGGGCTTCTTCGAGATCTCGGAGAGGGTGTCCTTGAACTTCTCCGCCGCGCCAAAGAAGAACGGGCCATTGATCTCGTAGACCTCCACACCCTTCGGTACCTTCCGCCGGTAGATGGCGCCCGACTGATCCCGGCTGGGCCGTGCGTCTTTGAACTCGTCGGAGACCACCGTCACGTTGGTGACCTCCGCCATTCGTTTCATGAACAGGAACGATGCCAGCACCATGCCCACGCCAATGCCGGTGGTAAGGTCCACCAGCACCGTCAGGAGAAATGTCGTCAGCAGGACCAGGGCATCGCTCTTGGGTGCGCTGAGCTCGCTCTTGAACACCTGCCACTCGGCCATGCGGTACGCGACCCACAGCACGATCGCCGCCAGGGTGGCGAGCGGAATCAACCCGGCCAGCCGTCCAAAGAACAAAGTGATAACCAGCAGAGTGAGCGCGTGCACTATTCCCGCCACCGGAGTGCGACCGCCGCTCTTGACGTTCGTTGCCGTGCGGGCAATGGCGCCGGTGGCGGGAATGCCGCCAAAGAGCGGCGTCACCACGTTGGCCACTCCCTGGGCCACCAGCTCCATGTTCGAGCGGTGACGCCCCCCGATCATACCGTCTGCCACCACGGCGGAGAGCAGCGACTCCACCCCACCCAGTGCAGCAATGGCTAGCGCTGGCCCAACCAGCTGACGGAGCTCGACCAGGGAGACCGAGGGTAAGGAGAGTTGGGGAAACCCGGCACTGATCTCTCCAAAGCGGCTTCCAATCGTCTCCACCGGGAGCTGGAGCAGCCGGGTGAGAATAGTGGTGAGCATCAGCGCCACGAATGGCGCAGGCACTCGGTGGCTCACCCTGGGCCAGAGCCGGATCACCAGCAGCGTCACCAGTGAAATCCCGACGGCGTACGGATTGATCGTGTGAAGATTGGCGGCATAGAGGCTGAGCCTCTCGAAGAACTCCGGAGGCGCGCTGGTGAGCCGCAACCCGAGGACATCCCGGAACTGCTGCACGATCAGGATCACGCCAATCCCGGAGGTAAACCCGGTGACGACGGGGAACGGAATGAACTTGATCGCCGCGCCCAGTTGGGCCAAACCGAACGCGATCAGGATCAGCCCGCCCATGATCGTGGCGACGGTGAGGCCGTTCACGCCGTAGCGCTGGACGATCCCGTACACGATCACGACGAAGGCTCCGGTAGGGCCGCCGATTTGGACCCGCGAGCCGCCAAGCGCGGAAATCAGAAAGCCGGCGATCACCGCGGTGTAGAGGCCGCGGTCCGGCGTGACCCCGCTTGCAATCGCGAACGCGATTGCGAGCGGCAGCGCCACGATGCCCACGATCACGCCGGCAGTGAGATCCGCCACGAAATGGGCGCGGGTATAGGTCTGGAGAGTGGTGACGAGCTTGGGAACGAGCACGTTACGTCACAGCAGCAACGTTCCGGCCAGCCCGAGCAGCAGGAGAAAGCCGCACACGTCGGTGAATGTCGTCACGAAGATCGACGACGCCACTGCCGGATCAGCGCCGAGCCGCTCGAGCAGGATGGGGATGAACGCGCCGGCAAATCCCGCGACCATCAGGTTTCCAGTCATGGCCAGAAAGACCACCAGTCCCAGACGGGGGCCTTCGCCGATAACGGTGGCGACCGTGCCCACAGCCAGGCCCATCACCAGGCCGTTGATGACTCCAACCAGGATCTCCTTCCCCACCACGCGGGCAAAGAGATGAACCGGGATGAGTCCCAGCGCCAGCCGCCGGACCGTGACCGCGAGCGCCTGGGTGCCCGCGTTCCCTCCCATTCCGGCAATGACCGGCATCCATACGGCCAGCGCCAGAGTGTGCTGGATGGTGTGCTGAAACAGGTAGACCACGCCGCCGGCCAGAAATGCGGTGAGCAAATTGATCGAGAGCCAGGGTAGCCTGCTGCGCACTGCGGTTTGCCACCCGGCGCCCAGATCCTCGTCGGCCGAGACGCCGCCGAACCGGAGCAAGTCCTCGGTGGTCTCGGCCTCTACTACGTCGATGACATCGTCGAACGTCACCTGGCCGATCAGCTGGCGTTGCTCATTGACAACGGGGACACTGGGCAGATTGTAGCGCGCCATCAGCCGAGCGACATCTTCCTGGTCCAGATCCGGAGTGACGAAAATGTCGGCCTCTTCCATGAAGGATGCGACCGGCCGCTCGGGCCGGCTCATGACGAGATCCTTGAACGGCAGGGTTCCCACCAGCCGGTGGTCGGCGTCGACCACGAACACCTGGTAGAACTCCTCCACTTCCTCCGATTGGCGCCGGATTTCCTCCAGAGCCTCACCCGCGGTCGCCGTGTCGCGCACGGTGACCATGTGGGTGGTCATCAGGCCACCGGCGCTCTCCTCGTCGTAGCGGAGGAGCTGGTCGACTTCCGAGCGATCCTCTACCGCCGCGAGAATCTGCTCCTGCCGGGTGGGATCCAGGTCGCCCAGGATATCCGCCGCGTCATCGTCGTCCAGCTCCTCGACGATCTCGGCCGCGAGGTCGGGATCCAGCGCCGCGAGCGTCTCACCCGCATGCGCCTCCTCCGGCATCTCCGCCAGAGCCTGGCTGGAGAGCTCCGGCGGGAGCGCCTGCACCGCCGAGACTCGCTGCTTCTCATCGAGCGCGGTGAGCACCTCAGCCAGGTCGGCCGGCTCGAACTCGTGGGCTCGGCGGGTGAACAGGCCGAGCTCACCCCTCCGGACGAGATCCACCATCCGGTCGAGCAGCTTCTTCATGAGGAGGCGGGAACGAGCGGTACGGCGGGTGTGGGTCCCGAGCGGATCAGCAACCGCTCGATGCGGGTGGGTGACGCCTGAATTACGTCGAACTCCAGGCTCTGCACCAGGAATCGCTCGCCGGCATTAGGGATCCTGCCGGCCCACTCGACCAGCAAGCCCCCAACCGTAGTCGAGCGCCCCGACGGCAGTGAGACGCCGAAGCGCTCTTCGATGGCCTGAATCGAGACGTTGCCGTCGGTCTCAAACAGAGTGGGCGCACTCACGGCGGTGGGAAGCACCTCTTCATCGTGCTCATCGAAGATCTCGCCGACCAGCTCCTCCAGCAGGTCCTCCAGGGTGGCGATCCCCAGCGTCCCACCGAACTCGTCGAGCACCACCGCCAGGTGCCGTCGTTCCCGCTGCATATCGAGCAGCAGGTCGCCGCACGTCCGGCTGGCCGGTGTCACCGCGACGGGACGGACCGGAAGCGGATCACCCGGCTCGAGCTTGAACAAGTCGAACGCGTGCAGCATGCCGATGATGTCGTCCAGCGTGCCCCGGATCACCGGGATCCGGCTATAGCCGCTGCCGGCAAAGACCAGCCGGATCTCCTCCAGCGGCGCGTTCTCCTCGATTGCGACGATTTCGGTGCGCGGCGTCATCACTTCGCGGACGGGCCGCGAGCTGAACGCCATGACGCCCCCGACCATCATCAGCTCATCGTCGTCCTGGTTGCCGACCGCGGCGCCTTCGCGCCAGATCGAGCGGAGATCGGTCGGGCGGGTAGCCATGCGGGCCGGCAACAGGAGTCCAAGGATCTTGGACCAGGGACGCAGAACCGGCGTCACCCTTAGCGCTACGCTCTCGGCCCGGGGCTGGGTGAGCCAGCGCGGCACCAGATACGCCGCGAAGAGGACCAGGGGGACGGCGACGAGCACGAGGGCGACGAGCGCGCGGGGTGCGCTGGTTCCGGTCAGCAGCCCCGGCACCGAGGCGCCGAGCAGCAATACCCCGAGCGATGTTGTAGCGGATGCGGCGGTGAGATAGTTGTCGATCTGGGCCAGGCCGGCCAGGGATGCGGCGGCACCTCGGAGTCTGCGGCCCACGGCGCGGGTCAACTCCGCCCGGCTCACCGTAATGAGCGCCGCCCCTGCGGTGGCGCCGAATACGGTGAGCACGACCCCCAGGGCGATAGCCAGCCAGATCATCGCGCGGCCCGCTCCTGCTCCAGCGGAACTTCGACCGGCGTGCGGTAGACTCCGACCCGCTTGATCCGCCGGCGGACCACGTGCTCGACCACCAGCCGAAAGCCCTCCACGTCGATGGACTCGCCGGACCGGGGCACCCGACCGAACTCCGCCAGCACCAATCCGCCGACCGTACTGACGTCGTCCCGGTCGAAGCTGTGGCCGAGGGCATCCTCCAGCTCGGACAGGGCCACGCCGCCTTCGACCCGCCACTGGTCCTCGCTCACCACCTGAATCGGCGCGACCTCGTCGGTGTCGTACTCATCCTGAATCTCGCCCACGATCTGCTCCAGGATGTCTTCCAGGGTGACGATTCCGGCGGTGCCGCCGAACTCGTCCACGACCACCGCGAGATGGCTGGGGCCACGCTGGAAGTCGCGCACCTGGCGATCGAGCGTCTTGCCTTCGGGGACGAACGCCGCGGGCCGGATCAGCGCGTGCCAGGGCCTCGGGTCGTCGGGCCCGATCGCCAGAATGTCCTTGGCGTAAATGACACCGACCACCGAATCGGGATTTCCGTCGTACACCAAGAGGCGGGCGTGCTCCGAGCTTCTGAGCGTCCGAATGACCTCGTCCGGCTCCGCGGCAAGGTCCACTGCCACGATGTCCATGCGTGGCGTCATCACTTCTGCCACGGTGGTGTCGGCCAGGGAAAACACGCCGAGCAGCATGTCGCGCTGGGCTTCGCCTGACTTACGGCTGACATTCGCCGGCGCCCGATCCCGCGCCCGCTCGTCGGCCCAGGCGGCCAGCCGGAGCAATGGTCGGAAAGGAACCAGAGTCGGGATTGCCGCACGCCGGACCGGCACGGTCAGCTCGGGCGCCACCGCGGCCAGCAGGCGAGGCACCAGGTCTCCCAACACCCAGACCAGCAACACCGCAAGGAAAAGCCGCACCAGGCCCAGAGCGGGAGACCACGCCCACCAGGCCACCGCACCTCCGGCCGCAGCGCCGGCGAGCATGAGCAGCGCCAGGTGGGCCACATGCAGGTTCCGCGACAGGCTCCCTGCCCCGCTTTCCCCAATCTGTCCGCTCAAGGCGCGGGGCAGGTCCGCATCAGATTCGGCGGCGAGCGCGAGCCAGGCGGCCCACAAGGTGAGAAGCGCGGCGAGCAGCGGCGCAATGAAGAGCTGCAGCATGGCGATCATGCCAGCGCCTCCACGTAGCGCTCCTGGCGACGCCACATCGCCGAACGGGTGCGCTCCGGCCCCTCGGGATGATCCTGGCCCAGAGCGTGAAGGGTTCCGTGGACGATGAGGCGAATCAGCTCTTCCCGGAAGGAAATGCCTCGGGCGCGCGCCTCCTGGCGAGCCACCGAGGGGCAAATGTAGACGTCACCCACCGGTCGACCGGTGGGGTCGGTCAGTGCGAAGGTGAGCACGTCGGTGGGGCGGTCGTGCCCCTTGTGCTCCGCATTGAGCCGGCGCATGGAGTCGCGGCCCATGAAGGTGACCGAGATCAACGCCTCACGCCGTTCAGCCCGCAGCACCGCGTCTACCACGCGCTGAACCAGTGACCGAGCGACCGGCAACCGGCGGCCGCTGATGAGGACTTCACTCACGCTCGGCCGGCTGGAATTCCGGGGCGAGGCTGCCACTGGGCCGAGGGTAGCCGATGCGCTTGTGATAGGTGCCGGACATCACCCGGGCAAACTCACGTTTGATCCGGTCCAGGTCTCGCAGAGTCAGCGGTGCATCGTCCAGCTGACCGGACCCCATCTTCTGCTGCACCAGATGCTCAATGGCGCTCCGGACTGCCTCGGGCGTGGGGTTGCCCAGCACCCGGACGGCCGCCTCGGCGGAGTCGGCCAACATGGCCACTGCGGTCTCGGCGGACTGGGGCCGCGGACCTGGATAGCGGAAGTCCGCGGGGTTCACCCGTCCATCCGGATCGTTGCCCCGAGCCCGGCTCAGGAAGTAGGTGATGTAGGTGGTGCCGTGATGTTCGGGGATAAAGGCCTTGACCACCTCGGGAAGCGCGGCCGCCTCGGCGAGCGCCAGGCCATCCAGCACATGATTCCGGATCAGGCGGGCAGACTCGAGCGGTGTCATCTGGTCGTGCGGGTTGGGGGCTCCGCCCTGGTTCTCCATAAAGTGCCCAGGATTGGCCAGCTTGCCGATATCGTGATAGTAGCAGCCCACCCGGGCAAGCAGTCCGTTTGCTCCGATAATGTTGCAGGCGGACTCGCAGAGGCTCGCCATTGCCAAACTGTGCGCCCAGGTACCCGGCGCCTCCAACGCCAGACGGCGAAGCAGGGGCCGACCGAGGTCCGACAGCTCCAACAGGGTGAGATCGGTGGTGATCCTGGTGGCCGACTCCGCCAGCGGCATCACGATCATGGCCAGCGCCGCGCTGGCGAGCGCGATGACCAGATCGAGGAGACAGCTGCCGATGATGGTGCCGGTCGACCAGCCCTGCTCCAGACCCACCGCAACGGTGGCGAGCACGCCGGCACCGGCGACGACGCCGATGGTCAGGTACAGGTGGCGCCGACGGCGCACCACCCGGATACCCACGGCACCGGCAACGCCGCTCACCAGGCCGAAGAACAGGACGTAGCTCTCCCGCAATGCCCATTGCCCGTCGAGCAGAATGGCCAGCGTCACGGCTGCGAACACTCCCACCCAGCCGTTGTACAGCATGGTCATCAGGATGGCGACGAACGGGATGGGAACCAGCTCGGGCCGGCCCGGGAAGAAGCTGGAGAGGGCCGCGGTGAGGAGAACGACCAGCGCGAACAGGGCGCCGAAGAAGACCATTTCTCGGAGGTGAGCGTAACTCTCCCGGCGGTAGAACAGGATCAGGAGCCAGAAGCCGCCGAGCACCAGCCCGTTGAACAGGAGTGCGCCGGCCGCACTG
>Ga0307410_10001536_pt1 | contig 10519 bp, 12 predicted proteins | sample 322Ometagenome_3_FD_203707 | JGI IMG/M metagenome (GOLD analysis project Ga0307410, IMG submission 203707) | Maize rhizosphere microbial communities from greenhouse at UC Davis, California, United States - 322HYB-O-3 | ecosystem: Host-associated > Plants > Roots > Rhizosphere > Soil | place...
ACCCCAGACCCCGGACCCCAGACCCCACTCACAGCGAGAATACGAATAGCTCCCCGCCCCAGCTCGTCCAGCGTCCCAGATCGGGGAGCGTCGCCCCCCGCTCCCGAACATCGTACGGCAGGTTCGCGGCCACGTCGCCGGCGATCAGGAGCCCCATGTCGCCCCCGATCCCGGCGTACACGGCCACGTACTGCTTGCCGTCGGGGCCGAGGTACGTCACCGGGTTGCCCACCACGCCCGAGCCAACCTTGAACTGCCAGAGCACCGCGCCCGTGCGCGCGTCCACGGCCTTGAACCACCCGTCGAGGGTGCCGTAGAACACTACGCCGCCGGCCGTGGCGAGCGCGCCGCCCCACACCGGGTACGGCTCCTTGATCCCCCACACCTTCCGTCCCGTCGTCGCGTCCCAGGCAATGAACTCGCCGCCGTGGCCGCCGGGCCCGCGGGTCTCCGGGGCGAGCGCGCCGATGTACGGCGTGCCCGCGACGTAGGTCACCGGGCGCGCCTCGAAGTCCATGCACAGGTTGTTCGTCGGGACGTAGAAGAGCCCCGTGCGCGGGGAGAACGCCGCCGGCTGCTGGTTCTTCCCGCCCTCGAGGCTCGGGCAGATGTTCGTCACCTTCTTGCCCTGTCCCGTCATCTTCTCCGGCACGACCTTCGGCCGGCCCGTCGCGAGGTCGACGCCCGTCGCCCAGTTCACGAGCACGTACGGCTCGGCGACGAGCACCTCCCCCGTCGCGCGGTCGATGGTGTAGCCGAAGCCGTTGCGGTCGAAGTGGACGAGGGCCTTCCGCACCGCGCCGCGCACCGGCAGGTCGACGAGGATGTTCTCGTTCACCGCGTCGTAGTCCCACATGTCGTGGGGCGTCACCTGGACGACCCAGCGCAGCTCGCCCGTGTCGGCGTCGCGCGCCAGAATCGCGCACGTCCACTTGTTGTCGCCGGCCCGCACGTTCTGGTTCCACGGCCCGGGGTTGCTCGTGCCGTAGTACACGAGGTTCAACTCCGGGTCGTACGAGAGCCACCCCCACGCCGCCCCGCCGCCCCGCTTCCAGGCGTCGCCGGGCCAGCTCGTTAGGCCTAGGTCCGTGCCGCGGTCGTGCGCGTAGAACGTCTTGAAGCGCGGGCCGATCTTCACGTCGCGGTCGCTCCCGGTGGTGTACGCGCGCCAGAGCTCGCGCCCGCTCGCCGCGTCGAGCGCGGCAATCCACCCGCGCACCCCCATCTCGCCGCCGCTCGACCCCACGAGCACTTTCCCCTTCACCACGATCGGCGCCATCGTCATGGTCTCGCCGCGGGCGACGTCCCCCATGCGCGTGCGCCAGAGCTGCCGTCCCGTCTTCGCGTCGACGGCGACGGTGTGCGCGTCGAGCAGGTTGTAGAAGATCTTGCCGTCGGCGTAGGCGGCGCCGCGGTTCACCACGTCGCAGCACGCCTGGCCGACGGCGGCCTGCGCGTTGTCCGGGCGGAACTTCCACTTGATCGGCTGGCCCGCCTGGGCGAGGTCGATGGCGTACGCGACGTTCGGGTAGGGCGTCACGACGTACATCGTGTTGTCGATCACGAGCGGCTGCCCCTCGTGCCCGCGCAGCACGCCCGTGGAGAGCGCCCACGCCACGCGCAGGTTCTTCGCGTTCGCGGGGGTGATGCGATCGAGCTCGCTGTAGCGCGAGTTCGCGTAGTCCCCGCCCGGCATCGTCCACTCGCCGGCCCCGCCGGCGCGCGGGACGCCGATGCGGGCGTCGCGCACGACGGGCGCCGACGCATCGGCGCGGGTGGTATCGCCGGCGCGCTGGTCCCCGCGCGAGCAGCCGACGACCCCCGCGGCCACGCTCGCGGCGGCGAGGGCGCACGCTCGACGGCGCACGGTGATCACTTGCGTCGCGCCGGCACCAGGTAGTCGTGCGCCGCCACGATCTGCCACTGGCCGTCGCGGCGAGCCCAGGTGTCGGTGTAGCGGAACCGCCGGTCGAACGGGCCGGCCGCGCCGCGGCCGCGGAGCACGAGCCACCCGGTGACCACGGCGGTCGGGCCGAAGTGGTGCACCCGCATGTCTTCGTTGTGCGCCGACTGCACGGTGTCGGCGCCGGAAACGATCTCGCGCAGCACCTGGTCCCGCGACATGGTCCGGTCGTCCTCGCTGTAGACGAACCCCGGCGCCAGCAGCCGCTCGAACGTGACACTGTCGCGCTTCACCACCGCGGCGGCCCACTGGTCCTCGAGCTCGAGCAGCGCACGGTCGTCGCCGGCACCGGCGTCCGCCGTGCCGTTGGTGTCCGCGCCACCCGAGTCTGCGGCGCCGGCGGCCGGGGACGAGGACCGGCTGCACGCCGAGGCGGCGAGGGCCGAGAGTAGGACCAGCGCGAGCACGTGCTTCATGCGGCACCTCGCGAGAGAAGACGACGGGTCAGCGGCCCTGAGATGCGCCCTGAGTATGCACCGGGCCGGCGGGGCCCGTCCAGGGAACAGCAATCGGTGCGCGGTCGGCGGGTCGAGGGCCTCCCGCACACGCATCGCGGTCAGGCAGCAGCCGCGCTCGCCGCCCGCCACTCGCCCCGCTCGGCGTCGCCGGGCCGGCCCGCGGCGAGCAGCAGGGCGCCCACCCGGTGACGGACCGGAGCGAACCACGCGGGCGGCTCGTCGTAGGTGAGGCCGTCCTTCAGCTCCACCGCCGTCTCGAGCTCCCGCACGGCGAACCCCGTGTCGCGCTCCCGCGCGGCGTCCGCCGCGCGTCCGGTTGTCGCGAACGCCACACCGCGTGCGTAGCGCCAGATGCCGGTCGAGAAGCGGAGGTCGGCCGGCGGCGCGGGCTCGCGCAGCACGTCGTCCCACTGCCGGAAGCGGAGCATCGTATACACCGGCGACGGCGTGTGCGCCTCAAGCGGCGGGATCTGCCGCATCAGGTCGGCGGGCACGTTCTTCACGCGGTCGCGCCACGCGCATCGCCACGGCGCTCCGACGCTCCATCATCGCCGCCACCCAGAGGAAGTGCGGGTTGTGCGGGTAGTACCCGAGCTGATGAACGCTCTCCGTGTGCGGCCCCTCGACGTACCGCTCGTCGGCGTGGGCGGCGTGCTCGTTCGCGCGCGCGGCGTCGGCATAGCAGCCGACGCGCAGGTAGATGTGCGCCGGCATGTGCACCAGGTGTCCGGCGCCGGGCAGGCCTTGACTATCCGCCGGCGGCCTTCCTCAAGAGGGAGATCTGCCCGGCGTGATACGCGTCGTGCTGAGCGATGCCGTGGAGGGTGACGTAGTACGACACGCCCGTCCCCATCGCACGGTCGCGCCGGTCGCCGACCAGCTCGTCGAGGCGCCCCGCGGGGAAGTCGCGGACGGCGCGGACCAGCTCCTCGTGCGCGTCGTCGAGCGCGGCGAGCGCGCGGCGCCAGGCGTCGTCGCCCACGTCGGTCACCGGCGGCCAGTCGCCGGCCTCCGGCTCATCGGCCATCCCGCTCCGCAGGCGCCGGCTCACCTCGCGGCGCCACGACGTCATGTGCAGCACGAGCTCCCAGATGCTGTGCGCGTTCGGCACCGGACGCGACGCGGCCTGGGCGGCGGAGACACGGTCGAGCAGGGTGCGCACCGAGGAGCCGTGCCACGGGTCGCCGTCGTGCGCGCGCCCCAGCTCGTCGGTGATGCGGTCGGTCTCCGCCCAGTCGGTCGTGCGCCCGCCGGTGTCGGTCGCACGTTGGCCGGTCGATCCACCGGTCGATCCACCGCCCGTTCCGCCGCGTGGCTCGTTCAAGCGCCCTCCGGGTGGCTACGTCGGTGCTCGGGCGAGTGCTCGCGTCGTCTCCCCGCCGCATCACGGCACGGCGCCGCACGGCGCGGCACCCGCAGCGGCGGCGCGCCGACCGCCCTGGCAACGTTCGGCGGGTCTGCCGCGTTCGCAGGCGGCACCTGCACCGCGCCCCGCGCCCGTCCTATGTACTATCGACAGGCGGTAATCACCAGAGCCCAGGACCCTCCGTCGCCCCATGGGCGTCGGCTGCCGCCGCCCTCGACGACCCCGAATCCCGGCCCGATTCAGCATGGACTACACGCAGCTCGGCCACACCGGCCTCACCGTCTCCCGCATCTGCCTGGGCTGCATGAGCTACGGCAGCTCGAAGTGGCGCCCGTGGGTGCTCGACGAGGACGCGGCCCGCCCCTTCTTTCGCCAGGCCGTGGAAGCGGGGATCAACTTCTTCGACACCGCCGACACCTACTCGCTCGGTGTGAGCGAGGAGGTCACGGGGCGCGCGCTTCGTGAGCTCGCGAGCCTCGAGGAGGTCGTGCTCGCCACCAAGGTTCACTTCCCGATGACAGACCGGCCGAACATGGGCGGCCTCTCCCGCAAGCACGTCGTCCAGGCGTGCGAGGCGAGCCTGCGGCGGCTGGGCGTCGAGGCGATCGACCTGTATCAGATCCACCGCTTCGACGCGAGCGTGCCGATCGAGGAGACCCTGGCCGCGCTCGACCTCCTCGTGCAGCAGGGGAAGGTGCGCTACATCGGAGCGAGCTCCGGCTACGCCTGGCAGATGGCGCAGGCGCTCAGCGCCTCCGAGCGCCACGGGTGGGCGCGCTTCGTCTCGATGCAGAACCACTACAACCTGGTGTACCGCGAGGAGGAGCGGGAGATGATCCCGCTCTGCGAGGCGGAGGGCATCGGCGTGATTCCCTGGTCGCCGCTCGCGCGGGGGTTGCTCGCCCGGACGAGCGGCGGCGCCGACTCAGCGCCTACCGCCCGCGCCGAGAGCGACGACTTCGCGCGGCACTACTACGACGAGCCGAGTGACCCGGAGGTGGTCCAAGCGGTCCGCCGCGTCGCCGCCGCGCGGGGCGTGACGCCCGCCGAGGTGGCGCTCGCCTGGCTCCTCTCGCGACCGGCCGTGACCGCCCCGGTCGTGGGAGCGACCAAGCCCACACACCTCGAGGCCGCGACTCGCGCGGTCGACCTGGAGCTCACGGTGGACGAGATCGCACAGGTCGAGGCGCCGTACCGGCCGCACCCGGTGAAGGGGCACTGAACGCGAGCGGAGAGTCGTGCGCGGAGAGCCGTGAGTGGAACGACCGGCGGACACTCCGCTCACGGCTCTCCCCCGCGTCCCTACTTCGTGAACTTGAAGTTGGCGTCGATCGCCGGCTGTCTCTGGCTCGCAGGGTCGGTGGTGAGCCGCCGCTCGATGCCGGTGGTCAGGTCGAAGACGTAGACGTCCTCCTTCCCGTTGCGGTTGTCCATGTAGACCACGCGGCTGCCGGAGATCGCTGGACCCTGTTGTAGGAAGGCCTTGGTGGTCAGGCGGGTCTCCGTGTCCGTCTACAAGTCGAAGAGGTAGATGTCCAAGTTAGGGCAAGCCGTGGCGTTCGGGTCCACGTTGCGCGTGTTGGCGTAGACGACCCGATCGCCGGAAATCGCCGGTGCGAACTGTTCAGCGGGGTCCGTCGTGAGCCGGGTCGCGATCCCGGCGGCGAGCGAGAGGCGGGGCGCGATCCCCGGCGCGGTCGGGTGGACGGCGCGCTCGGGGTGGTCGCAGCCGGTGACGGCGGTGGCCGAGATGAGCACCGGCACGAGCCAGCCGAACGTGGGACGGAACGTCGCGGTTCCGTCGGGTCGGGTTGGGCGGGGCATCGGTCGGCGCTCAGCGCACAGGGGCGCGCTCGGCGCGCCGCACGCCAAGCGGCCCGCGGCGCAGAGTCACCACGGCCACCTCGGGCGGCGTGCCGAGGCGGAAGGGAATGCCCCAGTAGTTCGTCCCCGGGTGGATGGAGAGGAGGGAGCGGCCCTGCGCGTGCGTGCCCATCGCGTGGTCGAGGAAGGGGCTGGCAAGGCTCCACCCCAGGCTCGGGACTGCGAACTGCCCCCAATGGGTGTGCCCGCTCAGCGTCAGCGGCACGCCCCGATCGGCGAGCTGGGGCCAGAGTGCCGGGTCGTGCGCGAGGGCGACGACGAACGCGTCGTCGGGCGCGGCGGCGAGGGCGGCCGGGATGTCCGGCGCCCCTGCGGCTGCCCCGCGGCCGCGCCCCGCTGGGTCGCCCGTGCCGACGATGGCGAGGCGCACGCCGCCGCGCTCCACCACCCGCGCATCGTTGACGAGCACCGTGAGGGGCAGCCGCTCCAGCTCCGAGCGCACCTCCGGCCAGCCGGCGTACACGTCGTGGTTGCTCGGGATGGCGTAGACGCCGAGCGGGACGGCCAAGGCCCCCAGGCCCGCCGCGTAGTGCGGCACGTCGCCCGCATGGTCGTCCACCAGGTCGCCCGTGACCGTGACGAGGTCGGGCCGCGCGTCGCGCACGGCACGCAGGACGCGCGCGAGGTACCGCCGGGAAGTGTGCGGGCCGACGTGCACGTCCGAGACCTGCGCGATCCGCAGCCCGTCGAGCCCAGCGGGCAAGTCGGGCCACGACGCCTCCACCTGCTGCACCACCAGGCGCCGGCTGGCGGCATAGCCAGCGAGTGCGACCGCCGCGATGATGGCAGCAGTCCATTCCATCGCCCAGCGACCGACGGCGCCCCCGCGCCGAAGGGCAGACCGGCGAGAGCGCCGACGAGGCCGGCGGCGGCGAGGAGCGGGAGAAGGATTTGCGCGTACCAGAAAGGGCGCAGCACGAACAGCCGGAACGCCGCACCGGGGTACGCCCGCCCGCGGAAGCCGAGCACGAGCGCCGCCAGCGGGGTGGCGATGAGTGGCACGGACACGAGCGCGTCCCAGGCACCGCCGGGAAGCATCGGGGCAACGAGCGAGCCGACGATCGCCGAGCAAACGGCCAGCCACACGGCGACGGCGCCGTACAGGCGTTCGTTCCCCTTCCGGGTGTCCGTGTAGGCGGCGTGAGTGCCCGTGACCGCCGCGCGGAGGTACTCCGCAGTATCCCTCGTCAGGCGCTCATCGACGCCGGAGTCGGCGAGGGCGTGGCGTAGCCCGGACTCCCGGGAGCCCTGCGGCGTTGGCCGCATCACCCACGCAGGGTCGCCGCAGCCGTCGAAGGTGACGACCGACACGAGAGCGGGCACAAGTCGGCCGAGCAATGCACGGAAGTTCAGAGCGCTGGGGAGTCGAGCTGAGCGGTCCATGGGCGGCCTCCTGCCGAGCCACGGGCACCGGGCCTCCCATGCCGCCATCGCCATCGTGGCGCCGAGCGGGGAGAGTGTGCAGCCCGTTCCCGTCAGCCCGAAATACGCAGTTCTGCCCCAAGACTCGTCATTCGACCTTTTCCGCCCCCGGCTGGTCGCCCTCGCGCGCCGCAATCTCACGCCCGCCGTCCCGGCGCCGCCCGCCGGACTTCCGGACCGGAGCATTCGCCCCCACGGTTGGCGGGCGGGAGGCTGACCTCAGTGCGCCCACGCGTTGTCTGCCATAGGGGACACCGTGCCGTGTGGTGAACGGGGACGCCGAGACAATCCATTGCGTACAAATAACTTACCGCCACACTGCCGACGCCGAGCTGTTGGCATTGACGCTGCACTCACCCGAGTCGTCTACCAGCGGGCCGCGGGAATTGTCGAGGCAGCCGATCGGCCGCCCATAGAATCACCCGCACATCGTCGGACAGCTTTTCTCAAGGAGACTCGGCTCGTGCATCTCTCGAACAGACACCTCACCAGCCTGATGTCGCTCGCGGCCGTCGGCGCCATGACCCTCTCGGGCTGCGCGTCCATGAGCAACAAGCAGAAGGGCGCCGTCATCGGCGCCACGAGCGGCGCGGCGATCGGCGGCTTGGTCGGCAAGCACAACGGCTCCACGGCCAAGGGCGCGATCATCGGCGCCGCCGTGGGCGGCGCGGCCGGCGCCATCATCGGCCACCAGATGGATCAGCAGGCCAAGGAGCTCAAGCAGAACATCCCTGGCGCCGTGGTCGAGCGCGTCGGCGAGGGGATCCAGGTGACCTTCGCCTCGGGACTCCTCTTCGATTACGACTCCGAGGCCATCAAGGGGAGCGCGCGCGAGAACCTGCGGAACCTCGCCGCCAGCCTCGACAAGTACCCGAACTCCGACCTCATGATCGTCGGCCACACCGACGACCGGGGCACGGACGCCTACAACCAGCGGCTCTCGGAGCGTCGTGCCACCTCGGCCGCGGCCTACCTCGCCGCCCAGGGTGTGGAGCGGGCGCGGATCGCCACGCGCGGCCTCGGCGAGACCGAGCCGGTGACGGCGAACGAGACCGACGCCGGCCGGCAGAAGAACCGCCGCATCGAGGTCGCCATCTTCGCCAGCGAGTCCGCCCGCCGCCAGGCGGAACGTCAGACGGCGAACCGGTAACCGCGAGTAACCGCGAGTGAAGAGTGAAGGGTGGGGAGTGGAGCGTGCTGCGGACGCTCCACACCCCACCCTTCACTCTTCACTGCCCTTCAGCCACCCCTCGCGCACGCGTACCTGCTGCGCGGTGGCGGTCGGCGTGTCGGACAGCTCGTACTCCCGCCCGCCCTCCCCCTCACGGACGGTGAGGGTGATCCCGGCGAGGGCGAGCGTCTCCGCCCAGGGCAGCTCCTCCACGCCGCCCACGTAGCGCGTGAACCAGGGGTGAAGGTTCTCGCCCATCACGTCGCTGGCGGCGCGCTCGACGTCGTCCTCCGTGTACCCGCGCCCCGGCAGGTAGTAGTCCGACGTCCGGGCGTCCCACGTGCGCGTCTTGAGCACGCGCAGCACGTCGTCCAGCGACCGCCGGCCGTCGGAGGCGGCGCGGATCTTCAGGTCCAGCAACAGCGCGAGCGCGGCGCCCTTCGTGTAGTACGAGATGAACTGCGCCGGCCGGTTCGTCGCCATCGGCGCGGCCGCGCCGTCCCAGAACGGGGCGTGAAAGCTCGCCATCCGCGCGGACATCTCCAGCCGCGCCGGCGTCTCGCTCGTGTAGCGCACCGTGCCGGCGAGCGTGCGGTAGAGCCACGCCTTGTCGACGATGCCGGCGCGGTGGAGCGTCATCTCGCCGTAGTACTGCGTCCACCCCTCGGCCACCCACAGGCTCGGCTGATACTGCTCGCGCGTGTAGTCGAACGGCCCGAGCGCGACAGGGCGGATGCGCTTGACGTTCCAGGCGTGGAAGTATTCGTGCGACGCCGTCTCGATGCCCGACAGCAGCGTGTCCGCGGCGCGCCACGGGCTCGCGTCGATGATCTGCGTCGACGTGAGGTGCTCCATGCCGTCACCGCCCGGGAACCCGACGTTGAACAAGAACGTGTACGTCTCGAGTGGGGGCGGACCGAGGACGCGGTGCTCCGTCTCGACGATCCGCCGCACGTCGCGCAGGAAGCGCTCCCGCAGCCCGTTCCGCGGCGCCTCCGCCGACGCGTTCGTCACCCCGTTCACCCGCCCCTCCCCCGCCCCGATCGGCGCGTCGCCGTGGTGTACCACGACCCGGATCAGCCGCCCGTCCACCCGCATGGTATCGACGTCGAGCGCCGGCGCCACCTCGGTCGGCGTGTCGATGAAGTGATCGTACGTCGGGAAGGTGAACTCGAGCTGGTCGACCGCCAGACTCGCGCCGTTGATGACGTGCCAGCCGGCGGGGGGGGTGACGACGAGCTTCACCGGGTCGGGCTTGTGCCCCACCACGTACATGAACAGCGACGCGCCATTCCAGTTCGCGTGCAGCGTGTCGAGCACGCTGAACGTCCCCGACAAGTTGTCGGCGAACACGCGGTAGTGGATCTGCACCTCGCGCGCCCCGTCGGTCGCCACGCGCCAGAGCGAGCCGTTCCCCTTGTCCCACCGCAGCGTGTCGCCGCCGGCCGTGGCGGCGAAGCGCTGCACGTTGCGCGCGAAGTCCATGCGCGCGTACCGCCCGGGGGACCAGACGGGGAGCTGCAGATCGAGGGTGTCCACGTCCACGCCGGCCACCTCGATGCTCACCTCGAACAGGTGGGACGCCGGGTCGGGCATGGCGATGCGGTACGTGACGTCGTACCGCCCGTCCGGTCGGATGAGCGGCGCCGGGTCGGCCGGCGGGGGCGCCGCGCGCCTGGCGCAGCCGAGGGCCCCGAGGGCCACGCAATACGCGAGCACCGTGCGACGGAGCACGACGATTCCTCGGCAGGAGGGCAGGAGAGACGGGGCCGGCGGCGGTGTAACTTGCGTGCACAACTTGGGCGCGCCTGGATCGGTCGGCAAGCGGCGGCACCGATCGGATAAAGTACCAGGATAAAGTACCAGTGGTGCGGCGACGGCGTCCGACATTCCGACCCGACAATCCGACCCGACAATCCGCCCGAGCGTTCGACCCTTTCGACCGAATCGGCCGCCAACTTCCGGCCCAGCCGTGGACCGCGCGCTCTCGCGCGCTCGAGCTCTCTGCCGATGTCCGAAGCGTCGCTCGTCGACCACGCCCGCGATCTCGTGCGCGCCGCGGAGCGCGTCCTCGTTCTCACCGGGGCCGGCGTGAGCGCGGAGTCGGGCGTGCCGACGTTCCGCGGGCCGGAGGGGCTCTGGCGCAACTACCGCCCCGAGGAGCTCGCGACGCCGCAGGCGTTCGCCCGCGACCCGCGCCTCGTGTGGGAGTGGTACGCCTGGCGGCGCACCGCGGTCGCCCGCTGCGAGCCGAA
>Ga0307410_10001537_pt1 | contig 10517 bp, 4 predicted proteins | sample 322Ometagenome_3_FD_203707 | JGI IMG/M metagenome (GOLD analysis project Ga0307410, IMG submission 203707) | Maize rhizosphere microbial communities from greenhouse at UC Davis, California, United States - 322HYB-O-3 | ecosystem: Host-associated > Plants > Roots > Rhizosphere > Soil | place...
TCTATTTAATCATGGTAGTGGCTATCACTATCGGTATGAATGTTCTATCTCGAAATAACGGTTACGTTATTCCTTCTCGATGGGCAATTCACTCTGAATCTGTATACGGATCTATCTTAAATCTAGTTCGAGAGCAAATTGGACCAAAAAACGAAGTTTATGTTCCATTCATTTTCGCTTTATTCAATTTTGTTTTAATTAGTAACTTAGTTGGTCTAGTACCTTACTCATTCACTACTACTTCTCACTTAGTATTAACTATGAGTTTAGCAACAACTATTTTAATTGGAGTAACTATTATTGGATTCCAACGACATGGATTAGGATTCTTCGCATTCTTTATTCCAGCTGGTACTCCTTTAGCATTAGTATTCCTATTAGTAGCTATTGAATTAATTTCTTACTTAGCTCGAGCAGTTTCTTTAGGTGTTCGATTAGGTGCTAATATGATTGCAGGACACTCTCTATTAAAAATTATTTCTACATTCACATGGAAAATGGTAGTTGCAGGACCTGTATTATTACTAGTTAGTCTATTACCTCTATTATTCTTAACAGCTTTAGCTGGATTAGAATTTGGTATTGCTATTTTACAAGCATATGTATTTACAATTTTAACTTGTTCTTACTTAAAAGATGCTATCGATCTACACTAGCCTGCGGAGCCGCATAGCGGCTCCGCTGGTCAGACCCGCGCGCGCTCTGCGCGCGGGGGCTAGTAATAATAATAATGTGTAAACATTATTATTCATAAATTTCCAAGGCCACCCGGCGAGCCTTAAGATTAAATCTCAGGAGTCGGATCTCCGAACTCCGGGGCTGCAGGCATCGCCTAGGGTTTATCTAAACTTTGGGGTCAGAGTAATTTTGTCTCTGATATTATATTAATTGATAGTAATAAATTATTATCAATTAATACAACGTATATTATTTAATAATACACAATATATTTATTTTATCTAAGGGATATCGTTCATAAGAATTTATGTTAAATATGCTTAAATCATTAAATATCATTTCTCCTGTATGGAATGATGCTCCTGAGCCTTGGCAATGGACTTTCCAAGATGGTGCATCACCTTCGTTCGAAGGAATTGTAGAATTACATGATCAAATTATGTTCTATCTAGTAGTTATTTTATTTGGAGTTGCTTGGATGTTAACTTCAATTATTGTAAACTTCGGTTCTAACAAAAACCAAATTGTTTACAAATACCATAACCATGGTACTTTAATTGAATTAATTTGGACTATTACTCCAGCTTTTGTATTAATTGCAATTGCTTTCCCTAGTTTCAAATTATTATACTTAATGGATGAAGTAATTGATCCTGCTATGACTATTAAAGCATTAGGACACCAATGGTATTGGTCTTACGAGTACTCTGATTTTGTTAACGAAGATGGAGAATCTATTGAATTCGATTCTTACTTAGTTCCAACAGATGACTTAGAAGATGGACAACTACGACTTTTAGAAGTAGATAACCGAGTTGTAGTTCCAGTAGGAACTCACATCCGATTCATTGTAACAGGTGCTGATGTAATTCATTCATTTGCTGTTCCTTCTTTAGGACTTAAAATTGATGCTATTCCTGGACGACTAAACCAAACTTCTGTTTTAGTTGAACGAGAAGGAGTTTACTACGGACAATGTTCAGAAATTTGTGGTGTTCACCACGGGTAGGTAATAAGCCCCCCCATTATTAAATGGGGATAATCTCACTATATGCTGGAAACCCCTAAAACCCAATTTACCTAAATGGTGACAATAATTGTGGATGTAACAATGGGCAATCAGCAGGAAACAATTTAATATATTGGCTCCTCAGAGACTACATGTGAGACATTCTTTTGATGAATGAAGATATAGTCCCATCCATGACGAAATTCATGGCGGTTAATTCCGGAATTATAATTATAATTTAAGAAAAATGTTATGCCTATCGCAGTAGAAGCAGTATCATTAGAAAAATACTTAGCTTGGTTAAACGAGCAAGCTTAAGTATTTTTTAACATACAATTTTATTTAATTAAAAATTAATGACCACCCCTATTATAATAAAGGGTCTATAATAGATATAAAAGAAAGAAAACCTGCTAATTTCTAGGATTAAATAACTCCTAAGGAGTTATTTACTTCATGCCCAGGGGTCCTCCGGACCCCGGGGCTAGCCTAGACATAGATAAAATTTATCATAAGATAAATTTTTCCTAGGATAAATTACTCCCTAGGAGTAATTTCTCCATGCCATCGCGGGGCTACGCCCCGCGAGGCTAGGCCCGGGGGCCTGTCCCCGGGCTCTTCGACCTCGGAAAAAGGATAAATAAAATCTTCGATTTATTTCTCCTGACCCTGGGGCCGCATGGCGGCCTCAAAGGTTTATACAAAGACCGGCCGCGCTTTAGGTGTGACTGGCCAAGATGAGGTCCTTTGGACTCTTCTCGACCTCATGGTACAATGGTTAAGACACCACAACTTCACTGTGGGAATATCGGTTCGATTCCGATTGGGGTTATTATATATATTTATAAGTAATGATAATAGGCAATATAACCTAGATTACATCGTGATCTACGTGCCGTCTTGTAATTTCTCAATGGATTAATTCCATATATTTCACAAATGTTTTATCTTAACTAGCCTTTGGCTGGATAAATAAAAAATTATGGTAGCAGCAGCTAAAATTTTAGGAGCAGGATTAGCAACTATTGGACTAGCAGGAGCTGGAGTTGGAGTTGGATTAGTATTCGCAGCTTTAATTAACTCTACTTCTCGAAACCCTTCTTTACGACCTCAATTATTCTCTTACACAATTCTTGGGTTCGCTTTAACAGAAGCAATTGGTCTATTCGCATTAATGATGGCATTCTTACTATTATACGCAGCGTAATCTGTGTTAATGGTAAAGAATATTATACAATTAAGTTTGTATAATCATCTTAATACTAAACGGGTTCAACTTATTAAGTTGGGCCCCCAATAATATCTAAAGGTTATATGATATTAGGGATGTTCTCAAATAGGTCATCCTTGTTTTTCAAATCAAAGCTCATATCCTCTCTATTAGTTAAAACCCCTTAATATAAGAATAAAGTGTAATACCGTCTCGCGGTCCCCTAAATTACCTTAGGCACGCCGGGGCGCAACCTTTTCGCCCCGATGGGCTTTTAATAAATTTAATATTTTAATTAAAAACTCAGGGCCGCCCCGGCGGTCCGGGTTAAAGTAAAATTACTGGGCTGGGAAGGCTCGAACTCCCATTAGCCGACATCAAAAGTCGGTGACTTACCAATTAGTCAACAGCCCAATTAAACTCGGAGGCTTCCCCCGGCCTCAGGCCCATCAAATTAAAATTTAATATTTTTAATAATCGCATGTGATTATTAAAAACTGGCGGATGCCAGGGACTTCCTACCCGGCCCCCATAACGGCCTTGAACCTTCAGGCCCGGCGGCGCGTAGCGCCGCCGGGGCCTTACACAAGGGCGGCGTAGCCGCCCAATTAAAGGATTAATAATAATATCTTAAGGGCTTTTTTATAAATTATATGCTGGCTAGTTTCCCCAGGTGCCTTAGACACCTGGAGTCACTTGCCAAGAAATCGCGGCGGAGCCGCGGTTGCTGGCTAGTTTCCCGCCAGGGTATACCCTGGCGGGTCGCTTGCCAGTAATTTTCTAAAATTGCTGGCTAGTAGAATTGAACTACTATTACCTCGATTACAAATCGAGTGCATTACCAATTATGCTAAGCCAACTTATTACTTTTATTTAATTAAATAATTTTCTGATACCCCGGCGACGCTACGCGCCTCCGGGTCAAAAATTATGCCAGGGTTCGCTTTAACAGAAGCAATTGGTCTATTCGCATTAATGATGGTTTTTGTATTATCCACGCCGGGCGGCGTCCGTCGCTGCCCGGCGTGGATAGCCTTACTCCTAATATATGTTAGAAGCTCAGATGAAACTAATAATTATATTTAGTAAAATATAAGTAACAAATAAGATTTTAATTTCTAATATTTTCTACGAAGGGGCGCGGGACGGCTCTTCGTCCCGCAGGGCGAGGGTCGCCCCGCGGAACTTCATCCTTGGATGAGGTAGAAGAGGAGATCAATGATCTCTCCAAATTAGAATAGTAAGTAAAAATTTAAACTTAGTTTCGAGTGAATGCTATCTAGGGACTTGACACATGCGAGTCGAATGCGGAATACTTGTATTCTGACATGGCGAACGGGTGAGTAATGAATAGGCAAGCTACCCATAGGATTGGTGGAATACCAAATATTGAAACGGATTAATTCCGCCTATGGATGTACCTATTGAATAGATTAGGTAGTTGGTAAGGTAACGGCTTACCAAGCCAATGATCTATAGTTGGTCTGAGAGGACGATCAACCACAGTGGGAATGAGAAAGGCCCACACGAGCAAAGTATCGGCAGCAGTGCGGAATCTTGGTCAATGGCCGAAAGGCTGAACCAGTCACCTAGAAGGACGGATACATTAATTTGATAAAGTCCTAACGGAAAGGAGGATAATGACTGTACTTTCCTATTAATCCCGACCAATCTCGTGCCAGCAGTCGCGGTAATACGAGAGGGGTAAGCATTATTCATCATTAATGGGTCTAAAGGGTACGTAGGCTGTATCATAAGACTGAAAGGTATCGAACTAAATGAATAAGAGCTTTTCAGTAACTATGAAACTAGAGTGTAATGGAGGAAAGAGGAACTCCGAGAGTAGGGATGGAATCTGTTGATCCTCGGAAGACCGCTTAAGGCGAAGGCTTCTTTCTAACTAAACACTGACGCTGAGGTACGAAAGTATGGGGAGCAAAACGGATTAGAGACCCGTGTAGTCCATACCGTAAACGATGAGTGCCTTAGATTGGTTATAAATCAGTCTATAAATGTAGATTAAAGCACTCCACCTGGGGAGTACTGCCGCAAGGTTGAAACCCAAAAGTATAGAGGGTCTTGAAAACCAGCAGTGAAGCATGTTGTTTAATGTGATGATCCGCACAACATCTTACCACTCCTTGAATGCTACACAGGCGTTGCATGGCTGTCTTCAGTTCGTGTCGTGAGATGTAAGGTTAAGTCCGCATAACGAACAAAACCCTTGCAACTAGTTAATATCTAGTTGAGCATCCAGTGATAAACTGGAATAATTAGGACTAAGACAAGCCCTCATGGCCCTTATGGAGTGGGCTACAGACGTGCAGCTAGGGGGAATACAAAAGGATCCAATAAGGTAACTTGGAGGTAATCCCCAAATTTCCCCTTTGTGGATTGAGCTCTGTAACTCGAGCTCATGAATTAGGAATTGCTAGTAATCGTGAATCACCACGTCACGGTGAAATTAAAGCTTCAAGATCTACTAACTGCCTGTCACGGGCTGGGAGTAAGCTATACCTGAAGTTGTCTAAAGACATCCAAGGATAGTAAACGACTGGTCTGAAGTCATAACAAGGTAGCCGTTCGGGAACGAGTGGCTGAATGGTTATTACCGGGGGGACAATAAGTCCCTCCCCCAAACACTAAACCCCTTATTAAAGTAATGACAACATATGACAACCTGGTTGTTAAGTTGTCACAGATAAACTTATCTAGGAGGGGGCCGCGCAGCGGCCCCTCTCCAAGTCCGGGCGGGCTACGCCCGCCCGGGCTAGTCGTAAAAAATGGAAACTACTAATAGTGGTTTCCATTTTTAAATCTTTATTATCTAATTAATATAAATTATTTTTTTAATATATTACTTAACATTATTTTTTAATTAATTTAATTCCTCTTCTAAAAACTATATTTATAATATCTTTTGTGGTTTTAACTTTATTAAGGGTAGAAAGTACATAATAATAGATATAGGGTATTAATAAGGGAGCCCCGCTTAAAAAAGCGGGGTAAGAAGCGGCGTTGCCGCTTCTCGCCCCGCGGGGGTCGACCCTCAACCCACAAGGGGTAAGGGACCGCCCCGCGGGCCCTCGGGTTTATATAATAGACGTGGTATAATTTAATTATTCTGTGTAAATAACCAGTTAACATCGGTTATTTTTAATAAAACCATTAATAAAATAAGTATCAAATAATGATATGTAATGTATTACCAAGATGAAAAAGGGACTATCGGGAATGACTAGCCAATACATCCAAAGGAGGTAGTTTATACCAAAATTCGTAATGAATGATTTAATAATTACGAAAATCCTAAGGGAAACCAATATAATAATAACTCTACGAACTGAAACATCTAAGTAGTAGAAGGAAAAGAAATCAACCGAGATCCCGTTAGTAGTGGTGAGCGAAAGCGGGTTAGCCTATTTTCTAACGGAATGGTTTTACCATTCCGTGAATTTCCCATCTTTGGTGGGGAATTAAAATTAAATTATAATTTGTTTGGAATGACAAACCATAGAGGGTGAAAGTCCCGTAATAAGATAAATTAGAAAAGTAGTAAGTAAGATGAGAGATAACTTGTCTGAATATAGGGGAACCATCCTCTAAGGCTAAATATGATGTATTGAGCGATAGTGAAGAGTACCGTGAGGGAAAGTTGAAAAGTAAGTAGGTAACTGGTGAAAAGATCCTGAACCGGTAGTTCTATAAGCAGCAGGAATCTGAGTTTAAATACAAGATAACTGCGTACCTTTTGCATAATGGGTCAGCGAGTTAATCTGTGGTGCAAGTAGAAATACTTAGCGAAAGCGACTACGTTAAATGGGTAAGTACCATGGATTAGACCCGAAACCAGGTGATCTTACCATGACCAGGTCATTAAGGACCGAACCAGTGCCTGTGGCAATAGGCTTGGATGAGTTGTGGTAAGGGGTGAAAGGCCAATCTAACCTGGAGATAGCTGGTATTCCGCGAAACATATTTTGGTATGTTGTCCTTCGTATCTGTAAACTGGTACAGCACTGGATACTATGTCCCTTGTGGACTTGATTGGGGGGTCGTGATGGCTCTATCAATAGAATCGGTTATTTAACCGATTCCCAAACATTTATTGTTTGGGAATCTAACCTCGGAATGGTTTACAGTTAATAAAGGACGGTCAGACTATAGGTGCTAAGGTCTTTAGTCGAGAGGGAAACAGCCCAGAACAAGAATTAAGGTCCCTAAATACTACTAAGTGAAATTAAGGTAGTCCATGAAATTACACAACCATTCGGTGGGCTTGGAAGCAGCCATCCGTTAATGAAAGCGTAATAGCTCAATGGTCTGTATTAATAAATTTCAAGGGCACCGACAATGTATCGGGTCTAAGTAGTATACCGAGATCTTGTCCCAACATTATAAAGAATGTTGGAGGGTAGCGGAACACTCAGGACATGGTTGAAGGATAGGGTTTCCTTATCTGGACATAACTGAGGAGAGAATGCTGACATGAGTAACGTAAAAGTGGATAAAATCCCACTCGCCGAAAGCAGAAGGGTTTCATGGCTAGGCTCAACCTCCATGAGTAAAGTAACGGCCTCTAAGATTTTTAAAACCAGGGCCCTACGGGATGGGCACTTACCCCTTGGGGTGAGGGTTCACCCCGGCGGGGCTCTATATGAGTGAACTCCGATAGGAGTAATCGATGAGAAAAACTAATTTAGATAACAGTTTTAATATTAATATATATCAGTAATGGTGTAGCATTAATTTAAAATTCAGGAAATGATCTAATTATTTAACCGTACCCTAAACCGACACTGGTCTGCTGGTAGAATATACCAAGGCGTTGAGCGAATCATCTTGAAGGAACTCGGCAAAATGACTCCGTAACTTCGGGAGAAGGAGTACGATTTTTATGATCGTGGCACAGAATAGAAGAGTACGACTGTTTACTTAAAACACCGGTCTTTGCTAATAGGAAACTAGATGTATAAAGACTGATACCTGCTCAGTGCTGGTAAGTCAAGAGAGGCACTAATACGGTGCTGATTGAACCTCCAGTAAACAGCGGTTGTAACTATAACGATCCTCAGGTAGCGAAATACCTTGGCCACTAATTATGGTCGCGCATGAATGGTTTAACGATACTCTTACTGTCTCCAAGATGAGCTCAGTGAAATTGAATTATCCGTGCAGATGCGGATTACCATTAGCTAGACGGGAAGACCCTATGCAGCTTTACTGTAGTTAGTCATTGTGTGCTTATAATTAAGGTGTAGAATACAAGGGAGTCGATTAGACATCAGTGAAATACCTTGACTTGATTAGGAGCACGCTATACGGAATAATTCCGGACAGTGATTAATGGGCAGTTTATCTGGGGCGGATTTCTCCCATATAGTACCGGAGAAGTACAAAGGTCGGCTTAAATTGGATGGAAACCAATGGGCTAAAGATAGCCTAATTAAGTGTAATGGCATAAGCCGGCTTAACTGTAAGACTGACAAGTCATACAGATACGCAAGTAGGTCATAGTGATCCGGTGGTCCATCATGGAATGGCCATCGCTCAACGAATAAAAGCTACGCTAGGGATAACAGGCTGATCAATCTCGAGAGTCCATATTGACAGATTGGTTTGGCACCTCGATGTCGACTCATCACATCCTGGGGGTGTAGGCGCTCCCAAGGGTTCGGCTGTTCGCCGAGTAAAGTGGTACGTGAGTTGGGTTAAGTACGTCGTGAGACAGTACGGTTCCTATCTACTAATGGAATTAGAATCGGACAAGAACATTACTCTAGTACGAGAGGACCGAGTGATATGAACCTCTGGTATACCTGTTATTGTTTACTACCTATTTTAGGTCTGTTACAGTACGGCAGGAAAGCTACGTTCAGAAAGGATAACTGCTGATAGCGTCTTAAGCGGGAAGCCCATCTTGACACGATTCTTTATTAGAGTGACTGTAGATCACAGTCTTAATAGGTTGCAGGTGTAAGCATAGTAATATGTTAAGCTGGGCAATACTAAATTCTCAAGTAACTTGGTAATAACATATCATCAAATATATCAAACGATATACCTAACTAAAGGTTTTAACTATATTTGGTGCCTATTTAACATAAATTTATTTTATAACACATGCTCACAATATTATTTAAGCCCAGGGGGATCAGGAACCTATAACAGTTATATACTTAGTACCTTTATATTTATATATTATATATAATATTATTTTAACTATTTGGTTTCCCATTAATTTAATGGTACTTATAGAATCTACCGCGAAAAGGTAAGTTAAACCCCCCTGACTAATATCAGGGGTTATACAATAACCTGGAAAGGCCAAAGGCCCTGAAAGTGGGCGCCTCTCGTCGAGGATATTTGTATATAAGATTCCGAAGCCCCGCGCGCGTAGCGCGCGGGGTCAGTTTTTAATTGTAAATTAAAAATATTTAATTTATTAAAGGACCAGCGGGCCGCTTAGCGGCCCGCTGGCTTGGGATTATACTAATATAATCCCTGAGTTAACACTAAATTAGGAGTAAGTGTTAACCAACTCCCAATTTAAAGTAAATTAAACCCGGTACGTATGTATCAGGTATTTTATTCGGGTTTATTAGACCCAAATATATTAAGTAGCCCCCCGGGGCGGACGCCCCGGGGTAAATCTACCTAACTGCGCTGACCATTAATGATATTAATAGGCAGCATAGTTAATTATTTAGACGCTAAGAACATTCGAGCTGATTGTACCAACATAAAGTTAGGTAAAATGTATTTAGATGCTACATATAGTAAAACCATAAGTAGAAGAAATCCGAATGATACTTGGTTTAAGAAATAAAATGGAACTAATTGTGGCATTATTTTCTAAAAATTATTAATAAGTTAAGGGAATGCTTCCACGGCAAAGCCGTAGATTATCATAAAAATAAAATTAGCCCGCGCGCTTAGCGCGCGGGCCTGACCAACGGACCGAAGGATCGGTCCGAGGCCCCTATAATATGGTTTTATTGTTCAGTTTCTTTTATTTGCAAAATATATATTCTATATTGTCATTATGTATATACATATATATATAAAATATGTCCCGGGTCCCTCAGGACCCGGGTTAAGGCAAGAGGGGGCGGAGCCCCCAATTCATCAAAACCCATTTAAAACTTTAACATACCACTATAGATTCCGGCCACACCTTTATATATAGATTACAGAGATATTTTTACAATTCAACATGAAACCATGAATTTTACCAATATCAAAAAAAGTCTGAAAATGGAAATATTACTCGATAAACGCCCTACAAGTCACATCTATATTAACCAGCAGGCCGCGTAGCGGCCCGCGGTTTGGATAAACCATACTCTTTTACTTCGGGCGGCTTAGCCGCCCTATTTCTTCTATTAATATAAAAATTAGCATATAATTTATTATTAATATAAAATTAAAAGATAGTATAAAATAACATTAATTTAATCTCCGGAGCGGATGCCTCGGTTATTAAATTTTGGATTTATAACTAAACAGTGGTTAAAGCCACGGTACCGGAATTATTTCGGAATAACAGTATAATATTATTAGCCCCGGTGTCTGTTAGGACCCGGGTCAAAGGCGAGAGGGGGCGGAGCCCCCAAAGGG
>Ga0307410_10001539_pt1 | contig 10510 bp, 9 predicted proteins | sample 322Ometagenome_3_FD_203707 | JGI IMG/M metagenome (GOLD analysis project Ga0307410, IMG submission 203707) | Maize rhizosphere microbial communities from greenhouse at UC Davis, California, United States - 322HYB-O-3 | ecosystem: Host-associated > Plants > Roots > Rhizosphere > Soil | place...
CGGCGCGCCGGCCGTCGAAGGCGCGGCGCTCGCCGCGTTGCTCCACGATCTGCGACGTACCGACCCGCCGTCCGACGCCGAGACCCTCGACCCGCGTGCCTGACACGTCTGTCTTCCGTCCCGGCCTACTCGACGGCCAAGTCGCCCTCGTCACCGGCGGGGGCACGGGGATCGGCTTCGGCATCGCCGAACTGCTCTCGGCGCTCGGTGCGCACACCGTGCTGGCGAGCCGCAAGGTGGAGAACCTCGGGCCCGCGGTCGAGAAGCTGCGCGCGGCGGGCGGGAAGGCGAGTGCCGTTCAAGTCGACGTGCGTGACCCCGAGCGCGTGAAGGAGATGGTGACGGGCGTGAGCGCGGAGCACGGTCGCATCGACCTCCTCGTGAACAACGCCGCTGGCAACTTCTACGCGCCGTCCGAGACGATGAGCGCGAACGCGTGGCGGTCCGTGGTCGAGATCGACCTGTTCGGGACGTTCTACTGCTCGCAGGCGGCGGCGCCGGTCATGCGGGCGCAAGGGGGCGGCCGCATCGTGAGCATCTCGATGACGCTGCACTACCGCGGGTGGCCGCTCATGGCGCACGCCACCGCGGCCAAGGCGGGCGTCGACGCGCTGACGCGCACGCTGGCCGTAGAGTGGGCGCCGCACGGGATCCGGGTGAACGCCATCGCGCCGGGCCCGATCCCGACCGAGGGTGTACGCAAGGCGTTCGCCGCCCCGACAGGGAGCGGAGTCCCCGACCTGTTCGCGGTGGAGAAGGCGATGGGCGAGTACGCAAAGACCGCGATCCCGCTCCGGCGCTGGGGGACGCCCGGCGACGTCGCGAACATGGTGGCCTTCCTCGCGTCGCCGGCGGGCGACTGGATCACCGGCGCCATCTTCGTGGTCGACGGCGGCGAGTGGCTGGCGCGGCCAACGCGCTGACCGGCCTCCGTGCGCGCCCGCCGGCGACGGTCGGGCGGGCCCCCAAACTGCCCAACTCCGACCCGACGTTCTTACTGAACCGGACAAAAATCTCGTGACCGTGTGACGGTGGTCACACGAGTAAACGCCTGACGTGGCTAAGTTTAGCCGGCAAACACGCAACGGTACGCTTCTCGCAATACTCGTGCGGCGAAGCCAAAACGACCTAACCCGTGAAGGAGTTGATGCAATGAGCATGAATATTCGGAGTATCTCGGCTGCACTCCTCGGCGTCAGCGTGATGGCCGGCTGCGTCACCAAGGGGACCTTCCGTCGCGAGATGGACGCGCGCAAGAGCGAGCTCAACGCCGAGGTCGCGGCCCGGACGGCCGCCGACAGCGCGCTGGCCGGCGACATCGCCGCGCTCCGTAACGACATGCAGACGCTGCGCACCGAGTTCGGCGCGCGCATCACGGCGATGGAGGAGGGCGTCCGCTTCGCCTTCCCGGTGAACTTTGCATTCGACGACGCGACTGTGCGCCCCGAGGACCAGGCCGCGCTCGACCGCTTCGCGCAGGTGGCTTCGAAGTTCTACGCCGGTTCTGTGATCACGGTCGAGGGGTTCGCGGACCCGGCCGGCTCGGCCCGTTACAACGTGGACCTCTCGCGCCGTCGCGCCGAGGCGGTCCGCTCGTACCTGGTCGGGAAGGGGATGACCGATACGCAGCTCAAGCCGATCGGCTACGGCGAGTCCCGTCAGGTGGTGCCGGGCGCGCAGCGTGACGACACGGGCGCTGAGCTGAACCGGCGCGTCGTGTTCGTGGTCGAGACCAAGGGTGACTCGACGGCCACGCGGGTGACGGCGAGCGCGCTCCGCTAAGCCCAACGGCCAAGCCCGACAGCTCTCCGCCGGCCCGGCGCGACGGCGCGCCCGACAAGACGCGGATTCAGGACGGCCCCGGCGAGATCGCCGGGGCCGTCCTGCGTCATGCCCCTGCTTCATGCCGGGAACCCGGGGCCGGCGGTGGTTCTGAATCCGGCCCGCACCCCCGGACGTCGCCGACACCGGCGTGATTCTGTGACTTGCGCGCGGGGCGGGGCGTCGCCTATCTGTGTGCGACAGCGAGCGCACGACTCGGCACCCTCCCGCCCCGCGCGTGTAGGAGGTCGTAGGCCCCAGCGCCCGCCGCCGCCCGGCTCGACCCCCGTTCCAGACCGATGTCTCCTCGTTCGCGCCTCAAGAGTCTCCCTGTGGCGCTGGCGCTCGTGGTGGGCGCCTGCGCAGGCTCGTCCTCGCCGACGCCCCCCTCGGCCACTCGGCGCGATCTGGCGCGTGCGTCACAATGGGCCGACTCCCTCGCCGATCGGGCGCGGCGGGCCACCGACGTGCACCAGGTGGGCGCGATGGACGCCGTCGCCGCTGGGTACCTCGAGCGGCTGCGGGTGGGGCTCGGCAGCCCGTTCCGGTTGGCGGAGTACGCGTCGCGCGATCCGCGCCTTTCGGATTCAACGCGCGCGCGCCTGACGATGGCGATCCTCGCACGCACGCTCCGCGGCGAGGCCTACCAGGTTGATCCGGCGGCGCTCGCCAGTATCGGGGCGCGTGGGCGGTGGTGGCGCGGTGCCGATGGCGCGGTGCACCTCGCGCTGATCGAGCGCACCATCGACCGCGCTCGCGACCCGCGCGGCGGCGAGCTCGCCGTGCGGGTCGCCTACGCACTGGCCCGCGCCGAGGGCGAAGTCGGGCGGCAGGCACTGCCAATCGCCGCGCAAGTCGCCGCGCTCGTGCGCGACCGGGCTCTGGCCCGGCGCGACGCCGCGGCGCTCCTGAGCGAGGCGGAGCGCGGCACCGGGGACGTGGGGGCGATGCTCGGCGCCTGGCGCGCGACCGGGCGCTTTGCCGTCGAGCGGCCGCCGCTCGACCCGGTACCGGCCGACGCTCAGACGGAGGCGATGCGCGAGGCCCCGCGACTGCTGGCCGCGCTGCGCGAAGTTGGGGACGTGCCCGGCGCTAGTGCCGATGCGGAGTCGCGCGCTCCGCGGCCGGTGCCCGTGCTCGGGCCGGCGGCCGCACGGCGTCTCGGCACGCTGGCGTCCGTGCGCCGGGCCCCGCCGCAGGCGGCCGTGACGGTGACCTTGCGCGCTTATCGCGACCGCCTGCTCGACCGGAGCCGTCTGGCGCCGGTGGACCTGGCGTCGCGCGCGCGGCTGATCTCCCGCGCGTACAACGAAGAGACGCTGGTCGCGGAGTACGCCGAGTTCGTCGCCGACAGCGCCGCGGCGGCCGCGGTGATCCCCAAGCTCGCCATGCTGTCGACGGCCGTCGCCATGCGGCCACTCGCACAGGAGTCGGTGTGGTTTCCGAGCTTCGACGGCCCGAGCGTCACCCAGCTCCGCGACCGCTGGGGCATCGCCGCCGTCAGCTTCGACCGCGCAGTCCCGCCCGAGTGGCGGCCGTATTACCTGCGGCTCCTGGCCACCGGGATCGCGGACCTGCAGCGCGTGCTGCCGGCGCTCGAGCTGCGGGGCGTGGGCTTCCACTTCGGCGAGCGGGTCATGAACGACAGTGCGCTGGCCATGCACGACCCGGTCTCGCGCACGATCTTCCTCCCTGTCATGACGGGGGGCGGAACGCTCGCGCACGAAGTGGTGCACGATCTCGATTGGCAGGTCGCGCGGAGCCGCTACGGGTTGCGGGGCGCGTACTCCACCGACTGGGCGGTGCGCGAGCAGCACGGGCGGATGGCGGCGTCGCTGCGCGGCCTGACCGCCGCGACGCTGATCCCCCCGCTGCCGGAGAACCACTACCGGCCGCCGCACGGACGTCGGCCCGCCGAGGTGTTCGCCCGGAACGCCGACTGGTTCGTCGCGGTCGCGCTGGCCCGCGAGGGGCGCATGAACGGCTACCTGACGGCGGTGCAGGACGAGCTGCTGACCGGCTATGCCGGAGTCACGCCGCCGGACGTGGCCGGTGACGCCGCGGACGCGGTGGCCGACCTGCTCGATGACATGACCTTCGTCGCCCCCCCGACGCGGACGTGGTTCCTGAGCCAGTACGGGCGGGCGCGGGCGCTCGGTCCGTACGACATCGTCCGGCGCGCGCTCACGCTTCCCGCCGAGCTCTCGCCATCGGCGGCCGGCCGCGAGCCGGCGGCGTGGAATCCGCTGCCCTGGACGGCGCTCCGGGCCGGGGCACCCCGCACCGCGGCGGGGTTCCGCCTGGGCCTCGCGTGCACGGCGCGCGATGCCGAGCGGGCCGCGCTCGAGCGCGCACTGTTCGAGCAGTCCGTCGAGTCGCGGGCCCGGGGGCTGCTCCGGTCCGCGGCCTACGCCGCACGGTTCGACGCCGACGCGCCCCCGGCGCTGCGGGCGCTCAACGGCGCGCCGTGGGCGCCGGCGCTCGCGGCCGACACTGTGGCGCGGGCGACCGCGGCGCTGCTCGGCGCGATCGACGCGGTGGACGCGGCCGAGCGGCCGTTCGCCTCGAACCGGGGGTGCGGGGTGAGATAAGAGCGGCCCCCGGCTCTCGGCTGTGGGCTCTCGGGTACTGCGGGAACGGCGGGCGGACGGCCCTCACGCCGAGGCAGTTCCTGGCCGCCGCCCCAGCCGAGAGCCGCTGTTCTACTAGTGTCCTTCGCCGCCGGGCCAGCCGATCGCGGCATCGCTGCGGAGCTCGGGCGGCATTGGCGGCGCGCCGACGCGGCCGTCGATCACGGCGAGGGCGGAGAGATCCGCCACGTCGGCGCGCACGTCGGCGAGCACGGCCTGCGGGCGGTAGCCGCGACCCCCGCCGTTATGCACCCAGTTCGTCAGCACGATCACGAACATGTCTCGCGTGGGGTCGATCCAGATCGACGTGCCGGTGAAGCCGGTGTGGCCGTACGCCCGGCCGGCGAGCTGGCGCCCACAACTCCCGCTGCCGGGGCACGTGTTCCAGCCGAGCGCCCGCCAGCCCTGGGTGCCGCGCGTGAAGACCGCGATCGTGCTGTCGCTGACAATGCGGGCGCCGTCGTACGTGCCGCCGTTGAGCATCATCTGGGCGAAGATGGACAGGTCGGCGGCCGTGCTGAAGAGGCCCGCGTGGCCGGCCACGCCGCCCAGGGCGTAGGCGTTCTCGTCGTGCACCTCCCCCCGCAGCGCGTACCCGCGCGGCGGCGTCACCTCGGTCGGCGCCACGCGGTGGCGCAGCGCCGAGCGCGGGCGGAAGTGGGTGTTCCGCATACCGAGCGGCGCAAACACTGTCCGCGTCACGAACCGGTCGAGCGGCTCGCGAGCGATCGCCTCGACGACGAACGCCAGCACGTCGGCCCCGAGGTCGGAGTACTCGTAGCGGCTCCCGGGGCTGGTTTGGAGCGCGGTGCGCAGCACCTGGGCCCGTGCCGCGGCCGGCGAGTGGGCGACGCGCCACAGGTCACGACCGGCGGGGAGGCCGGAGCGGTGCATGAGCAGGTTGCGGACGGTGACTCGTTCGCGCCCGCCGCCGGTGAACGACGGCAGGTAGCGGTGCACCGGCGCGTCGAGATCGAGCTTGCCGCGGTCGTAGAGCACCATCGCGGCGGCGGTAGTGGCCACGACCTTGGTGACGGACGCGAGATCGTAGAGCGTCGAGTCTGCGCTCACCGGCGCGGCGCCGACGGCCCAGGACAGGCGGCCGTAGCCGCGCTGCCATACCGCCGCCCCGCCGCGTCCGACGACCACTGCGGCCCCGGGAAACCCGCCGGCCGCGATGCCGCGTTCGACCGCGTGGTCGATGAGGCGCAAGCGGTCGGCGGACATGCCGACCTCGGCCGGTGTGGCGGTCGGAAGACCCCAGCCGACGGTCAGGATACAGACTGTGGAGAGGAGGGGGAGCACGCGCGACTCCGGGGTGGGACTGGGCCGGCGGATTGCCCTCCGCCGGGGCCGCAGCCTTCTACCCATGAGACGAGGGGGCGGCGTCGTCCGTCAAACGGCCCCGTGTGCGCGGCGTCACAGACTTTCTCACAGTCGGGCGCTTTGCGCAAGGCCTTGAAGAGCGGCTCTCGGCTCTCGGCTCTCGGCTCTCGGCGGGCGGGGCGCGCGGGGGGGGGTCAGCTCTGGACGCCGATGGCCTGTTCGAGGGCGCGGACGAGGGTGGCCCGGTCGCAGGGGATCGCGAACCAGCGCACGCCGCGCTCGCGGGCGTGGGCTTCGGCGTCGAACGGCGAGCGCGGGACGCTGAAGAGGACGATGACGGCTTGAGCGCGCGCCGCGCGGGCGAAGAACAGGTCGGAGCGGGCGACTTCGAGGTCGCCGTCGAGGACGACGGCGAGCGGGGGGCGCAGTCGCGCGAGCGCGTCTTCCGGACGCTCGCCGGGCTGGGCGAAGACGGGCTCGAAGTTCTCCAGCTCGAGGAGCATCCCGAGCAGCGCGGCGATCAGCGACTCGCGCGCGAGGACCAGCACTTTCGGCTTGGGCACAGCACCCGGCACCGTCCGAGGGCCGCCCCGGGGTGCGACGCGCCGAGTCCCCGAGGCGATACATGAGCTCAAAATGAACAAACGTTGCAAGCGTCAGACCGGCAGCGTTTGACGCGCCCGGGGAACAGGCGTATCTTGGCCGTCACGCCGTACCACCCGCCCGCCTTGCGCGCGCCGCCTGCGCGCACCGCGCCCTGCTTGCGCACGCAGTCCCCGAGTGCCCTCGCATGATGGCCAATGAGTCGCGCGACCGGCCCCCGCATCGCTCGCTGCCCGAAGAGACGCTCGCTGCCTTGCGCGCCTCGGTGGTGCGACACTGGAACAATCCGGCCGACGGCGATGCCGACCTCCGCGAGGCGCTCGACCGCGTCGCCGCGGAGGCGCACGCGCGCGGCATGCGCGCCGAAGAACTGATCGTGGCGTTCAAGCAGCTGTGGGACGACATGCCCGAGCTGCACGGCCACGACTCGCGTGCCGACGAGGCGCGGTTCCGCGAGCGGCTGATCACGATGTCGATCAAAGCCTACTACAAGGACGAGAGCTGACGGCGGGCCCGCGCCGGCTGCGCCCGCGATCAGCGGCTGCGCGCGGGCCGGTGCCGCGGGCCGTCAGTGCGAGCCAAGCCGCGCGAGGAGCGCGTCGGACCACAGCGACAACATCGCGCCGGTGGCCGCGTTCCGCGCCTGTGCGGCGCTGTTGTAGGCCGCGAGGAGCGCGGGCGGATCGGAGAGCGCCGCGACGAGATGGGGGCGGCCGTAGACGGTCTCGATCGTCGTGGCCATCGTCCAGCCGACAGTGTACCAGGGCCCTTGGACGCCGAAGAACGACATCGCCGTGCGCTGCACGGAGTCCGGGTCGGACAAGCGCCCGTCGAGCACGTCCAGCAGGAACGTCTCCACGCGGCGCAGGTCGGGGCCGACGTCGGCCACGTCGTCGTCCCAGCGCGCCCGCTCCTCGGCGCTGCTGACTGCGTGTGGGTGGGTGCCCGGGCCACCGGCCGCGGCGAGCATCGCGACTCCCTCCCCAAAGGCACCAAGCCATGTCCGTGCCGTCTGCACCGCGGGCGCGCGCGCCGAGTCCGCCGCGCCGGCGCAGGCCGTCGCATAGCCGATGTGGTGGAGCTCGTGGGCGAGCGTGTTCTCCAGCTTCGCCCGACTGAGCGAAGGGTCGACGTACACGAAGATGCCCCGGTCGGCCCCCGGACCATAGACGAAGGTGTTGGGGCGGGGCTTGATCATCGGGTACATCGTCGCACGAATGGTCGTGCTGGCGGGGAGGTAAGCCAGCGCACGCCGCGCCGCGCCGGCGAGGTCGAGGTCGCGCCACGAGGCCACCGTCGCGGCGAGCGCGGGCTCCTGGGCAGCGAGGGTGTCCTGCAGCAGGAACGCCTGGAAGCTGGAGTCGGTGAACGCGCGACCGAGCGCGGACTCGCGCTCCTGCAATCGACGGTAGCCTTGGGTGGCAAAGAGCCGTTGCCAATCTGCGGCCGCGACGGGCTGCGCCACGCGCCGCCGGGCTAGGATCTCGAGGGCGGCGTCGGCTTCGTCGGTGACGATTCGGACGTCGACGGCGGGTGCTCCGGCGACGGCAGCGGGCGCAGCGCCCGCATCGGGTGCGTGCTGCGACCGGCCGGCGCAAGCGGGCGCCGCCGACGCGGCCGAGAGCCAGAGCGCGTATGCGCTGACGAGCGCTGCGCGTGGGTTCGCGCGTAGCAGACGACTCCCCCAATCGTGTGGGTAGCGGTGGGGCCCGGCAGACCGCGGGGTAGCACGTTCGCGGACCGGGCGCTCCTCTGGGTAGACACCGTCGGCGGGCGCAGCGTTGCCCGCGCTCCACTTCGCGGGCAGTGCCCGGGCCAACGGCGGCGGGCCCCGCGTCGCTCGCGGCGGCTGGCCCCGGGCCGTACATTCGCGCAATCACTGGAACTATCCAGCACCCACCACTGACGCTCCTACTGCAGCGCCGCCGGAAGGGAGCGGAGGCCCGAGGCACCCGTGACCACCGAGTCCAAATTCGCCATCCCCCCGTTCGCCCGGGAGTGCCGCGCCGCCGCCGCGGACGCATGGGACGCTTCGTTCGACCACCCGTTCGTGCGGCAGCTGGCGCACGGCACGCTCGACCCGGCGTGCTTCCGATTTTACCAGATGCAGGACGCACGGTACCTCGAGGCGTTCGCCGATGCCAGCGCCCTGGTCGCGACGCACTGCCCGGAGCCGCGCGACAAGCTCTGGTTTATCGACGCCGCGCGGCTCGCGCTCGTCGTCGAGGGGGAACTGCACGCCGGGTACGGCAGGCGCCTGGGCTACACCGCGCACGACATCGCGATGGTCGAGCTGACGCCGAACAACCGCGCGTACCAGGATCACATGGTCTCGACCGCGACGCGCGCGACGCTCGTGGAGGCCGTCGCGGCGCTCACACCCTGCCCCTGGCTCTACGTCGAGCTCGGGCAGCACCTCGAGTCCACGCTCGGCCGCATCGACGACAGTCATCCGTACGCCGACTGGCTCCGCACCTACGCCAATCCGGCGTTTAACGAATACATGGACGCGCTCCTGGAGCGCCTCCAGCGCTTCGCGGACGCGCACGACGAGCGGGCGCGGGCCCGGGCGAAGGACGCGTTCCTGGCCAGCGCGCGCTACGAGTGGATGTTCTGGCAGCAGGCATGGGAGCACCAGGAGTGGCCCCTGCAACGCGCCGGTGAGGTCGGCGCAGCGGCCGGCTAGCAGGGGCAGTGGAGCGAGACGCCGTACGCGCACGGCCGGTAGCCACCGGATCGGACCTACGCCGGATTCCGTGGCCGTGACACTGCCAACTCCACTCGAGCTGCTCGCCGTCGTCACGAGCGCCCTCGCCGTCTGGTTCTCCGTCCGTCGGCGCATTGCCACCTGGCCGGCGAGCATCGTTGCCGTCTCGGCGTACCTCGTCGTCTTCGTGCGCGAGCGGCTCTACGCTGACGCCGCGCTCCAGATCGTCTTCCTCGCGCAGAGCATCTACGGCTGGTGGGCGTGGACGGGCGCCGAGCGCCGTGCGGAGCCGCCGGTGCGCGTGCTCGGCCGGCGCTGGCGGGTGGCCACCATCGCCGGCGTGGCGCTCGCCGCGCTCGGTGCCGGCACCCTGCTCGACCGCCAGACCGATGCCGCGGCGCCGTACTGGGACGCCACCGCCTCGCTCACCAGCCTCGCCGCCAACCAGCTCCTCGCGCGACGCGTGCTGGAGAGCTGGCTGCTCTGGATGGCGGCGGACGTCGTCTACGTCGGGCTCTTCGCGTGGAAGGGGCTGTACGCGAGCGCGTTGCTCTACGTCGTCTTCTTCGGGATGTGCGTGGCGGGGCTCGTGGGCTGGCGTCGCGAGTACGCGGTGCAGCGACGGACGCACCCAAGCCTCGAGGCGGTGGTGCCGGCGTGACGCGCGGGCTCGTGCTCGAGAAATTCCTCCCTGGGCCGCCGCACTCAGCACGACCTGGGTCCCCGAGTTCGGCCGCGCGTACTGCGACGGCCGGGACGCGCGTTACCTCACCCGTTCCGACGTCGGGGGCTTGCCCATTAGACTCCCACCACATGCAGCGGCGACGACGGCCGCGATACCCGCCGGCCTGCGCGCCGAGTACATTGAAGCGTCTGGCGACGAGCCTCCGCTGAGCGGCACTTGTCGCCGACGCAGACCCGGTAGCTCAGTTGGTAGAGCAACGGACTTTTAATCCGTAGCGCGCGGGTTCGAGCCCCGCCCGGGTCATTGGTTGTAAGACAATTATGTCCCGCGTAGGCCGCCGAAGTACGCGTGCTTCCGCCCTTGGCGCGTGAGCGGCACGTTGCGCCGGGCGCACGAGGCCCTGCGCGTCCGCGTGCGGCAGAACGAGGGCCGCACGCCGGAGCCGAGTGCGGCGGTGGCCGAGAGTCAGTCCGCCAAGTCGACCGGCGTGGGCGCCCCCGGCCCGCGGCTACGACGGCGCGAAGCGGCTGAAGGGGCGCAAGCGTCAGCTCCTCGTGGACACGGGGGCCCGTGCTCCTCGCGTGCGTGCACGCGGCCGACTCGCACGACCGAGAGGGCGCGCGGGTGCTCGTGCTGGGCGCTCTCGGCTACGCCGCCCTGGTCGTGATGCTGCGCGTGTCACGCGCGCGCACGCTCGCGCAGATGAACGTCTTCGACTTCGTCTACGTCGTCATCATG
>Ga0307410_10001543_pt1 | contig 10501 bp, 8 predicted proteins | sample 322Ometagenome_3_FD_203707 | JGI IMG/M metagenome (GOLD analysis project Ga0307410, IMG submission 203707) | Maize rhizosphere microbial communities from greenhouse at UC Davis, California, United States - 322HYB-O-3 | ecosystem: Host-associated > Plants > Roots > Rhizosphere > Soil | place...
AGCGCCGGCATGCCGCAAAGTGTCCAGAGCGTGCAGAACATCGGATCCCCCGTGCTGGCAAGACCTTTCGGCGCGGCGCTGGGGGCGGCGGCAGTGAGAATCGCGTCATAGCGTTGTTCGAAAAGCTCGAGTAAACTTTCATGGACCAAGTTAATCCGCCCAAGCGCGGAGAGGTAATCGGTCGCGCGCACTTCGCATCCCTGCTCGATCTGTGCCCGCAGTTGGTCCGATAGACGAGCTCCGCCGGTCCTCCATTCGCGCTCCAGGTTGTAAGCCATTTCAGCGCCCATGATACTCTGGTGCCACTGCCAAGCGTCCCCCGCCGAAGGAAACAACTCTACTTCTTCGACCTGACTACCGAGATGTTCAATGATCTCGGCGAATCCTTCTCGGGTTTCTTCATCGGCGCGTTGCCAATGAGGTGTTTTGATGAATGCGAACATCGGCGCCAAGGGCGGCTCTTCCGCGGCGACCTCGACGTATGGGACACGCGCGCGCGGCCGCGTGTCAGGATCGTTCTGGTCGTACCCGACGATTTGTTGGGTGAGGAGAGCGACGTCGTCAAGTGAATTAGCGAACAGCCCGACATGATCGAGAGTGCGCGACAGGGCCAAGGCGCCATAGCGCGAGATCAAGCCGTGAGTCGGCTTGAACCCGATCACACCGCAATACGCCGCGGGACGAATGGTCGAACCGTTGGTTTGGCTTCCGAGCGCCAGCGGCACCATGCTTGCCGCGACGGCGGCTGCTGAACCGCTGGATGAGCCGCCGGGGGTATGCTCAGGATTGTGCGGGTTGCGCGTTTTACCGGGTGAGAAATAGGCAAACTCGGTGGTCACCGTCTTTCCCATGATCACCGCGCCCGCGGCCCGCAACAAGGCCGTCACGGTCGCGTCGCGCGACGGAGTCCGTCCCGCGTAAAGCACCGAACCGCATTCTGTGGGCATGTCGGCGGTATCGAAAATATCTTTGATGCCGACCGGAACGCCGTGCAGTGGACCAATAGGCGCTCCGCTCAGGCGAAATTGGTCCGCCGCGCGCGCTTGCGCGAGAGCATAATCGGGATCGAAAAACGCCCAGGCCTGAACTTGCGGATCCACTTCCCGAATACGCGTAAGACAAGCCCCGACCAACTGTTCCGAGGTAATGATACCATCGCGGATCAATCGGGCTGCCTCTGTGGCCGAAAGCAAGTATAGATTCGTTACTTCCATCCAGCGTGATTACGAATCAGGAGTCCTGGCAAATGAATTAGAACCTGAAAACAAAACTTTCCGCTTTTCTGGGTTCCAGCCCTCATCTTTAAAGTCGGCGTCGAAGTTGTCATAAATTCCTAGATCCTGCATGTGTGCCGTGGCGAGAAGCGAGCAGTCCAAGGCCCGAGGGAGACGGGCACCGGAAACGTACGTCGTCAGTACGTTGAGGATGATCGACGACCGAGAACGCAGGAATGCGAAGCTTATCGCCGCGGCACTAACCATACAGAAATTCGGGCAGCCACAGCGTCATGCCCGGCCAAATATACATGCAGATCAAGCACAGGACCACGATCAGCATGTAAGGCATCATGCCGGCAAAAATTTGATTGAGGGTTACATGAGGCGGCGATACCCCCTTTAAATAAAAAGCCGACATCGCCACCGGCGGCGATAGAAAGGCCGCCTGCAGGTTGACTGCCACCATGGTGCCGAACAAGATCGGATCCACCTGAAAATGGCCGAGCAGCGGGATAAAAATCGGACAGAAGATGACGATGATCTCCGTCCATTCGAGCGGCCAACCGAGCAGGAAAATAATCATTTGTGAGATGATCAGGAAACCGACTGGTGAAAGATTCATGCTGAGCACCCAGCGTTCGATGAGCCCTTGGCCGCCGTGCAGCGCAAAGACGCTGGAGAACAGCGCCGAGCCGATAAAGAGCCAGCAAACCATGGCGGTAGTTTTGGCTGTTAGGAAAACGGATTGCTTAATATTCGTCCGTAGTTCGACCGATTTCGGGAGATAGATGAAAAGCGGCACCGCGGTGCCGATGAAGGTGGCGCCGAGTGATGACGCCACAACCAAAGTCGCGACATCACCACGCCCGAGTCCCAGGATGAATCCCGCTACCGCTCCCAACGTGCTCGACCAGGCACAGATGCGCGGATATTTCACCATGACCGCGAGATAGAGAGCCCCAAGGGCGCCGATGGCGGCCGACTCAGTCGCGGTGCAGATGCCGAACAGGATTACCACCAGGACAACTATAGTGAGGACCCCCAACGGCACCACTGAGATGACGAGTTGTTTTAGGATTTCAAATCCCTCGCCGTCCATGCGGTAGTAATAAATCAACAGGAGCAGTGTCGATATCGCGGCGAGGCTCCAAAACCATAGGTAAAAATGCTCGGGAACTCTTCCCGCCGCCGCTGTGCCGGGAGATTCAGCCAGGGCTCCCATTTCCTCGGGCGGCGCTTCAGCCAGCGGAGCGGGTTCGGACGGCATCGTCGTCGTCTCGGCGCTGCCAAGCTCCTCACCTGCGCTACCGAGCTCTTGTAGCGTTTCAGCGGCTTGGCCAGCCTCTTGAGGTTTGTTCTCTAGAGTCGAAGCTGTCGGGTCGTGGGGCACGGGCGGTGTGTGAATGCTCGGCGCGGCCGATGCGGCCGGCGCTGCATTGTAGATTGTCACATACCACCAGGTGGTAAGAAAGGTTCCAACGGTCAACGCCAACGGCACCAGCAGTACAAGAATATTCTTAATGAGGAAGGAGTAACCCACCGGTTTGCCAGCGGGTGTAGTGGCGCCGCGCAGAAGCTGCGGTCGAACGAGTGCCGCCAAGAAATGAGTAGCGATACGGTTTGTGCCGCTACCAGATAGCGACTGCAACCATTGAGGCGGTGTAACCCGGTACTGATCCAAGGAAAGCTGGGGCGCGATTTTCGGATTGATCATCGCCCACCCGAGTATGTAAACCAAATATAAAAACGTAAGGAAAAACCCGGGCAGCATCGCCGCCGCATAAAGTTTCACGATCGACTGTCCGGCAACGGCGGCATAAACGATCAGCATCACTGACGGCGGAATAAGTATGCCGAGAGTACCACCCGCTGTGATCGCGCCGGAGGCCAGCCGCACATCATAGCCGGCGTTTAACATCGGACGCATGGCGATGACACCCATCAGGACAACTACGGCGCCAACAATGCCGGACGCAATGCCCCAGAACGCACAGACGAGCAGAGTCGTAACCGCCAGCGATGCCGGAACGCGTCGAAACGCAAGCTGCACGCTGTGAAACATGCGATCGACCAGCGCGGCGCGTTCCATGATATAGCCCATGAACACGAATAACGGCACCGAGAGCAGAGTGTCGTTGACCATGACGCCATAGGTGCGCTGCACCATCAGATCGAAGATCCTGTTGTCCCACCAGTGTGCGGCAGGGTCCAAGAAGGCCAAAAAGCCAAACAGCATACCCAACCCCATCAACGTGAACGCGGTCGGGAAACCCATCATGATCGCGACCACGATCAGCCCAAGCATCGTCAGGCCCAGCGCAGGATCGCTCATGGCTTTTTCCCCTCGATATCGCTTGAGCTGCGATGGCGCGCTGCTTCATCGATGGCATGCGCCGACTTCATGGTCGCCTGGCGCGAGTCTTCGTCGATGAATTCGCTATGCGATAGCTGGGTTTCGATAACGTCGATCTCCTCGACATCTTCCAGGCGAGCCGGCCAGGCGCCGGTGCGAAGGCAAACAAAACAGCGGGCAATTTCCGCGAGTCCCTGGAGCGCTACGAGAGCGCCAGCAATTGGGATAACCGATTTAAAGTGATAGATCGGCGGACCCTCTGCCGTGACCGTAGAATGCTCGCCGATCATCCATGACTCCACAGCATAGCCATAGCCGGCGTAAATCAGCGCCAGAATCCCGGGCAGAAAAAACAGGATATAAAGCGCCAGATCCAAAGCTGCCTGCGCCCGTGGGCGCAAATAGATATAGACAAAATCGGCACGCACATGTCCCGCCAGCGCCAAGGTGTAAGCGCCGCACATCATGAACAATGTGCCATAAAGCATGCTATTGAAGTCGAATATCCAGGCGGTGGGGGCGTTTAGAATGTAGCGCTTGAAAACCTCGACAGACACGACGAGGGTGAGCGCCATGATCAGCCAGGCGAAGGCTTTACCCGTCCAATAGCTGACCTGATCAATCGCTCGAATTACCGCCTGAACGTTCATAGAAGACAAAAAGGCCAGCCATCCGTTGAGCGCGAATGGCTGGCCAGCTCGGCTGTTTGAAAAATCACGGAGTGGTTAGCTTTTCTTCGGTTCCGTCTTCGCCGCCGGAGTTCCGGGCTTCGCTGCCGGAGCCGTGCCTTTGGCGAAGTAATGGCTGTAGGCCATTCTTCGTCCGACATTAGTATCCAAGTCCCACTTTACCGCGCGCGCCGCGAACTGGCGTTGCGATGCCTCGATCTCTTTAAACAACGGATTCTCCGCCGCCTTTTTTGCGACAGCTTCGTCGTATACCACCAGTTGCCTTTGCAGCACCGAATCGGGAGTTCTGAAGAACCGGACTTTATCCTTGGCCTGCATCTCCGCATAGTCTTTGGAATAGCGGTCAATCGCTTTCCAGGACATGTCCTGTGATGACGCCTCTACCGCATGCTCGATAAGCGCCTTCAATTTCGCAGGAAGCGCATCGTACTTGGTCTTGTTGAAGAGAATTTCAAACTGTTCGGCATTCTGATGGTAGCTCTGTAGCATGCAGACTTTGGACACGTCCGGGAAGCCCAGAACGCGGTCTGAGGAGGCGTTATTGAACTCGGCGGCATCGATCAGTCCTCGGTCCAGGGCCGGCACGATTTCTCCACCGGGAAGGGCGTTCACCGCCGCCCCCATTCCCGTGAAAACGTCAATCGAAATACCGACCGTACGGAACTTCAACCCTTTGAAATCATCCGCCTTGGTGATCGGCTTTTTGAACCAGCCGAGCGGCTGGGTGGGCATCGGTCCATAGGGAAATGACACTACGTTGGCACCGATCGAATTATAGAGCTTGGTGAGCAGCTCCTTACCGCCGCCATATTTGTGCCAGGCGAGGAGCGTGTTGGCATCCATGCCGAATGCGGGTCCCGATCCCCAAAGCGCCAACGCCGTCTGCTTGCCGTAATGATAAACGAGCACTCCATGGCCGCCATCGAGTGTACCCTTGGAAACAGCATCGAGCAGGCCGAAGGCCGGTACCACGGCTCCCGCCGGGAGCACCTCAATCTTCAAGTCACCGCCGGTCATGTCATTGACCATCTTAGCGAAGTCAAGCGCAAACTCGTGAAAGATGTCTTTCTGCGGCCATGTGCTTTGCCATCGCATCGTAATCGGTCCCGTTTGGCCGCGGGCAATCATAGGGAATCCGAGCGCCGCCACGCCGCCTGCGGCAAGTGCCGCCTTGAGAACGTTCCGGCGTGAGATTTTTTTGGAATCTTGCTTCTGGAGTTTCGCTTGATCAGCCATGGATTCCCCTTTCAGATAAGCACTACCACGAATTAGAGTGCACAGTTTATATTACAGTTTGCGGATTTACGTCAATGGTACGTCCAGCCTGCGCAACTCACAAGCGGTTCAGAGTGATGACCGTATGTCTCGGCTCATCAAGGTTGTGTCGGGTTAGAATGTTGATGTCCCAATTTAAGCCTGATTACAGCAGGCAACTTCTTGGTCTGGCTCATTGACACTCTCATCCACTCTCCGCTAGGCTCCGAACGGATCGCCGGGACAAACAAGAAGGGAAATGGATAAGAACAATATAGTGCGCCAGCTATGCGCCCTCGTTGGCGAGCGGTACGTGCTGGTCGAAAAGGAAGACGTTATCGTCTATGAACAAGATGGCTCAATCTTTCAGGTCATGCCGGACATCGTTGTTGTGCCGGGCGATGTCGAGCAGGTTGCCGCGGTTGTAAAAGCGGCCAAACAGGCTGGTGTACCGATCGTACCGCGCGGCTCGGGTACCGGTTTGGCCGGCGGTGCCGTGCCGGCCGAGGGCGGAATCGTGCTATCTCTGGCGCGCCTGGATCGTATCCTGCAAATCGATCTAGAGAACGGCCTTGCTCTAGTCGAACCCGGCGTTATCAATCTCGACCTCACGAAAGCCGTCGCCAAGGACGGCTTCTTCTATGCGCCCGATCCTAGCAGCCAAGCCGCATGCTCAATCGGCGGCAATGTCGCTAATAATTCCGGAGGTCCGCATACCCTCGCCTACGGGGTAACAACTAATCACGTTCTTGGTCTCGAAATCGTTCTGGACGACGGTCAGGTTGTCTGGCTCGGTGGCCAAGTGCCGGACACTCCCGGCTATGATCTTCGCGGTGTGTTTGTCGGCTCGGAAGGAACCATGGGTGTGGTGACCAAGATAATCGTAAAACTCATGCACAACCGCGAGTCGGTGCGTACCCTTCTAGCCATCTATGACCGGATGGATGACGCCACTCGGGCAGTGGTTGAAATCACCGGCGCTGGAATCATTCCCGCCGCATTAGAGATGATGGACCGCACGACCATTGAAGCCGTCGAATCCGGGGCGCCGGTAGGCTTTCCGCGGGATGCCGAAGCGGTGCTGTTAATTGAAATCGAAGGCTTGCGCGAGCAAACCGAGCGTTCCGTGCAATTGGCCCAGGCAATCTGTGAGCAGAGCGGCGCGCGTGAAGTGCGGTTGGCGCGAGACGAAGCGGAACGGCAACGCCTTTGGAAAGGCAGAAAAGGCGCTTTCGGCGCCATGGGTTCGTTAGCACCGAATTACTATGTTAACGACGGCGTTGTCCCGCGCAGTCAATTGCCCGAGATCATGCGGCGAGTGGCTGCCATCAGCAAACAATTCAATCTGCGGATTGCTAATGTATTTCACGCCGGCGACGGCAATCTCCATCCGAATATTCTCTTCGACATGCGCGCGCCGGGGGAGCTCGACCGTGTCGTTGAAGCCGGCGCGGCGATTTTGAAGGCATGTGTCGAGCTTGGCGGCAGCATCACTGGCGAGCATGGCGTGGGCATTGAAAAGAAAGCCTACATTGGTTTGCTATTTACCGATGCAGATCTGGAGGCGATGACCCGGGTGCGCGCGGCGCTGGATCCGGACGGCCGTTTTAACCCTGCAAAACTTTTCCCATCGCCGGCTGGTTGCGGCGAAGTGCGGCGACAGCCGGCGCAAATCCCGGCAGGGCTGTGGATTTAGAGAAAAGGGTTTGGAGTTTGCCTTGGAAGACATTCTGCACAATCTACAACATGGCCACCAACCGAAGATCCCCACGCTCGATATTCCGGAACTCTATCAATGTGTGCACTGCGGTCTATGTCTCAACCAGTGCCCGACCTACCGTGCGCTGCGCCTGGAGCCGGAGTCGCCGCGCGGCAGGATTCACCTGGTAAAAGCGGCTGCGGACGGCCGTATCGAGCTCAACGATCGTTTCAAGGAGCATCTCTATCTCTGCTTGTTGTGCCGGGCTTGTGAAACCGCCTGTCCGTCCGGAGTTCAATACGGTCATATAGCCGAAGCCGCCCGGGCAGTAATCGGCCCCCCGGGATCGAAGCTCGGGCGGGCTATCCTGAATCTGGCTTTCACCCAGTTACTTCCCTTTCCTGGACGTCTGAAAATCCTGTTCGGCCTCTTGCGCCTCTACCAACAGACTGGCTTGCAAAAGCTGGTTCAGCCGTTGTTGCCGCGAAAGATTCGGCAGATGGATGCACTGCTGCCGGCGATCCCGCATCGTCATTTCCGAGCCAACGTTGATACTCGTTCTGCGATCGGCCCACGGCGCGCCCGGGTTGCATTTCTAAACGGCTGCGTGATGCCGTTGCTCTTTGGCGACATTAACGACGCCACCGTGCGCGTGTTGCGCCGCAACGGTTGCGAGGTTGTTTTCCCCAAAGGGCAAATCTGCTGCGGCGCGCTCAACACCCACAACGGCGAAACAAACAGCGCCAAAGAAATGGCCCGGCGCAACATCGACGCATTTTTAAATGCCGGCGTCGATGCCATCGTTGTCAATGCCGCCGGCTGCGGCGCCGCGATGAAAGAATACGGCCGCCTGCTCGAAGACGATCCTGTTTACGCCGACAAGGCACGGCGCTTCGGTTCTTTAGTCAAGGATGCCGGAGAGTTCCTTGCGGCTACCGGATTGGCTGGCCAACTCGGCGAATTGCGGATGACGGTTACTTATCAGGATCCCTGCCATCTGGCGCATGGGCAGCGCGTACGCAGCCAGCCGCGACAATTATTACAAGCGATCCCGGGTTTGAAACTGATCGAGATGAATGGCTCTGAACGCTGTTGCGGCAGTGCCGGGATTTACAATATTACTCATGCTGAAATGTCACAGCAGCTTCTCCAAGAGAAAATGCCGGCCATCGCGGCCACCGGTGCGGAAGCGGTGGTCGCGCCCAATCCAGGCTGTATGCTGCAGCTCCGCTATGGCGCGCAGAAGTACGGCCCAAATGTGAAAGTCTACCACCTGATGGATCTCCTCGATCGCGCGTATACTAGCGGCGACTCTTCACCAGAGGATGAAGCTTGACCCGGACCGGCTCGCGAGCCGGTTAGAAGCCGAACTTGGCCCGGCCGCGGTTAGCAGGCAGCGATCATTGCTTGCCGCCCGCGCGGTCGACGGAGTTTATCCCTGTCTGATCTGTTCGCCGGCTAATACCGAGGAAGTCAGCGCGGCCTTGCGGGTTTGCAGCGAGACCGAGGCAGCCATAACCCCCTGGGGCGGCGGCACGGCCGTTCGAATCGGCAATTTACCCGAGCGTGTCGAAGTCATCATCGACGTCTCAAAGCTTAATCAGCTGATCGAACATGATCACGCAAATTTGACTGCCATCGTGCAGAGCGGCATTACCTTGGCCGCATCACAAGAGGTTACGGCCCGAGCCCGGCAGTTCGTAGCGCTCGATGTGCCCAACCCACAGCGCTCCACCATCGGCGGCATTGTCGCAGCCAATCTCAATGGAGCGCGGCGCGTCTGCTACGGCAGCGTGCGTGATTTGGTGATTGGTATGAAAGTAGCCCTGCCTACGGGTGAGCATATCAAGGCCGGCGGCAAGGTCGTCAAAAACGTCGCCGGCTATGACATGTGCAAACTTTTCGTTGGCTCTTTAGGAACGCTCGGGATCATCACCGAACTGACACTCAGGCTGACACCGGTTCCGGAAGCGGAAGCTACCTTGGCCGCTTCCGGAAGTTTACTGGAACTTTCCGAATTTGCCGGCGAGATCCTGGATTCAGTTTTGCTGCCCAGCGCGATTGTGCTCTGGAGAACTGAAACAAGCTCGAGCAGCGAAACACCGCAGCTGGGCTGGCAAATTGCTGTTCGAGCCGAAGGTTTTGCCGAACATGTGGATCGTCATCTCCGGGATCTCAAATTGCTGGCTGAAAGATTGGGACTGGCCACTGTGAGTTATACCAATGCGGCTCATGAAAAATTATGGGGGGGTATTTCCGATTTTCCGATTCTCGGCCACGAGCTGGTCTATCGTTTGATGGTACCACGATCAGCGACTGGCGATTTGCTGTATGGTCTCCAGGACTTGGGTTCGACGCATTCTAGTCCGGCGATTGTCGCGGACATGGCAGGCGGCGCGATCTGGATCGGATCAAACGAAATTAGGTCAGCCACCGCGCAATTTTCACAGCTTCAATCCAAGGCGGCTCAACACAACGGTCATGTTGCACTAGTTGACGCGCCGGCTGAGGTCAAGCGGGATCTGGATATCTGGGGACCGACTCCAGCGGCATTTTTCCTAATGCGCAAGATTAAACAACAATTCGATCCCCAGCGATTGATGAATCGGGGCCGCTTTGTCGGCCGCCTATGAACCCGGAGTATCACCGGAAGATCCACACGACCCAATTGCCGATTAAGTTATCCAGACCGTAAGCGCCGCTTCCCCGCAATGCAAAGTAAATAACACCGGCTAGCAAGACTAAATTATCGCGTATTCCGACTTCGTGAGCATGGAACGCCTGGCGCTCAAAATTACGGAAGTATCCCAGCGCCTTGTCATCCGCAATCGAGTTCCTAACGGTCGGTGCCATAGTCGGCAGCACCTTCAGCCAGTAATAGTGCACATTGAACGTGGGAACTAAAAACACGAACAGCATCGTCGATGAAATCGGCGTCTGGAAGCCGGCGGCAACACCCACACCGCCGCCCACCATCAGGACGGTGGCAATCAGCCCGAAGAGTTTCGCGTGCTTCGAAAACAGAATGCCTGCGGTATTGACCGGATTTGGCCAACGGCGCACATTGCTCAAGCCGCTGATCAAAAAACGCCAGCCTAAGATCACCCGTAAAAACGCTTCGGCAATGCCCATCAGGGTTGAGTGTTCCAAAACTCTCCTCCACGCACATGGTGACATTCGTCGCACTATAGGCAGCGGTCATGCAGCGGTCAATTGTGCGGCTTGTCTTCGAGTGGTTCAACGAAGCGGTCGTTAAAAATGGCTAAGAATGTCGAGAATTCACTCGTCG
>Ga0307410_10001545_pt1 | contig 10494 bp, 7 predicted proteins | sample 322Ometagenome_3_FD_203707 | JGI IMG/M metagenome (GOLD analysis project Ga0307410, IMG submission 203707) | Maize rhizosphere microbial communities from greenhouse at UC Davis, California, United States - 322HYB-O-3 | ecosystem: Host-associated > Plants > Roots > Rhizosphere > Soil | place...
GTGCCGACCCTCGCCGAGGCCGGCGTCAAGGGCTACGAGTCGACCGGCTGGTTCGGCGTGGTCGCGCCGGCCGCCACGCCGGCGCCGATCGTCGCGCGTCTGCAGACCGAGCTGCGCGCGGTGCTGGTCGATCCCGAGGTCGTCGCCGGCGCGCGTGCCGCCGGCGTCGAGCTGAGCCCGACGACCTCGGCCGAGTTCGGCCGCTTCATCGGCACCGAGACGGCGAAATGGGCCGACGTGATCAAGCGTTCCGGCACGAAGCTCGAATGACGATGGCCGCGAGGAAGCGGCACGGCGGGCGACCGGGGTCGGCAGGCCTGCGCGTCGAGCCGAAGCGATCGGTCGGGTTGCACGGCGCGCATGTGGCACCGGCTGCATCAGACGCATGGCCGCGAGACGAATGAGCGCCTTGCCGACCCGCCTCGAAGCCGACGTCGCGATCGTCGGCGCCGGACCGGTCGGCCTGACCCTGGCGATGGACCTCGCGCAGCGCGGCTGCAGCGTCGCGATGCTCGAGACGCGGCGGCGCGGCGAGCCGCCGAACGTCAAGTGCAACCACGTCGCGGCGCGCACGATGGAGCAGTTCCATCGGCTCGGCGTCGGCGCCGACGTGCGCAACGCGGGGTTGCCGGCGGACTATCCGAACGACGTGGTGTTCCGCACCACGGTCACCGGCACCGAGCTGTCGCGCATCCACATCCCGGGGCGGGCGACGCGCTACACCGACACGAGCGGTCCGGACGGCTGGTGGCCGACGCCGGAGCCGCCGCACCGCATCAACCAGATCTACCTCGAGCCGATCCTGTTCGCACATGCCGAAGCGCGGCGCGGCGTGGTGATCCGCAACCGCGCCGAAGCGACGTCGTTCGAGCAGGACGACGACGGCATCACGGTGCACGCGCGCGATCTCGACGGCGGCGCGCCGATCGTCGTGCGGGCACGCTACCTGATCGGTTGCGACGGCGGCCGCTCGACCGTGCGCAAGGCGATCGGCGCGATCTTCGTCGGCACGCCGGTGATCCAGAAGGTGCAGTCGACCTACCTGCGCGCACCCGACCTGCTGGCGCGCATCCCGGGCGAGCGTGCGTGGTGCTGCTACGCCTTCAACCCGCGCCGCAGCGGCGTCTGCTTCGCGATCGACGGGCGCGAGACGTTCCTCGTCCACAACCATTTCCAGCCGAGCGAGACCGACTTCGAGGCCGTCGACCGCGACGCGTCGATCCGCCGCATCCTCGGCGTCGGCGCCGACTTCCGCTACGACGTGATCAGCAGGGAAGACTGGGTCGGCCGCCGCCTCGTCGCCGACCGCTTCCGCGACCGCCGCGTCTTCATCTGCGGCGATGCGGCGCACCTGTGGGTGCCGTACGCCGGCTACGGCATGAATGCCGGCATCGCCGACGCGATGAACCTGTCGTGGCACCTCGCGTCGCACCTCGCCGGCTGGGCCGAGCGCGCGGTGCTCGACGCCTACGAGATCGAGCGGCTGCCGATCACCGACCAGGTCTCGCGCTTCGCGATGGACCATGCACAGCAGATGATCAAGGCGCGCGGCGCGGTGCCGGCGAACATCGAGGCGCCGGGCGCCGAAGGCGATGCGGTCCGAGCCGAGTTCGGACGCCGCAGCTACGAGCTCAACGTGCAGCAGTTCTGCTGCGCCGGGCTCAACTTCGGCTACTTCTACGACCGCTCGCCGCTGATCGCGTACGACGGCAAAGCGGCACCGGCCTACACGATGGGCGGCTTCACGCCGTCGACGGTGCCGGGCTGCCGCGCGCCGCACTTCCGCTTCGCCGACGGCCGCTCGCTGCACGATGCCTGCGGGCCCGACTACACGCTGCTGCGCTTCGATCCGCGGGTCGATGCGACGCCGCTGCTCGCCGCGGCGCAGGCGCGCCGAGTGCCGCTCGCGCTGCTCGACGTGCCGCTCGGCGTCGCCCCGGCCGAATACCGCCACGCGCTGGTGCTGCTGCGCAGCGATCAGCATGTCGGCTGGCGCGGCGATACAGTGCCCCACGACCCCACCGCATGGGTCGAGCGCCTGCGCGGCGCCGTCCCGATGCCGCAGTGAAACAGAACCAGGAGCCCCGCATGAACACCGCCGACCTGATCGCGATCGACACCCACACGCACCTCGAGGTGTCGTGCCGCAATCCGTTCGACAGCTACGGCGAGGAGTACGACCGCGCTGCCGACAAGTACTTCCGCTCGAGCAAGCGGCCGACGATGGACGAGACGATCGCCTACTTCCGCGAGAAGAAGATCGGCTTCGTCAACTTCACGGTCGACGCCGAGACGCAGATGGGCCGGCGCCGCATCCCGAACGAGGAGATCGCCGAGGCCGCGCAGCAGAACCCGGACATCATGATCGCGTTCGGCTCGATCGATCCGCACAAGGGCAAGTACGGCGGCCGCGAGGCGCGCAAGCTGGTCGAGGAGTACGGCGTCAAGGGCTTCAAGTTCCACCCGACGGTGCAGGGCTTCGAGCCGGCCGACAAGATGGCGTGGCCGATCTACGAGGTGATCGCCGAGCACAAGCTGCCGGCCGTCTTCCACAGCGGGCACTCCGGCATCGGCAGCGGCATGCGCTGCGGCGGCGGGTTGCGCCTGCAGAACTCGAACCCGATGCTGGTCGAGGACGTCGCGATGGCGTTCCCCGACATGCAGATCGTCCTCGCCCACCCGTCGTGGCCGTGGCAGGACGAGGCGATCTCGCTCGCGATGCACAAGCCGAACGTCTGGATCGACCTGTCGGGCTGGAGCCCGAAGTACTTTCCGCCGCAGCTTGTGCAATACGCGAACACGCTGCTGAAGGACCGCATCCTGTTCGGCTCCGATTTCCCGCTGATCACGCCGGACCGCTGGCTCAAGGATTTCGAGGAAGCCGGCTTCAAGGATGAAGTGAAGCCCCTGATCCTGAAGGAGAACGCGAAGCGGTTGCTAAAGTTGGCCTAGCAGGCCGCTGACATGCGCTTCGCGGTCGCGGGCCTGCCGGGCCTGTGCGTGCAGGCCGGCCCACCCGGGGCCGGTTCCGGGGCGGACCGCCGATGATCTGGTTGAGGCGATTGGGGTGGACCGTGGCAGCGCTCATGCTGCTGATGGTCGTCGCCTGGCTGGCGCTGCCTTCGCTGCTGCTCTGGCAACTGCCGCCGCGCCTCGGCGAGGCGCTCGGCCGGCCGGTCACGATCGGGAAGATCGAGCTGACGCCATGGACGCTCGAGGTCGCGGCGAACGACGTCGCGATCGGCGGGCCGCAGGGCGCGAGCGAGCCGCTGCTGACGATCGCGCGCGCGCACGCCGACCTCTCGATCTCGTCGCTGTTCCGGCGCGTGCCGGTGATCGAGGCGATCGAGATCGACGCGCCGGTGCTGCGCGTGGCGCGCACCGCGGAAGGCCGCTACGACATCGACGACCTGCTCGCCCGCTTCGCACCCGACCCGGCGGCGCCGCCGGCCGAACCGGCGCGCTTCGCGATCTACAACCTGCAGATCCGTGACGGCCGTCTGCGCTTCGACGACCGGCCGGTGGAGCGCGTTCACAGCATCGACGGCGTGCGCCTCGCACTGCCGTTCATCTCGAACCTGCCGGCCGAGGTCGAGATCAAGGTCGAGCCGCACCTCGCGTTCCGGCTCGACGGCACCGCGTTCGACACCGGCGCGCAGGCGACGCCGTTCGCGAAAACGAAGGCCGGCACCCTGCAGCTCGCGATCCGCGACCTCGACCTCGCCCGCTACGGGCCTTACTTGCCGGACGGGCTGCCGGCGCGGATCGCGCGCGGCCGGCTGACCGCCGACATCGGCGTCCAGTTCACGGTTCCGCAGGGCGGTGCGCCGAGCGTCTCGGTGCAAGGTACGGCGGAAGCACGCGACCTCGGTTTGACCGACGTCGCCGGGCAGCCGCTCGTCGACTGGCAGCGCCTGCAGGTCGCGCTGCACGGCGCGCAACCGCTGGCGCGCAAGGTCGCGATCGAATCGCTGCGCATCGAGGGCGCGCGCCTGCATGCGTCGCGCGACGCGGCAGGGGAGATCAATTGGATGCGGGTGGTCGCGACGCCTGCGGCATCGGCATCGGCATCGGCATCGACGACGCAATCGCAACCGTCTGCGGCGACGCCTGCACGCATGGCGGGGCCCGCGTCTGCCACGGGGGCTGCATCTGCACCTGCATCTTCATCAGCCACAGCGATGGTGTCTGCGTCCGCGCCGGCGGCTGCAGTGGCATCCGCATCGGCGGCCACGCCAGCGAGCTCGGCGACGACCGTCGCGAGCGCACCTGCCGCCGCTGCGGCCGCCCCGCCCACCTGGCAGATCACCCTCGACAGCCTCGACCTCGACAACGCCCGCGTGCTGTGGAACGACGCCGGCGTATCCCCGGCCGCGGCGCTGCAGCTCGACGGCGTGAGCCTGACCGCGCGCCAGCTGCAGTGGCCGCGCATGCAGCCGGTGGCGCTGACGCTGAAAGGGACGCTGCGCGAGCAGGCCGATGCCGCACCGGCTCTCGCGGTGATCGCGATCGACGGCCCGGTGACGGATCGGGATGCGAAGCTGAACCTCGCGCTGAGCGAGGTCTCGATCGCCGGCTTCGCGCCTTACCTCGCCCGCTTCGTCGTGCCGGCGGTCGAGGGCCGCGTCGACGCGACCGCGCAGCTCGACTGGTCGGGCGCGGCCGACGCGCCGCGCCTGCAGGTGGTGGTGCCGCAGGCGACGCTCGACGGCCTGCGCGTGCGCGAAGGACACGGCCGCACGGCCCAGGACGCGGTCGCGCTGAAGCAGCTCGCGATCGGCGACCTGCGGATCGATGCGCTCGCCCGCAGCGTCTCGATCGGCAGCCTGCGCGTCGCGAAGCCGGCGCTCGACGTCACCCGCGGGAAAGACGGCAAGGTCAGCGTCGAACGATGGCTCGTGGCGGACGGTACGGCGGCGCCAGCCCACGCGACGTCGGCAACGCGGTCCAAGGCGGCAATGACGAACGCTGCAAAGCCTGCCCAGGGGTCGCACGCCGCGACGCCGGAATCGAAGGACGCGCCAACGGCGACGAACGCCGCCTGGCGCGTCCAGCTGAACGAGCTCGACATCGAAGGCGGCAGCCTGCGCTGGACCGATGCGCTGGTCGCAAAGGGGACCGCCGCCGCCACGCTGCGCGCCGCCGTCTCCGATCTGGACCTGTCGGTGCGCGGCCTGACCTGGCCGGCGGTGCGCGGCAACGTGCCGGCCGAGGTGCAGCTGAGCGCGCGCGTCGCCGGCCTGCCGCGCGGGCGCTCCGCGCCGAGCGGCCTGCTGCGCTACCAGGGACGACTCGGGATCGAGCCGCTGCAAGCGAACGGCCGGGTCCGGATCGAGCGCTTCCCGGTGCACCTGTTCGCACCGTACGCCGCTGACCGGCTGCCGGTCAGCGTGCTGCGCGCCGAGGCCGGCTACAGCGGCAGCATCGCGCTGCGCGAGGACCCGGCCGGCCTGACCGCAACGGCATCCGGCGACGTGCTGCTCGGCGACGTCCACGTCGCGACCTTGCCCGACGCCGCGGTGCGCGCGACCGTCGCCACCACCGATGAGCTGCTGACCTGGCAGGCGCTGACGCTGAAGGGCCTGAAGGTCGCGTTGAAGCCGAAGGCGCGGCCGCAGGTCGAGATCGGCGAGGCTGCGCTGACCGACTTCTACTCGCGCCTCGTCGTCACCGAGCAGGGCCGCCTCAACCTGCAGGACGTGGTCGGGCGCGAGGCGAGCGCGCCGGGCGCACCGGCAGCAGCCGCTTCGGCGGCGGCATCGAGCCCGCCATCCACCCGCACCGGCTCGGTCGTGGTCGCGACGACGCCGGCGCCGTCGACCGAGCTGCCGCTCGACATCCGTGTCGGTCGCACGCGCCTCGACAACGGCCGCGTCGACTTCACCGACCGCTTCGTGAAGCCGAACTACAGCGCGGCGCTGACCCAGCTGAACGGCGCGATCGGCGGCTTCGCGTCGAACAGCCGCGAGATGGCGACGGTCGAGTTGCGCGGCCGCGCGGAAGGCACCGCGCTGCTCGAGATCACCGGCCGGCTGAACCCGCTGGTGCGCCCGCTCGCGCTCGACATCAAGGCCAAGGCGACCGACCTCGAGCTGGCGCCGCTGTCGCCGTACGCCGGCAAGTACGCCGGCTACGCGATCGAGCGCGGCAAGCTGAGCATGGACGTCGCCTACCGGATCGACGCCGACGGCCGGCTCGAGGCGAGCAACCAGGTCGTGCTGAACCAGCTGACGTTCGGCGACCGGATCGAGTCGAAGGACGCGACCAAGCTGCCGGTGCGCCTCGCGGTCGCGCTGCTGAAGGACAAGAACGGCATCATCGACATCAACCTGCCGGTCAGCGGCAGCATCAACGACCCGCAATTCAGCGTCGGCGGGATCATCTGGAAGGTCATCGTCAACCTGCTGACGAAGGTGCTGACCGCGCCGTTCGCGCTGCTCTCCGGCGGCGGTCGCGACGACCTCAGCCTGGTCGAGTTCGTGCCCGGCACCGCGGTGATGACGGCCGGCGGCGCGAGCGCGATCGACAAGGTCGCGAAGGCGCTGAGCGAGAGGCCCGCGTTGAAGATGACGGTGACCGGCGCGGCCGATCCGGTGTCCGAGCGCGACGCCTACCAGCGCGCCGCGATCGACGCGCGGCTGCGTGCCGAAAGCCGGCGCGAGGCGCTGCGCTCCGGCGGCCCCGCCGTCGCGGCGAGCGCGGCGAGCGCGCCGCCGCCGCTCGGCGCCGAGGAGCGCAACCGGCTGCTCGAGCGGGTCTACCAGAACACCGACCTGCCGGACAAGCCGAAGAACGCGTTCGGCTTCGCGAAGTCGGTGCCCCCACCGGAGATGGAAGCGCTGCTGATGAAGCGGGTGCTTGTCACTTCCGAAGCGGCGCGCGAGCTCGCGCTGCAGCGCGGCATCGCGGTGCGCGACGCGCTGATCGCGAAGGGCCTGCCGAACGAGCGCCTGTTCCTCGCCGCACCGAAGCTGCGCGCCACCGGCGAAGGCGAAGCCGGCTGGACGCCGCGCGTGCAGCTGTCGCTGTCGACCAACTGACGCGGCCCGTGGCACGCTCGCCGACAATCGATCGATGAACGCCCCTTCCGAGAACCTGCCGCCACTGCCCGATCGGCTGTCGATCGATCCGCTCAGCCCGCACCACGTGGCCTCCGTGTTCGAGCACGGCATCGGCATCCGGCTGAACGACAAGGAGCGTTCCGACGTCGTCGAATACTGCAGAAGCGAAGGCTGGGTCAAGGTGCCGGCCGGCAAGGCGCTCGACCGGCGCGGCCAGCCGCTGCTGCTCAAGCTGAAAGGAAAGGTCGAGGCGTTCTACAAAGACGAGTGAGACGCTCGAACGGCCACGCTCGCCGCCCTTTCGATGCAGCGCTTCGGCCCCATCTCTGCAGACCAGGAGAACCCATGACCCCCTACCGCAAGACCCCCGAGGCGATCGCGAAGCTGACACCGGAGCAGTTCCGCGTGACCCAGAAGAACGGCACCGAGTACCCCGGCACCGGCGCGCTGCTGCACAACCACGAGCCCGGCATCTACGTCGACATCGTGTCGGGCGAGCCGCTGTTCGCGTCGGCCGACAAGTTCGAGTCGGGCTGCGGCTGGCCGAGCTTCACAAAGCCGATCGTGCCGGCCAACGTCGCCGAGCTGCGCGACGCCTCGCTCGGCATGGTGCGCACCGAGGTGCGCTCGACGCACGGCGACAGCCACCTCGGCCACGTCTTCAACGACGGTCCGCGCGACCGCGGCGGCCTGCGCTACTGCATCAACTCGGCGTCGCTGCGCTTCGTGCACCGCGACGCCATGGCCGCCGAAGGCTACGGCGACTACATCGACCAGGTGGAGGACGTGAAATGAATGCGAAGGACGGCAACAACCTGGAGCGCGCGGTGCTCGCCGGCGGCTGCTTCTGGGGCATGCAGGATTTGATCCGCAAGATGGACGGCGTCGTCTCGACGCGCGTCGGCTACACCGGCGGCGACGTGCCGAACGCGACCTACCGGCGCCACGGCACCCACGCCGAGGGGATCGAGATCGTGTTCGATCCGACGCGCACCAGCTACCGCAAGCTGCTCGAGTTCTTCTTCCAGATCCACGACCCGACGACGAAGAACCGGCAGGGCAACGACGTCGGCACCAGCTATCGGTCGGGGATCTACTACACCTCCGACGTGCAGAAGCGGATCGCCGAGGACACGATCGCCGACGTCAACGCGTCGGGCTTGTGGCCCGGATCGGTGGTGACCGAGGTCGCGCCGGCCGGGCCGTTCTGGGAGGCCGAGCCGGAGCACCAGGACTACCTCGAGCGCATCCCGCACGGCTACACGTGCCACTTCGTGCGGCCGAACTGGAAGCTGCCGGTGCGGGCGCAGGCGGCGGCGACGTCCGGTCGCTGACCTGTCACTCACGGGCCGCGCAGTGGTCGGCCCGCTGAATTCTCGCGGCGCCCCAGCCGCGCTCAGGTGCCGCAGAACGTGCGGTAGCCCGCGGTGACGTCGGCGGCCGCCGGCTCGGCATAGGGGGCCTGCTCGGCACTCTCGTCGTACGGCCGGCGCAGCGCCGCGAGCAGACGCTCGAACGGTGCGAGGTCGCTGTCGACGGACGCGGCGCTGAGCGCTTCCTCGACCCGGTGGTTGCGCGGGATGACGAACGGATTGACGCGGCGCATCCGCTCGGCGCGCGCGGCGGTGGCGCCCGCTTCGCTCGGAGCCGCGATCTGGTCCTCGCGCGCACAACGCTCGCGCCAGCGTTCGAGCCACGCATCGGGCGCGCTCGGGTCGGCGAACAGCGCGCGCAGCGGCGCCTCGTCGCCGGCCGCCGCATCGGCGAGTCGGCGCCAGCCGAGCGTGAAGTCGATGCGGCCGGCCTGCAGGACGGCGAGCCAGTCGTTCGCCAAGGTCGCATCGGCGGCGTCGTCGATGCCGTCGAGCCGGCGCAACCCGAGCTTCGCGCGCTGGCCGGCCAGCAGGTGGTGCACGTAGCGCGCCGGGAAAGCGTCGATCACGCGGGTGGCCTGTGCGATCGCTTCGGCCTCGTCGCCGGACAGCAGCGGCAGCAAGGTCTCGGCGAAGCGCACCAGGTTCCAGCGCGCGATGCCGGGCTGGTTGCCGAAGGCATAGCGGCCCTGCGTGTCGATCGAGCTGAACACCGCCGCCGGGTCGTACGCCTCGACGAATGCGCACGGCCCGTAGTCAATCGTCTCGCCGGAGATCGTCATGTTGTCGGTGTTCATCACACCGTGGATGAAGCCGACGTTCATCCACTGCGCGATCAGTGCGGCCTGGCGCTCGGCGACGTGTTCGATCAACCCGAGGAAGCGGTCCGACGTGTCGACCAGGTCGGGGTCGTGGCGCGCGATCGTGTACTCGGCGAGCTGGCGCACGCGCTCGAGGTCGCCGCGCGCAGCGAAGAACTGGAACGTGCCGACGCGGATGTGGCTGGCCGCGACACGCGTCAGCACCGCACCCGGCAGCACCGTCTCGCGCATGACCGGCTGGCCGGTCGCGACGACGGCGAGCGCGCGCGTCGTCGGAATGCCGAGCGCATGCATCGCCTCGCCGATCAGCACTTCGCGCAGCATCGGCCCGACCGCCGCCTTGCCGTCACCGCCGCGCGAGAACGGCGTTCGCCCCGAGCCCTTGAACGCGATGTCGCGGCGCCGGCCGGCGCGGTCGATCACCTCGCCGAGCAGCACCGCGCGGCCGTCGCCGAGCTGTGGCGAGAAGCCGCCGAACTGGTGGCCGGCGTAGGCCTGCGCGATCGGCTCGGCGCTTTCGGGCAGTTCATTGCCGGAAAACAAGGCCGCGCCGGCATCGCCGGCCAGCGCCGCCGTGTCGAGACCGAGCTCATGGGCGAGCGGCTCGTTGAAGAACAGCGACTTCGGCGCCGGTGCCGCTTCCGGGCGCCACGGCACCGAAAAGCCCTGCAGGTCGCGGGCGTAGGAGTTCTCCAGCGTGAACGAAGGGACGGTCATGGCGCAGAGCGGACGCAGAAGCCTGCCAGTGTGACCGGCTTTGCGATCGCAGTCGGGAGCAGGGACGAGAACGCCTGATGCCGACGCGCGCGACGGCGCGCACCTCGCCGCTCGCGCCTGCGAACGCCGCCGGCTCATCGCGCCCGAAGCACCTAGACGGCGCGATTGAATCCGTCCGCGCTCCAGCCGTCGCTGCCGGGCCCGTGGTGCGTGAAGAACAACCCCTCGGGGTCGAACGCCGCCTTCACCGCCTGCAGGCGGGCCGCGTTCGCGCCCCAGAACGCGCGCGCCCAATGGCGCTGGAAGTAGTTGCTCTCCGAGACGTAGGCGCCGCCTTCCGGGGCGACCTCGCGCAATGCGGCGGCGGCGCGCTCGATCGCGACGGCCTGGCGCCGCGCCAGCGCTTCGTCGGGCTCGTGGCCGCGCACGCCGGGGTAGGCCGGGTCGCCGCGCGCGCCGAGGATCGCGAGCGCGAACGCATCGAGCATCACCGGGTTCGTCGCGGTGTCGCGCGCCGCCGCG
>Ga0307410_10001549_pt1 | contig 10474 bp, 9 predicted proteins | sample 322Ometagenome_3_FD_203707 | JGI IMG/M metagenome (GOLD analysis project Ga0307410, IMG submission 203707) | Maize rhizosphere microbial communities from greenhouse at UC Davis, California, United States - 322HYB-O-3 | ecosystem: Host-associated > Plants > Roots > Rhizosphere > Soil | place...
CGCGGCGCTCGATGTCGGTCTTCTTGTAGGGCATCGTCACCTTGCCGGTGAGCGTCACGATGCCGTTGTCCACGTTGGCGTGGACGCTGTCGAAAATCGTGAACTGGGTGTAGCGCAACACCTGGCTGGAGACGTCGCGGAACACCTGGAGATTGTTTGCGTCGGCGGCGAAGCCGGGCAAACCGAGCCCCAGCACGAACGCAGTGACGAGCAGGAATCGGGTCAACATGTCGTGTCCTCCTTGCGGACGACGACATCTGTGTCAAGCCTCGTGCCAGTGGAGGCGAGGCGCGCGCCGCGATGTGAACGGTGTTCTGCGCGCGACGCGTCCTAGTGAGCGGACACGGCGTCCGTGAGGAGGAGCATCGTCACGATACCGGCGGCCACGAGAATGATCTGACGGAGCGAGCTTGCATCGGTGCGGCCGCGGTGCAGGCCTGGAATGAGGTCGGCCATGGCGACGTAGAGGAAGCTGGAGGCGGCGAGCGCGAGGAAGTAGGGAAGCATCCGCGGCACGAGGTCGAAGGCGAGCACGGCGGCCAGAGCGCCCACCGCGCCGGCGCCGCCCGAGAGCGCGTTCAGGGCGAGCGCGCGTCGGCGCGTGTAGCCGGCGTGCAGCAGCACGGCGAAGTCGCCGACCTCCTGCGGGATCTCGTGCGCCGCCACGGCGATCGCCGTGCTCACGCCGAGCGGGATCGACGTCATCACCGCGGCCGCGATGACCGCGCCGTCCACGAAGTTGTGAAACGAGTCGCCGATCAGGATCATCGTTGCCGACGTGTCGTGCACCTCGCAGTCATGTGTGTGGCAATGCCGCCAGAGCACGAGCTTCTCGAGGACGAAGAAGAGCAGGATGCCGGCGAGCAGCGTCGCGAACACGTGTTCGGCCGGTAACGCGTCGAGCGCTTCAGGGAGGATGGCGAGCAGCGACACGCCGAGCAGCGCGCCCACGGCATAGCTGACCAGCCATGGAACGAGCCGGGCGCGCGCCGAGTCCGTGAACAGCAGAACGCCGGAGGCAATGAGGAGGCCGCCAAGACCGCCAAGCAGGCTGAGCCCGACCGCAATCGCGAGCGTGGACACGTTCGCGATGATAGCGGAATCTTCCAACCCCAACTGCCAACTGCCAACTCCCAAAGTGCCGCACCACGCGCGGCCAAATGGGAGTTCTTGGGAGTGGGGAATCGGGAGTTGGGAGTTGGAAGTTTCTCTCAGGACTGAGCTGCCGTGTATCCGCGGCGCGCGCGGACGTTCAGCCGCCGGTCCTTCACCTCGACGCGGATGGTGTGCCACCGGCCGTCGTTGTGGCCGGGACTCGCGTAGCCAAGGTAGTACTGCTTGCTCAACTCGTCGGCGATGCGCGCCGTCGCGCCGTGGAGATCGGCGAAGTCGTGTACGACCTCGGTGCGTCCGCCGGTGTCATCGGTGATCTGCCGCAAGGCGTTGGCGTCGAGTCCTTCCCCCGCGCGTCCCATGCCGAAGGGGCCCGTGCGCCCGCCGCCGCCGCCGGTGCCCGGGATGGGGAACGGCCAGCGCGGGCCGCGCCCGGGAATCGGCGAGGGCACCGGGAAGGGCGTGCGCGGCTGCGGGTTCCGCGAATAGGTGTTGAGGCGACCGTCCACGCCGATGGCATAGACCATCACCTCGCTCTGGCGGATCATCTCCTTGAGATCGCGCGGTGTCGTCGAGCTGCTCGTGTCGTTGCCATCCGAGATCACGACGATCGCTTTCTTGCGATTGCCGCCGGAGGCGGCCAGCGGCAGCGCGTCGGCAATCCCGTCGTACATGGCGGTTCCACCGCCGGCGTAGAGGTTGTTCAACGCGCGGCTCAGCGCCTTCTTGTCCTTCGTCCACGTCTGCGCCAGCTCGGGGACGTTCGCGAACCGGTACAAGAACATCTCGTCTTCGGGTCCGAGCAGGTCCATGAAGCGCTCGATGGCCCCGCGTGCCGACCCCATCTTGTCGGGGGTCATGCTGCCGCTCGTGTCGAGGACGATCCCCAGGCTCACCGGGACCCGTTCGTTGCTGAAATGCGTGACGTCGACGGCTTCGCTGTCGTCGAAGACGCGAAAGTCGTCCTTGGCCAGCCCCGACACGAATCGCCCGTCGTCGTCGGTGACGGTCGCCGTCACGTTGATCAGCTCGACGCCGCTCTTGAACCGGAAGCCTTCCTGCGCGGTGCCGCCGGCCACCGCGACGGCGACGAGGGCCGCAGACTGGAACGCAAGGCGAGAAGAGGTGCGCATCTCAGTGTCCTGTTGACTCGTTACGGCTCGTGAAGCGCGGCGGCGAGCCGGGTCTGTTCCGCGCGCCGATCGATATGCCGCACGACGCCGTCCTCGGTGCGGAAGCTCACGCGGTAGCGGGCGACGTCGGGCGCGCCTGCAATCGTAACCACAAACGGCGATTCGTCACTCGGATCGAGGGTCGTGAAGTCGAGCGCGGCGCGGCCGCTCGCGACGAAAGCGCCCGCGCCGTTGAACGCGAGCACGACGGCGGTGATGTGGGAGACGGTCGCGCCCGCAGGCGGATTGCGCACCAGGCCGGAGACCGTCAGTGTCGTGCCCTCGCGCGTATGGCGCATCGAGAGGAGCTCCAGCGGCGCGACGGTGCGGGTTCGCGTGACGGCGGCGGCTGCCTGCCCGCTTGCGGCGCCACTCGGTCCGCTGTTGGCCCAGGCGACGATGGCCGCGAGCAGGATCGTCATCGCGACAGCGACACCGGCTTTGAGCATCGGATTTCCAGCGGCGGCATCCGAGCGCTTCGCCGCGAAGAGCTCGCTGATTCCGGCCGTCGGTGCGGCGGGCGTCGTCGCATCGATGGCGGTGGAGAGGGCGGCGACGCGCGCGGCGGACCGTTCGCGCTCGAGGCGCAGGAGTCGCCACGCCCAGGCGGCGAAACCTGCCGCGGCAACGAGCGCGACGATCGCAACAGTGAGGAGAACGGGGTCCATGGTCAGTCTCCGCTCAACGCAGCATGAATTCGACGGCCACTTCGACGAGGACGTCCACCGGGACGCCCTTCCGGCGTGCCGGTTCGAACTTCCACTGGCGGACCGCCTGGACGGCCCGCTGATCGAGGCCGCCGCCGAGGCCCTGGAGCATGCGGACGTCCCCGACGGTGCCGTCGCGACGCACGACGATCTCGAGCACGACGTCGCCGGATATCCCGCGGCGGCGCGCGTCTTCGGTGTAGTCGGCCTTCACTTCGCGCAGCAGCTTCGGAGGTTCGACGCCGCTGCCCGGCCGGTACGGTCCGCCGCCCGTGCCGCCGCCCGAGCCGTCGCCGATGCCGGCGCCCAGCCCCTCACCGTTTCCCGTGCCCTGGCCGGTGCCGGCGCCGCCGCCGGTTCCCGATCCATGGCTGTCGGCGTCGCCTTGCCCTTTTTCGATTACGCCGTCGCGATCGCGCGCGTCGGATTCAGCTGCCACGACGGGGGCGACGAGCACGTTGGACGGGAGGGGCGCGGGCTCACGCTCGACCGGCTTCGGCGCGACGACGGGCGCGGCCGCGGGGGTGGGGCGCTTCGGGGGCTCGACGTCGCGGCGCGCCGTGGTCATCACCGGTTTCGGCGTGACGAGCGGAACGGCGGTGCGTTTGGGCTCAGGGCCGCGGCGCTCGATTTTCGGTGCCGGCAGCGGGTTGCGAAGGCCGCCGCCGCCCCCGCCCCCGCCCGGTCCGGGGCTGACGATAAAGACCATGCGCGCGGGTTCGGTCCGCTGCTCGGTGACCGCGGTATCGACCGTGCCGGCCGTCAAGAGGAACGCGAGCGTGATGAGGCTCGCGTGCACGAGCGTCGACAGCACGGCGGGCGTGCTGGCGCGCCGATTGGCGAGCGGTCCGGCGGCGTGGTGAAAGAGATCGGCTGGGGTGGCGGTCGGCGGCGCGGCCAATGCGCGCAGGCGCCGGCCGACACGAATCGCCTCGTCGGCGGCGATGAACGGGGTGCCCGGAATCAGCTGCAGGTGGCCGGCCGAGGCGAGCGCCCGCACGTGATCGCGCGAGGCGCCGCTGGCGCGGGCCAGCTCGTCAAGCGTAAAGACCTCGGGCAGTTGCACTTCGGGCATGTCGAGTGTCCAGGACAAGTCAAAAGCCTTGCCACCCCCGTTTCCCCGAAACCGGCGCGATTGCGTGACTCCGCCTCACCGATGCCCCTGCCGCCGGACACTCGCCCTGTCCTCGGTTCCTCGGGGTCAGACCCCGGTCCGAGTCCGGTCCGTCGGGGTCAGACCGCGGTCCGAGTCAACTCTGACCCTGATCCGAGTCGACTCTGACCCTGGTCCGAGTCAACTCTGACCCTGGTCTGACCCCCGGGGTCGGCCTAGAATTCGGCGCATGGAATTCGACGGGAAGGTCGCGATCGTGACGGGTGCGTCCAGCGGGATCGGCCGGGCGGCGGCCCTCGAGCTCGCCAGCCGGGGCGCGGCGGTGCTCGCCGTCGCGCGCGACGAGGCGGCGCTTGCCGACGTAGTCGAGCTGATGACTCCGGGCCGCGGATCCGCGTTCGCCCGTGACCTCACCGAGCCCGGCGCGGCAGAGGCCGTCATCGAGGCCGCGGTGGACACCTTCGGCCAGCTCGACGTCCTGGTGAACGCCGCCGGCATCATCGCCATGGGCTCGACGGAACAGACCGACGATGCGCTCTGGAGCCGCGTGATGGAGCTGAACGTCAGCGCCGCGTTCCGATTGATGCGCGCCGCGATCCCGGCCCTGAAGCTCCGCCGCGGATCGATCGTCAACGTGTCGAGCGTCAACGGCCGCCGCGTGTTTCCCGGCCTCGCCGCGTACAACGTGAGCAAGGCGGCCCTCGATCAGCTGACCCGCTGCGCCGCCATCGAGCTCGCGCCCGCCGGCGTGCGGGTCAACGCGGTAAACCCCGGCGTGACGATCACCAACCTGCACCGCCGCAGCGGCATGGGCGAGGAGCAGTACGCGGCCTTCCTGACGCGGTCGAAGGAAACGCACCCGATCGGCCGACCCGGCCAGCCCGAGGAAGTCGCGGAGCTCATCGCGTTCCTCGCGTCCGATCGCGCCGCGATGGTCACAGGGGAGACGATTGCGATCGATGGCGGGCGACACCTCACCTGCGCTCGCTGACGCTCGCGCAGGTCAGAACCAACTGCCAATCACCACCTCCAAAGCGGGAACTTCTCACTCCGAAACGCCCGCCAACTCCCAACGAGCGTGTCGCCCCGGGACTCTTCTGGGCAGTTGGCCTGTTGGGATTGGGAGTTGCGGATTTTGGATGTGACCTGCTTCAGGTCTTGAACCCCTCGGTGAACCGATAGCCGTCGTGATCGCCCAGCGATCGCACGCGGTGGAATCCTTCCGCCTTCAGCGCGCCCTCGGCGCCGCCGCCGTTCGCGTAGTACTCGTCCACACCCCGCCGCTGCAGCAGTCCCCCGAGCCCGCCGCGCGGCGTCGACTCGACGACGAGGATCCGTCCGCCCTGCCGCAGCGCCCGCCGCGCCTGCTGCAGCATGCCGACGCGATCGCCCGCCGACATCGAGGCCAGCAGCCCGCGCGTCGACTGCACGACGACGAGATCGAAGGCCTCACCCGGGAACGGAAGCCCGCGCCAGTGCGAGACCTGCACGTCGATCAGGACGCCGGCATCCGCGGCCGCGGCCCGCGCGCGTCCGGCGTCGGCCTCGGTCGGGACGACAAGCGCCGCAACACCGCTCAATCCGACCTTGGCCGCCAGCGCGCCTGCGAGCGCCGGATCGTCGATCCCGATCTGCAGCAGCCGCTCGCCCATGCGCACGCCGGCCATCGCCACCGGTACGCTGTCTCGCTTCGACAGGGTGCGTTTGCGCAAAAACATGGAGCACCAGATTATGATGAGAGATTGTGACTCCACCAGTCGAAATTGCTCCCGCGCGCGGCAGGCTCGGCATCCTGCTCGTCGGCATGGGAGCGGTCAGCACCACGACGATCGCCGGCACGATCGCCATCCGCAAGGGACTGGCGCCGCCCATCGGGTCGCTGACGCAGATGGGAACCATTCGCCTCGGCAAGCGGACGGAAGGGCGCTCGCCGAGAATCAAGGAGTTCGTTCCGCTCGCCGGCTTCGACGATCTCGTCTTCGGCGCCTGGGACATCTTCGAGGAAGACTGCTACGCGGCCGCGTGCACGGCGGGCGTCCTCGAACCGTCGCTGCTCTGTCAGATCCGCTCCGATCTCGAGGCCATCAGGCCGATGCCGGCGGTGTTCGACAAGCGCTACGTCAAGAGGCTCGACGGTCCGAACGTCAAGAAGGGGAAGAACAAGCGCGATCTCGCCGAGCAGCTCGTGGCCGACATCCGCGCCTTCAAGCAGGCCAACGGCTGCGATCGCCTCGTGGTGGCGTGGTGCGGCAGCACCGAGGTGTTCCTCAGGCCCACGGCCGCGCACGCGAGCGTCCACGCCTTCGAGCAGGCGCTCGAGCAGAATGACGATGCGATTCCCTCGAGCATGATCTACGCCTACGCCGCCGTGCGCGAAGGCATTCCCTTCGTCAACAACGCGCCGAACCTCACCGCTGACATCCCGGCGATCCTCGAGCTGGCCGCGCACACGCAGACACCGCTGGCGGGCAATGACATGAAGACCGGCCAGACGCTGATCAAGACGATCATCGCGCCCGGCCTCAAGGCCCGTCTGCTCGGCGTCAGAGGGTGGTACTCGACCAACATCCTCGGCAACCGCGACGGCGAAGTGCTCGACGATCCGGAGTCGTTCAAGACCAAGGAAGAGAGCAAGAAGTCGGCGCTCGACTACATCTTCCAGCCGCACCTCTACCCCGAGCTGTACAAGGATCTCTGCCACGTCGTCCGCATCAATTACTACCCGCCGCGCGGCGACAACAAGGAAGGCTGGGACAACATCGATCTCGTCGGCTGGCTCGGCTACCCGATGCAGCTGAAGATCAACTTCCTCTGCCGCGACAGCATCCTCGCCGCGCCGATCGTGCTCGACACGGCGCTCTTCATGGACCTGGCACGGCGCGCCGGCATGTCCGGCATCCAGGAGTGGCTGTCGTTCTACTTCAAGGCGCCCATGCACGCTCCCGAGGTATACCCCGAGCACGACCTGTTCATTCAGCTGATGAAGCTGAAGAACACGCTGCGCTACATGCAGGGCGAAGAGCTGATCACGCATCTCGGACGCGAGTACTACGATTGATCCAGGCAGCGCTGCTCGGCGGCATCTTCATCGGCGTCCTCTCGGCGCTGCCCGTCGTCAACTTCGCCAACTGCTGCTGTCTGTGGATCGTCGCCGGCGGGATGCTGGCGGCGTATCTCGATCACGCTCCTGCGCCTCTTCGCACCCTTCCGCGCGGCGCGATCGACGGCCTCCTTGCCGGGGCCATAGGTGCAACCGTGTGGCTCATCGCCTCGATGGCCGTTGACACGGTGATGGGACCGCTGCAGGAGCGGTTCCTCGCGAACATGCTCGAAAATGCCGCCGACATGCCGCCGGAAGCGCGCGCCTGGCTCGAGAGCGTGTCGCGCAGCGGCGCCGGTCCATTTCGGTACGTGCTCGGCTTCATGTTCCAGATGTTCGTCGGGCTCGTGTTCGGCGCGCTGGGCGGTCTGCTCGGCGCACTGTTCTTCTGGCGCGACAACGCACCGCCGGCGCTCGGCGGCCCGCAGACGCCGCCGCCGCTCCCGCCGGAGTAGTCGCTCGTCGGCGGTCGGGACTCGGTGGTGGTGGTTTGTCGGTCCCGCCGTCAGCAGTGGGCCGCCGGTGTGCTCCGTTGACTACCGACTACCGGCCACCGACTACGACTCGCCGGGTGGTTGAAGTATTCTTCGCGACATGCCCGATACCAGGACCGCCGAGCTCGCCGACCTCCTCCGGGAAGACCGGACGTTCCCGCCGTCAGACGCGTTCCGCGCACAGGCGCAGGTGCGCGACCAGGAGGTCTACGCGCGCGCGGAGAGGGATCCGGAAGCGTTCTGGGCGGGGTTCGCCTCCGAGCTCGAATGGTCGTCGCCATGGACGCACGTGCTCGACTGGAACCCGCCGCACGCGAAGTGGTTCGTCGGCGGCACGCTGAACGCGAGCGTCAACTGCGTGGACCGCCACGCGCGCGGCCCACGTCGGAACAAGGCGGCCCTCATCTGGGAGGGAGAGCCAGGCGAACGCCGCACGCTGACCTACTGGGACCTGTATCGCCAGGTCTCGCAGTTCGCCAACGTGCTCAGGAACCTCGGAGTCAAGCGCGGCGACCGTGTCGCGATCTACCTGCCGCTCGTGCCGGAACTGGCGATTGCGATGCTCGCCTGCGCGCGCATCGGCGCTATTCACTCGGTCGTCTTCGGCGGCTTCAGCTCGGAATCCCTCAGGGATCGCATCAACGACGCACAGGCCTCACTGCTCGTCACGGCCGACGGCGGCTGGCGGCGCGGCCAGATCGTCCGCCTGAAGCAGATGGCGGACGAGGCGCTCAAGGACACTCCATCCATCCGCAACGTCGTCATCGTCCAGCGACTGCACGCCAACGCGGGACCGGTGCACGTCCAGGAAGGGCGCGACCACTGGTACCACCGCCTGATGCAGGAAGCTTCCTATACCTCGGAACCCGAGAAGATGGATGCGGAAGACATGCTCTACATCCTCTACACCTCGGGGACCACAGGGAAACCAAAGGGCATCGTGCACACGACAGGCGGATACCTCACGCAGGTCTACGCGACGACCAAATGGGTGTTCGACCTCCGCGAGGAGGACGTCTACTGGTGCACGGCCGACATCGGATGGGTCACCGGCCACAGCTACGTCGTGTACGGGCCACTGGCCAACGGCGCCACGGTCGTCATGTACGAGGGAGCGCCGGACTGGCCGCAGAAGGACCGCTTCTGGGAGATCGTCGAGCGCTACGGCGTGACCGTGTTCTACACGGCGCCGACCGCCATCCGCGCGTTCATGCGGTGGGGCACCGACTGGCCGCAGCGCCGCGACCTGTCGAGCCTTCGCGTGCTCGGATCGGTCGGCGAGCCGATCAATCCCGAGGCGTGGGTCTGGTACAACCGTTTCATCGGCCGCGAGCGCTGCCCGGTGGTGGACACCTGGTGGCAAACCGAGACCGGCGGGATCATGATCACGCCGCTTCCAGGCCTCACCGCTACCAAGCCGGGGTCGGCGACGCTGCCTTTCCCCGGAATCAGGGCGGAAATCAAGACGCACGACGGCACCACGGTTGACGTCGGCGGCGGCCTGCTCGCGCTCACGCGCCCCTGGCCCGGCATGCTGCGCGGCATCTACGGCGATCCGGAGCGCTACGTGAAGCAGTACTGGAGCCGGTGGACCAACGACATGTACTTCACCGGCGACGGCGCCAAGCGCGATCAGGACGGCTACTTCTGGCTGCTCGGGCGCGTGGACGACGTGATCAATGTGGCCGGCCACCGGATCGGCACGATGGAAGTGGAGAGCGCGCTCGTCGACCACCCGCGGGTGGCGGAGGCGGCGGTCGTCGGCCGATCGCACGAGCTCAAGGGACAGGCAATCTCCGCGTTCGTCACGCTGAAGGAAGGCGGCACATCGGGAGAAGTCCTGATCGACGAACTGAAGGAACACGTCGTCAAGAAGATCGGCTCCATCGCGCGTCCCGACGACATCATCTTCACGGCCGACCTGCCCAAGACGCGCTCGGGCAAGATCATGCGACGCCTGCTGCGCGATATCGCGGAGGGCAAGGCGCTTGGCGACACGACGACGCTGGCCGATCCGTCAGTCGTCGCGCGGCTGAAGGAACAGTACCAGGACGAACACTAGTCATTTTTGATTTTTGATTTGTGATTGTTGATTGGTCGTGGACGCCGCGGCGACGTCCACCTTCTCCACGCGGTTCCGTCCCGCGTGTTTCGCGCGGTGAACGGCCTGCCCCGCGGCCCGCAGCATCCGTTCGGCGTTCATGCCGGCGGCCACGGTCCCGGCGATGACGACGGCAACGCTGACCGTGACGGGCACGCGCTGCTCGGTGCGGTAGTCGCGCAACGCGAGTCGCTCTTCGACCATCAACCGCACGCGTTCGGCCAGCAGTTCCGCGTACTCCGGCGGCGTTTCCGGCAGGAGCACGACGAACGTGTCGTCCATGTGCCGCGTCACCCAATCCTGCTCGCGAAAGTAGTGGCGCGTCACGATGCCGATGCGTTCCAGGACCCGATCGCCGAAGCCGTAGCCGTGCGCGGCGTTGATGTCGCTGAGGTGGTCCACGTCGAAGAGAATCAGCGCAAAGGGGTGGCCGAAGCGGATGGCCCGGTGGATCTCCTTCTCGAGCACCGCCTCCAGCACCGGGCGGGCGTGCAGCGTGGTCAGCGGGTCCGTGACGCCCCCGGTTCCCGGCTCCTTCGTCAGGTGATCGGCGAACGCGCCAAGCGCGTCGAAGCTCGCGCGGCGCACCAGCTGCGCCAGGGTCGGCCACTGATCGGACTCGGCGCCAAGCGTCTCGTCGAGCGCGAGCTCGTCGAGCGCGGCCCGTTCGAGC